>OHCO01000190.1_pt1 | contig 12123 bp, 10 predicted proteins | sample 1577601 | NCBI WGS metagenome assembly OHCO01 (sample SAMEA3879546, study PRJEB24766) | human gut metagenome | biome: human-associated habitat; feature: feces | place: USA | collected 1985/1987 | reverse complement strand
CGGCGTATCAGTTCGACGCAAAAATGTCCCTGAAACAGGCGATCCCGCTGGGTCTGCAGCATGTCTGCGCCATGTTCGTGGGCAACCTGACCCCGCTGCTGATCATCACCAGCGCCTGCGGCATTGCAGGCGGCGAGTTTGCAGACCTGCAGGTCACCCTGCTGCAGAGCGCCATGTTCGTGGCAGGTATCGTCACGCTGGTGCAGCTGTTCACCATCGGACCCGTGGGCGGCGCAGTACCTATTATCATGGGTACCAGTTCCGGCTTTATTGGCGTGTTCAACAGCGTTGTGGGCACGATGGGCGGCGGTGTGCTGGCCTATGGCGCGATTATGGGCGCATCCATCATCGGCGGTATTTTTGAAAGCGTGCTGGGCTTTTTCCTGAAGCCGCTGCGCAGGTTCTTCCCGCCGGTGGTCACCGGCACGGTGGTGCTTTCCATCGGTCTTTCGCTGATCTCGGTGGGCATCAACTCCTTCGGCGGCGGCAACAAGGCCAAGGACTTCGGCTCTGTGGAGAACCTGCTTCTGGCACTGTTCGTGCTGGTGGTCATCCTGTTCTTCAAACACTGGACCACCGGTTTCCTCAGCTCCTCTGCCATCCTCATCGGCATTCTGGCCGGTTATGTGGTTGCTTTCATTATGGGTCTGGTGCTGCCCACCACCGGCGTGACTGCTGATGGTGTAGAGTTCACCAAGGCATGGGTGCTCAACTGGAGCAAGGTGGCGCAGGCTTCCTGGTTCGCAGTGCCCAAGCTGATGCCGGTCAAGGTGGTATTTGATGCCCGTGCGATCCTGCCGGTGCTGATCATGTTCATCGTCACCGCAGTGGAGACGGTGGGCGATATCTCTGGCGTGATGGAGGGCGGCATGAACCGTGAGCCCTCTGATAAGGAGCTGTCCGGCGGCGTCATCTGTGATGGTCTCGGCTCTACCTTTGCCGCACTGTTCGGCGTGCTGCCCAACACCTCTTTCAGCCAGAACGTGGGTCTGGTGGCCATGACCAAGGTGGTCAACCGCATGGCACTGGCTTCCGGCGCTGTGTTCCTGATCCTCTGCGGCCTGATTCCCAAGCTGGGCGCGCTGATCTCCATCATGCCGCAGGCCGTTCTGGGCGGTGCTGCCGTTATGATGTTCTCTTCCATCGTGGTCAGCGGCATCCAGCTGATCACCAAGGAAAAGATGACCCCGCGCCACCTGACCATCGTGTCCGTGGCACTGGGCGTGGGCTACGGCATGGGTGCCAACAGCGGCATTCTGGCACAGGCTCCGCAGGCTCTCCAGCTGATCTGCGGCGAGTCCGGCATCGTTCCGGCCGCCTTTGTGGCAATTCTGCTGAACGTGCTGCTGCCCAAGAACGATATGGCAGAATAAATTTTAACTTTTTTGCCGGGCAAGGGCTTCCAGCTGATGCAACACCTCCGGGGTGTCTGCGTCCAGCAGCTCTGCGCTGTCCGCAATGCAGACCGTGCGCACCTGCGCAGGATACTTTTTAAGCAGCACGTTGCCGCCTTTATTTTCCGGCAGGGTGAGCAGTTCCGAAAAAAAACTGCTTCCAAACAGAACGGGACTTCCGACAAGAGGTGTCGGGTCGTTATCGGCCACGGCACCCAGACGGAAGATCTCCCGTTCTGTTTCTTTTTGCCATTCTGCCGGGGATGTCTGTTCGTGGCAAAAGCGCTCTGTCATGGCTTCTACCGTCTCCCGGCGCAGCAGGGGCTGATCCCCGGGCAGAAACATACAGCCGCTCAGTTCCGGCAGCTGCTCCAGCAGCGCCGAAAGCCCCAGTCGAACGGTATCGTTGCGGCCGGGCAGGCTGTGCAGCAGCACCGGGACGCCCTGCGTCCTGCACAGTGCCTGTACATCTTCCGAGCGGGTCACTACGATGCGGGCAGCGATACCGGGTGTGGCAGTGGCGGCAAAAGCCCGGCAGAGCATGGGCTGGCCGCAAAAATCTGCCAGCAGTTTATTTGCGCCAAACCGGCGGCTCAGCCCGGAAGCCATGATCACACAGCCGACCGTAAGCGACTTCTTCATACAAAAACACTCCTTCAGCAGCATTTTATAATAGTATTATACCGAAAGCTGTGCTAAAATAAAAGAAGAGATATCGCAGCGATAGAAAAGAGAGGTACTGCACATGATGACGATCCGAGAATATAAGCGGGCAGAAAGTCTGGAGGAAGCGTGGCAGCTGAACCAGAAAAAGCCAAACCGCATTTTGGGCGGCATGATCTGGCTGAAGATGGAAACCATCAATGTCGGCACCGCCATCGACCTTTCCGGTCTGGGACTGGATACCATTGAGGAGACCGAGGACAGCTTTTCCATCGGCGCTATGGTCACCCTGCGCCAGCTGGAACAGCATCCGGGGCTTGCCGCCTATACTCATGGTGCTATGCGGGAGACCGTGCGCCATATCGTGGGCGTACAGCTGCGCAATCTGGCGACCGTGGGCGGCAGCATTTACAGCCGGTTCGGTTTTTCGGATGTGCTGACCATGTTCCTAGCCATGGACTGTGATGTAGAGCTGTACAAAGGCGGTATCCTGCCGCTGCATGAATATGCCCAGCGCCCCTATGACCGGGATGTTCTGGTGCGGCTGATCGTAAAAAAGACACCGATGCAGCTTTATTACCAGTCGGTGCGCAACAGCCAGACCGATATCCCGGTGCTGACCTGTGCCGCCGCCCGGATGGAGACCGGAGATTACCGCATCGTGATTGGTGCGCGTCCGCTGCGCGCCGTGCGGTTCGAGCTCCCGGCAGAGCCTGCCCTTGCGGCAGAACAGCTTGCCGCACAGTTTGCGGAAAGCGTAAAGGCGCAGATCGTTACCGGCTCCAATATGCGCGGCAGCGCTGAGTACCGCAGGCATCTGGCAGGCGTGCTGACAAAGCGCGCGGTGCTGAAACTGGAACAGCGTAAAATGCAGGAGGAAAAGTAAATGCAGATCACACTTACATTGAACGGTGTCCGGGTATCCGAGGAGATCGCCCCGGATATGCTTTTGATCGATTTTGTCCGCGCACACGGCTGCAAGAGCGTCAAGCGCGGCTGCGAGACCTCCAACTGCGGTCTGTGCACCGTGTTTATGGACAATAAGCCTGTGCTATCCTGCTCCGTGCTGGCAGCCCGTGCCGATGGGCATAAAATCACCACGTTGGAGGGCTTGCAGCAGGAGGCCGCCGAGTTTGGTGCCTTTATCGCAGATCAGGGCGCAGAGCAGTGCGGCTTCTGCAACCCGGGCTTTATCATGAACGCGCTGGCTCTGTTCCGGGAGCAGCCGTACCCCACTGAAGAGCAGGTGAAGGAATACCTTGCCGGAAACCTGTGCCGCTGCTCCGGCTACGAAGGCCAGCTGCGCGGCATCATGAACTTTCTGGCATGGAAAAAGCAGAAGGAGGGCGCACAGTGAAAACCGTCAACAAACCGTTCCGCAAAAAAGACGCGATGCAGCTGGTCACCGGCCAGCCTGTTTATATGGATGATATCATCCCGCAGGACTGCCTGATCGTCAAGCTGCTGCGCTCGCCCCATGCAAACGCCATCGTCCGCACCATCAACACCGCCGTTGCCAAAAAAGTGCCCGGCATCGAAGCTATCTTCACTTGGGAGGATGTGCCGCAGGATGCCCGCCGCTACACGCAGGCCGGCCAGACCTTCCCGGAGGCCAGCCCCTACGACCGTCTGCTGATTGATCGTCACGTCCGCTTTGTGGGAGACGTGGTGGCCATCGTAGCCGGTAAGGACGAAAAGTGCGTGGACAAGGCGCTCAAGCTTATCAAAGTAGACTACGAGGTGCTGGAAGCTGTTCTGGATTTCCACACCGCAAAGGATAACCCCATCCTTGTGCACCCGGAGGACAACTGGGAAAGCCTTGCCCCCGTGGGTGCCGACAACAAGCGCAACCTCTGCGCCCACGATGCGTGCGGCAGCGGCGATATTGACGCTGTGTTGGCCGGATGTGATGTGGTCATCGACCATGTGTACCACACCAAGGCCTGCCAGCAGGCTATGATGGAGACCTTCCGCACCTATTGCTCCATTGATACTTACGGGCGGTTGAATGTGCTCAGTTCTACCCAGATCGTTTTCCACGCCCGCCGCAACATTGCCAATGCACTGCACATTCCCAAATCCATGGTGCGTGTCTCCAAGCCCCGCATCGGCGGCGGCTTTGGTGCAAAACAGACCGCCGTCAGCGAGGTGTACCCGGCCTTTGTGACGTGGATGACCAAAAAGCCTTCCAAGCTCATCTTCAGCCGGGTGGAAAGCCAGACGGCCTCTTCGCCGCGCCACGAGATGGAGATGCACGTCCGTCTGGGCGCTACCAGAGACGGCATCGTGAAGGGCATCGACCTGTACACTCTGTCCAACACCGGCGCTTACGGCGAGCATGGCCCCACTACTGTGGGTCTGTCTGGTCACAAATCCATCCCGCTGTACGGCAAGGCCGAGGCCTTCCGCTTTGTCAGCGATGTGGTATATACTAACCATATGTCTGCTGGTGCATACCGCGGCTATGGTGCTACGCAGGGTCTGTTTGCGGTGGAATCTGCGGTCAACGAGCTGGCACACAAGCTGAACATGGATCCCATTGCACTGCGCCTGAAGAACACCGTGCAGGAGGGCGATGTGATGCCCGCCTACTACGGCGCAGTAAATACCAGCTGTGCGCTGGACCGGTGTGTGCTTAAGGTGCGCGAGATGATCGACTGGGAGCACAAGTATCCTGCCCGGGATATGGGCAACGGTAAGATCCGTGCCGTGGGCATGGGTATGGCAATGCAGGGCTCCGGCATCTCCGGCATGGACGTGGGCAGCGCTACCCTCAAACTGAACGATGACGGGTTCTATACCCTGATGATCGGCGCTGCCGATATGGGCACCGGCTGCGACACCACGCTGGCGCAGATCGCCGCCGAGGTGCTGGATTGCCCGCTGGATAACATTACCGTCTTTGGCGCGGATACGGATTCTTCGCCCTACGATTCCGGCTCCTATGCTTCCAGCACCACCTATGTCACCGGCAAGGCCACTGAGAAGTGCGCCATGAAGCTGCGGGAACAGATCTGCAAACTGGGCGCAGAGCTGCTGGGCTGCCCGGCGGATGCTGTGGAGTTTGACGGCAAGGTCGTGTTTGAAAGCGCCGACCCCACCCGGCAAAAGACTCTATCCGAGATTGCCTTTGCTTCTCAGTTCGGCCATAAGATCCCGCTGGAATTCACCGAGACTCACACCTCGCCTTTGTCGCCGCCGCCGTATATGGTGGGCGCTGCCGAGGTAGAGGTGGATACCGAGACCGGCGAGGTGAGGGTGCTGGAATTTGATGCCTGCGTGGACTGCGGAACTCCCATCAACCCCAACCTGACCCGGGTGCAGGCCGAAGGCGGCATCCTGCAGGGCATCGGCATGACCCTGACCGAAAACATCACCTACGACAAAAACGGCTACCCGGAAGAGAATTCTCTGTTCCAGTACAAGATCCCTGCCCGCAACGATATCGGCCGCATCCATGTGGAGTTTGAGAACAGCTACGAGCCCAACGGCCCCTTTGGTGCAAAGTCCATCGGCGAAGTGGTCATCAATACGCCGCTGCCCGCCATTTCGGACGCCATCTACAACGCCATCGGCACCCGCTTCTACGAGCTGCCCATCACCCCGGAGCAGATCGCTATGGCAGTTGCAGCCAAGCAGTAAAGGCTGATGCTGAACGAAAAAGAGCTTCCGTTTCTACCAGAGAAAGGGCATATCGTTTCTCTGGTAGGCGGCGGGGGCAAAACCACCCTGCTGTATGCCATGGCAGACCACTGTGCCCGCAAGGGCTGGCGGGTGGTTGTGATGACGACCACCCACATCCGGCAACCGGTAGCCTACTATGCACCGGATGACGCAGCGCTTACAACTCTGTGGCAAGCGGGTCACTACGCAGTGATCGGCACTCCGGCAGAAAACGGGAAGCTGACTTTGCCGCCGCAGCAGCTTTTGCGCCGGATGGCGCAGGCAGATGCGGTATTTATAGAAGCGGACGGTGCAAAGCACCACCCCTGCAAGGTTCCGGCGGCGCACGAGCCTGTGCTGCTGCCCCAAAGCGATATCGTTTTGGCGGTAGCAGGGCTTTCGGCGCTGGGCAAGCCCTTGCGGGAGGTCTGCTTCCGCTATGAAACCATCCGTCCGCAGTTTTTAGCGGCTGCGCCGGATGCGCCCCTTACGCCGGCCATGTTGGCGCAGCTGCTTGCAAGCACGCAGGGCGGCCGCAAGGCGGTGGGTGACCGGGAGTTTTACGCTGTGCTCAATCAGGCCGATACGCCGGAATTGCAGCAGCAGGGCATACAAATACAACAGCTTTTGCGTCAGCAGGGCATACCGTGCGTGCTGACGCATTTCAAAGAGGAAGAACGCGCATGAGCAAGGAAGATAAGATCGTATTCTGTACCGGGGGCGGCTGCACCGCAAAGCTGGGTGCCGGGGTACTGAGCCGCATTCTGGAAAGGCTGCCCCGGGGCGAAAAAGACCCGGATCTTCTGGTCGGCTATGACAGCCGGGATGACGCCGCAGTTTACCGCATTACGGACGACATTGCGCTGGTGCAGACCGTGGACTTTTTTCCACCGATGGTGGACGACCCCTACACCTTTGGGCAGATCGCTGCCACGAACGCCCTGAGCGATGTCTACGCCATGGGCGGCGAGGTAAAAACCGCCTTAAATCTGGTCTGTTTCCCGGAGGATATGGACTTGAACGTACTGGGCGAAATTTTGCGCGGCGGTGCTGAAAAGGTGGCAGAAGCCGGCGGCAGCCTTGCGGGCGGGCATTCCATCGCGGACAGCGGGGTAAAATACGGCCTTTCAGTGACCGGCCTTGTAGACCCGCACCGGATGTACACCAACGACACCGGTATGCCCGGCGACAAGCTGGTATTGACCAAGGCTTTAGGCGTGGGTCTGCTCTGCACGGCAAACCGCGTAGGTGAGGCCGCCCCGGAGGAGATGGAAGCCGCCATCCGCTCCATGACCACCTTAAACAAAACGGCGGCAGAGCTCAGCCGCAAGTATCACGTCCATGCTGCTACGGATGTGACCGGCTTCAGCTTTCTCGGCCATCTGCATGAGATGATGGGCGGCAAACTTTCCTGCATCATCCACGCAAATGCCGTGCCGGTGCTGCCGGGCGCAGAAAAAGCAGCGAATGCGTTTTTGTACACTGCCGCCGGGCAGCGCAACCGCAACCATACCGGGCCGTTCGTCCGGTTTGAAAACGTAAGCTTCGCCATGGAGGAGGTCTTGTTCGACCCGCAGACCTCCGGCGGGCTGCTGCTGGCGGTAGACCCGGCGGATGCAGCGGCACTGGAACAGGAACTGCGCGCCGCAGGTCTGCCCGCAAGCATTGTGGGAGAAATCCTGCCGAAGCAGGAAATCGAGATCACTGTAATAGACAAATGAGAGGAGTAATCAGCATGGCTGAGTTTATTAAAGTAGATGCACTGGGCGATGCCTGCCCGCTGCCGGTCGTCAAGGCAAAAAAGGCAATTTCCGAGCTGCAGGGCGCGGGACAGGTGGAGGTACTGGTGGACAACGAGATCGCCGTACAGAACCTGACCAAAATGGCACAGCAGAAGTGCTATCAGTATAGTGCTGAAAAGCTGGAAGAGCGCAAGTACCGTGTGCTGTTCACACTGGGAGAAGCGGCAGACGCCCCGGCAGAGCAGGCTCCTGTCTGCGTACCGGATGCCCGCACCGATACGGTGGTGGCTATTTCCGCTGCCGTTATGGGCGATGGCAACGAGGAGCTGGGCAAGACCCTGCTCAAGGCCTTTGTGTTTGCGCTGACCCAGCAGGACAAGCTGCCCAAGACTATCCTGTTCTATAACGGCGGTGCGGCGCTGACCTGTGAAGGCTCTGCCATGCTGGAAGATCTCAAGGCACTGGAAGCACAGGGCGTGGAGATCCTGACCTGCGGCACCTGCCTGAACTTTTACGGCCTTACCGAGAAGCTGGCTGTGGGCAACGTGACCAATATGTACACCATTGCCGAAAAGCTGACGCAGGCAGGGAACGTGGTAAAGCCGTGATCTATCTGGACAACGCAGCCACAACTCTGCATAAACCACCGCAGGTGGAACAGGCTATTCTGGAGGCGCTGCACACGGCAGGCAACCCCGGGCGCGGCGCACACGAGCCTACCCTTCACGCCGCACGGATCGTGCTGGACACCCGTCTGGCGCTGGCAGAGCTTTTCCATGCGCCAGACCCCTCCTGCATTGTTTTTGCCGCCAACGCAACCATGGCGCTGAACACAGTACTGAACGGCGTGCTGCATCCGGGCGACCATGTCATCACAACGGTATGCGAGCATAACTCCGTTCTGCGTCCGCTGTACCGGCTGCGGGCGCAGGGAGTAGAGGTCTCCTTTACCGGCGTGGATGCTTCTGCGCGGCTATGCTACGACCAGTGGGAAGCCTTGCTGCGTCCCACGACCCGGGCACTGGTGGTGACGGGAGCTTCCAACGTGACCGGCAACGGCACCAACCTTGTCCGCGCAGCGGACTTTGCTCACCGGCATGGTCTGCTGTTCATCGTAGATGCTGCCCAGACTGCCGGTGCACAGCCCATTGATGTGCAGCGGCTGGGCATCGATGCCCTCTGCTTTACCGGTCACAAGGCGCTTTTGGGGCCGCAGGGCACGGGCGGTGCTTATGTGCGCCCCGGGTTACAGATCGCGCCGCTCCTTGTGGGCGGCAGCGGCGTGCACAGCTTTGACGAAGTGCACCCTTTACAGATGCCCACCGCACTGGAGGCCGGCACGCTGAACGTGCACGGCCTTGCAGGGCTTTGCGCCGGTGTACAATGGCTGCTGGAACAGGGTGTAGAAAACCTTGCTGCCCGGGAAGCCGCCCTTGCCCGCCTGTTTTATGAGCAGGTGCGTACTGCACCTGGTGTAACGGTGTACGGCGATATGACCATGCAGCCCCGTGCGCCCATTGTGGCGCTGAACATCGGACAGGAGGATTCTGCCCGGGTGGCAGATATCTTGTGGGAGGACTACGGCATCTGCGTGCGTGCCGGGGCACACTGCGCTCCGCTGATGCACAAGGCCCTTGGCACGGCCGAGCAGGGCGTGGTACGGTTCAGCTTTTCTCATTTTAATACGGAGCAGGAGGTGCAGCAGGCGGCGCAGGCAGTTTGCGCACTTGCCCGGGAGCTTTTATGCGAATAAAACGAAGCTATATCGTGCTTTCCTTCCGTACCACCTTAGAAGCTATGGAGTGGGAAAAGCAATGCCATGTCCGACAGGTGCCCGGGCGGCTGATTCCGCTGCCGCGTGAGATCTCGGCAGGGTGCGGGCTTGCATGGCGTATGCTGCCGGAGGACTGGCAAAGCTGGCAGGCAGAACTGGACGAAACACGGTTTGATAAGGTAACGCCTGTGGAGCAATAACAGAGGGAGAGAAACACCAATGAACAGACAAACGCTTGCAGACGTTCTGCAAGATACAAACCAGACCGGCAGCTATACGCTGGCTACCGTGCTGGAAGGCGCAGAGGCTGGCAGTCAGCTGCTGCTGCGGGACGGAGATGCCCTGTGGCAGACCCCGAGCGCCGGGCTTTTGCAGCGTCAGCTTGCCGCTTTGCAAGACTGTACCGCTACGGGCTTTCTTACACTGGACGGGCAGCGGGTATTTGCCGAGCGTTTTGGTGCAGTGCCGCAGCTGGTTGTCTGCGGCGGCGGTCATGTGGCTGCTGCCCTTGTAAAACAAGCAAAGCTTCTCGGCCTGCCGGTGCTTGCCATAGATGACCGGGAAGAATTTGCCCAGCAGCTGCGCGCCGCTGGAGCGGATACCGTGCTTTGCGCCCCCTTTGCACAGGCACTCCAGAATGTGCCCGGCGGAGCAGAGACCTATTTTGCGGTGCTGACCCGCTCCCACGCCTTTGATCTGGACTGCCTTACCCTGATCCTGCAAAAGCCCGCGGCCTATGTGGGCATGATGGGCAGTCGTGGCCGTGCCGCATTGGTGCGCCGTCAGCTGTTGGAGACCGGGTTGGACAGCCAGCGAGTGGAGTCGCTCTGCGCACCCATCGGCCTTGCCATCGGGGCGCAGACGGCTGCGGAGATCGCACTTTCCATTCTGGCGCAGATCGTACAGGTCAAGAATGGCCGCCCTCAGACCGAGGGTTATCCCATCGCATTGCTGGATGCAATGGTGCAGGCAGAAAATGCACGCACTCCGGCGGTGCTGGCGACCATCGTTGCACGGCATGGTTCCACCCCGCGGGATGTGGGCGCAAAAATGCTCATTCTGCCCGATGGCAGTACTGTTGGCAGTGTGGGCGGCGGCATTATGGAGCATTACACGGTGCAGGCTGCTCAGAAGCTGTTGGCACAGGCTGCGCCCGTTCTGCAATGCCTGCAGCTTTCGGCTGACGGCAAAAACGAGGATGCGGCCATTGCTGCCTGCGGCGGCTCCATGGAGGTACTGTTGCAGACACTTTTCCCCGGGGAGGAAGCAAAATGAAAAAGGATGCCTTAATTATCGTGCGCGGCGGCGGCGACCTTGCCACTGGAACCATCCACCGGTTGTGGAGCGCCGGGCTGCGGGTGCTGGTACTGGAAACGACACAGCCCGCGGCCATTCGCCGTCAGGTGGCTCTGTGTGAAGCAGTGTATGAAGGCGAAGCCACGGTCGAAGAACTGCGTGCCGTCCGCATTGAAGCTTTAGAGCAGGCACAGTCCGTCTGGGCGCAGGGCGCTGTTCCGGTGCTCGTTGACCCGGAGGGAGCCTGTATTGCCCGGGCAAAGCCGGAGGTCGTGGTAGACGCCATTCTGGCTAAGCGCAACCTTGGCACCCGCCGGAATATGGCACCGCTGACCATTGCCCTTGGCCCAGGCTTTGTTGCTGGGCAGGACGTGGATGCCGTGGTGGAGACCAAGCGTGGCCACCGGCTGGGTAGGATTATCCGGGAAGGGAGCGCAATCCCCAATACCGGCATTCCCGGCGTCATCGGCGGGTACGGTGCAGAGCGGGTGATCCATGCACAGGCCAACGGCGTTTTTATGAATGTGCGTAAAATTGGCGATTTGGTAGAGAAGGGTGAAGCTATTGCTACCATCCGCACCCCGGAGGGAACGGACATCCCAGTCACAGCACAGATTCCCGGCATTCTGCGCGGACTGCTGCGCAGCGGCTATCCAGTCACACCGGGTTTTAAAATCGCGGATATCGACCCCCGGCGGGAAGAGCTTTCCAACTGCTTTCTGATCTCGGATAAATCCCGCTGTATTGCCGGCAGTGTACTGGAGCTTGTCTGTGCGCAGGTGTGGCAGTAAAACCTATATAAAAATAACCCCTGCCGTTTTGCAAAAAGGTCTGCAAATACGGCAGGGGTTTTAAGGTTCCATGTTAGTTGCGGTAGCAGCGGTCCTGCCCTACAAGCCAGTTTTCGCACAGGCGCTGGGCTTCCTCAAGACTGCGGCTCTCGCAGTCAAAGAATGCACCGCGCATAGAGCAGTAGGAGTAGTGCACCTTAGAAACACCGTTGCCATCCTTGAAGCGCTCGCAGCGTTCTTCACCGGGCATCAGAAAAAGTTGTTCCATGGTTCCTTCTCCTTTGTTTTCAAGCAGTATAAACGGCCGCCGGACGGCGGCACACAACGCTTGCTATTGTATCACGATGGAGATCGGTTTGCCATTGTCTTTTTATCCAAAGATACGCCAGCTTTTTCTCTGCGGTTGTGTCAAAGAAGGGCTTGACAAATCATTCGTGCAAACTGCGTTCCTTTTCCAGCGCTGCTTTCATGCCGTGGATACGCCCCAGTGCATAGGAGAGCATTGCTGCGCACAACAGGTTCAGCCAGCCGTAGCGAGCCTGATCCAGAGAGTTCGTTATGCCAAGAATCAGGTTTGCCAGACAGATCAGGGAAAGCATCCGATTGATGCGGCTCAGATGCGTCAGACGGGAGTCGATATCCGAGAGCAGCTCAAAGCTGCCAAGCTCCGCTTTCCGACGGAAGTACACCCAGTTGACACAGCCGCCGATATACTCTGCACCCAGCTCCTTTACAAAGGCGCGGTAATCACTGCTGGGGTTCATCTCCAAGCGGATGATATACTCGCCCGGTTCACAGCG
>OHCO01000189.1_pt1 | contig 12125 bp, 9 predicted proteins | sample 1577601 | NCBI WGS metagenome assembly OHCO01 (sample SAMEA3879546, study PRJEB24766) | human gut metagenome | biome: human-associated habitat; feature: feces | place: USA | collected 1985/1987 | reverse complement strand
AGTTGCCGGAGGATGTGCTGTACACCTCCAGCGTGCCGGAAACCTGCCTGCTGTTGGTACGGGGGCCTGAGCCCCAGATCACGAGGAATTGGTTGTACCAAAAAGCCTGTAAGATACGGGGTCTTTTTGCTTTGCCATTTCGCAAGCAAAAGACCCCGTTTTTTCAGATACACCCTAGGTTCTCTTTCCTGTACCCTTCTGTTCGGCGCCGTATTTCACCCACATCAGGAAAGGAAAACACAATGAGAAAACGCAACATCCGCAAAACGGCGGCCGTTCTGACCGCTCTGGCTCTGTGCGCCGGTGTACTGACCGGCTGCGGCGGGGCTGCCTCCAGCACGGCTTCCTCTGTTGCTGCCAGTTCTGCCGCCAGCAGCGAAGCTTCCGGCGCAGACGCTGACGCACTGGCCGCACAGAACGTGGCAGACCTGATCGACGCCATCTATGTGCAGCAGCGCACCGATGACACCGACGCCCAGTGCGAAGCTGCAAAGGCCGCTTGGGACGCTTTGACCGATGCCCAGAAGGAGCTGGTGGAGGGCGAGAACGCCGACCCCGACTACTTTGGCCGCGACACCGGCGATGCTTCCAAGGACGATGCCCGCAACGCCGATGAGATCGGCGAGAACGAGCTGCTGGTGGTGTCCTTTGGCACCTCCTTCAACGACAGCCGCGCCGCCGACATCAAGGGCATTGAGGACGCCTTGCAGGCCGCTTATCCCGACTGGAGCGTGCGCCGCGCCTTTACCGCACAGATCATCATCAACCATGTGCAGGCTCGCGATGGAGAGAAGATCGACAATATGCAGCAGGCACTGGATCGCGCTGTGGCAAACGGCGTGAAGAACCTGATCGTGCAGCCTACCCATTTGATGCACGGTGCAGAGTACGACGAGATGAACGAGATGCTGGATCAGTACCGCGACAAGTTCGAGAGCGTTGCTGTGGCTGAGCCCCTGCTGGGCGAGGTCGGCGCGGATGCTTCCGTCATCAATGCAGATAAGGAAGCTGTTGCCAAGGCTGTTACCGCTGCCGCTGTGAAGGAAGCCGGTTACGACAGCGCCGCCGCTGCCGCTGCCGACAAGACCGCTTTCGTCTTTATGGGTCACGGCACATCCCACACCGCCAAGGTGAGCTACAGCCAGATGCAGACCACCATGCAGACCTTGGGCTACGACAACGTGTTCATCGGCACGGTGGAGGGCGAGCCCGAGGAGACCTCCTGCGAGGCCGTCATCGAGGCCGTGAAGGCTGCCGGTTACACCAAGGTCATCCTGCGCCCGCTGATGGTGGTGGCAGGCGACCACGCCAACAACGACATGGCCGGTGAGGATGCCGACAGCTGGCTGAGCCAGTTTACCGCCGCAGGCTGCTTTGAGGATGTGGACTGCCAGATCTCCGGTCTGGGCCGCATTGCGGATGTCCAGCAGCTGTACATTGCACATACCAAGGCCGCTATGGATCTTCTGAACGGCTAATGGATTCAGAAGCCCTCTCCGGCGCTGCCCTGCACACGGAGAGGGCTTCTTTTATGGGCATTTTCCCCGCACGAGGCGAAAACGCCCCCTGCCCCGGCAGCTTAGACGCCGGGCAAAAATTTAGGATACTGAGGTATTTATCTTATGCGTTGCAAACAGTTTATCATCGTTTCTCTGGCCGGTGTGGTGCTGGCTGCTTCTCTGGCAGGCTGCGGCGGGGCTGTCCCCGCCTCCTCTGCTGCAGCAAGCTCTGTGGCTGCTTCTTCCGTGGTGGTTTCCTCTGCCGCTGCCGAAGCTGCCCTGCCGGACGGCGTATACACCGCTGACTTTGAGACCGACAGCAGTATGTTCCACACAAGCGAAGCCTGCAACGGCAAGGGCACCCTGACCGTGGAAAACGGCGTGATGACCTTCCACGTCAGTCTGGCTTCCAAAAAGATCGTAAACCTCTACCCCGGCCTTGCCGCCGATGCCGAGGCCAACAAGACTGCATGGCTCATCCCCACCGTGGACACCGTTACCTACGCGGATGGCACCACCGAGGAGGTGTACGGTTACGACATCCCGGTGGAAGCACTGGACACCGACTTCCAGCTGGCTTTGCTGGGCACCAAGGGCAAGTGGTACGACCACACCGTAAGCGTGCGCAACGCCGAGCCTAAGACGGAGCAGGCTGCTGAGACCCCCGCAGACGGTGCATACACCGCCGCCGTGGTGCTGGAGGGCGGCTCCGGCCGCGCCACCGTGGAAAGCCCCGCTGCCCTGACCGTGGCAGAAGGCAAGATGACTGCTACCATCGTGTGGAGCAGCCCCAACTACGACTACATGATCGTAGACGGCGAGAAGTATCTGCCCACCAACACCGAGGGCAACTCCACCTTTGAAATTCCTGTGGCTGCACTGGGCACCCCGCTGGCTGTTACCGCCGATACTGTTGCCATGAGCAAGCCCCACGAGATCGAATACACCCTGACCTTTACCTTGGAGTAACCTTCCATGAAGCTGACCCGCGCTCAATTTTTAAAGGCTCTGCCCGCCGCCGCGCTGGTGCTTGCAGGCTGCACTGCCGCGCCCACTGTACCAGCTGATACGGACGAGCTGGTGTTTGACCACGCCTACCCGCTGGACTACGCCACCCAGTTTTCCGCCGACTGCTATGCAGATGGCTCTACCCTGCTGACCATCCCGGACGCACAGGCAAAGTTTCTTGTCCGTCCAGAGGGCGCTGCCACTCTGCGCACCGTGCCTGCCGAAGTGACCGTTTTGCAGCAGCCGGTGCAGAATATCTATCTGGTGTCCACCTCTGCTATGGACTTATTCCTCCATCTGGACGCGCTGGACAGCATTGCCCTTTCCGGCACACGCGCCGAGGGCTGGTATCTGGACGAGGCAAAGCAGGCCATGCAGTCCGGGCGCATTGCCTACGCGGGCAAGTACAGCGCCCCGGACTACGAGCGCATCCTGACCGCAGAATGCGGCCTTGCGGTGGAAAATACCATGATCTACCACACCCCGGAAGTGAAGGAGCAGCTGGAGCGGTTCGGCATTCCGGTGCTGGTGGAGCGTTCCAGCTACGAGAGCAGCCCGCTGGCGCGGATGGAGTGGATCAAGCTGTACGGCATTTTGCTGGGCAAAGAAGCCCTTGCCGAGGAGGTGTTTGCCCGGCAGGCGCAGCGCATTGCGCCGCTGCTGGAACAGCCCTCCACCGGCAAACGCTGCGCGTTTTTCTCTATTACATCAAGCGGCCTTGCCACTGTGCGCAAAAGCGGAGACTATGTGGCGCAGATGATCGGCATGGCCGGGGGCGAATATGTTTTTGCAGACCTTGCCGACAGCGGCAACAGCCTTTCTACCATGAATATCCCGCTGGAGGATCTTTACGCCGGAGTCAAGGACGCCGACGTGCTCATTTATAACGGCACCATCGAGGGCACCATCTCCACCAAGGAAGAGTTGCTTGCCCGCTGCGCGTTGCTGGCAGAGTGCAAGGCGGTGCAAAGCGGCGACATCTGGTGCACGACGCCCAGCTTTTTCCAGCAGAGCATGGCGCTGGCAGATTTTATGCTGGATCTCCATGCCGTTTTTACCGGGGCAACTGCCGACCCCGACACCCTGCATTTTTTGACCAGGATCATCTGAGGAGCCGCTTATGACCAGCCGCAAACGCCTTGTTTTATCTTACTGCTGCCTTGCCCTGCTGCTGGCGGTGCTGTTTGCCGTGAGCCTGTTCTGGGGCAGCGTTGCGCTTACCCCGCAGGCTGTGCTTGCCGCTTTGACCGGACGCGGGCAGGACGCGCTGAGCGTGGGCATCATTACCCAGCTGCGCCTGCCCCGCGCGGTGATGGCCGCATTGCTGGGCGCAGCGCTCTCGGCGGCGGGCTACCTGCTGCAGACTTTTTTTGCAAACCCCATTGCCGGCCCTTTCGTGATGGGCATTTCCAGCGGGGCTAAGCTGGCGGTGGCGCTGGTGATGGTGCTGTTTTTGAACTACGGCCTGCTGACCAGCTCTGCCGTGCTCATTCTGGCGGCCTTTGCGGGCGCTATGGCGGCTATGGCCTTTGTGCTGGCCGCTGCCCGCCGGGTGCAGCGCATGAGCATCCTTGTAATATGCGGCGTAATGATCGGTTACATCTGCTCTGCCATCACCGAGTTTGTGGTGGCTTTTGCGCAGGACAGCAGCATCGTCAACCTGCACAACTGGTCGCAGGGCAGCTTTTCCGGCATGACGTGGAGCAATGTGCGCACGGCGGCGCTGGTGGTGCTGCCCGCGCTGGCAGCGGCTTTCTGCCTTGCAAAGCCCATGGCCGCTTACCAGATGGGTGAAGCCTACGCCCGGAGCGTGGGCGTGGATGTGCGGCGGTTCTCCCGGCTTTTGGTGCTGCTTTCCAGCCTGCTGGCCGCCTGCGTTACCGCCTTTGCGGGGCCGATCTCCTTTGTGGGCATCGCGGTGCCGCACCTTGTCAAGCAGCTGCTGGGCAGCGCCCGCCCGCTGTATGTGCTGCCGGGTTGCTGTCTGGGCGGGGCGGCGTTCTGCCTGCTGTGCGATTTAATTGCCCGCAGCCTGTTTGCGCCCATGGAGCTTTCCATCAGCGCGGTCACCGCTGTATTCGGTGCACCGGTGGTCATTGGGCTGCTGCTGCGCCGCAACCGGGAGGATGTGCGATGAAAAACTCCGTTGAAACCAAAGCCCTTGCCATCGGCTACGGCAAAGCTGCCCTTGCGCGGGATATCGCGCTGGGTGCTGCCAAGGGGCAGGTGCTGGCGCTCATCGGCCCGAACGGCGCGGGCAAATCCACCCTGCTCAAAACCTTGGCGGGGCAGCTTACCCCCTTAGGCGGCGCAGTGCTGCTGGACGGGCAGGAGCTGGCCCGCATTCCCGGCAACGCCCGGGCGCAAAAGCTGGCGCTGATGCTGCCCCACACCCGCCGCACCGAGTTGACCACCTGTTTTGAGTTTGCAGCGGCAGGGCGCATCCCCTACACCGGGCGGCTGGGCATCCTTTCTGCCGAGGACAAAAAACAGGTGCAGAATGCGCTGGAGCTGGTTGGCGCGGCGCATCTGGCCGACCGGGACTTCAACTGCGTCAGCGATGGGCAGCGGCAGCGCATTTTGCTGGCGCGGGCGGTCTGTCAGCAGCCGCAGGTGCTATTGCTGGACGAGCCCACCTCTTTTCTGGACATCAAGGGCAAGATCGAGCTGCTGACCATTCTGCAAAAGCTGGCGCATGAGCAGCAGCTTGCGGTCATCGTGACCCTGCACGAGTTGGAGATGGCGCAGAAGATCGCGGACGCAGTGGTATGCGTTTCACCGCACGGCGTTTCTGCCCCCATGCCCCCGGCGCAGGCCTTTGCCCGGGAAAATATCAAGGCGCTCTACGGCCTGACGGAAGAACAGTACAGCGCTGTTTTTGACCCATCAAAGCCGGAAAAGCCACAATTTGAGCACTATGTGCGCAGCGGGCAAAAGCTGCTGCGCTGCGGCTACACCACCGGCACCTGTGCGGCGCTGGCCGCTGCCGGAGCTGCTCGTCTGCTGCTGACCGGCACTGCGCCGGAAACTGTCGCTCTGCGCACGCCCAAGGGCATCGTGGTGGAGGTTGCCCCCCTGTTCTGCCGCGCTGCTGCCGAGGGCGCGGAATGCGCCATTGAAAAGGACGGCGGTGACGACGTGGACGTGACCACCGGTCTGCCGGTGACTGCCACGGTGACGCTGCTCCCCGGCACGCCCGAGGTGCGCATTACAGGTGGCGCAGGGGTTGGCCAGGTGACAAAGCCCGGGCTGGACCAGCCGGTCGGGCAAGCCGCCATCAACCATGTGCCCCGGCAGATGATCACCGAAGCGCTGCGCCGGGAGGCAGAAGCCGCCTGCTACCCCGGCGGCTTTGCCGTGACCATCTCCATCCCCGGCGGTGAGGAGGTAGCCCGGCGCACCTTCAACCCCCATATCGGGGTGGAGGGCGGGCTGTCGGTGCTGGGCACCAGCGGCATCGTAGAGCCTATGAGCCAGCAGGCCATTCTGGACACCATCCAATTGGAGATGAATCAGGCGGCACTGCGGGCAAAAAGCCACCGGCGGCTCATCCTTGCCCCGGGCAACTACGGGCTGGACTATCTGCACGAAACCTACCCGCAGTTTGCCGCCATCCCAGTGGTCAAGACCTCCAACTTTATCGGGGATACGCTGGATATGGCAGCAACAACACACTTTGAGCAGGTGCTGCTGGTGGGGCACGTCGGCAAGCTGTGCAAGCTGGCGGGCGGCATTATGAACACCCACTCCCACACGGCAGACTGCCGCACGGAGTTGTTCTGCACCCACGCCGCCCTGTGCGGTGCTGACCGGAAGGTGTGCACCGCGCTGTACAATGCCGCCACCACGGATGCCTGTCTGGAGATTCTGGATACAGCCGGGCTGCGGGAGCCGGTGCTGCAAAGCCTGCTTGCCGCCATCCAGCTGCATCTTGACCGCCGCGCGGGCGGGGCGTTCAGGGTGGGCGCGGTGCTGTTTTCAAACCAGTTCGGCCCGCTGGGACAGACCGAAACTGCCGCCCGCCTGCTGAATGAATGGAAGGAGTAATGCACATGGTACATTTTGTGGGCGCCGGGCCCGGCGCACCGGATCTGATCACTCGGCGCGGTGCAGCATTTTTACAGGCCGCAGACTGCATTATTTATGCGGGCAGTCTGGTCAACCCGGCGCTGCTGGGGCTGGCAAAGCCGGGCTGTGCTATCTATAACAGCGCCGAGATGACGCTGGAGCAGGTACTGGACGTGATGCGCCGGATGGAAGCCGCAGGTAAGACCACCGTGCGTCTGCACACCGGCGACCCCTGCCTGTACGGTGCCATCCGAGAACAGATGGATGCACTGGACGCAGACGGCATTTGTTACGATGACACCCCCGGTGTTTCCAGCTTTTGCGGCGCTGCCGCTGCACTGAACGCCGAGTATACCCTGCCCACAGTCAGCCAGACGGTCATCATCACCCGCATGGAGGGACGCACCCCCGTGCCGGAGCGGGAAAGGCTGGCAAGCCTTGCCGCACACGGTGCGACCATGGTGATCTTTCTGTCCATCGGGCTGATCGATAAGGTGCAGGCGGCGCTTTTGCAGGGTGCGTACAAACCGGGCACTCCCGCCGCCGTGGTGTACAAGGCCAGCTGGCCGGAAGAAAAAATCGTGCGGTGCACGGTTGGTTCTCTGGCAGAGAGCACCCGCGCGGCAGGCATTACCAAGACGGCGCTTATCGTAGTGGGAGATTTTCTCGGCACACAGTACGAGCGCAGCAAGCTGTACGACCCCGCCTTTACCACCGAGTTCCGCAAAGGAGAGCCGGTATGACCTGCGCCTACCTTGCCTTTACGGATACCGGCCTTGCGCTGGCAAAGCGCCTTGCCGCTGCCCTGCCCGGCAGCGTTGCCCGGTGCGGGCAGGATGGCACTTCTCTTGCAGAATGGACAGGCGTGCAGTTTGTGCAGTCGGATGCGCTGATATTTGTAGGCGCTGCGGGCATTGCGGTGCGGGCTATCGCGCCCCACTGCAAGAGCAAGACCACCGACCCTGCTGTGGTGGTGGTGGATGAATGCGGGCGGTTTGCCGTGCCCATTTTGTCCGGGCATCTGGGCGGCGCAAATGATCTGGCGCGGGCCATTGCCGCTGTATGCGGAGCCGTGCCAGTGATCACCACCGCCACCGATGCCCACGGCATTTTTGCGGTGGACGAGTGGGCAAAGCACCAAAACTGCATGGTACTGGAGCCGGAACGCATCAAGCTGGTCAGCGGCAAATTACTGGCCGGACAGCCGGTCTATTACTGGGCAGATATCCCGGTAACGGGCACTGCGCCCGCCGGGTTATTCTCGGCAGAAGCCCCGGAAAAAGCCGACCTTGCACTCACCCTCTGCCCCACCGGACAGGCGCTGCATCTTGTGCCGCGCATCGGGGTGCTGGGCATCGGCTGCAAGCGGGGCACAAGCGCTGAAGCGCTGGAGGCCGCCTTTGCCGCCTTCTGCGCCCGACACGGCCTTGCTGTGCAGGCAGTTACCGCCGCTGCAAGCATCGACCTGAAGCAGAACGAACCGGGCTTGCTGGCCTTTTGTCAGGCGCACAGCTGGCCGGTGCGGTTTTACTCTGCCGCACAGCTGCGCAGCGCGCCCGGGCAGTTCACCCCCTCCTCTTTTGTACAGAGCGTGACCGGAGTGGATAACGTCTGCGAGCGGGCGGCAGTGCTGGACGCAGGCGGCAGCCTGTTTTACCCCAAATTTGCCTGCAGCGGCGTAACCTTTGCGCTGGCGTGCAGGCCCTTTGCCCCGGACTGGAGGTGGCAGAATGGTTGACGTGATGGAAATTGACATTGACCGTCCCGAGAAGGTGGTCTATGTCGTGGGGCTTGGCCCCGGCGAGCCTTTTTATATGACCCAGCAGGCTGCGAACACGCTGGAAAGCGTTGACGCCATCTGTGGGTATAAGGTCTATCTTGACCTCATCCGCGATGAATTCCCCTGCGAGGAATACTATTCTACCGGCATGACGCAGGAAATCGACCGCTGCCGCTGGGCGCTGGAAAAAGCAAGCACCGGCAAGCGGGTGGCGCTGGTCTGCTCCGGCGATGCCGGGGTGTACGGCATGGCAAGTCCCCTGCTGGAACTTGCCCCGGGCTACCCGGACGTTGCCGTGAAGATCGTGCCCGGACTGACCGCTGCCCTCAGCGGCGGGGCGGTGCTGGGTGCGCCGCTGGCGCACGATTTCTGCGTTATTTCCCTTTCCGACCGGCTGACCCCGTGGGATGTCATCGAGAAACGGTTGGCCTGCGCCGCCATGGGAGACTTCTGCGTTGCGCTGTACAATCCCTCCTCCAAGGGCAGGCCGGACTATCTGGCAAAGGCGGTGCGCATCCTGCTGGAAAACGGCAAAAGCGCCAATACCGTCTGCGGCATCGTGCGCAACATTGGCCGGGAGGGGCAGACCGCCCACGTACTGACCCTTGCGCAGCTGGAAAGTACAGCGGTGGATATGTTCACCACCGTTTACATCGGCAATACCGCCACAAAGCAGCTGGGCGGTAAAATGGTCACCCCACGGGGGTACCGCAGATGAAGGCAGTGGTTTTCAGCGGCACCACCGAGGGGCGGGTGTTCTCCCGGCAGCTGGCGACACTGGGCGCAGAGGTGCTGGTCAGCGTCGCCACCCCGCTGGGTGCGGAGGAACAGGGCGAAGCGGACGGCATCACTGTGCACTGCGGGCGGCTGACCCCCGAGGAAATGACCGCCCTTTTGCAGGGCGCTGCCTTGTGTGTAGACGCCACCCACCCCTACGCGGTGGACGCCACCAAAAACATCCGGGCTGCGTGCGCAGCTGCCGGGGTGGAGTATCACCGGCTGCTGCGGGAAGAAAGCCCGCTGCCCGCCGGGAGCATGGTGTTTGCCACCGCCGCCCACGCAGCTGCGTTTCTGGCCGGGTGCAGCGGCAATGTGCTGCTGACCACCGGCGCAAAAGAACTTGCCGCCTTTGCGCCGCTCAGCCCGGAGCGGCTGTTCCCCCGGGTGCTGCCCACGCGGGAAGGCATTGCCGCCTGCGAGACCGCCGGTGTCCCACACAGGAACATCATTGCCATGCAGGGGCCTTTCAGCTATGCGCTGAACTGCGCCCTGATGAAGCAATTCTCCATCCGCTATCTTGTCACGAAGGACGGCGGTGCTGTGGGCGGCTTTGCCGAAAAGGCACAGGCCGCACAGGACACCGGCGCACAGCTGATCGTGGTGCGCCGCCCGGCTGAAAACGGACAAACTGCCGCACAAATTCTGGCACGCTGCAAGGAGGTTCTGGTATGATCTCTCTGATCGGAATGGGCTCCGGCTGCCCGGAAAGCCTGACCGCGCAAGGGCTGGCTGCGCTGCAAGGCGCAGGGCTCATCCTTGGAGCAAAGCGCCTGTTGGAGCATTTACCGGCGGGATGCACTGCTGACTGCAAGGCCGTGTATAAGCCGGAGGATATCCTTGCGTGTTTGGCTGCGCAGCCGGATACGGACACCGCTGTTTTGTATAGCGGCGACACCGGGTTTTACTCCGGTGCGGCAAAGCTGCTGCCCCTGCTGCGGGCCATGGGATACTCTGTCCGGGTGCTGCCCGGGCTTTCCAGCGTGCAGCTTTTAGCCGCCGCTGTGGGACGCCCCTGGCAGGACTGGAAGCTGGTGTCTGCCCATGGCCGCGCCTGCGACCCGGTAGCCGAGGTTTTGGCGCATCCACAGGTGTTTTTCCTCACTGGCGGCGGGGACACCCCTGCCACCCTTTGCGCCAAGCTGACCGCTGCCGGGCTGGGCGCTGCCCACGCCCTTGTGGGCGAAAACCTAGGCACTCCGGCGGAAGCCATCCGCTTTGGCCTTGCCCGGGAGCTGGCAGCGCAGAGCTTTGCACCGCTGAGTGTATTGCTTATCGAGCGGGAAGCCCTGCCGCCCCGCCGCACGCCCGGCCTGCCGGACGATGCTTTTATCCGGGGTGCTGTGCCCATGACAAAGCAGGAGGTGCGCGCCGCCGCGCTGGCAAAGCTGGCAGTTACCCCCACGGATACCCTATGGGACGTGGGCGCGGGCACCGGCAGCGTAAGTGTGGAGCTGGCGCTTGCCGCCCATGCCGGACAGGTATATGCCGTAGAGTGTGACCCGAAAGCCTGTGCGCTCATCCAGAAAAACCGGGAGAAATTTGCAGCCTATAATCTGACCGTGATCGAGGGTAAAGCGCCCGAAGCCTTGGACACACTGCCTACACCGGATGCTGTATTCATCGGCGGCACAAAGGGCAATATGGACGCCGTTATAAACGCTGTGCTGCACAAAAATCCAGCCGTGCGGCTGTGCATCGCCGCCATTGCGCTGGAAACGCTCAGTGTCGCCGTGGCTGCTCTGACCGCCCACGGCCTTGCCGCCGAGGTGACACAGATTTCTGTCAGCCGCACAAAAACGGCGGGCAGTCTGCATCTGCTGATGGCCAACAACCCGGTATTCCTCATTACGGGGGCACGGACATGATGCAGTTTCTCATCGCCGCGCCGCGCTCCGGCAGCGGCAAGACCACCGTCACCTGTGCCGTGCTGACCGCCTTGCAGCGGCGCGGAGCTGACCCCTGCGCCTTCAAATGCGGTCCGGACTACATCGACCCTATGTTCCACCGCAGCGCGCTGGGGGTGGAAAGCCACAATTTAGACCTCTACCTCTCTGCCCCGGATACGGTGCGCAGGCTTTACGCCCGCTATGCCGCCGGGCACGGCGCTGCCGTATGCGAGGGCGCTATGGGCTTTTACGATGGGCAGGGGCTGACCACCCGCGCAAGCGCATGGGAACTGGCCGACACGCTGGCACTGCCGGTGCTGCTGGTGGTGCAGCCAAAGGGGTCAAGCATCACCCTTGCCGCCGAGCTGCAGGGGCTTTTGCAGTTCCGCACACCCAGCCATATCGTGGGCATTCTGCTCAATGATTGCTCTGAAACCTTGTACAAAACGCTGCGCCCGATGCTGGAAGCCGAGACCGGTCTGCCGGTGGTGGGGTATCTGCCCCATCTGCCGGGATGCGCCATTGAGAGCCGCCACCTCGGGCTGAAAACCGCCGGAGAGATATCGGACTTACAGCAAAAGCTGGGAAAGCTTGCTGATGCCCTTGTGCTGGACTGGGCACAGCTGGCAGTGTTGACCGACCGTCCTGCCCCGGCTGCGCCGCCGCTTGTCGCGCCGTGCACGCCCTCCGTTCGCATTGCCGTAGCGCGGGATGAAGCCTTCTGCTTTGCCTACGCCGAAACGTTGGACGCCCTGCGGGATGCAGGTGCGGAACCCCTGTTTTTCAGCCCGCTGCGGGACGCCGCCCTGCCGGAAAATATCGGCGGGCTGTACCTGCCTGGGGGCTACCCGGAACTGTACACTCGGCAGCTGAGCGAAAATTGCGCCCTGCGTGCCGCTATCCGCAAGGCGGTACAAAACGGTCTGCCCACTGCTGCCGAGTGCGGTGGCTTTCTGTACTTAGGGCAGGCGCTGGAGGGCACGGACGGCAAAACTTACCCCATGGTAGGCGTTCTGCCGGGCAGCGGACACAACGCCGGGCGGCTGGTGCGCTTTGGCTATGCCGCCATGACGGCAAAGGCCGACAGTATGCTTTTCCGCGCCG
>OHCO01000188.1_pt1 | contig 12138 bp, 9 predicted proteins | sample 1577601 | NCBI WGS metagenome assembly OHCO01 (sample SAMEA3879546, study PRJEB24766) | human gut metagenome | biome: human-associated habitat; feature: feces | place: USA | collected 1985/1987 | reverse complement strand
GGACCTGGGCGAGTACCGGGCCGACACCACCCACGCCCAGGGCGGCGACAGCCAGCAGTACCTCTCCGATTTTTACATCGGGATGCGGGGTGCCTGGAACACCGCCACGGCGGAGAACCTCGCCGGCGGCGAGGAGCTCTGGCAGGCGTTGACCGCCGGGGCTGTCTCCACCCTGAGGGAGGGCTGAGCCATGCGGTTCCGTCTCATCCGCCGGGGCACGGCGGCACACTCCGCCGTGCCGGAAAAGCCCGCGCCCGCGGCCCCCGGCACCCCCGCCCCGCCCAAAGCTTCGGATCTCGACAATCCCTACGGGCGGTACTACGGCACGGCCCGCAAGCGGGAAGATCTGCGCAAATGAACCATAAAAGTCTCTCATTCTGCCGGGTGAGAGGCTTTTCCTTTATAATTTTATTCGCTTTATTCCCTCCGCGTTTGAAAAATTATCCGCTTTGAAAGCGCTGGGCTTTTGTTGTTTCTCCATCCGGGTTATGGTATACTAATCAAGTATTCTCATAAATCACAGAACAAAGGATGTGGATTCCCCATGGACGCACTGGACAAAGCACGCGCGGAGATCGATGCGGTGGACGCGCAGCTGGCGGCGCTGTTTGAGCGCCGGATGGCCGCGGTGCTGGCCGTTGCCGAGTACAAAAAGGCCCACGGCCTGCCCATCTTTGACGCCGCGCGGGAGGCGGTGGTGCTGGACAAAGCCGCCGCCCGCATTCAGGAGCCCGCCCTGCGTCCCTACTACCGGGACCATGTCCAGAACATGATGGACGTTGCCAAGCAGTACGAGGCCGCGGTGCTGGGCCGCAACCGCGCCGCCTATCAGGGCGTGGAGGGAGCCTTTGCTCACATCGCGCTCAAAGTGCTCTTCCCCCATGCCGAGGCCATCAGCTACCCCACCTGGGACGAAGTGTTCGACGCCGTGGAGCGGGGCGACGTCTCCCACGGCGTGGTGCCGTTTGAAAACAGCCACGCGGGCGATGTTTCCGCCGTGCTGGACCTGTGCTACAACCACCCGGACCTCTGGGTGGTGGATGTCTACGACCTGCCCGTCTCCCAGAACCTGCTGGTGCTGCCCGGCACCCAGCTCAACGAGCTGAAGATGGTGTACAGCCACCAGCAGGCCATTGCCCAGAGCGAGACGTTCCTGCGGCAGTTCCACCTGCCCGCCACGGCCATGCCCAACACCGCCATGGCGGCCAAATTTGTGGCTGACAGCGGCGACCGCGGCCTTGCCGCCATTGCCAGCGTGGAAACAGCGGCCCTGTACGGACTGGAGGTACTGGTGCCCAGCATCAACACCGACGGCGACAACACCACCCGCTTCATCGTGCTGAGCAAAGAGAAGCCCACGGCGGGCAACCGGTTCTCCCTGCTGTTCACCGTGGACAACAAGCCCGGCAAGCTGGCCGAGGTCATCCAGATCATCGGTGCCAGCGGCTACGATATGGAGTCCATCAAGAGCCGCCCGCTGCCCCACGTCCCCTTTGATTATTATTTTTACGTCGAGCTGGTGGGAGACCCCGCCGCCGAAAAGACCGCCGCGCTGCTGCGCGAGCTGAATCATGTCTGCCGCACGGTACGGCTGTTAGGAGTGTATACGAAATGAGCGATTTCATCGGGACAAAGCTCACCATGAATCTGGGCGAGCGCAGTTATGATATCATCCTGAAAAACGGTGCACTGGAAAACCTGTACCAGTTTGCCCGGCTGGACCGCAAGGTGGCCGTTGTTACCGACAGCGGTGTGCCTGCCGAGTATGCCCAGCGCGTGGCCGACCAGTGCCGGGAATCCACCATCATCACGGTGCCGCAGGGCGAGGCCAGCAAGAGCTTCAAGATCCTGGAAACGGTGCTCCGGCAGATGCTGGAGTTCAACATGGGCCGCGGCGACCTGGTGGTGGCCGTGGGCGGCGGTGTGGTCGGCGATCTGGCCGGATTTGCCGCTTCCATCTATATGCGGGGCATTGATTTCATCAACTGCCCCACCACCACCCTTTCCATGATCGATTCCTCCATTGGCGGCAAGACCGCTGTGGATCTGGGCGATACCAAAAACATCGTGGGCGCGTTCTGGCAGCCCAAGCTGGTCATCGTGGACCCGGCCACCCTTTCCACCCTGCCCCGCCGCCACTACATCAACGGCCTGGCGGAGGCGGTCAAGGCGGGCCTGCTGGCGGACCCCGAGCTGTTCGCCATCTTTGAAAAGGGCGATATCGACACCCAGATCAGCGAGATCATCTACCGCAGCCTGCGGTTCAAGAAGAACGTTGTGGAGCAGGATGAGACCGAGCGCGGGATGCGCAAGGCTCTGAACTTCGGCCACACCATCGGCCACGGCATCGAGGCCGTCAAGGGCATCAAGGGCCGCCGCACCGTGGGCCTGTTCCACGGCGAGTGCGTGGCGCTGGGGATGCTGCCCATGATCGAATCCAAGGCGCTGCAGAAGCGGGTGCGGGCGGTCTACCGCCGCATTGGCCTGCCAACCCGCACCACCTATAACAAGGAAAAGGTGCTGGCCGAGATGCTGCACGATAAAAAGGCTCAGGGCGGCCAGATCACGGTGATCAAGGTGCCGGGTCTGGGCTGCTGGCGGGCCGAGACCATCCCAGTGGAGGGCCTGCGCCCCCTGCTGGGTGTGGAGGAGTAAGCCATGAAAAACACCTTTGGCAGCGACCTTTCGCTGACCATTTTTGGCGAGAGCCACGGCAGGGCTGTCGGCGCGGTGCTGGACGGCATGGCGGCGGGCGTGCCCGTGGAGGAAGCCTTTCTTGCTGCCTGCATGGACAAGCGCCGTGCCCGGGGCGACGGCCTTTCCACCCCCCGTGTGGAGGGGGATGCGGTGCAATTTTTGTCCGGCGTGGTCAACGGCCGTACCACCGGCACCGCCATTGCCCTGATGATCGAAAACCAGAACACCCGCAGCGGTGACTATGCCAAAACGGCTGACCTGCTGCGGCCCGGCCACGCGGATTACACTGCCTACGCCAAGTACCACGGCTATCAGGATGCCCGGGGCGGCGGCCACTTTTCGGGCCGCGTCACCGCCGCGCTGGTGGCGGGCGGCGCTCTGGTGCTGGGAGCCCTGAACCGGGCCGGGATCGAGATCGTGACTCACATCGGGCGGTGTGCCGGGATCAGCGATGCCCCCTTTGCGCTGGATGATCCCGCCGCGCTGGCGGCGCAGGCCGAGGCACTGCTGAACAAGTCCGAGGGCTTTGCCCTGCTGGACGGCAGTGTGGAGGAACCCATGAAAGCCGCCATCCGTGCCGCCGGTGCCGAGGGCGACAGCGTGGGCGGCGTGCTGGAGACCGCCATTCTGGGCCTGCCCGCAGGCGTGGGTGAGCCCTATTTCGACAGCGTGGAGAGCAAACTCGCTCACCTGGCCTTCTCCATCCCGGCGGTCAAGGGCATCGAGTTCGGTTCCGGCTTCGGCTTTGCGGACCAGAAGGGCTCGGAGGCCAACGATGCCTTCCGGATGCAGGGGGAGCGCATCGTCACCGCCACCAACCACAATGCGGGCCTGAACGGCGGCATCTCCAACGGGATGCCCGTGGTGTTCCGCACGGCGGTCAAGCCTACCCCCAGCATCTACAAAACGCAGGACACGGTGGATTATATCGCAAAGAAGGACGCGGAGCTGTCCATTCAGGGCCGCCACGACCCCTGCATCGTGCCCCGGGCCGCCATTGTGCAGACCTGCGCCGCCGCGCTGGCCGTGGGCGACCTGCTCACCGCAAAATACGGCATGGCCTGGATGGAGAACCCCACCGGCTACCGCAAGGAGGTGCTGTAAATGGAATACGGACTCATCGGCGGGCGGCTGGGCCACTCCTACTCCAAGGTCATCCACGAGATGCTCTGCGGCTACCGGTACGACCTGTGCCCCCTGCCCACGGAAGAGGAAGTCCGGGCCTTTATGACCCGGCGGCAGTTCAGGGCCATCAATGTCACCATCCCCTATAAGCTGGTGGTCATGGAGTACTGCTCCTACATCGACCCCCACGCCAAGGCCATCAACGCCGTGAACACCATCGTCAACAGGAACGGCCTGCTCTACGGCTACAACACCGATTACCCCGGCTTCTCCTACCTGTGCGATGCACACGGGGTGGAGTTTAAGGATAGGACCGTGCTCATTCTGGGCACCGGCGGCACCCACAACACCACCTGGGCCGTGGCCCATGACCGGGGCGCGAAACAGATCTATACCGTCAGCCGCCATCCCGACCCCGAAAAGGGAGAGCTGACTTATGCTCAGGCCCTGACCACCGGGGCGCAGATCATCATCAACACCACGCCGGTGGGCATGTACCCCAATGTGGGCGTGAGCGCCCTGGATATCACCTCCATGCCCGGGCTGGAAGCCGTGATCGATGTCATCTATAATCCCGATAAGACCGAGCTCATCCTCCGGGCCGAGGAGCTGGGGGTGCCCGTTGCCGTCGGCGGTCTGGAAATGCTGGTGGCGCAGGCAGTGTACGCGGCAGAATTTTTCCTCGACCGCAAGTTTGAGGATGCCGGTGCCGAGATCGCCCGTGTGACCAGCGAACTGCGGCGGGAACAGCTGAACATTGCCCTCATCGGGATGCCCTCCTCGGGCAAATCCACCCTGGGCCGCGCTCTGGCGGAACGGCTGGGCAAGCGGTTCGTGGATCTGGACGAGGAGATCGTCAAGGCCGACGGCCGAAGCATCCCGGACATCTTTGCCGCTGAGGGGGAGGCAGGCTTCCGGAAGCTGGAGGCCGCGCAGACCGCCCGCTTTGCCAGAGAGAACCGGCAGGTCATCTCCTGCGGCGGCGGCGTGGTCAAAGACCCGGCAAACCTCCGGGCACTCCACGCCAACGGCATCGTGCTCTTTATCGACCGGCCGCTGGAGGAACTGCTGGTGGGCGGCGGCAGGCCCCTTTCCACCAGCCCTAAGGCCCTGAAAACCATGGAAGCCCAGCGCCGCCCGCTCTATCTGGCGGCAGCGGATGCTGTGATCCCCAACAAGACCACCCCTGCGGATGCCGTGACGGCGGCAATGGAGGCGCTGGATGAAATTTTTAGTCATTAACGGTCCCAACCTCAACCTGACCCAGTTCACGGAGCCGGGCATGGAGGGGCAGATCGATTTTAATACACTGCTGGATTATATCGAGGCGGGCTGTGCCCAGATGGATGTTCAGGTGGACTTTTTTCAGTCCAACCACGAGGGTGACCTCATCGATGAGATCCAGTCGGCGGCAGGCCGGGCCGATGGCATCATCCTCAACCCGGGCGGCTACGCCTATTACAGCGTGGCCATTCTGGAAGCGCTGCAGGTGTGCGGCGTGCCCGCCGTGGAAGTGATGCTGGCCGACCCCAGCGGCAAGGAGCCCTTCCGCAGCGTGGATGTGGTCTCCTTTGGCTGTCAGGGCCGCTTTGCAGGCGAGGGGGTCAGCGGGTATCTCCATGCCTGCGCCTACCTTGTGCAGCTGCTCCGGCTGGATGGCGGCGCGCAGACGCACCTGGTGCAGTAACAACCCTCTCAGTCTCGCATTCGCTCGCCAGCTCCCCCGAAGGGGGAGCCCTTGGCAAGTAGGGCAGGCTGTGCAGCAAAACTGAAAGCATAGAGACAAAACAGAAGGGAAAAGAAACAAGATGATCATTTCGACCAAAAAAGGCACCCCCAAGGAAGAGCTGGAAAAGATCGTAGACAAATTCGAGAAGCAGGGCCTGGATGTGACCCTGATCACCGGCAAGGATTACAATGTGTTCGGTCTGGTGGGCGATACCACCAAGATCGATGAGCGCGACGTGCTGGCCAACCCCTGGATCGACAACGTCACCCGCGTGTCCGCTCCCTATAAGCGGGCCAACCGCCTGTTCCACCCCGCCGATTCCATCATCGACTGCGGCGGCGTGAAGATCGGCAGGGGCGAGAAGATCGCCGTGATGGCAGGCCCCTGCAGCATCGAGGGCGAGGAGCAGGCACTGCGCATTGCCAACGGCGTAAAGGCGGGCGGTGCAAGCCTGTTCCGCGGCGGCGCTTATAAGCCCCGCACCTCTCCCTACTCCTTCCAGGGTCTGGAGACTGAGGGCATCCTCGATATGGTCAAGGCACGGGAGGCCACCGGAATGCCCATCGTGTCCGAGCTGATGAGCGAGGACCGGATCCCGGAGTTTGAGGAATATGTGGACGTGGTACAGATCGGTGCCCGCAACATGCAGAATTTCCAGCTGCTCAAGGCCGTGGGTAAGATGCACAAGCCTGTTCTGCTCAAGCGCGGCCTGTGCAACACCATCGAGGAGTGGATCATGTCCGCAGAGTATATCATGGCCGGCGGCAACGAGCAGGTCATTCTCTGCGAGCGGGGCATCCGCACCTTTGAGAAGTACACCCGCAACACCCTCGACCTCTCCGCTGTGCCTATCATCCACGAAAAGACCCATCTGCCCATCATCGTGGACCCCAGCCACGCCACCGGCAAGGCCAATCTGGTTGAGCCGATGATGATCGCCGCTGTGGCCGCCGGTGCCGACGGTCTGGAGGTGGAAGTCCACTATGATCCCCGCCACGCATGGAGCGATGGCGCACAGTGCCTGACCCCGGATGCCTTTGCACAGGCTATGGCAAAGTGCCGTCAGGTCGCATGGGCCATTGGCCGGGATATGTAACACGATGAACGGCCTCACCCTCTCAGTCAAAGCCTGACGGCTTTGCCAGCTCTCCCAAAGGGAGAGCCTCTGGCGAAACCACAGACCTTGCGGTGGACTGCCAAGGCCTCGCCCTTTGGGAGAGGTGGCAGCGCAAAGCGCTGACGGAGAGGGCGAGCCAGGTAAAGTAACACGATGAACATTACGATAAAATCAAGCCGGACGGTGGGCGGCAACATCGCCGCGCCGCCCAGCAAAAGCATGGCTCACCGGGCGGTGCTCTGCGCGGCGCTGGCAAAGGGGACCTCCCATCTCCATCATCTTGCTTTCAGCAAGGATATCTCCGCCACGCTGGGCGCGGCGGGCCGACTGTGCGCCCGTGTCACCACCGGTGAAAACGATGCGGTGGTGGAGGGACTTGGCCGTTTTCTGCCGGTTGATGCCCCCGTGGACTGCTGTGAGAGCGGCAGTACCCTGCGCTTCCTCATCCCACTGGCCAGCCTGACCGGGCAGGAAGTGACTTTTACGGGCCGTGGGCGGCTGATGGAGCGGCCCCAGTCGGTCTACAAAACGCTGTATCAGCAGCAGGGCCTGCGTTTTGAGCAGGGCGCGGACCGCCTGACTGTGGAAGGTGCCCTGACCCCGGGCGGATACGAGCTGGCGGGCAACGTGTCCAGCCAGTTCATCAGCGGGCTGCTGTTTGCCCTGCCCCTGCTGGGCGGCACCAGCACCCTGCACCTCATCCCGCCTGTGGAGAGCCGGAGCTACATCGATATGACCCGCGCGGTGCAGCACGCCTTTGGCGTGGAGAGCCGCTGGCTGGATGAAAACACGCTGGAAATTCCCGGCGGGCAGCACTATCTTCCCGGTGATCACACCGTGGAGGGCGATTACAGCCAGGCGGCCTTTCCTGCCGTGCTGGGCGCTGTGACCGGCGGTGTGGCCATCACCGGCCTGTCTGAGGAGACCTTGCAGGGCGATGCCGCCATTCTGGAGATCCTCCGGCGGTGCGGTGCAAGATTCACCCGCACCGGGCAGGGCGTGGTGTTTGAAAAGGCCCCGCTCCACGGAACGGACATCGACCTTGCCGACTGCCCCGACCTGGGCCCCGTGCTGATGGTGCTGGGCCTGCTGTGTGAGGGCACCACAGTCATCCGCAACGCCGAACGTCTCCGCATCAAGGAGAGTGACCGCATCGAGGCCATGGAGACCGAGCTGCGGGCCTGCGGCGGGCAGCTGGAGAGCGAGGGCGGCACCATTACCATCCATGGCTGTGCCGGCGCGCTCCATGCCCCGGAGCAGCCGCTTTCCGGCCACAACGACCACCGCGTGGTGATGAGCCTTGCGGTGCTGGCGCTGGCCGCCGGGCTGGCCCTGCCCATCAGCGGAGCCGAGGCCGTTGCCAAGAGCTGGCCGGATTTTCTGGAAGCCATCAAGCCTTTGGGCGCGGAGGTGGAACATGTTGGATAAATCAAAGCGTTATCTCATTGTGGGCCTGGGCCTGCTGGGCGGCAAGTACGCCTTGGAGCTGAGCAGGGCCGGGTTCCATGTGGACGGCATCAACCGCAGCGAGGGCCATCTGCAGTATGCCCTCGACCACGGCTATATCACCAGCGGCAAGACCCACGATTTTGAGGATCTGGTGTGTCAGGCCGACCATATCATCTTTGGCTTGTACCCCACGGCCCTGATCGAGTGGTTCCGGACCTACGGCAACCTGCTGAAGGAGGGTTGCATCTTTACCGATGTGTCGGGTGTAAAGACCGGTCTGGTGGAGCCCATTCAGGCTATGTGCAGGCCGGGTGTGGAGTTCATTGCCAGCCACCCCATGGCGGGCCGTGAGACCTCCAGCGTGGAGCACGCCGCCGAGGTGAATTTTGCCCCGGCCAACTTCATCGTGACTCCCACAGAAAAGAACACCCCGGAGGCCGTTCAGTGGGCCAGGGAGCTGGCCGAGGTGCTGGGCTTCAAGCATATCTGCACCCTGACCGTGCAGGAGCATGACAGGATGATCGGCTATGTCAGCCAGCTCTGCCATGCTATCGCCGTCAGCCTGATGTGCGCCAACGACAATACCTCGCTGTGCGAGTACACCGGAGATTCTTTCCGGGACCTGACCCGCATTGCACGCATCAACGATAAGATGTGGGCGGAGCTGTTCCTCTGGAACAAAGAAAACCTCATCTCCGAGATCGACCAGTTCAGCGGGGCGCTGAACGAGATGCGCAACGCCCTTGTGGCCGATGACCGGGAAAAGCTGGAGGAGATGTTCCGCCTGTCCACCCAGCGCCGCGCGGCGTTTGATAAGAAAGCGCCGTAACCTTTTCAGCACACAGCACTGCTGTTTCTCCTGGCTCCCCTGCTGGGGAGAGCTGGAAGCGAGACTGAGAGGCTTGGCACAACACGAAAAAATGAGGTGTACCGAATGCCCAAACAGGAAGGCCAGAAATCCAAGCTGCTGGCGCTATTGCGCATTTTTGAGCAGCAGACCGATGAAAACCACCTGCTGAACGTGCCGCAGCTGGTGGAGCTGCTGGAGGCGCAGGGCATCCGCTGTGAGCGCAAGAGCGTGTACAGCGATATTGAGGCACTGGGTGCGCTGGGCTATGATATCAAGCTGCGCCGGGGCCGGGGCGGCGGGTATTTCCTTGCCAGCCGCACCTTTGATCTGGCGGAGCTCAAGCTGCTGGTGGATGCCGTGCAGGCAAGCCGGGTGGTATCCGGCACCACGAGCAGGCGGCTGATCCACAAGCTGGAAAAGCTCTGCTCCAACTACGAGGGCAGCCAGCTGCAGCGTCAGGTCTATGTGGAGGGCCGCCCCAAGACCGACAGCAAGAGCCTGCTGTACAGCATCGATGCCCTGCACGAGGCCATCAACAACGGTAAAATGGTGGAGTTCCTCTACAGAAAAGCCGACAGCCGCGAGAAAGAGAAAAGGATCGTCAGCCCGTGGCAGCTGGCCTGGGAGAACGGGTGCTACTACCTCATTGCCTTTGCCGACGAAAAGGGCATCCGCCATTACCGGGTGGACAAGATGAGCGGGGTCCGGGTGCTGGATGCGCCCCGGCGGGGTCAGGAGCAGTTTGCGGATCTTGACCTGCCTGCCTATCTGCGCAAGCACTTTGGAATGTACGGCGGGCCGGAGCATCGCGTTACCCTGCGGTGCACCGCGGATCTGGAAGGTGCCATGCGGGAGCGCTTTGGCGCAACGCCCATGTTTTTACCCGAGGAGAATGGCTGCTTCCATTTTGATGTCCCCATCTGCGTCAGTGACCAGTTCTATGGCTGGGTCTGCGGCTTTGGCGGCAAGATAGAAGTGGTCGCCCCGCCCGAAGTGCGGCAGGGAATGCGGGAGATGACCGCCCGGCTGGCAGAACAGCATCAATAACAAGAAAAAGGACTGCGAAAGCAGTCCTTTTTGCGTGTTTACGGTTCCTTCAATTCCAGATCACTGGGCAGGATCAGATCCAGGGCGGCGGCGGGCTCGGCGACAAGGCGGCGGCTCTGGTGGAAGATGGCCTTTTCCAGTGTGTTGCGGGCAAGGCGGCCATTGCCGGCGGTGCGGGCATCGGATTCCTGCCAGCGGGCATAATAGCCCAGCAGGGGTTCGGTGCAGGCTTCGGCCAGGGTGTAGCCCTTGTTCTTTGCCTGAACGTGGGTGATCTGCAGTAGCTCCGCGGCGGTGTAGTCTGGGAACTCGATCCGGTTGGGAAAACGGCTGGCAAGGCCGCTGTTGGCGGTGAGGAAGGTCTCCATCTCCCTGGTGTAACCTGCCAGAATGACCACCAGCTCATCCCGGTGATCCTCCATCCCCTTCACCAGCGTGTCGATGGCTTCCAGCCCGAAGCTGTCCTGCTCGCCGCGGTAGAGGCTGTATGCCTCGTCAATGAAGAGCACACCACCCAGGGCGCTCTCGATGACGCTGTTGGTCAGGGGGGCGGTGTGGCCGGTGTAGCGGCCCACCAGATCGGCACGGGTCACCTCCACCAGCTGGCCGCCCTTGAGGGCACCGATGGCTTTCAGGTATTTCGCCACCAGCCGGGCAATGGTGGTCTTGCCGGTGCCGGGGTTGCCCGTGAAGATCATGTGCATCGAAAGGCTGGCAGTCTTGAGCCCGGCGGCGGCGCGGCGCTGCTGCACCTGCAGGTTGTCGGCCAGACCGAACACATATTCCTTGACCGGGGCAAGGCCCACCAGCTCGTTGATCTCGGCGCGGATGGCATCCAGCGCGCCGGTGTAGGCGGCAGGCAGCAGGTCGAACAGGGGCTGGTCTGCGCCGTCGTTCAGGCGGAACAGCACCCCTTCCGGCCCGGCGGTCAGGGTCACGGTGCCGGTCAGGGTTTCATCGGTTCGCAGGCAGTATTCGCTCAGGGCGCGGAAGATGCGGTCACAGCATTCGGCCAGCCCGGCGGCACCCTTCTGCGCGGTGCACTGGGCCGCGACATAGTCCCGCACGTCGGCCCCGGCGGAAAGGGTCAGCCCCAGCCGGGTGCGGATCTTCTGGGCCAGCGCGTTGAGCTGCTGTGCGGCAAGGGCGGCCAGATCCTCCCGGGTGTAGGAGGCCGTCTCGCAGACATCCCCCAGTGCCGACACCAGCGCCGCGCCGAATTTGTCAGCCAGTGCCTCCCGGCCCTTGTGGGAGTAGAAGATGAGGTATTTGCCGCAGGGGTCGATGCGGCTGACGGCTCCCGGGGCCAGCGCCGTACCTGCATCCACAAGGATGCCCTCCTTGTTCACGAGATACCGGCTGGACAGGGGGGCACTGCCCTTGACGGCCAGATCAGACAGGGTTTTCAGAAAGCCGGGATAACAGCTCTCGTAGTGCTCAAAGGCAAGGATCTCCCCGGGCGCGTGCAGGGCGGCGTAGAGGTCCTGCAGGAAGAGCTTCTCGGCTCCGGAATTGGGGTAAAGAGCCAGATCCAGCGTGGCGATCCTGTCGCTCTGCAAAAGGCCCCGGGCCGCCATGCAGCGGGCAGTTTCTTCCAGTGCAAAATGCCTGCCTGTGCCTGCCCCGCCTGTGAGCAGGATGACGTTGCGGGCGGCGGGGGCTTCGGTGCCCAGCACAAAGGGGCGGCGCATGGCCCGCACCACGCTGTCCACAAAAGCATCCTGCCCCAGCACCGTCTGCTTGACCTCGGCGGCAAGGCCTTCAAAGCTGCCCAGGTGCTCCGGCTTCACGTCGGTGGTGCCCCTGGCCAGCAGGCCTTCGTCCTCCATGTCCCGCAGCATCTGGCGGCTGCTTTCCAGCGCGGCGGCGGTGGCATCGCTCTGGTTTTTGAGCTGGGCGTTCTGCTGCTTCAACAGCTCGTCCAGCCGTTTCTGCTGTTCCAGAAGCGCCGCGTTCAGGTCAGGCAGGGCGGCGCTGCCGCCTGTTTTGGGTGCAGAAGTGCCGGGGGCGGCCTTGAATCTGCCCCCCGGGCCGAACACGCCGTTCATCAGACTTTCCCAATCATCGGTGTATGCCATAAAACTTCCCTCCGTGCAGTGCTTTTTCTTTCAGTATAGTGGAGTC
>OHCO01000179.1_pt1 | contig 12278 bp, 7 predicted proteins | sample 1577601 | NCBI WGS metagenome assembly OHCO01 (sample SAMEA3879546, study PRJEB24766) | human gut metagenome | biome: human-associated habitat; feature: feces | place: USA | collected 1985/1987 | reverse complement strand
TTCCGGGATCGGCAGCAGGATCCGCAGCGTGAACCAGCCGTCGGCCCAGTGAAGGGTCATGGTGCCGTCGTGGTCCTGCGCTGCCGCCTGCACGCCCCGCAGGTCGTAGCCGCCGTGGGTGTTGTGGCGGGGCAGGCCGTCTGCGCCCAGTTCCACGGGCTGGGCGCAGTAATTCTCGAAGCGGAGCATCACACAGCCGCTCTGGTCATAGACGGCCACCCGCAGCAGCCGCTTTTCGGGGTCCGGCTCTGCCGTGACACACTCGATGGCGTTGTCCAGCGGCGCGCCCACGAGGGTGCACAGCTCCCGGGTCGTCAGGAACCCCAGCTTGCTGCCATCGGCCACGCTGGTCATGTTGATGCCCCGCTGCTGGCAGTCCATGCTCTTTGCGGTGAGCAGGGTGTCCAGCACCGGATTGCCGGTCTTGTTCTCGGCCTCATACCGGCGGATGCCGCTTTCCATCCGGGCCAGCGCGGCGTCCTGCTTGGCCCGGTCGCGCTCGGCACGGATGTCTGCGATCTGAATTTTCAACTCATGGTAGCGGCTGTTGATGAGCCGGATGCCCTCTTTGCTCCGCTTGTACTGCTCATACTGGCGGTGGAGCACCTCGTCCATCGCCGCAAGCTCGCTGTGGAGGGCCGCCTCCCGCAGCTGCTCGTGCTGGACGGTCAGGATGAGGACGCCGCAGATGTCCACCAGCGTGCGGATGTAGTAGACGCTCATGTCCACCTCGCGGTCGCCCAAGAACAGCAGGTTGCTCACCGCGAAGACCATCGCCGCCATGACGACGGCCACGAGGGCCGCTTTTCCGCTGATGACGATGCGGCCCTTGGGGCTGGCGTGCTTGTGCTCCAGCAGCCAGATGCAGCCAAAGACCCCGCTGTAGACCACCGCCAGCAGCGCCAGCGACAGGCCATCGGCCCCGCTGCGCTGAGGCCAGAGGAAACAGTGCAGCTGCCACTCGGCGCTGGCGGCCAGCTCGGCCAGAACAAAGGCCCGGGCGCAGACATACCCGGCCTCCAGCAGCGAGATGGTGCGGGTGAGCCAGAGGTAGAGGTACTGCATCGCCACCGCCGCCGCCATGCAGGGGATCCACCACGCCAGCGGGACGCTGCCCGTGGCCTGCAAAAAAGCACTCAGGGCCAGCGCCCATGCCGCACTGGCAGCGATGGTGGCCGTTTTGCCGAAGCGGAGGCCCAGCGGCAGGGCGTAGATGCCCACGGCCAGACACTCGGCCAGCGCCGTGTAGAGGCGCGGGATACTGGGCAGCGCCGTCATGCGCCTCCACCTCCGATGTGGTCGGCCAGCGCCGCGAGAAAAGCTTTCCGCCGGGGCCGGCTCAGCTGCAATTCATAAGGTCCTACCTGCACCATCCCCTGCTGCACCCCCTTCACCTGCGCCAGATTGACGAGGTAGCCGCTGTTGCAGCGGGCAAAGGGCCGCTCAGCCAGCTTCTCCTCGAAGGCTTTCAGGGTGCCCGCCGCCGCGAAGTCCCCCTCCTCGGTGTAGAAGTGGACGCGGTGGCCCTCGCTTTCCAGATAATAGATGAGGGAGGAGTCCAGCCGCCGAAGCCCGCCCTCCACCGGCAGAGCCAGATAGTGCCGCACCCGGCGGCGCAGCTGCTCCTCCACCTTCCGGAGCTGCTGCGAAAAGGCAAAGTAGGGCACCGGTTTGAGCACATAGTCCAGCGCACCCACCGCGTACCCGCCGATGGCGTACTGGGCCATATTCGTGATGAAGACGATGATGACGTCCTTGTCCAGCTCCCGCACCCGCCGGGCCGTCTCCATCCCGTCCAGATGCTTCATCTCCACGTCCAGAAACAGGACATCGTACACCGGGCGGTAATCATCCAGCAGCTCCATCCCGTCGGCAAACTCCGTCACAGCAAACTCGGTGCCATACTGCCGGGTGTGCCGCTGCACATAGCCTTGCAGCTGCGCCCGCACCTCTGCCTCGTCCTCCACCAGAGCGATGCGTATCATTGCCGCACCTCCTTTTTCCGCAATTTCTCTGGTTTTTATTGTAACACGAAACTGGGCCGGTGGCAAATGGGAAGGCCCTTTTTCTGCCGCGTCCCCAGTCTGACAGCTAAACACAAAAGCAGCAGCCTCACTCTGCGTTCGGTGAGGCTGCTGCTTTGTTCTTTCAGGGAAGATCTCAGTTCGTCTTGACGGCCACGAGGATGCGGATCTTCTTTCCGCCTGCGCAGCCAAAGTTGTCGTACCAGCCAATGAGCTTGTAGTCCTCGGTGTTGACCTTGGGCAGCGAGGTGGCGAAATACTGGCCGTTCGACCACAGATAGACCTGCATATCGTCGGCGGTCTCATACCGCTTGTCCCCGCTCATGACCGAAGCCGCGCCCAGCCTGTCGATGACCACCGGCGAGAGCTGGAGCATCCGGTTGATGGCCTTGCCGTCGGCAGAACGGCCGATGGCGATGCCGCCCGCCACGATGGGATACTTGGTGGCGGTGCTGTAGGCCACCTGCTTGCCGCCGGTGTAGCAGACGTAGGTGGCGCCCTCACCCAGATAGTTGAGGAAATCGCCCAGCGTGCCGCCCACACTGTCGCCGGTGCGGCGGAGCACATAGCTGAAGAGCTGGTCCGTCTTGCCGGTGAGGGTGTTCCAGGTAGAGCTGACGATGCTGCCGTCGATGAGGCCGTAGAGCACATCGCTGGTGCTGGGCACCAGAATGTTCTTCACGTCCTGAAAGGTCTCCTCGTCGGTCTTCTTCACCGTGGTAGTGGTCGTTGTCGTCGTGGGGAGGCCTGCGGCCTCCTTTGCGGCGTCCTGCGCCTTCTCGCTGATCTTCTTGTCGATCTTCTTAGCGGCTTCGTCCGTCAGGCGGCGGACGGAATCCAGCGCGGCATACTCCCACAGGTCGCCGGTCACATCGTTGAGGATGACCCGGTCGATCTCACCGGCGGCGTTGGTGGTGTAGTAGCGGACGTCGTTCTCACTCAGCGTTACCCCCGATAGGCGGCTGGGGCGAACTGCCCCAGCCACACCCTCCGACGTCGTATCAATGATCTGCACGTTGTCTGCAAACGGGGTGTCGCCCAGTGCGGTGCCGTCGGCGCGGATGGTGCCGCTGACCGGGCGGGGCGAGATGGACTTAACGCTCTCGCCGCCCTCGTCCACGCGGACCTCCACCAGCTTGCCCGCCGGGAAATTGAGCTTATTGTTTACGTTGACGGTGCGGGCCGTGCCGTCGGTGCACATGATGGAGACGGCCTGCTGCACCTCGGCGCTGTTGGTCTCCACGAGGGTGCGGGATGAGGACTGCACCACGCCGTAAAAGACAGCGTCGGCCTCGTCTCCGGTGAGGACGGAGACTGCGGCGTCGTTCATGCCCAGCAGCAGCGTGACCACCTGACCCACGCCGCCGCCGGACAGGGAGGAGAGCTGGTAGGCCACGGAGGGCGAGGCGATGGTGTAGCTGACCCCGGCCACAGTCACAGAGGTCGGGGCGCTGGCCGAGGGCGCGACCGCCGTCACACGGCCTGCGGCACGCTTATTGTAGATCCACAGGGTACGGGCGCTCTCATTATAATAGTAGACATCATAGGGCGAGAGGGCCGCAGAGGTGGTGACTTCGTCGTTGCGGTAGATGGCCGCCGGGGCAAAGGGCAGGGCCGTGGCCGCGTCGGCCACGAAGGGGCCTTTGACATTGTCCAGCAGGACGGAGGAGATGTCCACCTGACCGTTGCTCACCGCAAAGCCCAGCGTGGAGGCGTAAACCTGACCGCTGCCGTTCATGGCCGTGAGGGCATTGTAGAAGAGCACGGTGCCCTGCTCGAGGGTCAGCACCTCGCCCTGACGGGCGCTGATGTCATTGCGCAGGCCCAGTGCGCTCGCCTTATTGAGCTGGGCCGAGGGGAAGGTGCCGCCGAGGCTCGCCACATCGTAGCCCAGCAGGCGGAGGGCCATGGTACAGGCCTCCTCCAGCGTAACGGCATTGTCCGGGCGGAAGCTGCCATCGGAGTAGCCGGTCATCCAGCCGTTCTGGACAGCAGTGCGGATGTAGACGGCGTAGGGCGAATCACTGTCCACGTCGCTGTACAGACGGCCGGTGCGGCCCTGTGCTGCGGCGGTGTCGCGGTAGGCCGAGAAAGCCGTCAGAAGACGGGCCGCCTGCCCACGGGTGAGGGGCGCGCCCAGAGAAGCAGACTGCTCGGCGGTCAGACCGCCCAGCGCCGTCGCCGTCTGGACTGCCGCGTTGGAGCCGACCGCAGAAGCGGGCAGCACCAGCATGGAAACAGCCACGCAGACAGCCAGCAGGAATGCGAGGAATCGTTTTTTCATGGTAAACTCCTTAATCATATCTGAGCGCTTCGATGGGGTTCAGGCTGGCGGCACGGCGGGCCGGCAGGAAGCCGAACAGGACACCGATGCCGCAGGAGATGCCCACGGCGATGGCTGCTGCGTCCGCCGAGGGGGTGACATTCAGGGTAATATCCGTCAGGATATACGGAAGGATCTGGTTGATAATGGCCGACACGACGTAGCCCAGCACGATGCCGAGGCAGCCGCCCAGCGCCGACGTGACGCCGGCCTCCACGACGAACTGGGTCAGGATGGTGCTCTCCTGTGCGCCCAGCGCCTTCCGGATGCCGATCTCGCGGGTGCGCTCGGTGACAGACACCAGCATGATGTTCATGATGCCGATGCCGCCCACCAGCAGCGAGATGCTGGCGATGCCGGTGAGGATGACGATGACCATGTTGATCATCTTGTTCATCTCTTCCAGCCACTCGCTGGCGCTGTAGACATAGTAGGCACTGTCGCTCTTGAAGATGTCATACAGCCCCTGCTCCACCGCAGCCTTGGCCTCGTTGGCCTGACTCTCGTCCACCATGATGGCGGAGTAGGAGTCCGGCGAGCTTTCGTTGGAAAGGCGCATGGCCGTGGTGTAGGGCAGGTAGACGGCATCGTCGTCGCTGCCCTCCTGCTGGTCGGGATTGGAGATCTTGGCCTTCAGCACGCCCACGATGCGGAACTTGTACGCGCCGAGCTTGATGGTCTGGCCCACCGCATTGCCGCCGTAGGCCGTGCGGTTGATGTAATCGCCGATGACGCAGATCTGCTTGTTGTCTGCGATGTCCATATACTGGATGTTCCGGCCCTTGGCGAGGGTGTAGCCCTTCGACTCGATGTAGTTCTCATCCACGCCGTACACCGTACCGTAACGGTAGCGCGTCGTGCCCACCTTGGGGGTGTTGTCGCTGAAATCCAGCTCCGGTGAGATGGAGGAAAGCAGTTCGGGGTTCTTTTTGACGATGTTGTACAGATCATCCACCGTCGCAGTGCGGGAACCATAGCCCCATATCTGGATGGAGAGGGTGCTGGTGCCCATTGCGGAAAAGCTGTCCCGCATACTTCTGGTCATGCCGTTGCCCAGACCGACGATGACGATGACCGCCATAACGCCGATGATGATGCCCAGCATGGTCAGGAAGGTGCGCAGCTTATTGCTCCAGACGTTTTGCAGCGCCTGACGGAAAGTCTCAAGGATCATTTGGTTGCCTCCTGTGCCGGTTCGGCGGACATGGTGGGCTGCACGATGGCCTCGGGCGCGTGGGCGTCGCCGTCATACACCACCTGTCCGTCCTCCAGACGGATGATTCGTTCCGCCTGCACGGCGATGGAATTGTCGTGGGTGATGAGCACCACGGTATGACCCTCTTTATGGAGCTGCTGAAGCATCCCGATGACCTCGCGGCCGGTGTGGGAGTCCAGAGCACCGGTCGGCTCGTCGGCAAGGATGACCGCCGGGTTGCGCACCAGAGCACGGGCGATGGAAACGCGCTGCTGCTGGCCGCCGGAGAGCTGGTTGGGCTTGTTCCGGAGCTTGCTGCCCAGACCCACCTGTTCCAGCGCTGCGATGGCGCGGCGGCGGCGCTCGCTGCCGCCCACGCCTGCGTAGATGAGGGGGACTTCCACGTTTTCCAGCAGGGTCAGCTTGGGCAGCAGATTATACTGCTGGAAGATGAAGCCCAGCTTCTCGTTCCGGATGGCCGCCAGCTCACGGCGGTTCATCTTGCCGACGTCGCTGCCGTCCAGCAGATACCGGCCGTGGGTGGGCACATCCAGACAGCCGATGATGTTCATGCAGGTGGATTTGCCGGAGCCGGACTGGCCCACGATGGCCACGAACTCGCCCCGGTCTATCTTCATGGAGATGTGGTCTGCCGCTTTGACGAGGGTGTCACCCATCTGGTAGTATTTGCAGACCTCGTCAAACTCGATCAGGGCGCTCATTCGTCGCCTCCTTCGGCAGACACCATCATGTTGCTGTAGAAGTCGGTCGCGCTGACCGTCGAGGTGTCGTAAGCGATGGTGTCGCCCTCCTGCAGGCCGCTCTTCACCTCGATGTAATCATCGTCGCTGATGCCGGTGGTCACTTTGACGTAGACATAGCCCTCGGGGGCGGTCATGGAGGCCTCGGCGTTGGCGGCGCTGGGCGAATCCTTCGTCACCAGCACATAGCTGCCCCGGACGAGGGCGGCGTTGGGCAGGGCCAGAACATCCTTGACGCTGGCGGTGGTGATCTTCGCAGTGGCGTTCATTCCGGGCAGCAGCTCGCCCATGTCGTCGATGCGGACGGTGACGGGGTAGCTGGTGGAGCCGTTGGCAGTGGTGCCGGCCACGAGGATGCTGCTGATGGTGCCCTTATAGGTCTCGCCCGGGACGGCGTCGGCGGTGATCTCCACCTCCTGCCCGACCTTGAGCGAGCGGATCTTCAGCTCGTCTACGTTGAGCTTCAGTTCCAGATAGCTCATATCGTAGATGGTGCAGAGGTTCTGCATGGCTGCGTCGTTGGCGCTGAGCTTATCGCCGGCTTTGACCTTTTTGTCCACGATGGTGCCGCTGATGGGCGCATCGATGGTGTAGTGGCTGATGTTTCGCTCTGCGGAAGACATCCGCAGCTCGGCAGAGCGGAGATTGTCGGCGGCGTTCTGGGCCTGCTTGTCCAGATCCTTGCCGGTGATGCGGAGGAGCACGTCGTCCTGACGGACGGTGCTGCCCTCCCTGACGCAAAGCTCGGACACGGTGCCGGAGGCAGCGGCCACGACGGTCTCCTCGCGCTGGTAGGCAAAGTGGGCCGAGTTGAGGGAGCTGACGCCGTTCACCTGCGCCACTGCGGCCTGCGCAGTGGTCAGGCTGCCCGTGTTGGGCACCGCGATGGTGACGGTGCAGGTCATGAGGCTGGCGTCACCGGAGGGGTCTGCGCCCGATACCGAGCGGATGGTGCCGTTCAGCACCTCAAAGGTGGTGTCCGGCATGACCTGCGCGGCCTGACCGACGGCGAAGCTCTGGGCCTCGGCGGCGGGGAAATCCACGGCCAGCAGCATCACAGAGGTGTCGCGGACGGTGGCGATGGTCTGACCGGCCTGCACCGCGTCGCCAGCGGCCACGGCAAAGGAGCTGACCTCGCCGCTGATCTTCGTGCGGACGTTCCGGGCGTCGGCAGCGTCATCGTAGCTGCGCTGGGCCTGAGACACCGAAAGCTGTGCGCTCTCGAGGTCGCCCTCCACATCCGAGCTGTCGATGACGTAGAGGACATCGCCCTTCTGGATGGTGTCGCCCAGCTCGAAGTCAGCGGTGAGCACCGTGCCGGTGACGAGGGACTTGACGGTGTAGGAATCGGCGGCGTTGATGGTGCCGCTGCCGTCGTAGACGTTCACGATGTCGCGGCGTCCCAGCTTCTCCTGCGTGTAGGCAAGGTCTGCCGACGCACTGCGGCTCTTGCGCGGCACGATGACCGCCACCAGCACCGCTGCGGCTGCGACCACCGCGATGCAGCGCTTTTTGTGGGTCCGGATAAAGTAGAGCACCTTATTTTCCCCGCCGGTGTTCTCCTGCGGAGAGGCGTCCTGTGTCTTTTTGTTGAAACCTAGCATGAAAAGCCTGACCTCCTGTGTTTTTTTCCTGTAGACCTGTGAAAAAGAAGAATGCATTCCTCCTGCGTTCATCGCTCTGCGCCCTTCCCGCCGCACCCGCAAAAATCATCCCACCTGCGAGTTCCTGCTCCGGGTCAGCTGCGCAAATCAATGCTATGATACCATCTTATAAAACGGACTACAAGGAAGATTTCCTGCACGATTTGCAACTTTTTTGAAAATTTTTCCACTGTCCTGAATATCCCGGGAAATAAAGGCTCCCACCCGGGGCAGATCCTCCGGGCGGGAGCCTTGCTGTTTTTTACGTCTGCTTACAGACAGCCGCATGGCAGGCGGAACAGGCTCATCTTGCAGGAAAAGAAAAACAGGAAGCTCCCGTTGGGGAACTCCCTGTTGTACATATCGTTATTGTCTGTGGCTTTTGGCAGGGTGCGTCCGCAGGGCGCACCCTGTTTTTTGTTTTATATAAATGGCTTAGTTCGCTGCGTAAGCCGAAGCGTTGTTGCCCGCGATCCGGCCAAACACTACAAAGTCGCACACGGCATTGCCGCCAATGCGGTTGCCGCCATGCACACCGCCGGTAGTTTCGCCAGCGGCATACAGACCGGGAATGACATTTCCCTGCGTATCAAGAACCTCTGCGTCTGTGTTGATCTTCAGGCCACCCATGGTATGATGGATGCCCGGTGCGATTTTGATTGCGTAATAGGGTGCAGTAGACAGGTCAGCGTCCATACCGTTGTTGCGGCCAAACTCTTTGTCCTCGCCTGCTGCCACTGCTGCGTTCCAAGTATCCATCGTATCCACAAAGTTCTGGATGGCATCGCCCTCCAGTCCCATTGCTTTTGCCAGATCTTCGTAGTTGTCGGCAGAAACGGTCAGGCCATTTTTAATGTACTTCTGGCAGGACTTCAGATCGTCCACAATACGCTGGTCAAAAATAATATAGGCGTATGCACCCGGCTGCTCCAATTCCGCATTGGAAACAGCATCACGGGTAGCCAGATCGTTGCAGAAACGCTTGCCTTCAGCATTGACCAGAATACCGCCCATGCTGCGCACACTCTCCGAAACCAGCAGGCCGGTTTCCTGATAAACGGTCGGATGCAGCTGGATCTGATCCATGTCCACCGTGTCAGCGCCAATGGCTTCTGCCATCAGGATACCATCACCCGTAGCACCGGCGTGATTGGTGGTCACAGCATTGGCCAGTGCCGGATTGAAGCTGGCCATCAAATCAAAGTTCGCGCCAAAACCACCGGTCGCAAGGATCACGCTCTTTGCATGGATGGTATAATTATGTTCCTTGCTTTCTGCCTTGATGCCAACCGCAGCACCATTTTCCGTCAGGATCTCGGTCGCTTCGGTGTTCAGCATGATCTGCACACCCAGCTTTTCTGCCTGTGCATTCAGCTTTTCAACCAGATAGCTGCCGACTGCGCTTCCATCTTCCGGCTCATGCAGATATTTGTGGGTAGTGCCGCCCGTTGCAGCGACTTTGGGCAGCGGAGCACCGATAGCATCCAGCCAATCGACTGCATCCGAACTTTCTTCTGCCATCACGGTCACCAAGCTGCGGTCATTGATCTGATGGCCGCCATTCATGGTATCCTCGATAAATTCGTCCACACCACTGTCCGTAATGCCCAGTGCTTCCTGATATTTGGTGTCCGCAGCGTTCATGCCGCCCGTTGCTTTCAGGCTGTTGCCGCCCACAATGGGCATCTTTTCAACAACAATGACCTTGGCTCCATTTTCAGCGGCCTGTGCAGCAGCAGTCAAACCGGCACCGCCTGCACCAACAATGACCACATCACAATCCAGACTCTCGGCAGTTTTTTCCACTGCGGCATCGCTCGTCTGTGCAACTGCAAAAGCAGATGCGTCCAGCCCGGCACTGGTCAGAGCGGCTTTCACGGCTTCCTTCAGCGCATCGCTGGTGACCGTTGCACCGGCAATGCCATCCACATTGTAGCTGTTTGCAGCCACCATGGTATCCGGCAGCTGCTCACAGACCACAGAGCCAATGCCCTGTGTTTCATTCTGCTCCTTCACGGTGATGGAGTATATAGTAGTGGCATCTGCTGTGACTTCCACCACCACATCGCCTTCCATGCCCTTCGCCGAACCAGTTGCAGTCACAGCGCCTTCTGCCACAGGTGCATTGCTGCTACTGCGGCTCTGATACGTGACGAGCGCCAGCGCAACCACTGCACAAGCAAGGACTGCTGCAACAATGCGATACAGCATCTTGTTCTTTTTCATGATTTCCTCCTGCTTTTTTCGTCCGGGTGACGACGATGAACACCGGGTCGATGGCAGACACATGGGTGGGTGCAAGGATATAGCCCTTCGTCTGCACCTTTTTCAGGTTTTCGCGGCCTTCCACCCGGATGCGGAACCCGATGTGCCACAGCAGCCAGGCAAAAGGTATCAGAATATAATATAGCAGCATTTCGTTCTTTTCCCGTTTTATCCGTTCAGCTTTGCCGCAATGATCTTCTTCATGGCGGCAAGGCTCTGCTCGAAGTCCAGCTCCGAGGTATCCAGCAGCACGGCGTCCTCCGCCTGCTTCAGCGGGGCGGCGGCGCGGTGGGTGTCCTGATAGTCCCGCTGCTTCACGTCTGCCAGCACTTCCTCGTAGGGAGTGTCGATGCCCTTGGCCTGATACTCCTTCCAGCGGCGGGTGGCGCGTGCTTCCGGGCTGGCAGTCAGGAAGATCTTCACCGTAGCGTCCGGCAGCACCACCGTGCCGATATCCCGGCCGTCCATCAGCACATCCTGCTTTTTGGCCATGCTGCGCTGCAAGTCCAGCAGAAATGCCCGCACGGCGGGGTTTGCACCCACGGCAGAGGCTGCCATACCCGCCTGCTCGGTGCGGATGGCGGTGCTCACGTCCTCGTCCTTCAAGTAGATGTGCTGCTCGCCCGCAATGGAGGCCAGCCGCAGCTCGATTTCCGGCAGCAGGGCATCCACCGCCGCGTTGTCCTTAGGGTCCTTGCCCGCGCGCAGGGCGTATAGGCCGATGGCGCGGTACATTGCACCGGTGTCCACATAGATATAGCCCAGCTCTGCCGCCAGACGGCGTGCCAGAGTGGATTTGCCTGCACCCGCAGGCCCATCAATTGCAACAGATACCATGATATGTTCTCCTTATTATATATAATAGTACACGGGAATGGACTGCACTGCTTTTTTACAGGTTATTCGCAAAGCTCTGTGCAGTGCAGAAAGCAATCTGCAGATTATAGCCGCCGGTGTAGGCGTCCACGTCCAGCACCTCGCCCGCAAAGTACAGCCCCAGCGCCTTTTTGCTCTGCATGGTCTTGGGGTCTACCTCCCGCACCGATACGCCGCCGCTGGTGATGACTGCGTGGGCAAGGTCGCCCCGGGCGTCAATGGACACCTGCCAGTGCTTGACCAGCTGCACCAGTTCCCGCTTCTGCTCCCGGGTGATCTGGTTTGCCTTGGTGGCGGGGTCGATGCCCCAGCGCGCCACCATCACCGGCTGCATACTGGAGGGCAGCAGCTTGACCAGCGCCCCCTGCGCTGCGTGGTTTGCCAGCAGGGCAAAGTCCCGGGTGATGCGGTCGTACAGCTGCTCCTCGCTCAGGGCGGGCTTCAGGTCGATCTCCGCGATGTACCTGTGCTTTTTCATGTCCCCCAGATGGCTGGACGCGCTCAGGGTCAGCGGCCCGCTGATGCCAAAGTGGGTAAACAGCATCTCGCCCTGCTCGTCAAAGATGGCCTTGCCGTCCTCCAGCAGGGTCAGGGTGACGTTTTTCAGCGCCAGACCCATCATCTTTTTGCAGTCCGGGTCGCGGCTGACAAGGCTGACCAGACTGGGCACCGGCTCCACAAGGGTGTGCCCCGCCTGCTGCGCCAGCTTGTAGCCGTCGCCGGTAGAGCCGGTGGTGGGGTAGCTCACGCCGCCGGTAGCCACCAACACCGCGTCCGCCCGGTACTCCCTGCCGGAAGTGCCCCGCACACCCACGCAGCGCAGCGCCGGGCCTGCCTTTTTCTTTTTGGGGTGGCGCGGGTTTTCCTGTGCCGCCGGGGCGGGCTCTGCCTCGGGCACGATGTCCTCCAGCAGCAGCTTTTTTGCGCCGTCATAGACGATGTCCGCATCCTGCGCATAGCGCAGCAGCGCCTGCCGGATTTCCTCGGCCTTATCCGATACCGGGAACACCCGACGACCGCGCTCCACCTTCAGCTCCACGCCCAAAGCTTCGAACAGCTCCATGGTCTTTGCCGGGGGAAACGCCCCCAGCGAGGAGTACAAAAAGCGCGGGTTCGTGCGCACATGGCGCAAAAATTCCTCTGCCGGGCAGTCGTTGGTCACATTGCAGCGGCCCTTGCCGGTGACAAGGA
>OHCO01000178.1_pt1 | contig 12288 bp, 6 predicted proteins | sample 1577601 | NCBI WGS metagenome assembly OHCO01 (sample SAMEA3879546, study PRJEB24766) | human gut metagenome | biome: human-associated habitat; feature: feces | place: USA | collected 1985/1987 | reverse complement strand
CTACAATGAACTGGAGAAGTATGTAAAACAGATTGATTTCACCTTCCGGGATGGAACACCGGGCAGCGTATTTATCGTCACGAAGGTCAATTCGCTGATCTCGAGACATCTGCTGATCGATATGTTCGTGGCGATCATTGTGATCCTGATCTTCACCAGCCTGATGCTGACCCAGTGGATCCACAAGGGCGTATTTGAGCCCATCAATGAGTTGAACGTGGCAATGCGCAAGATCAAGGAAGGCAACTTTGATTATGTTCTGGAGACGGATGCCAAGGGGGAGATCGGTGATCTCTACCGCAATTACGAGGATATGCGTCTGCGGCTGAAGGAATCCACAGAAGAGAACATTCAGCATGAGAAGCAGAACAAAGAGCTGGTCAGCAATATTTCCCATGATCTGAAGACCCCTATCACAGCCATTAAGGGTTATGTGGAAGGAATCATGGACGGCGTGGCAGACACGCCGGAGAAGATGGACAAATACATCAAGACCATCTACAATAAAGCCATTGATATGGATCGTCTGATCAACGAGCTGACCACTTATTCCGGAATTGATAATAACCGGATCCCGTACAATTTCCACCGGATCAACGTGGCGGATTATTTCGGTGACTGTGTGGAAGAAGTCGGACTGGATCTGGAGCAGCGGGGTATCAAGCTGAACTATTCGAATCTGGTATCTCCTGACACAGTTGTCATCGCGGATCCGGAGCAGATGAAGAAGGTCATCAATAATATTATCAGTAACAGCGTAAAATATATGGACAAGCCTGACAGATCCGCGCCACACTGGCAGCTGTTCTTCGCAAATCCTTCCGCCAGTCCCAGATGAGCACCATGGGCTTCATCCACGATCAGAGGAATTCCTTTACTATGTACCAGCTTTGCGATCGTCTCTATATCTGCGATCCTGCCTTCATAAGTGGGTGACACCAGAAATACCGCATCCGGAACAGGCTCCCGGCTGAATGCCTCTGCGATCTGTTCCGGAGTTACCGCATCATAAATATCATACTCCTCCATCATTTCCGGATACAGATAAGAAACTGTTAAATTTCTCAGATATGCCGCATGATACGCAGATTTATGGGCTCCTCTGGTCATAAGGATCCGCCCGCCCCTCGGAACCGCCGCACTGATTGCCGCCAGAACCCCGCAGGTACTTCCGTTGATAAGGTAAAAGCTCTCGTCTGCGCCGTACAGTCCGGCTGCCTCGTCCTGTAATCGTCTTAGGATTTCCTCTGGAGCATGTAGATTATCAAATCCATCAATCTCCGTGATGTCGATATCCATGATCTCCCGGGGGAATTCTCCACAAAGCAGTCTCTTATGTCCCGGCAGCATCCAGCAGCGTGGCCACCAGCTCTGCGCCAGTCTGAGACTGCAGGCAGTTGTTGCGCAGGGTAATGGCGGCGGTGCTGTGACCGTTGCCGTCGTTCCCCTGTGTCACATCCATCGTCAGCTGCTCTCCGGTGCGAGCCAGTGCGCCGGTCATATGGACGCTGGCCTCGCTGTCACTGCCGTTATACTCCGGCAGGCGCTGATTGCTTCCCGTTCCACCGACCTTGCCTTCCGCCCACGCCTCGGCGTACAGATAGGTACCCACATTGGGGATCTCGGTTTTGCCAATGAATGTCATATACTCACCCAGATCATAGGTCAGGTCCAGTGTAAAGGTTCCCTGATCAATGCGGGTGAGGGCGCTGTCTTCGGAAATGGTGATTTCATTACCGTTAACCGATACGCCGTTTGTGGTGCAGGCTACCTCTGCAGGTTCGGTATGCAGATCATCCGCATAGAACGCAAGCTTCACCTCGCGGTTCTTTCCGCCAGCCAGCGTGGCGGCAGAGGAATTATAGAGGGTCATGCGCACCGTGCGCTTGCCGGCGCTCTCCGCAATCACTTCCATTTGCGAGATGCCAATGTCGGGATAATCCAGATACACTGTGCCGTTTTCGTGGATGCCGCCGGCGGCGGTGATGGTATAGCCCGGGTCGGTCACGCGGTCCTTCACATGGTGCCAGACGGTAAGGGTGGTGCTTTCATTGGGCAGCAGTTTTTCCGTAAGGGTAGCGGTTTCCCCGCTGCCAAGGCTGACCGTTAGGTTTGTCACATCGTTCAGCCCGGTGTTGCGGATGGTAAAGTGAATGGGTGTCAGGCTGTTCAACGCCAGCGTTGCATAATCCACACCGATCTGTTCCACTGCCACCGCATCGGTGACAAAATCAGAGGTAGCGGTATAGAGGATCGTTTCCTCACCTGGAACGGTCACGCCGCCGATTACCTGCGGGTTTTCATCGTCATACCGGGTGGCCTGAATGGCGGCCTGCACCTGATTGGTGCCGCTGACATAGACATCAAAGTGGTCAGCCAGCGTGCGATCCGGCAGCTCTGCCAGTTCCAATGGTGCGGACAGAGTGTAGGTATTTGTGGCATAGCGCAGCTTGGCCGCCTTCAAAATGCCGTGATCTACCGCGCCGTTGGCGTTATTGACAGTCTCATTCCAGACGATGGTAAGATCATTGCGGCTGCGATGATTCCCGCTGAGGGAAGCGAAGCGGAAGTCTCCGCCCACGACGGCGTTGCCGCTGCTGGTCAGGGCAGACAGAGAGCCGGGAAAACTGTTGGACATGATGCCGCTGCCGTCCACAGCCAACAGCTGGATATTGCTGCTGCCGTCTCGGACACTGTGCCAACCGATGACAAATCGGTCATCCCCGCTGCCGAAGTTGGCTGCAACGACCTGGGGGTTTTCGTCAAGATTGCTGTCACAGGTCGCCAGCATGGCTGTACCGGGAGTTCCATCAGCAGCCACGGTACAATAGGCGATCTCGTAGGCGGAGGTATCTCCGGTTCCGCTGCGGTCCAGCGAGTAAACCGCCATAGCGGTTCCGTCGGGCAGCATGGCCGCCTGCAACGCCTTCACGCTGCCAGTAGCACCGTTATAAAGCATTTTTTCCTTGCTCCAGGTGCCGTTAGTGCTGTCATAGCAGCTGTACATGATACAATCTCTGGTCGTGAAGTTCAGCAGGTTGTTGCTGCCCTGCGTACCGGGATCGGGGGTGTAGACGTTGCGCCAGAACACGATGGCTTTGCCGTCGCCGCCCACTGCCGTGGCTGGGGCCAGATCCGGCGTGCCGTCGTTGGTTAGGCGGGTGGAAGTCCAGGTTGTGCCGTTATAGACGGACACTACGATCTCCGTGCTGTTCATCAGCAGGTTTTGCTCTTCCAATGTCACGGCATCACCGGCATTTTTACCCGGCAGGTCGGTGCCCATGCGAACCCAAGCCGCCGCCGCGAAGCTGCCAGTGCCGGACAAAGAAACGCTCGTGTCGCCGTAGCCGGAGAACCCTGTAGGATCGTCAATTTTGCTGGAGGTAGAATAGACGCTGCCATTGAGGGTGGAGAAATGTGCCCGGCTGTCGTAAATACTGCTGCTGTTGCCGTCGTTGATGTAGACCAATACCTTCCCGTCATCGCTGAGCTGTGGATAGGATGTGGGGTTGGCATTAGTCTGGATGTTTTCCAGCCCACTGGTGGAGTTCAGAGAGAACAGCATCATCCGCTGCTGGGGCTGGCCCCAGGTACGGGCATATTGCTCCAGATAGTCCCGGCTTTGGAGCGTTGCACTGCCAGAAGCCACCTGCATTCCGCTCTGGGCCGCCGCCATCCGCAGCGAAGCAAGGCTCAGCCCACTGGTGGCGCTATTCCAGTAGTCGTCGATTGTTTTCCAGTCATTAAAAGTCCTGGTGGCTCCAAGGGTTCCGGAGGCGATCACCGCCTCGTAGGAGATAAACAGGAAGGTTGCCACAAATTTGATTCCCACTTCGCTTTGGATTCCCAGGGCCTGACCGTTGATCTGGCGCTTTGTCTCGTCGGCAAGATAGGTGCGGGAAAGGAACTTATTCTGACTGTCCACATCCAAATTGCCGAATAGACCGATCTTCAGCGCCACGACCGAATAGTCAAAGCCAATACCGCCAAACGCGTGGACATAGGCGTTGATACGCAGCGTGGTCAAAAAGTCATTCACTGCCGTGGCCGTGGGATCGCTCCAGGCAAGCTCTGTACCCTCGCCCTGCCGGCCGTAGCGCACTGCGGTACGGAAATCCAGCTGAATGGCACCACCCAGCTCAAAGGTTGCTGTCAACGGCACGGGGCCAGCCATGGCGTTCACGCTGAAGGAGAAGCCCACACCAACGCCGGCGGTAAATCCGCCGCCTACGGTGAAAACCTCCCACTCCTTTTTTTCGGTGTTATAGCGGATTTCCGCTTCGTAAAAGCCCTCCAACTGCAAGTTGAGATCCGTGCTGGTGACATTGTCGGCTATGGAGTTGGTTTTGTAGTCCCCCTTGGGATCATAGGTGCCCTGGGCCATCTGGCTCAGATCCCCGGTCCCGGGCACACCCACTTCCAGGTTCTGCGTCAGCACATTCGCACCCAACGCCACGCCGTCCTCAGAATAATCCATGTCCTCCATCTCCAGCGTATTATACCCGGCCCAAATCATGGCACGGAACACGGAGGGATCTTCGCTGGGGGTGATAATCATTTTGAACACGGAAGTGTCCACCGGACCGCTCAGATCATCCAGCCGTCCGGTCAGCACCTTGAGAATGTTACTATCGCCCACTCCGCCAAAGTCGACTTGATTCACTCCACTGGAGGATCCCATCGTCGCCAGAATACCGGTGACGCGGTCATCCTCTGTCACCTTGGGCACTCGGGTCAGATCAACGACCCGGAAGGGCATTATTTTCTCTTGCAGCAGGCTGCCGTTCAGGCTCAGCTGCGTTTTCATACCCACATCCTTGCCGTCAGCGATCCATCCAGAGGTGGTCATGGTGGTCTCGGTGAGAGTCAGATCGTTTTCCGCTACGGGGATGGATGAGAAGGGATACTGCTTGGTACTGCTGCTCTGGGCGGCAGGAATAACGCCGTATTCGTCCGCCAGCTTGAGACTGTAATTCCGCGCGTTGGCAATCTTCTCGCCCCAGAGGAACATGGTGGTGTGCAGTCTTGCTGTTTTAAAGCTGCTGTTAGGTCCAATCTTCCCAGTCGAGCTGCGGACATCCACCTTCTGACCGTTGGCAAGACCGTAATCAACGCTTTGCGCCACAATGAAGGGTTTGTTTTCCTCCCCCGCCGGCACGCGCTCCAGAGAGACAACGCCCTCTGCGGTGCGCATTACATCGTCCACGCCCAGCTTGCCGTTGACGGTCAGCAGCAGCGGATAGTACTTGTCGCCGTCAATTGCGCTGATCTCCAGAATGTACTCCAGCTGATCCAGAGCGGAAAGCGCCGTGGTGTTGCTCTCGCCCTTTTCGGCCGACCAGAACTGGGTGGAATCCAGATAGACGGTTATATTTCCCGCCGCATCCGTGGTATAGGTGTCGCCGGTGATGCCGCTGACAAGTGCTCCTGCCCTGGAGCCCAGCAGAGCTGTCTCGCAGTAGCCTCCGTTTTTATAAACGCCGCCACGAACGGTCACCGTCTTGTTCGCCAGCGGATCGCCGCCCGGCGTGATGAGCGTCACAGATGCCCGGGCGACTCGCCGAAGGCTGAAGGTATTCAAGGGATAAAGCTGCAGTTTTGTGGCATCCCGCTCGCCGGAACGCAGATTTTCTTTATAGATGGTGCCCAGATAAATATCCGCGCCGGAGCCGGACCGCAGAGACACCTCACTGGCGATTCCGTTGGGTTCGTAAAGCGCCAGCACGCCTTCACTGTTGGTCGTGACCGTTTTGGGCACACCTTTGCCGTCGGTGTATTGCAGCGTAGTTTCCGCTGCAGGCGTCAGCTGGAAGAGATAGAACTTATTTTGCAGCGTTTTCGCTGTCACCTGTACGGCGGCATTCATGCCCGTGGCGGCATGGGTAGCCGTGACGGTTGCGGTGCCGTTGGCCAAGCCGGACAGCGCCATTTTGGTTTCGGGAAGGTAGGAATCAAAGGAGAAGTTTCTGATGTCCTCATACAGTCCGCCCTGCTTGTAGTTGACGGAAATGGCATTGTTGTTGCTGGAGAGCCACCGGATGCCGTCTTTAAAGGAGTTCCATCCGTACTCGTCATAGTTGATGCCTATGTACTCGATCAACCCCAACTCCTGGCGCAGCTGCATAATTTCAGCTGTAACGGTGGGCAGGCTGCCGCTGACCTTGGAGGTATTGTCCATGGTCAGCTTAGAAATCGTTTCTCCTTTGTCGTTCTGCACCTTCAGTGCGTCGGCATCGTAGACATACAGGGGGAAGGAGTCGGTGCTGGGAGATTCCTCACCAGGATTCTCCACGCTCAAAACCACTTGATAGGTGTCCTTCAGATTGCCGGCTTTCACACTCTGTAATGACAGGGGGAAGCTCCCGGAGGTGCCGGATAGGCGCTCACTGTCCACCACTTTGGTGGTGGTGTTGTCCTCTGTGACCCGGGTGATGGTCAGCGTGGGCTGCAAAGGGGCGCCCTCAGTGGTGTTTTCCACCGACCAGTCGATATTGACGGCACCGTCGGTATCCTTGAGGTAAATGCTCTGGGGCGGTGTCAGCTTGGCTGTGGCAGGCGGTGCCTGCACGATGATCCAGGCAAGTGCCGACAGGCGGACGTCCTCACCGCCGGCGTTGGGGTGCGGCATGGAGACCAATACCGTGTAGGCAGGGGTATTGCCGTTGGAGAGCTTGGAGAGCACATTCTCCCCGATCCGCACGCTGTTTTTATCCTTGCCGACGGTATAAGTCGCAACGGGCTTGCGGCCGCTCAGCGCCGCCTCATTCGCGTAGTTGCCCTCATACAGGTCAATCCTGTAATTGAACTCTTTGTTCGGCGCCATCAGCGCGGCGTTGGAGCTCCACAGCACGGTGGCGGGCTGATTTACCCGCGTCACGATGGACGAGCCGCCGGGAATCACCAGTGCCAGGGATTCGCCTGCCGTCACGGTATATGGCTCTGACTTGCCCGTCACATCATCGGCAGTGTCCTCAGTCCCGTTGTCCGCCGTAAAGGTAAAGGTGACGGTTCCCACCTTGGTTCCTGTGGTGGCAACAACGCCGGTATCCTCGTTGATGGTGGCAATGAGCGTGTCACTGCTGCTCCATTTGCCGGTGGTGTAGCTGGCCGTCTCACCGCCTGCCCCCAAAACCTCTGCCTTAAGCGTGGGGCGGGTGGTTTTGCCGAGGGAAATCGTATAGTCGGCGTCATTCGCTTCCGGGACGACCTTCACCGTGTGCGCGGAAACTTTCTTTGCCACCGTAAACTGCCGGGTCAGGGGAAGAACATTCACCCAGTCAGGATCGGCTTTCGTGCCCTCGTTGGCCTGCAGCGTCACCGTGTAGGTGCGGTCGTAAGCAGAGGGTGCGATTGCGTAGTCGCTAATGGTGAAGGCTTCCTTCTCTGTGTCCAGATAGACCTGCAGATAGCTTGGTGCCTCCGCGGAGCCGTACTTCAGTTCGAGTTGGAACGGGGCTTCCCTCGGCTCTGTGCCTGCCGGGGTGTGATAATTGCTGTATACGGTCTTGTAGACCTGCTCCATGTTGGCGTTCATCGTGAACGATGCCTTGCCGTTGGCGTAGGTGGCCGTCAGTTCGGTGGGAGCGTTGCGCATCAAGACGCTCTTCAGATCAACGTCGGTAATCGAGTTGCTTGGATAGAGTGAGGTATCCAGCGTATGACCGAAAACATCTTCCACACCGGTCATACCATTGACGGTGACCGTGGTGTCATCCGCATCCTGCACCGGATACCAGAGCATTGCCGTGACGCCGTAGTCGTTCATGGAAAGCTCAGCGGTGCTATACACTTTGCCATTGATGGTCACGCTGGCTTTTCTAAGATCCACGAACTCGTTAAAGGTAACTGTGATAGGCACGTGCTGTCCGCTGGCATAGGTTCCCTCCGGGGCCGTGACGCTTTGAATGATGGGATTGTCCGTGTCCAACAGCGTGGCGGAGACGTTGCTGTTCTTGGTGGTGGCCCAGGAATTTTGGATTTCGCCCTGTACACTTTTCATATACAGTCGGAAGGGCAGCCAGTACTGCTGTTTCCCTCTGTTTTGCGTGGTAGACTGCAGGGAGATGTTGACCGTTTCGCCCTTGTTAATCGTACAGTTCAGCGCTCTCGTTTTGTCGCCGCTGAGCTCCAGAGATGTTCCATTGAACATGTACTCCGTCAGATAGAACGGGGCATGGGGTTGTGTGTCACTATTATAGCCATACGGCGCAAAGCCATTATAGGTCTCTACATCGGTACTCCAGTCAAACTCGATGCTGGCATCGATTTTGTATGGCTGATAAAATGGGTCGGAGTCGACGGGAAGCACCGAGTTGCGGGCTCCCTCCAAAATTCTGATGGTATCGCTTAGCGCAACGAAGTCCTGATTGTTGGCACCTTCGCCGATATTGTATTCATTTGCCAGCAAAGGAATATACATATCCCCCTGTATTGTTTCTGTACTTTCGTATCTTTCCTCATAGTTCGGCGCGCTCACTGATGTTTGTATTGTGGGGGCGTCAACCGTCTTTTTTAGCTTGAGCTGACAGTGGTCGGCATAACCGGCGCCGTCATAGAACACCAGATTTTCCGCATCGTAAAATTCAATCATCCCCAGCAGGTCGCCATAGGAATAAGAACCCTCGAGCCAGTCTGGGTTCCCTCCTTTGGTTGTAACTTTGACAGTGATTTTCTGATCACCTAAACTGTAGCCGTCTACCTCATAGGTCAGCTTGTAGGACCCGTCGCTTTGCTCGACGACCTTACTCTTCCCGCCTATCGAGACCTCCACACCGGTGATATACTCGCTGAGCTGGCCTTTTTGAATGCGGTAGGAAAAGCCGACCGGTTTTCCGCCGTATACAGTAAAAGTCCCGGAGCTCCAGCTGTTGCTTGCGAGATCCTCCAGCGTTTGGCTCATCATGCCGCTCATATCCACCGTCTCAACGCCCTCAGGCTTTGTGGCAGAGGCGGAATACTGCAAACTGATGCCCTGCAGCTCCAGCTGCTCCATCAGGCTATTGAGATTCTCCAGAGCTTCCCCGGTAAACTCCCTGCCGGAGAAATAGGTGTCCTTGATCCGTTGCAGCTCCTGTTCGATTTGGATCATGGTCTTCAAATCGCCCAGCGCCACCGGAGTCCCATCCACGTCGGCTATACGGGTGAGATCCGTGGTGGGATTTTCCAGCAGCTCCATGACAGCCACCAGTGTCAACACCTGGCCGTCCAGCGTGATGGTTTGATCCACCTTGAAATTGCCGTCTTCATCCAGCAGCCCCAAAGCGTTCAGCATGGAAAGCACCTGGTCGCTGCTATCGCCGGTCAGGGCAGAGACCTGCTCCAAAATCGCCTGATTTTCCTCGGGTGTGTTGCCTAGCGAATCGCTCACCGCTGCAAACGCCGTAGTTGGCAGCAGCGTGAGCGTCATGCACAGGCTCAGCAGCGCCGCTAAAAATCTTTTCTTCATGTTTCCTCATCCTCCTTGGTTTGTTCCTGCTGTTTATTGTTTTTTCTCAATCGTGTGCAAAACACGGTAACGACCACCGCCGCTGCAAAGGAGACGACGGCCACCAGCACATAGCCGCCCACGTCCTCCCGCAGCAGCATCGCGCCGAACACGCCCCATGCGGCTGTCTGCTCCTGCACTGCAAACACATCCGCCGCCTGCATCATCACCGCGAACAGCAGCATACACGCTGCGCTCAGCCCATATATGCCGCGCCACTGCCTCCGGCGGGTGTTTTCCCGCACCCGCTGCTTGACGAGTGCGACTCGTTTTGCGGTATCGTACATTTCGTTTGAACTTCCGGATCTCGGAGGTCTGGGTACAGGAATACAGGCGGCGGAAAAAGTCACAGGCAATATCGAGCGGCGGCTCTTGTCCGGAGTTATCGGGATTCAGGAAAAGTCCCAGGGCGATATTCTTCGCAACATCCGGTGTCATGGAAGGAGTGAAGACGGAATCCAGCAGAGATGGAATATCCGTTTCGGCCGGGGAAGCGGTAAATGCCTCACGCAGCTTGGAAATCCGCCAGGGAGCGGCCATGTTGTTATGGAAGTCCCTGGTTTCTCCGGTTTCTGGGCGGATCAGCAGGATCCGTTCATAGCGGGATATCTTGGATATGATCTGCGCAAACAAATCTTCCGAAGTGTCACCGTGGAGAAAAGAGGTTTCAAAGCAAGGGGATATGCCAGAAGCAGGCAGATCACAGTGCTGATCACGGATAACTTCAGCGCTTCCCACAGAGCCTTGGAATGCTCGGCGGTTGCGATCGCCAGAATATTATCCAGCGTAAAAGCACCGCTCTTATCGGTCAGACCATAGTAGAAGACCATGCACAGGGGCACGATGACAAACATGGCTGACCAGAAGATAAAAGGGAGCGATAATAATTTTTTATTCATTGACTCCAATGGCCTCCTCATCCTCGGATTCCGGCTTCTTCATGATCTGGATGTTGAACGGATCCACTTTGATGCCGACTTTGGTCCCGACAGGAACCATTTTCGTGGACTGTACCAGCCACTCGAAACCGTTGGCCATAACTTCCATTTCGTAATGGACACCTTTGAAAATGGAATGGGTCAGTGTACCCTGGATAATACCTTCTTCCGGTGATACCAGCTCCACGTCCTCGGGACGGATGACTACGTCGACGGGCTTGTTTTCTCCGAAACCGGTATCCACACATTCAAAGCGGGCACCAAGGATCTCTACCAGACGATCTCTGATCATGGTTGCACCGATAATGTTACTGTCACCGATAAAGTCGGCAACGAAAGCGTTCTCCGGCTCGTTGTAGATACTTTCGGGAGTGCCGATCTGCTGGATATAGCCCTGGTTCATGACCACGATGGTATCGGACATGGTCAGAGCCTCCTCCTGGTCGTGGGTGACATAGATAAAGGTAATTCCCAACTCATTTTTCAGACGGATCAGTTCGTACTGCATGTCCTGACGCAGTTTCAGATCCAGTGCACCCAGAGGCTCATCCAACAGCAGAAGCTTGGGCTCATTTACGATAGCACGGGCAATGGCGATACGCTGCTGCTGACCGCCGCCGCAACCAATTCTTTGCAATTTGAAGAAATCCAGAACTATGCCGAAGCAATCACGCTCCAGCGCTATACCGCCGTATGCGGGCATCTAGCCTACTCCCTTGGGGAATACCAAACGGCCATGCTTGATTTTGCAGAAAAATCGGATTGCAACGAAGCAGACCGCACCGCAGAGGGATTTGCCAGAATGTTCGGCAGCTATTTCACGCCGGAGTTCTCCATCGCTGAGGGCAATGCCTGGATGTCTGTCGCAAATAACTCTGTTCAGTATGTGGCAACCATCCGTCCCGGCGAAAAAGTTGCGAAGCTGGTCAAGCGGATGCACTATGTATCCTTTGTGGGGATGTTCCGGTCTGATCTCTTTGAGGGCCTGTGTGTTGGTCATGCACCGAAGAAATGCAAAATCTGCGAAAAGTGGTTTCTGACCACCAACGCAAGGCACACCAAATACTGCGGCGGCTATGCACCGGGGGACAAGCTGCACCGCACCTGTCGGCAGATCGGCAACCTGAAAAGCAGTGATGGCCATGGCCGCTTTCGCTCCGATCAGCCAGGCGGAAAGTCTGGCTGTCCAGAACAGGATCGGATAGGGAAACTCATAATTTCCCGCAATACCTGCCACCTTATTCACATAGTCCGGCATATCCGACTGAAAGCCCGGTACCTGATAGCACTCCATCCAAAACAGATATAACATAACCCCGGTATACAAAAACAGCAGGAAAAGAAATGTCACTTTTCCTGCCATTGTCTCCCGCAGGCCGCTCTTTATGGGATTCTTTTTCATAGAGCCGATCCTTTCTAGTTGAAACTGATCACGGGATCTTTGGGAGCCTTTGCCTTCTCCACGCTGATGGCATGAAGTACGGGACCCTCTCCCTTATAGTCTGCGAAGTATTCTCTGGCAACCTTCGCTGTCACTTTGACCCATTCCTTCTGCTTCAGGTCTTTCGTGCCTGCAAACTCACAGGCATAGCCCAGAAATGCCATATCTTCCGCACAGCAGGTCATTGCCATGCGTCCCGGTACGAAATAGCCCTCGGGATATTCCTCGGGCTTCAGTACCATGGCCAGAAACTGGATATTTTTGCCTTCATAGCGCTCCAGATGATCCATGGAATCCAGATACCAGATGCCATAGTCCGGGTCCTCCAGGTCGATGTGGGGACTTTCCAGGTCATAGGGGAGGATGTCCTCCACCTCCAGCTCGTCGCCGTTCTCGTCCTCAAAGGCCATCTGGCACATGCGGTT
>OHCO01000169.1_pt1 | contig 12467 bp, 8 predicted proteins | sample 1577601 | NCBI WGS metagenome assembly OHCO01 (sample SAMEA3879546, study PRJEB24766) | human gut metagenome | biome: human-associated habitat; feature: feces | place: USA | collected 1985/1987 | reverse complement strand
TTTTATGTTGCAAAACACAAGATATGGAGGGTTTGCTATGCAGTTTTCCAACCATTCCGGCCGTGCGCAGCGCGGCGGCATCGTGTATCTGGCGGTGGACGCGATCGCGCCGAGCGCAGTCCAGCCGCGGCAGAACTTTCCCCCGGCGCAGCTCGAGGAGCTCTCGCGCAGCATCGCCGAGTACGGCGTGCTCAGCCCGCTGACCGTGCGCCCGCGTCCGGACGGGTATGAGCTCGTGGCCGGCGAGCGCCGCCTGCGCGCCGCGCGCATGGCAGGGCTCAATGAGGTGCCGTGCATCGTCATGGAGCTCGATCTGGAGGAGGCGAGCTTCATCGCGCTGGTGGAAAACCTCCAGCGCAACGACCTCGATTTCCTTGAGGAATCGCGCGGCATCGCGCAGCTCATCCGGCTCTTCGGTCTCAGTCAGGAGGAGTGCGCGCGGCGGCTGGGCAAGTCGCAGTCGGCCGTGGCGAACAAGCTCCGCCTGCTGCGTCTGCCGGAGGATGTGCTCAACGCCATGCGCAACGCCGGGCTCACCGAGCGGCACGGGCGCGCGCTGCTGCGGCTCGAGACGCCGGACGAGCAGCGCGCGGCGCTGGCCTATATCCTCAGCCGCGACCTGAACGTCGCCGCGACGGACGCCTACATCGACCGCCTGCTCGAGGCCAAAGCCGCGCCCGAGAGCGAGCGGCAGAAGACCTTCATCCTCAAGGACGTGCGCGTGTTTCTCAACACGATCGCCCACAGTCTTGACCTCATGAAGCAGGGCGGCATCGACGCTGGTATGCAGCGGCAGGAGACGGACGACGCGCTCATTCTCACCATCAACATCCCCAAGGCGCGGCGGCGCGAGCCGGACGCGCAGCGGGGCGAACCCGTGCCGGTCGGATAAAAAAATCGCACGCGGGCTTGACAGCGGCGCGGCGGCTTCCTATACTCTTATATATATATATGTGGAAAGGCCGCCCGTGAGGGCGGAAAAGGAGGTCACTGCATGAAAACGCTGATCCTGTTCGCCTCGCGTTACGGCGCGACGGAGGAGATCGCCTATATGCTCAAGAGCGCCGTCGGCGGCGATGTGACGGTGTGCAATGTCCGCGACCGCGGCGTCTCGCTCGAAGGCTATGACACGGTCATCATCGGCAGCTGCGTGTATATGTTCAAGCTCGACAAGCACATCAAGCGCTTTTTGCGCCGCAATGAAAAGACGCTGCTGGGCAAGAAGCTCGGGCTGTATCTGTGCTGCTATACCACGCCCGGTACGGAGGGCTATCTTGAGCACTTCTTCTCGCCCGCGCTGCTGGAGCACGCGGCGGCGAAGGATATCCTCGGCGGCAAGATGCAGTACGCGAAGATGAGCTATGTCTACAAGCAGCTCTTCGGCGCGCTGATGACATCGCCCCAGTACCGCGCGCAGTATTCCGAGCCCGATTTCGACATCGCGCGCATCGACGCGTTCGCCGCCGCCATGCGCGGCTGAGCGGCGCGGCAAACGGAAAGCGCCTTTTCGGCAGCAAAAAAATCACCCGCATCCGACCGGATGCGGGTGATTTTCGTTTTGCGGCTCAGTATGTGGTCACGCCGGTGAAGGCGAGCTCGGCGTTGCCGGTCAGACGCACGCCGTCGTCATCGTAGGTGACGAGCAGGTCGCCGCCGGTGACCTTGACCGTGATGGTCTCGCCCTTCGGACACAGGCCGTTTTCCACGGCGGCCACCACGGCCGCGCACGCGCCCGTGCCGCAGGCGCGGGTCTCGCCGTTGCCGCGCTCCCAGACGCGCATTTTGATCGTCGTGCGGTTGACGACGCGGACAAACTCCGTGTTCGTGCGCGCGGGGAAGATGTCTGCGTGCTCAAACTGCGGGCCGAGGTGCGCGACGTCCACCTCGTCCACGCGGTCGACAAAGACGACGCAGTGGGGGTTGCCCATCGAGAGACACGTGATGCGGTACTCTCCGCCCGCGATGGTCACGGGCCGGTCGATCACGCGCTCGCCCTCGAGCGCCACGGGCACGGCCTCGGGTGCGAAGGCGGGTTTTCCCATCTCGACCGTCACGAGGCCGACCGTGCCGAAGCGCGTGTAGAGGTGCAGCCGGTGCACCTGGCCGCCGGCCTCAACGGTGAGATCGGCGCGCGGCACGATGCCGTTGTCGTACAGGTACTTGCCCACGCAGCGGATGGCGTTGCCGCCCATGCCGCCTGGGCTGCCGTCGCGGTTGAACACGCGCATTTTTGCGTCGGCCACGGCGCTGCGCTCGATGAGCACGATGCCGTAGCCGCCGATGCCGCGGTGACGCGAGCACAGCGGGATGCACAGCGACTCGGGGCAGGTGATGTGCCCGTCAAAATTCTCGACGTAGATGTAGTCATCGCCGGTGGCCTGCATTTTCGAAAACTTCAGGCGCTGGCGCTTGGTGCGCATGTGGTTGATGTCCACAAGCTCGGTGTTGTGCTCGTTGTAGCGGCTGGCGATGATGTCCGCCAGGGCGTTGGCCGTGTCGAGCGAGGTGAAGCACGGGATGCCGAGCTGCAGCGCGCGGCGGTGCAGGGCGATGTAATCGTCCGTGGTCGCGTCCTTGAGCGCGCCGGTGTAGACGATGTAGTCGATGCAGCCGCTCTCGAGCAGGGCGAAGGCGTGGTCGCTCTCGCGGATGCCGTCGACGGTCACGACGTCGATGCCGAGGCGCGCAATGGCGGCGGCGGTCTCTGCGGTCGCGTAGAGCGCGAAGTGCAGGTCGTCGAGCTTCTTGGCCAGCGACACGATCTCGCCGAGGTCGTGCGTGTCCACACTCACGAGCACGCCGTGGCGGCCGTCCGGGTGCCGGCCGACGACCATGCCGGCCGAGGTCAGCCCCTTGAACAGCGCCTCCTGCATCGTCTTGCCGAGACCGAGCACCTCACCCGTGGACTTCATCTCCGGACCGAGGTAGGCGTTGACGTCGCCGAGCTTTTCAAACGAGAACACCGGCACCTTGACCGCGTAATACGGCGGGATGGGGTGCAGCCCCGTGCCGTAGCCGAGGTCTTTGAGCGGTGTGCCGAGCATGACGCGCGCCGCCACATCCACCATCGGCACGCCCGTGACCTTGCTGATGTACGGCACGGTGCGCGAGGCACGGGGGTTGACCTCGATGACGTAGAGCTCGTTTTCCCAGATGAGGTACTGGATGTTCACCAGCCCCTTCGTGCCGAGCGCGAGGGCGAGCTTGCGCGAGCTGTCAACGATCTTGTCCGTCATGATGTCGTTAAGGTTGTACGGCGGGTAGACGGCGATGGAGTCGCCGCTGTGCACGCCGGCGCGCTCGATGTGCTCCATGATGCCGGGGATGAGCACATCCGTGCCGTCGGAGATGACGTCCACCTCCAGCTCCGTGCCCATCATGTACTTGTCCACGAGCACGGGGTTGTCGATGCCCTGCGCGAGGATACGCTGCATATACGTCGTGACCTCGTCATCGTCGTGGACGATCTTCATGTTCTGGCCGCCGATGACGTACGACGGGCGCAGCAGCACGGGGTAGCCGAGCGTCTGCGCGGCGTGCAGCGCCTCGGGCAGCGTCTGCACGCCCATGCCCTTCGGGCGCGAGATGTGGAAGCGCTCGAGCAGCGTATCAAACCGCTCGCGGTCCTCGGCGATGTCGATGCCCTCGGCCGATGTGCCGAGGATGCGGATGCCGTGGCGGTCGAGCGTCTGCGTGAGCGCGATGGCGGTCTGGCCGCCGAAGGCGACCACGACGCCGACGGGCTGCTCCACGTCGATGATCTGCAGCACGTCCTCGGCCGTGAGCGGCTCGAAATACAGCCGGTCGGCGGTGTCGTAGTCCGTGGAGACGGTCTCGGGGTTGTTGTTGACGATGACAACGTCATAGCCCATGGCCTTGAGCGTCCACACGCAGTGGACGGACGAATAGTCAAACTCGATGCCCTGGCCGATGCGGATCGGACCGGAGCCGAGCACCATGACGACGGGCTTGCCGCTGCGCGGGAAGGTGCGCGCCTCGCAGCGCGCGTCGGCGCTGGCGTAGAAATACGGGGTCTGCGCGTCAAATTCGGCGGCGCAGGTGTCGACCATCTTGTAGCCCGCGCGGAAGGCGGGCAGCGTCTCGCTGCCGGACAGGCGGCGCAGCGCCGCGTCCGGATAGCCGAGGTACTTGCCGCGCCGGTAAAGCTCCGGCGTCAGGCCGTTTTGGATGCTCGCCTCGTAGTCCACGAGGTTTTGCAGCCGGGACAGAAACCAGCGGTCGATGCGGGTGATGTCGTGGATCTCATCGACGGACACGCCGCTGCACAGCGCCTCAAAGACGGTGAACAGGCGGTGATCGTCGCAGTCGGCGAGCCGGTCGCGCACCGGGCGGTCGGACAGCGGGGCGGCGTGCAGCGTGTCGAGGTGGATCTCGGCGCCGCGCACGGCCTTGAGCAGCGCGCTCTCAAAATTCGTGCCGATGGCCATGACCTCGCCCGTGGCCTTCATCTGTGTACCGAGGCGGCGGGACGCGCCGACGAACTTGTCAAACGGCCACTTGGGGAATTTCACGACGACGTAGTCGAGCGCAGGCTCAAAGCAGGCGCAGGTCTTGCCGGTGATGTCGTTCTGGATCTCATCGAGCGTATAGCCGAGGGCGATCTTCGTCGTGATCTTTGCGATCGGGTAGCCGGTCGCCTTCGAGGCGAGCGCGGACGAGCGCGACACGCGGGGATTGACCTCGATGACGGCGTAGTCAAAGCTGTCGGGATCGAGCGCGAACTGGCAGTTGCAGCCGCCGACGATGTCGAGCGCGGAGATGATGTTCAGCGCCGCGCTGCGCAGCATCTGAAACTCCTTGTCCGCGAGCGTCAGCGCCGGGGCGACGACAATGCTGTCGCCGGTGTGCACGCCGACCGGGTCGAAGTTTTCCATGCTGCACACGGCGATGACGTTGCCGGCGCCGTCGCGCATGGTCTCAAACTCGATCTCTTTCCAGCCGTAGATATAGCGCTCGACGAGGATCTGCGTGATCGGGGACGCATCGAGCCCCGTCTGTGCGACGAGTGCGAGCTCCTCTGCGCTGTAGGCCACGCCGCCGCCCGCACCGCCGAGCGTGAACGCCGGGCGGATGATAACGGGGTAGCCGATGCTGTCCGCTACCTCCAGCGCCTCGGCCACGGTGTTTGCGATGCCGGAGGGGATGGTCGGCTCGCCGATGGCGGCCATGGTCTCCTTGAAGAGCTCACGGTCCTCGGCTTTGTCGATGGCGGCGGCGTTCGTGCCGATGAGGCGGACGTTGTGCTGCTGCAGAAAGCCCTCCTTGTCGAGCTCCATCGCGAGCGTCAGGCCCGTCTGGCCGCCGAGACCGGCGAGGAGACTGTCGGGCTGCTCCTTTTCTATGATGCGCTTGACGGAGGTCAGCGTGAGCGGCTCGAGATAAATTTCGTCCGCGAGGGCCTTGTCGGTCATGATCGTCGCGGGGTTGGAGTTGACGAGCACGACGTTCACGCCCGCGTCGTGCAGCACGCGGCACGCCTGCGCGCCGGCATAGTCGAATTCCGCTGCCTGCCCGATCACGATCGGGCCGGAGCCGATGACCATGACTTTGCGGATGCTGGTATCAATCGGCATGGTGCGCACCTCCCATCAGGTCACAGAATCGGTCGAAGAGAAAGGCCGTGTCGTGCGGGCCCGAGCACGCCTCGGGGTGAAACTGCACGGAAAAGGCCTGCAGGTCGGGGTAGTCCACGCCCTCGCACGTGCCGTCGTTGGCGTTGACGTAGCGGATGACGCCGGTCTTGACGCTCTCGGGCACGACGGCGTAGCCATGGTTCTGGCTGGTGAGAAACGTGCGCGTGCCGCACACGTCGCGCGCCGGCTGATTCACGCCGCGGTGGCCGTATTTGAGCTTCACGGTGCTGCCGCCCTGCGCCAGCGCCATGAGCTGGTGGCCGAGGCAGATGCCGAACATCGGGATGCGGCCGAAAAGCTTGGCGATCTGCGCGATCTGGTCAACATTGTCCGTCGGGTCGCCGGGGCCGTTGGAGAGCATGACGCCGTCATACCCGGCGGCGAGGATGTCCTCCGCCGTGGCCGAGCAGGGCAGCACCGTCACGGCGCAGCCGCGCTTACAGAGCTCGCGCGCGATGTTGCGCTTGGCGCCGTAGTCGATGAGCGCCACGCGGTGCAGCACGTCGCCCTCCGGCCGGAGGGTGTAGGATTCCGGCGTTGTCACCTGCGGCACGGGGTCCGTGATGCGGTAGGCGCGCAGCGGCGCGAGATCCTCCGGCACGGCGTCGCAGATGGCGGCGTTCATCGTGCCCGCCTCGCGCAGGATGCGCGTGACGGCGCGGGTATCGATGCCGGCAATGCCGGGGATGTTGTTTTCTTTCAGGAACGCGTCGAGCGTCTGCGCGCAGCGGAAGTTCGAGGGTGTGGGGCACGCTTCACGAACGACATAGCCGCGCACGCAGCATTTTCCCTCAAAATCGGCCGGGATGATGCCGTAGTTGCCGATGAGCGGGAAGGTCTGCAGCACGATCTGGCCGCAGTAGCTGGGGTCGGTGAGCGTCTCGATGTAGCCGTTCATGCCGGTGGTGAACACCAGCTCACCGAACGTGTCGCATGGCGCGCCGAGGGCGAGGCCTGCAAAGACCTCGCCGTTTTCAAGTACGAGATAGCGCTTCATAGTTCGATCTCCGCAAGCGTCGCCGCCATGACCGCCTTGATGGTGTGCATGCGGTTTTCCGCCTCCTGAAACACGACCGACTGCGCGCTTTCAAACACGTCGTCCGTGACCTCCATAGCCTCGCGGCCGAAGCGCGTGCACATCTCGCTGCCGACGGCGGTCTTTTTGTCGTGATACGCCGGCAGACAGTGCATGAACACGGCGCCGGGATCGGCCTTGGCCATGAGCGCGGCGTTGACCTGATACGGCGCGAGCGCAGCGATGCGCTCCGCCCAGACGGATTCCGGCTCGCCCATGGAGACCCAGATGTCGGTGTAGACCACGTTCGCGCCCTGCACGGCCGCGGCGGGGTCGGAGATGAAGTCGAGCGTTGCGCCCGTCTGCGCCGCGATGGTCTGACACTCCGCGATGAGCGCCGCATCGGGGAAGTAGCCCTCCGGCGCGCAGGCCGTGAAGTGCATACCCATCTTTGCGCAGCCGACCATGAGGGAGTTGCCCATGTTGAAGCGCGCGTCGCCCATGTAGACGAGGTGGATGCCGTCGAGCGAGCCGAAGTGCTCCCGGATGGTCAGAAAGTCCGCGAGGATCTGCGTCGGGTGAAATTCGTCCGTCAGGCCGTTCCAGACCGGGACGGAGGCGTACTGCGCCAGCTCCTCGACGATGCTCTGGCCGTAGCCGCGGTATTCGATGCCATCAAACATCCCCGAGAGCACGCGCGCGGTGTCGGCGATGCTCTCCTTTTTGCCGATCTGCGAACCGGTGGAGTCGAGATACGTGCTGCCCATGCCCAGATCGTGCGCCGCGACCTCAAAGCTGCTGCGCGTGCGTGTGCTCGTCTTTTCAAAGATGAGCGCGATGTTTTTGCCCTCGCACAGGCGGTGCGGGATGCCGGCCTTTTTTTCGGCCTTGAGCTTGGCTGCGAGCTGCAGCAGGTAGTCGATCTGCTCGGGGGTGCAGTCGAGCAGCTTGAGAAAATCGTTACCCTTGAGATTCATATCGGTGTTCCTCCTTATACCTCGGCGCAGACGGCCTTGAGCACGCCGATCGCCTGCTCGAGCTGCGCCATGGGGATGTTGAGCGCCGGCAGCAGGCGCACCTTGTCTTTCGCCGAGATGACGAGCACGCCCTGCTCTGCGCAGGCGCAGATGACCTCTGCGGCCGGGCGCACGGTCTGCACGCCGAGCATCAGGCCGAGCCCCGTGACGCTCTTGACGCCCGGCGCGCCGGTGAGCGTGTCGACGATGAAATCGGACTTTTCCTGTACGGATTGCAGCAGCGGCCCGTCGAGCCGGTGCAGGATGCTCAGCGCACCAGCGCAGCAGACCGGGTTGCCGCCGAAGGTCGAGCCGTGGCTGCCGGGGGTGAGCACGTTCTGCACCTTCTCGCCGAGCAGCGTTGCGCCCAGCGGCAGCCCGCCGCCGAGCCCCTTGGCCGTGGAGACGATGTCGGGCTTGACGCCGTAGTGCATATAGCCGTAGAGCTTGCCGGTGCGGCCGTTGCCGGTCTGCACCTCGTCGCAGATGAGCAGGATGTCCTGCGCGGCGGCGAGCTGCGCCGCACCCTTGACGAATTCCTGCGTCAGCGGGATGACGCCGCCCTCGCCCTGCACGACCTCGATCATGATGGCGGCGCATTTGTGCGCGGCCACCTGCGCCTTGAGATCGTCGAGATCGTTCGCCTCGGCATAGGCAAAGCCCTCCGTCAGCGGCAGAAAGTCGTGGTGGAACACGTCCTGACCGGTCGCGGCGAGCGTCGTGATTGTGCGGCCGTGGAAGCTGTTTTTGAGCGTGATGATGGTGTGGTATTCCGGGCCCTTGTGCTCAGCCGCGTATTTGCGCGCGGCTTTGATGGCGCATTCGTTGGCCTCCGCGCCGGAGTTGGAGAAGAAGACCTTTTTCATGCCGGTCTTTTCGCACAGCAGCTGCGCCAGCTGCGCGTCGGGCGCGGTGAAGTAGAGGTTTGAGGTGTGCTGCACGGTGCACAGCTGCTCGGTCACGGCGCGCACCCACGCGGGGTCGGACACACCGAAGCTGTTGACGGCGATGCCGGTCGCAAGGTCGATGTATTCCTTGCCGTTCTCGTCCCAGACGAGCGAGCCCTTGCCGCGCACGATCGTGACCGGGTAGCGGGCGTAGGTGTTGGCGATGTAGGTATGGTCAAGTTGCTGTGTATTCATTTGCATTTCCTCCTTGTCCGGCAACGAACATGGTGCCGATGCCTTCGTTTGTCAGCATTTCGATGAGTATGGCGTGCGGCACGCGTCCGTCGATGATAAAGACACGGTGCACGCCCCAGCGGATAGCGTCCATGCAGCAGGTCACCTTCGGCAGCATGCCGCCGCAGATGACGCCGGACGTGATGAGTGCGTGCGCCTCTGCCGTATGGATGACGGGGATGAGCGTGCCGGGGTCGTCCTTGTCGCGCAGGATGCCGCCGATGTCGGTCATGGCGATGAGGCTCTCCGCGCCGAGCTCACCCGCGATGCGCGCGGCCGCGGTGTCGGCGTTGATGTTGTAGACGTGCCCCTGCGTGTCGCACCCGACGGTGGACACGACCGGGATGTAGCCCTTGTCGAGCACGTCGAGGATGGGGCGCACGTCGATCTTCGTGATCTCGCCCACGTAGCCGAGGCGCTCGTCGCGCACACGTGCCTGGATCATCTGCCCGTCGATGCCGGACAGGCCGATCGCGCGGCCGCCCTTTTGCCCGATGAGATTGACGAGCGTCTTGTTGATCTTTCCGGCGAGCACCATCTGCACGACGTCGGCAGTCTCGGCGTCCGTGACGCGCAGACCGTCGACAAACTGCGTCTGCTTGCCGAGCTTTTGCAGCATATCCGTGATCTCGGGCCCGCCGCCGTGCACGAGCACGACCTGCACCCCGATGAGCGAGAGCAGCACGATGTCGCGCATGACGGAGTCCTTGAGCTTTTCGCTGATCATGGCGTTGCCGCCGTATTTGATGACGACGATCTTGCCGCTGTATTCCTGAATGTAGGGCAGCGCGTGGACGAGTACCTTTGCGCGCTGCGGATTTGTGATGTCCATGATGGTGTCCCTCCCGGTTCAGGTACGGTAGTCGCCGTTGATCTTCACGTAGTCATATGTCAGGTCGCAGCCCCACGCCGTTGCGCCCTCGTCACCGGCGTTGAGGTCGACGAGGATCTCGATCTCCTTTTCGAGCAGGATCTGTTTGGCCTCCTCCTCGGAAAACGGCACGCCCGCACCGTGTGTGCACACGCACACCGTTCCGGCTGCCGAGCGGAAGAACACGTCGACCTTGTGCACGTCCACGTGCGTGCCGCTGTAGCCGATGGCGCACAGCACGCGGCCCCAGTTGGCGTCCGCGCCGAACATGGCGGCCTTGACGAGCGACGAGCAGACGATGCTCTTGGCGACGGTTTTCGCCGTCGCGTGATCTTCCGCACCGGTGACGCAGCACTCGATCAGGCGCGTCGCGCCCTCGCCGTCGCCCGCGATCCGGCGGCAGAGCCAGACGGTCACGCTGTTGAGCGCGCGGCAGAAGGCCGTGAAGTCCGCGCCGGGCGCGGTGATCTCGGCGTTGCCCGCGAGTCCGTTTGCCAGCACGGCGACCATGTCGTTCGTGGACGTGTCGCCGTCGACGCTGACCATATTGAAGGTGTCCTGCACGTCGCCGGTGAGTGCCGCGTGCAGCATCGGCGCGCTGATGGCGCAGTCGGTCGTGAGAAAGACCAGCATGGTCGCGAGGTTCGGGTGGATCATGCCCGAGCCCTTGGCGATGCCGCCGATCGTGCAGGTCTTGCCGCCGGCGGTGAACTGCACGGCGATCTCCTTCGGCTGCGTGTCGGTGGTCATGATGCCCTCGGCCGCCTGATCGGAGTGGTCGCCGAGCGCGGCGGCGAGCTGCGGCAGGCCGGTGCGGATGGGCGCGAGATCGAGCGGCTGGCCGATCACGCCCGTGGACGCGACGATGACGTCCTGCGGCGCGATGTGCAGCGCTGCTGCCGTGAGTGCGCTCATCTCCTCGGCGACGGCGATGCCGTCGGCGTTGCAGGTGTTGGCGTTGCCGCTGTTGCAGACGATGGCCTGCGCCTTGCCGTCAGCCAGGTGCGCCTTCGTCACGGTCAGGGGCGCGCCCTTGACGAGATTGGTCGTATAGACCGCCGCGGCGCTGGCCGGGACGGCGCTGTAAATGAGCGCGAGGTCGCGCTTGGCTTGGTTCTTGCGGATGCCGCAGTGGATGCCCGCTGCGGAAAAACCCTGTGCGGCGCACACGCCGCCGGTGACTTGCTTCATCGGTTTTCCTCCTTACAGTTCGAGGCCGAAGCCCTTTTCCTTGCCCATGACGAGGTTCAGGCACTCGAGCGCCGCGCCGGACGCGCCCTTGCCGAGGTTGTCGAACACGGCCGTGAGCACGATGCGCTCGTCGTTGCCGGACACCGACACGACCATGCTGTCCTTGCCGGACATGGCGGCGGCGGACAGGAAGCCGTCCGTGCACGCAGGATCCTGATAGTGCACGACGGGGCCGGTGTATTTTGCGGCGTAGGCGGCCTTGATGTCCGCCATCGTCTTGCCGGGGCAGAGCTGTGCGCCGAAGAGTGCGACGCTCGTTTCCATGCCGCTGTAGAAATCCGCCACGATCGGCGCGAACACCGGCGCGTGCGTCAGACCCGGGACCGCGCACATCTCGCGCAGGTGCTTGTGCTGCTGCGTGAGGGCGTACTGCCGGGGCGCGGCGTACAGGGGGTCGGGCTCGTCTGCCTCGTATTCGGCGATCATCTTCTTGCCGCCGCCGCTGTAGCCCGTGAGCGAGTAGCATGTCAGCAGTGCGTCCGGCGGCAGGATGCCCGCCTCGACGAGCGGATAGGTGAGCACGACGAAGCCGCTGGCGTGGCAGCCGGGCACGGCGATGCGCTTGGCCGTTCGGATCGCAGCCTCACGCTCGGGTGACAGCTCCGGGAAGCCGTACACCCAGCCCGGCGCGGTGCGGTGTGCGGTCGAGGTGTCGAGCACGACCGTGTCCGGGTTTTCGACCAGATCTGCCGCCGTGACCGCCGCCGCATCCGGCAGACACAAAAACGCGATGTCCGCGCGGTTGAGCATCTCGCGCTGCGCCTCGATATCGTGCCCAAGCTCCGGCGGCAGGGTCAGCAGCGTGATGTCCGCGCGCTGTGCCAGCCGGTCGTAAATGCGCAGCCCGGCCGTGCCGGAGCTGCCGTCAATGAAAATGAAGCAGGAAAATTCAAAAATCAGTGCCGACGCCAAGATTAAATAGGTCTTTGCGGAGGACTTGATAACCACGAATAAAAATGCCGTGAGCATTGACAGAGAGCAGAGCAAAAGCGTTTTGCCGAGTACCCACAAAATCAGGTATTCAAGCATTGTAACATTTAATGCGCAGTTTAAAAACAGCTTGCTCGACTGCACGGGGCGGCTCAAATCTCCAAAGCCGTAGACTGTGCCTGCCATCATAATGTTGCTCGCATAGAACAGCAGACTAACAACCGCCGTAACGCTCAAAACAACCAAGAGCTTGCAGGCTATTGTTTGCAGTCTGCCCTTTGCCGTTGACCGCACAAGAATATAAAGCTCCTTTTCTCTTTCAACGGAGAACATCAAAATATTGACGAGCAATACGATAATTAGCAAAATATAGCTTGAAACCTCATATGAGGTTGCGGCTTCAACCGCCTTGTTGTTGCCGAGGATGGGCTTAACACCTTTAACCTCGGCAAAATCCACGGGAGTTTTTTCAATATTTCTGAACGAAAAACTGTCCGGCTCTGCAAAAATGGAAAAGCTGCTCTGTTGCTCGGCTCTCGACTTCATATT
>OHCO01000167.1_pt1 | contig 12542 bp, 14 predicted proteins | sample 1577601 | NCBI WGS metagenome assembly OHCO01 (sample SAMEA3879546, study PRJEB24766) | human gut metagenome | biome: human-associated habitat; feature: feces | place: USA | collected 1985/1987 | reverse complement strand
GCAGAAAGGAGAACCTGAGAGGAACAAAAAACTTTAGAGAGGATCAGAGCACCCCCCCAACACCGGGAGCTACCAACACCACGAACGAAGGGAGGTGCGCTCATGATCCAAATATTGCACGGGCTTTTTGAAATGCTGACAACGCCGTTTTTTGCAACCATGATCCTTGCCGGGATAATCGCAGGGCGGCTAAGCAAGCACAGGTAAGCCCAAGGCAACCTACTCCTGAACAGCGTCCGCTCGGGCGCTGTTCTTTTGCGTAACACACTTTTCAAGATCCGAACATTGCAGCTGAAGATCCTCCGTGTTACGCTTCTTCGTCCTCGTCCTCTGCGATGACCTTCTTGATCTTCTTCGGCTTCTTCATCGGCGCGGCCTTGCCGCCGAAGCGTTGGGGGAACAGCCAACGCAGCAGCCGCATGACCACCCAGACCATGAGACAGGACACCAGCACGAGGATGAACAGGCAGACCAGGACAATGGCCGCTGTTACCAGAAATTTGATCATATCGTTACCTCACTTCAAAATCGTTTTGACCTGCGATAGATATATAAAAACAGACCCGCGACCACGGCCATGAGCATGACCGTCAGAAAGAACGTCAGCAGCGGCTCTGAAAATACGGCACTGAACGTACCGGAGATCAGGCGGCAGACGCCGGTTAGAAATGCAGTCACTGTCATCGTAATACCTCCATGAGAGAAAGGGGTATGGGGCGTTCCCCATACCCCTTGTGTGCGGCATCAGCCGCGGGCAGCGCGCTTGGCCTTGCGGAAGATGGAAAAGCCCAGAGTCACCAGACCGGCGCAAATGAACAGCGTCAGAATGGGATTGGCGGTCATGATGTCCCAGACATCACCGACCAGCGTAGCCAGCGTACTGGTGTTACCAAGGATGGTAGCAACGGTGGTGGAAGCAGCAGTCTCGGCAGTGCCCTCCTTTCATAGATTTGATGGTTGCGGGAGGAGGACTCGAACCTCCATCTCCGGGGTGAGAACCCGGCCAGCTACCCTTACTCACATCCCGCCATGTAACACGCTGCGAAGCTTCAGACTGCGCCGATCAGCGCCGCAGCGTGTCGTTGTTGTGTTACAGCTTTGTCTCGAACTCCTTGAAGCACTGCTCCAGCCCTTTGAGCCGATTTTCAAGGGAGATCATGAATGCCTGCGCGTCACGGTAGCGGTCGGACAGGGCGAAATAGCTTTCCTTCGCTTTCTGATACCGCGCCTCCATCTCATGGAGCTGCCGTTCCTTCTCCGGCAGCAGCATATAGCAGTTGTAGACCAGGCGCTCGAACTTCTGGGTGAAGTTGTCACCTACCTGCTGCTCGATGATCTCTATCAGCTCGTCCGAGAACCGAACGGAACGGATGTTGTTCTTTGCCATGTTATCCTCCTATGCCGGTCTGCAGCCAGTGGAACAGGAACCGTCCCAGCGCATAGGCGAAGCCGCCTATCACGCACCACTTGAGCCTGTCACAAAACCGCATGACCTTCCTCCTGTACTTATACCATGCGTGGCGGAGACACCGCCACACGGCGTAGAATATCTGAAACTCGTTCATGTCATATACCGTCCCGCCACCGCCGAGAGCCTGTCGGCCTTGTACTGCTGTACCAGCCGGGTATACTTGGGGTTCTCCACCGTGGGACGTTCCCTGATCAGACGCTGGAACTCATGTATGCCGTAGATCTGAAGCAGGGCGTCTATGGCGTTGCCCGCCTGATTGACCACATACTCACGGCAGCGGTCTATGTTGTAGTCCATGCCCGGTGCCGTGTATATCCTGATGGGTGTCAGCACCTCCAGCATATCCAGCCAGTAATCCGTCATCTGCCAGCGCCACTTGTTGGTATCGGTATCATCCGGAATGACATACCGAAGGTAGTTCAACAGCACACCGGAGAACGCCTCGCCCACGGTCATGGGTATCTTGGTGAACTGCAGCGCCCGGTCATCCCGGAGCTGCATCTCCACGCGCACCCAGTGGGTGCCCGGTTCACAGTGCCGCTCGGCGGCCTTGTCGTAGATGCGGACAAGTACCTTGCTCTGCGGGCTGCCGATCTGCACCGTGGAACCCTTGGAGCTGAGTACGGTCTCCCAATAGTCGCTGCGGCTGACGTAATGCTTGCGGCGGGTGTCCTCCACGACCTCGTCTATATCCAGTATGCCGGTGTGGTCGTCAAAGGCCACGTCCAGACGGGTGATCTTCAGCTGCTGAACGGTGATCCACTGGAACAGATCGCCCCAACTCTTGGCGGAGAGAGATTCAAACGTCCGGCATCCCTGACCGGATAGCTCCACCCAAACACCCATATCCTCCCGGCCGTTGTAGTGGACGCTGATGCAGGAGAAGTATTTGCGGTCACGGTAGCCGTGCGCGCCCTTGGTCTCCTGCCACGGACAATGGGTAAGCCCCAGCGCTTCTATGAGCTGCTCCGGGGTGTGGTTCTTGCTTGTAAATGAAAGCCAGTCATAAAGAACGATGTTCTCCTTTCCTTCCATAACAGACCCCCTAACCGGCTATCTTGTAGGTAGTGACCCCCTGTTAGCGGGGGGGTCACGCCGGGAGGAGCGACCTCCCGGCGTTGCAGGGATGAGGGGTTTGCGACAATGGACTTAGAAGGAGACCTCGTTCAGCTCGACAGAAACGCCGGTAGACGCAGCCAGCGACACGCGCTTCTTCTCGTCGAAGTACAGGTTGACGACTTCCAGCGGCTTAAGGTCTTTCCATACGGCGTTGGACACGCAGCGCAGCTTCTCAGCCTTCATGCCGTTGGCGCTGTAGTTGTCAGACTTGTAGGAGCTGACCGGGGAGATGACGAACAGCTGATAGTACGGCTGCATGACAATGACCTTCTGGCCTTTGTCGTCCTCGCGCTCGGTCTCCATCTGACCTTCCGCCCAACCAGTTACGACCCACTCACGTTCTTTGAATGTGTACAGCTTGCTTTCGTTTGCGCTCATATAGAGCCTCTCTTTCTGCCCATGTAGGGCTATGTAATATGAAAGACAGGCCCGGATCAGTTGACCCAGCCTGTCCATTTACATATTAAAACCTGCATTTTTCATGCCGGCGCGTGGGTTTTTCTTGAAAAACGGGGACTTCCATAGTATACTATCTTAGTTAAGGTATGCCAAAGTATAAGAGGTGACGCAGTTGTACTTAAAAGCACTTGAGATACAGGGGTTCAAGAGTTTCCCCGACAAGACGGTATTGAATTTCGGCGAGGACATCACCGCTATCGTGGGACCAAACGGGTCCGGCAAGTCCAACATCTCCGACGCCATACGCTGGGTCATGGGCGAGCAGAACAGCCGCCAGCTCCGCGGCGCCAAGATGGAGGACGTGATCTTCGGCGGTACGGAGAAGCGGAACCAGATGGGTTTTGCCCAGGTGACGCTGGTCATCGACAACACCGAGCATATCTTCCCCACCCGGGAGGAGGCAGAGGTGGCCGTGACACGGCGGTATTACCGCAGCGGTGAGTCGGAGTACTATATCAATAAGCAGTCCGTGCGGCTGAAGGACGTGAACGAGCTGTTCATGGACACCGGTATGGGCCGGGAGGGCTATTCCATCATCGGACAGGGAAAGATCGACGAGATACTGTCCGTGAAAAGCGGCGAGCGCCGGGAGATCTTCGAGGAGGCCGCCGGTATCAGCAAATACCGGCACCGCAAGGAGGAGTCCGAGCGCAAGCTGGAGCGCACCGAGGAAAACCTGGTGCGTATCAACGACAAGATCGCCGAGCTGGAATTGCAGGTGGAGCCGCTGCGGGCGCAGGCGGAGACGGCGAAGAAGTATCTGGTGCTGCGGGATGAGCTGCGGGTGCTGGAGATCTCCGTGTGGCTGGAGCAGCTGCAAAACCTGCGGACTGCCAAGCTGAAGCTGGAGAGCGATACGGCTCAGGCCAAGGAGGCCTGTGACCAGGCCCAGGCGGCGCTGGACGAGGCCTACGCCCAGGGAGAGCGTTTTACCGAGGAGATGCGGCAGAACGACGTGGCGGCTGACGCGCTGCGCGGTCAGGTGACCGAGGCGGAGTCCGCCGCCGGCGAGGAGTCTGCGGCCATCGCGGTGCTGCAGACCTCTGTGGAGCACAACAACGAGTCTCTGCGCCGGCTGGAACAGGAACTGACCAGCACAGACCAGCGGCGGGAGAATTTACAGGGACAGATCGACGGACAGCTGGCGCGTATCGCGGACATCGACCGCGACGCGGCGGTATTGGAGACGGCGCTGAGTGAGCTGCTCTCTCGGGCGCAGGCGCTGGCTGACAGCGCAAAGGGCGCGGCGGACGAGGCCGAGGCCCTGCGGGCGCAGGAGGCCATTGCTGTGGCCGAGGCCGCAGACGGGCGCGCCGCGCTGTCCGCCCTGCAGGCGGGCCTGGACGAGGCCGGACAGCGGCGGATTACGGTGCGGCAGGAGCTGTCCGAGGCACAGCGTAAGCTGGAGGAGAGCGAAAAGGACGCAAAGACCAACCGCCGGGCGCTGAACGACGCCAGGGAGGAGGCCCAGGCGGCGGAGAATATCATTCAGGGTCACAGTCTGCGAATGGACAGCCGCCGCCAGAAGGCGCAGAGCACCCAGGACGCAAAACAGGAGCTGACCCGTCAGGTGAACGCCCAGGAGGACCGCATCCGTCTGCTGACGGAGATGGAGAAGGAGTACGAGGGCTTCAACAAAGCGGTGAAGACCGTGATGCAGGCAGCGGAGAAGAACACACTGCGGGGCATTCACGGGCCGGTGGCCGGACTGATGACCACAGAGCAGACCTATGCCGTGGCGCTGGAGACGGCGCTGGGCGCGGCGTTGCAGAACATCGTGGTGGAACGGGAGGAGGACGCCAAGGCGGCCATCCAGTTCCTGAAGCAGCGGGACGGCGGCCGCGCTACGTTCCTTCCGCTGACGGCCATCTGGGGCGACGAGCTGCGGGAGAACGCTGCGGGAGAGTATGGTTTTGTAGGCATCGCCAGCCGTCTGGTGCGGTATAACGCACGGTACGACCATATTTTTAAAAATCTGCTGGGCCGGACGGTGGTAGTGGAGGACCTGGACAGCGGTATCGCTATGGCGCGTAAGTTCCGCAATGCCTTCCGCATCGTGACGCTGGACGGACAGATCATCAACCGGGGTGGCTCCATGACCGGCGGCTCCGCCAGCCGATCCTCCGGCGTGCTGTCCCGGGCCAATGAGCTGGAACGGCTGAAGGCGGCACAGGGCGCCCTGCACGGTAAGCTGAACGAGGCCGCGCAGCAGGCCGAGGCGGCCCAGAGGGAGCTGCAGAAGGCTGAGTATGAATTGCAGGTGGCCAAGGACCAGCAGCGCAAGGCGGCGGACGAGGTGCTGACCTTACAGGGACGGCAGGACCACTATGACCTCCTGCTGGAGAGCCTGCGCCTGAGCTGCGAGACTATGGAGCAGGAGTTGTCCGGCCTGGACCGCCGGGAGACGGACGGCCGCGGGCGCATGGCCGGGATACAGGCGGACATCACTGCGGCAGAGGACCGCGCGGCCGCGCTGCGGCAGGAGATGCGGGACAAGCTGGCCGGCCAGACCGATCTGACGGAGCAGACCAACCAACTGGCCCAGGCCGTCAGCGACAAGAAGGCCGATCAGGCGGCACTGAGCGCGGAGAAGGACAGCGTTCTGCGGAGCGTGGAGGACCTGCGGGGCTTGCAGGCGGATATGGTATCCGACCGCGCTGAGCGCGACCGGCGGGTGCAGGAGTACCGGCAGGCCAACGAGAAGGCGCTGGCCGATATGGCGGGCCATCAGACGGCGCTGGAGGAGAAGAACGCCCGTGTGATACAGCTGCGGCAGCGGCTGGAGGATCTGGCCCAGGCCAAACTGGCGCTGGAGCAGCAGCGTGACCAGCATAGCCGTGACAGCCGCGCCTGCAACGATACGCTTTTGCAGACCATGCAGGCGTACAACAAATTGCAGCAGAAGCTGGAAAACAGCGGCATGGAGGAGAGCCAGATCCTGGAGAAGCTGTGGGAGCGCTACGAGCTGAGCCACAGCGACGCCATGGAGCAGCGCATCGAGCTGGAGAGCGTGCCCAAGGCCACGCGGCGCATTGCCGAACTGAACCGGGAGATCAAGGCGCTGGGTACGCCCAACATCGGCGCCATCGAGGAGTTCGACCGGGTGAACACCCGATATACCTACCTGTCCGAACAGCGCAGCGATGTGGAGCAGGCCAAGGAGGAACTGCTGGGTATCATCGACCAGATCACCCAGCAGATGACCAGCATTTTTGCCGAGCAGTTCCAGCTGCTGAACGAGAGTTTCCAGGAGACGTTTCTGGAGCTGTTCGGCGGCGGCAAGGCGCGGCTGGAGCTGGAGGACGAGAGCGATATCCTCAACTGCGGCATCGAGATCAAGGTACAGCCCCCCGGCAAGCAGCTGAAGACCATCACGCTGCTGTCCGGCGGCGAGAAGGCCTTTGTGGCCATCGCGCTGTACTTCGCCATTCTGAAGGTACATCCCACGCCGTTCTGCGTGATGGACGAGATCGAGGCGGCGCTGGACGAGGCTAACGTGGTGCGCTACGCCCGGTATATGCGGCGGATCGCCGGAAAGACGCAGTTTATCGTCATTACCCACCGGCGGGGCACCATGGAGGAGGCGGACGTGCTGTATGGCGTGACCATGCAGGAAAAGGGCGTCAGCCGGATACTGACCATCAATCTCAACGATATGGCCAAGGAGCTGCATATCAAATAAGGAGGGCTTGTTATGGCAATGGGCTTATTTCAAATACTGAAGGAGGCGTTCACCGCCGTCCCCACCTTCGACGACCTGAACGACGAGTTCTACGACGGACTGGAGGAAGCGCTGATCCTGGCCGATGTAGGCGCTGATACCGCCGCTGATACCGTGGCCCAGCTGCGGAAGCGGGTGAAGGAACGCTTTATCGGCCGGATGGACGAGGTGAAGGACGCCCTGCGGGACATCCTGAAGAGCAAGCTGGAGGTGGGTGACAGCGCGTTGGTGCTGGAGGGCAAGCCCGCCGTGGTGCTGGTCATCGGCGTCAACGGCGTGGGCAAGACCACATCCATCGGCAAGCTGGCCAAGCAGCTGAAGGACCAGGGCAAGAAGGTCCTGCTGTGCGCCGGCGATACGTTCCGTGCGGCGGCCGCCGACCAGCTGGAGATCTGGGCGGGCCGCGCCGGTGTGGATATCGTGCGGCAGCATGAGGGCGCGGATCCCGGCGCGGTACTGTTTGATGCCCTGCAGGCGGCCAAGGCACGGAGCGTGGACGTGGTGCTGTGCGACACCGCCGGACGGCTACACAACAAACAGAACCTGATGAACGAGCTGGCCAAGCTGCGGAAGATCATCGACCGGGAGTGCCCCAATTCCAACTGCGAGACGCTGCTGGTGCTGGACGCCACCACCGGGCAGAATGGACTGATCCAGGCACGGACCTTCAAGGAGACGGCAGGGTTGACGGGTATTATCCTGACGAAGCTGGACGGAACCGCCAAGGGCGGCATCGTCATCGCCATCGCCCAGGAGCTGGGTGTGCCGGTGAAGTTCGTGGGCGTGGGCGAGGGCATCGACGACCTGAAGCCCTTTGACCCGACTGCCTTCGTGCAGGACATGATATAAGGAGGGCGCAGCATGACGAGAGCAGACGGACGGGCATTTGACCAGCTGCGCCCGGTGGAGATGACACCCGGCTTTACGAAATTCGCCGAGGGCAGCGTGCTGATCCGCTGCGGCGAGACGGTGGTGCTGTGCAACGCCTCGGTGGAGGAGAAGACGCCGCCCCATGTGGCGGAGGGCTGCGGCTGGGTGACGGCGGAGTATTCCATGCTGCCCCGGGCCAACCGGGAGCGCAGCCGCCGGGACGTGGACAAGTTGAAGCTGTCCGGCCGCAGTGCAGAGATACAGCGGCTCATCGGCCGCAGCCTGCGTGCGGCGGTGGATATGGCAGCCCTGGGGTCCCGGACCATCACCGTGGACTGCGACGTATTGCAGGGCGACGGCGGAACGCGGACGGCATCCGTGACCGGCGGGTTCGCGGCGCTGGCGCTGGCCTGCAAAAAGCTGGTGGACGACGGTGTGATCGAGAGGCTGCCGCTGCTGCACTATGTCACCGGTGTGTCGGCGGGCATTGTGGATGACACGCCCCTGCTGGATCTGCAGTACAGCGAGGACAGCCGGGCGCAGGTGGACCTGAACTGCATGATGACGGAGCAGGGACAGCTGATCGAAATTCAGGGCACAGGTGAGGGCCGGCCCTTTACCGTGGCCGAGCAGCAGGCACTGGTGGCGCTGTGCGCCAAGGGGTGCGGCGAGCTGCTGGCGAAGCAAAAAGAGATACTGGGAGAGATACTATGAGATTTGTACTGGCATCCCACAACAAGGGAAAGCTGGCCGAGATGCAGGCCATTCTGGGCGAGCTGGGCGTGGAGGTGGTCATGCCCTCCGACGTGGGCGTGGACGTCGACGTGGAGGAGACGGGGACCACATTCGAGGAGAACGCAGCGCTGAAGGCCAACGCCGTCATGGCGGCCAGCGGCCTGCCGGCTATCGCGGATGACTCGGGACTGTGCGTGGATTGGCTTCAGGGCGCGCCGGGGGTGTATTCCGCCCGGTACGGCGGGCTGGACAGCGACCCGGAGCGCTGCCGCCTGCTGCTGAGCAATATGCGCGGCGCCACGAACCGGGCGGCGCATTTCCACACGGCCATCGTCTGCGCCTTCCCCAACGGGGACACGCTGACGGCGGAGGGGGACTGCGCCGGAACCATTGCCTTTGCGCCTATGGGCGACGGCGGGTTTGGGTACGACCCTGTGTTCTTCGTGCCGTCCCTGCGAAAGACCTTCGCCCAGCTGACGGCGGAGGAGAAGAATGCCATTTCCCACCGGGGCAGTGCCCTGCGGGCCTTTGCTGCGGAACTGAAAACGTATTTGGAGAAGCAATGATATGGAACTGACAAGCAAACAACGCGCACAGCTGCGGTCCCTGGCCACCAATCTGGACACCATCGTCCATGTGGGCAAGGACGGCATCGGCGACAATCTGATCAAGCAGGTCAACGACGCGCTGGAGGCCCGGGAGCTCATCAAGGGCCGGGTGCTGGAGAATTCGCTGCTGACCGCCCGGGAGGCGGCGGAGGAGCTGGCGGTGGCTGCCCGCTGCGAGGTGGTGCAGGTCATCGGCAGCAAGTTCGTGCTCTACCGGATGCAGCACGACAAGAGCAAGCGGAAGATCGAACTGGTCAAGGCGAAGAGAAGCGTATGAACATCGGTATTTACGGCGGCACCTTCGACCCGCCCCATATCGGCCATGTGACGGCGGCCAGGGCCGCTATGGAGGTCCTGGGGCTGGACAAGCTGGTGCTGGTCCCGGACGCGCAGCCGCCCCACAAGGTGCTGCCGGAGGGCAGTGCCGCGCCGCGGCAGCGGTACGACATGGCGGTGCTGGCCACAGCGGCGCTGGGGAAGCGGGCGGAGGTCAGTGACATGGAGCTGCGCCGCAGCGGCGTCAGCTATACCGCGGACACGCTGGCGGCGCTGCGGGAGCAGTATCCGGATGACACGCTGTATCTGCTGATGGGGTCGGATATGTTTCTGAGTCTGCACAACTGGCGCAGGCCGGAGGCGATCATGGCCATGGCCCACATCGCGCCCTTCAGCCGGGAGGCGGAGGATGAGTCCGCCGCCTTTGCCGCGCAGAGCGCGCGCCTGGAACGGGAGTTCGGCGCGCAGGTGACCGTGGTGCCCAATCCGCAGGTGGTGGATGTATCCTCCACCGAGGTCCGCGCCGCGCTGGCGCAGGGCGGGGGAGAGGACCTGCTGCCGCCGCCGGTGTGGGGCTATATCCGGCGGGAGCACCTGTACGGTACCCATACGGACCTGACGCACCTGACGCCGGAGGAGCTGCGGCCCATCGCGCTGAGCTATCTCAAGCCCAAGCGTATGCCCCATGTGCTGGGCACGGAACAGGAGGCGGTGCGTTTGGCGGAGCGATACGGCGCGGACGTGACAAAGGCGCGTATCGCCGCGCTGCTGCACGACTGCACCAAAAAGCTGGATATGGACGAGCAGCTGGCGCTGTGCAAGAAGTATCACATTCCGCTGGACGAGCTGGAGCAGAAGGCGCTGAAGCTGCTGCACAGCAAGACCGGCGCCGCCATCGCACGGGATGTGTTTGCCGTGGACGACGATGTGTATAACGCGATCATGTACCACACCACCGGTAAGCCGGATATGACGCTGCTGGAGAAGATCATCTATCTGGCGGATTATATCGAGCCCACCCGGGACTTTCCCGGGGTGGAGGCGCTGCGAAGGACGGTATATGAGGATCTGGACCGGGGACTGCTCATGGGTCTGACCATGACCATTGATGAGATGGAGGAGATGGGTAACCCCGTCCACCACATGACCCGCGACGCGCGGGACTATCTGATGAAAAGAGGGATATCATGAAAACACCGAAAGAACTGGCGCTGCTGGCCGCCCGTGCCCTGTCCGACAAGAAGGGCAAAGAGATCCGCGTGATGGAGATCGCCGAGCTGACCACGCTGGCGGACTATTTCGTTCTGGCCACCGGTGCCAGCAATACCCAGATCAACGCACTGGTGGACAATGTGGAAAAGGTACTGGCAGAGGAGGCTGGTGAGCAGCCCCTGCACCGGGAGGGCTATCGCGGCGGCACGTGGGTCCTGCTGGACTACGGCTGCATCGCCATCCATGTGTTCAATCAAGAGGCCCGGGCCTTCTACGGCCTGGAGCGCCTGTGGCAGGACGGCAAGAGCGTGGACATCAGCGGCATTGTGGAGGAGCACGACTGAGTTTCCGCACTGAGTGGCGCGTACAGGTGTTTTTCCCGGAAAACGGGGTTGACAATCGGCAAAAATGCGCTAAAATAGACTTCGATATTGTCAGAAGCGATGAAGGGAAAAAGACAGAGATCATCCACCCGAAGAGAGCCGGCGTATGGTGCGAGCCGGCGGGGACGCTCTGTTGTACTGGTCCCGGAGCTTTCCACCTGAACAGGGCGGGACGGGTGCGCGCCGTTACAGCGTCGTCTTTCGTAAGAAAGACACGGAGCGCCGCGGAGCGATCTGCGGCGGAAGCAGGGTGGTAACACGTCTATAACGTCCCTGGCTGCTGTAAGGCAGCCGGGGATTTTTATTTGCGGAAAACAAAATTCACATACAAGGAGAAGCGAGCATGAATTACGATTTTGCGGCCATTGAGAAGAAATGGCAAGCTAACTGGGAGAAGACAAAGCCCTATGCTGCCGTCACCGGCGACAAACGACCCAAGTTCTATGGGCTGATCGAGTTTCCTTATCCCTCCGGCCAGGGCCTGCACGTGGGGCATCCCCGCCCCTTTACGGCTATGGATATCGTCACCCGCAAAAAGCGGATGCAGGGCTATAATGTATTGTTCCCCATCGGCTTCGATGCTTTCGGTCTGCCCACGGAGAACTATGCCATCAAGAACCACATCCATCCTGCCATCGTCACGAAGAACAACATCGAGAATTTCACCAAGCAGCTGAAGATGCTGGGATACGGCTTTGACTGGGACCGCTGCGTGGATACCACCGACCCCAAGTACTACAAGTGGACGCAGTGGATATTCCTGCAGATGTTCAAGCACGGCTTGGCCTACAAGTCCACCATGCCCGTCAACTGGTGCACAAGCTGCAAGTGCGTGCTGGCTAACGAGGAAGTGGTCAACGGCGTGTGCGAGCGCTGCGGCAGCGAGGTCATCCGCAAGGAGAAGAGCCAGTGGATGCTGAAGATCACCGAGTATGCCCAGCGGCTGATCGACGATCTGGATGATGTGGACTATATTGAGCGCGTGAAGATCCAGCAGCGCAACTGGATCGGCCGTTCCACCGGCGCAGAGATCACCTTCGACACCAATGTGGGCGACCAGGTGACGGTCTATACCACTCGTGCCGACACCCTGTTCGGCACCACGTATATGGTCATCTCTCCCGAGCACCCGCTGCTGAAGAAGTGGCAGCCCCTCATTAAGAACTGGGATGCTGTGGCGGCCTATCAGGAGGAAGCGGCCCATAAGTCCGACTTTGAGCGCGGCGAGCTGAACAAGGAAAAAACCGGCGTGCGGCTGGAGGGTATCGAGGTCATGAACCCGGTGACCCACAAGCCCCTGCCCATGTTCGTCTCCGACTATGTCCTCATGGGCTACGGCACCGGCATCGTCATGGGCGTGCCCGGCCACGACCAGCGCGACTGGGAGTTCGCCAAGAAGTTCGGCCTCCCCATCATCGAGGTGGTGGCCGGCGGCGATGTGACCAAGGAGGCCTTTGTGGCCAAGGATGACAGCGCTGTCATGGTCAACTCCGGCTTCCTGAACGGCCTGACTGTCAAGGAGGCCATCCCTGCCATGAAGAAATATGTGGTGGAGCAGGGCTTCGGCAAGGAGAAGGTCAACTACAAGCTGCGCGACTGGGTGTTCTCCCGCCAGCGCTACTGGGGCGAGCCTATCCCCCTGGTGAACTGCGAGAAGTGCGGCTGGGTGGCCCTGCCGGAGGAGCAGC
>OHCO01000160.1_pt1 | contig 12611 bp, 15 predicted proteins | sample 1577601 | NCBI WGS metagenome assembly OHCO01 (sample SAMEA3879546, study PRJEB24766) | human gut metagenome | biome: human-associated habitat; feature: feces | place: USA | collected 1985/1987 | reverse complement strand
GTTTATTCTTCCGTATGGCGGTTCTTTTTGGCCAGCTCCGCGATCTGGCCGAACTTCCCGGTGACATAGCTGTAGCTTTTCCGCCCGTGGGGCAGGAGACAGGCGCTGCAATCCTTGATGCCGTCGCCGACATAGCGGAAGTTGCCGCCGCACCGGTCGCCCAGGGCATACAGAGGACAGTAGCAGAACAGGCAGTTGAAATCCTCCGGATGGGCCGTCTCGTGGCAGGGAAAGAACTCGCAGGCCGTGTGCTGGAAGAAGGAGTAGCGGCACTCCTCGGGCTTGGTGGACAGGGCCTCACACTTCTCCATGGTGCACCTCCGTTACAGGCTTGCCGGGCCAATAGATGACATAGCACTCCGCCATCTCGCCCATGTAGAAAAACACGTTCTCGCCCATTTCAATGTGCTTGCCGAAGGTCAGATCCGGCACAAACAGGCGGCCGCAGGTGCGCTTGGGCCCCTTGATGGTGTAGCCCTCGGGGTTGGGGTTGTCCCGCAGGGCCTCTGCCGCCTCCTGAAGGCCGGGAAAGCGCAGGGTTTTCTCCAGCTGGGCCAGCTGGGTCTCGCCGTTGATATAGACCAGGTGATCCTGATCCCGGAACCAGTTGATGAGCATTTGTTCGTCCTCCTGACAGAAAATGAGGTAGGGGGCGGGCGGGAGTGGCTGCCCCTGCCCGCCCCGTGGAAAGCTGCGGCTGTGCCGCGCTCAGGCTTGCAAAAAAACCGCGCCAATGCTCCATTGGCGCGGCCGGTTTCCCGCGATCGGACCCATCCTCCGCCGTAGGGCGCGCAGCGGGGACAGCATAGCGGCAAGCAGGTCTTCTGACTGGCGGATCAGCAGCGGCGCACGGTCTTCCCGGTTTCCCAGTGACGGACTTTCGTCCCATGTGCGCGGCCTCCCCGTATACAGCGGCGGTACCGTTCAGGATTCACACCTGATTCACTATTCTCCCGCGCCGCCCAACCGGCGGCACAGGCACTTGCGCATTGTATTCTTTATATACGGATAGTGTACCATCCGGCGGCGCTTCTGTCAAGGGGGCAGATGGGGCCGGGGATTACTTTGGCAAAAACACTTGCCATCCGGCGCCGTCATGGTGTATGATAGGGGAAAAACAGGAAGGGAGCTCTCTCAAATGACCGCCGAACAACGACGGAGCCGGATCAGCGCCCGGCTCCATGAAGCACAGCAGCCCATCAGTGCCACTGTCCTGGCCCGAGAGCTGGGCGTCAGCCGCCAGATCATTGTGGGGGACGTGGCCCTGCTGCGGGCCGGAGGCCAGGCCATCACCGCCACCGCCCGGGGCTATGTGATCCCCGCCCCCGGAGACGGCACGGTGCGCCAGGTGGCCTGCCGCCACGACGGCGCGGGTACCCGGGACGAGCTCAACGCCATGGTGGACTGCGGCTGCACGGTCATCGACGTCATTGTGGACCACCCGGTATACGGCCAGCTGTCTGCGCCGCTGCACCTGCACAGCCGCCTGGATGTGGAGCAGTTCATGAACCGCATGAAGGGGGCCGCGCCCCTGTCCCAGCTGACGGAGGGCGTCCATCTGCATACCCTGTCCTGCCCCGATGAGCAGGCCTACCGTCAGCTGACGGACCGCCTGCGGCAGCTGGGCTTCCTGGCGGAGTAGCAGCCGCCCCCGGCAGCCGAATTTGCCGGCAGCGGCCTGAAAAAATGGATTCTTGACAAGCTCAGCGCCGCATCCTTCCGGGTGCGGCGCTGAGCTGATTGTCTTATACGCCCAGCTTTTCCAGGGCCGCCATACGCAGGCAGTCGCACAGAATGGCGATGGCCTGCTCCAGCTCGTGGATGGGCGGCAGGGACGGGGCAATGCGGATGTTGCTGTCCTGGGGGTCCACGCCATAGGGGAAGGTGGCCCCGGCGGCGGTCATGGTGACGCCGGCGTCCCGGCACAGCTCCAGCGCCCGCTTGGCGGTTCCGGGCATGGCGTCCAGACTGACGAAATAGCCGCCCTTGGGATGGCTCCACCGGGCGATGCCGCAGGGGGACAGATGGCGGTCCAGCTCGTCCTCCACCGTGCGGAACTTGGGCCCCAGAATGGCCGCGTGACGCCGCATCAGCGCCAGGGTGGTCTCCTTATCCTTCAGATACCGCACATGGCGCAGCTGGTTCATCTTATCGTAGCTGATGATCTGGATGTTCAGCAGATTCTTGAAGTATTCCACGTTGGCCTCGCTGACCGCGCCGCAGGCGATGCCCGCCCCGGGGAAGGTGATCTTGCTGGTGGAGGCAAACTCATACACCATGTCGGCGTTGCCGTACTCCGCGCACAGGGACAGAATGTCCGGGAAGGGCACGAAATCCCCCTCCAGCTCGTGGACGCAGTAGGCATTGTCCCACATGAGCATAAAGTCCGGCGCGGCGGGCTTCATGGCGGCCAGCCGGCGAATGGTTTCGTCGGAATAGATGATGCCCGTGGGGTTGGAGTATTTGGGCACGTTCCACATACCCCGGACCTCCGGGTCCCGGATCAGCCGCTCCACCTGGTCCATATCCGGCCCGTTCTCCGTCATGGTCACGGGGATCAGCTCCATGCCGAAGGACTCCGTCACCTTAAAATGCCGGTCGTATCCCGGCACCGGGCACAGCCACTTCACCCGGTCCAGCTTGCCCCAGGGCTTCTCGCTGTGCAGCAGGCCGTGGGTATACGCCTTGGACACGGCGTCGAACATCATCTCCAGGGAGGAGTTGCCTCCGGCGATGACCTGGCCGGGCTTGCAGCCCAGAAGGTCCGCAAACAGCCTCCGGGCAATGGGAATGCCTGCCACATAGCCGTAATTTCGCGCATCAATGCCGTCGGTGATGAAGTCGTCGGCAGTCAGGGGGATGTTGTACATCTCCATGACCATATCCAGCTGCTCCCGGCCGGGCTTGCCACGGGCCATGTTCAGCTCCAGCCCCAGGGCCTTCTGCTCCTGATGGGTCCTGCACAGGGCGGCGTATTCCGCCTGCCGCTCCGCAAGGGTCATTTCCTGATAAGTTTTCATGATGCTTTCCCTCTTTTCCCGTAGTGGCGCCGGGTTTCCGGCCCAACGCCTCCCCAGCATAGCATACATTCCCTCAAAAGGCAAATGTTACTTTTTCGCAGGCGGCACACATCCGCTTTCATCCTGCTTTTTCCCCTAAAATTCCCGCAGCACCAGCTCCGTGGAGCCGCTGCCGGTCACCAGCCGCAGCACCCGGGGGTGTTCGGCGTATTCCCGGCACAGGTCCCGCAGGGCGGTGCCGCTGTGGTATCCGTGAATCAGCCGCAGGCGATATACCCCGCCGCCGCAGCGGCGCAGGGCCGCGTCGATGGCCACCCGGGCCTGGTAGGTGTTTTTTCCGTGAAGATCCAGCTCCACGATCCCCGGCTGCATACGCATCCCCTCCCCCTTTTGTCCCATTTTACCCCGGGACGTCCCGGTTTGCAAGCGGCGTTTCCCATAGAAGAAAAAAAGCGGCGCCTCTCCCGGGAGAGACGCCGCTTGCAGGCTTTACAGATCCAGGGCCAGGTCGCCCTCCTTGATCCATTTCCATTTCCGCAGGGGAAGGGCCAGCAGCCATGTGAGCACCGCCGGCAGCACGAAGGAGATCAGCACCAGCCCCAGCCAATCCATGCCGGTGATGCCGGCCTTGACCCCGGCGGCCACATCGTTGACCCAGCCGGTGTATACGCCGATCTGGCCCACCAGGCCGCAGGTGCCCATGCCGCTGGATACCGCCGCGCCGTTCATCTCCAGGCGGAACAGGCAGGTGGCAATAGGCCCCGTAATGGCGGAGGCCAGCGTGGGCGGGATCCACACCCGGGGGTTGCGGACGATGTTGCCCATCTGCAGCATACTGGTACCCAGGCCCTGTGCCGCCAGACCGCCCCACCGGTTTTCCCGGAAGCTCATCACGGCAAAGCCGATCATCTGGGCGCAGCAGCCTGCCACGGCAGCGCCGCCGGCCAGCCCCGTCAGCCCCAGGGCCGCGCAGATGGCGGCGGAGGAGATGGGCAGCGTCAGCGCCACGCCGATGACCACAGATACGATGATGCCCATGAAGAAGGGCTGCAGCTCCGTGGCCCACATGATGAACCGGCCCACGGCGCTGGCCGCCGTACCAATGGGTGCGGCAATCAGGGCGGCAATGCCGATGCCCGCCAGAGTGGTGACGATAGGCGTTACCAGAATGTCGATCTTCGTCTCCTTGCTGACGGCCTTGCCGATCTCGGCCGCCAGAATCGCCACGAACAGCACCGCCAGAGGCCCTCCGGCCCCGCCCATATAGTTGGTGGCAAAGCCCACGGGAATCAGGGAATACAGCACCAGGGGCGGCGCCTCCAGCGCCCGTCCGATGGCCACCGCCATGCCCGGGCCCACCATAGCGGAGCACAGGCCGCCGATGGTATACGTCACGGCGCCCTCCCCCTTGCCCAGGGTGACGATCACCTCCGTCAAAAACCCGATATGAAGCTGCTGACCGATGGTGTTGAGGATGGTCCCCACCAGCAGGGTGCAGAACAGCCCCTGGGCCATGGCGCCCATGGCGTCGATAAAGTACCGCCTGGCCGAGAACACGATGTTCTTCCGGGCCAGGAATTTGCGAACCGCTTCCATAGCATTGACCTCGCATATGTAAAGTAATAGGGTACACAGGTGTCATGACACCTGTGTACCCTATTATAGCGTGTGGTTTCTGTTTGTCAACCCCTTCAGGGTTCTATACGTTTTATTCCCCGTATACGCACCCCTTCGCCGGCCCTCCGGCCAGGGGGATATCCGCCACCGTCAGGGGAATGCGATACATATCCCGCAGCAGCTCCTCCGTCAGGGTCTCCTTCACCGGGCCCCAGGCCCGGACGCCGCCGTCCTGCAAAACCAGGGCGTGGGTGGCAAACCGGAAGGCGTGCTCCGGATTGTGGGTGGACAGCAGCACCGTGTACCCGCTGTCTGCCAAAGCCCGCACCTGCCGCAGCAGCCGGAACTGATTGCCGTAGTCCAGGCTGGCGGTGGGCTCGTCCATCAGAAGGATCCTGGCCTGCTGGGCCATGGCCCGGGCAATCAGGGCCAGCTGCCGCTCGCCGCCGGAGATCTCGTTGACGCCCCGGTCCCAAAGGTCCTGAATGCCCAGCTGCTCCAGGGCCCGGTCCGCCGTCTCCTGCTGCCGCCGTCCCGGCGCGCGAAAGGGGTCCGCCCCCATCAGCACCGTGTCCCGGACGGTGTAGTTGTATACCGGCGCGCTGGTCTGGGGGATATACGCCGCCAGACGGGCCAGAGCTCTGCGGTCCAGGGATCGCAGAGCGTGGCCGCCCAGGGCAATGTCTCCCCGGTATCTGGGCAGAAAGCCCAGAATGCACCGGAACAGGGTGCTCTTGCCTGCCCCGTTGGGGCCCAGCACTGCCACCAGCTGCCCCGGCTCCGCCCGGAAGGTCACGTTCCGCAGCACCTGCCGCCGCCCGTAGGCGAAGGACAGCTCCCTTACGTCAATGGACACGGCGTCCACCTCCCGTCGCAATGAGATACAGAAACAGCGGCGCGCCCACAAAGGCCGTGAGAATGCCCAGCGGCAGCTCTCCGGTGGTCACCAGCCGGGCAATGTCGTCCACTGCCAGCAGAAATGCCGCTCCGAACAGGGCCCCGGCGGGGATCAGCCGCCGGTAGTCGTACCCGAACAGCATCCGGCAGAAGTGGGGGATCACCAGGCCCACCCAGCCGATCATGCCCGACACCGCCACGCTGGCGGAGGTCAGCAGCGTGGCGCACACGATCACCGCGCCCCGCAGCCGCCGGGTGTTCACGCCCATGGACTGGGCCTCCTCCTCGCCCACGGTCAGCAGGTTCATCCGCCACCGCAGGAAAAACAGGGGGATCATCCCCAGGGCCACGGGAATGGCCAGAAATACCACGTCCTTGTCCTTGATGGAGGACAGGGACCCCATCAGCCAATAGGTGATGGCGGGCAGCTGCTGCTGGGTATCCGCCACCAGCTTCACAAACGACGTTCCCGCCGAAAACAGGGACGAGATCATCATGCCCGCCAGGATCAGGGCCACCGCCTGGTGGGCTTTGGACAGGCGGCTGACCAGCCAGGCCGCCGCCACCGCCAGCAGTCCGCAGCAGAACGCAGCGGCGGAGATGCCGAAGTATCCCGCCCCCAGCAGAATGGCCACTGCCGCGCCGAAGCCCGCCCCGGTGGAGGCCCCCAGAATGTCCGGCGACACCATGGGATTGCGGAACATGCCCTGATACGCCGCGCCGGACACCGCCAGGGCCGCCCCCACCAGGGCCGCCGCCGCCACCCGGGGCAGCCGCACGGCAAAGACCACCTTGTCATCGCTGATAGGCCAGTCCGCCGCCCCGCCGGAGATCCGGGTCCACAGCATGTGGACCAGCTGCCCCGGCGACAGGGCGTACCGCCCTACCAGCAGCGATCCCAGCAGCACCGCCAGGAAAACAGCCCCCAGCACCGCGAACCGCCGGGCATAGCGCTTATCCGCCGCGGTCATCTGCTGCCCCCGCTGCTGCTCCGGCTGTCCTGAATGATGTAATAGGTGCCGGTCCCGGCGTCATAATACACCTCGCCCCGCTTTTCCAGGCCTTCTCCGCCGCCGGAGACCACACCGCCCTGGGCCTGGAGCCGGTCCAGCTCCTCCTGGGTCATGGTCACGGCGTGGTCCTTATCCACCAGCACGCTGCCGTTTTCTCCGGTGTTTCCCTGGGACTGGCCGCCGGAGGCGGTGATGTCCACGTTCCAGTGGACCACCAGGGCCAGCATAATGCCCACTGCCAGGATCAGCATCACGTCCGACAGGTTGGACAGATAGTTCATGGGATTCACGTCCTCGCCGCCGAAGCGCTCCCGGGTCCTTCCTGATCTTTTCATGCCTCCCGCTCCATTTCCGTCACGCAGTCCAGCAGAGTCTCCAGGTCTGCCATATAGCCGCTGTACCACCGGCGGCGGACGGTGGAAATGCACAGACACACCGCCGCGGCGATCAGTCCGGCGATGGTGGTGTCAAAGGCCGTCAGCAGGGAGGCGGACAGGGTGTAGGTGTCGCCCCGGCCCAGGGCGATGATGCCCGGGCCCAGGGGGATCAGGGTGCCCAGCAGGCCGAACATCGGCGACAGCTTCGCCGCCAGGTCCGTGGCCTTGAGGATGCGGTCATAGTGGGACTGCTCCTGCTCCAGCAGGTTGGCCGCCAGACTCTCCCGCATGGCAGGGGTAAAGCCCGGGTGCCGGGTCAGCTCCAGCAGGGCGTCCTTCTGCCGCCGCAGCAGGCCGCTGTGCCCGATGCAGTCGGGGATGGGCTCCTCCCCGGATCGCAGCCGGTCCAGCAGCGCCGGCAGGGAGACGGACAGATGCCGCCGCTCGCCCAGGCGCTCCGTCAGCACCCAGCCAATGGAAAACGCCGCAAAGGCCAGGGCCAGCAGCAGGCAGACCACCACCGGGACCTCCATGGCGCTGGCCACGGCCCGGAGAATATTGTGAAAAACGGTGCTCATTTATGGGTTCCTCTCTTTTCTGTAGTACACGGTCTGGGCGGCGGCGCCGGCGGCCGCCAGCAGCAGGGCGCCCATGCCCGTCATGACCAGGGCCAGGCGCAGATCGTCGGGCGTTTCCTCCGGCGCGGAGTCAGAGCCGCTTGCATTGTCCGACTCCGGATTACTTCCGCTGCCGTTTATCAGCTGGGCGGCCTGCTGGGCCGTCAGGGGGATCATCACCCGGCCGTCCGGCAGGGGAATTTCGCCGCTTTTCGGGGCGGACGGCGCCTGGGAGGCCCACTGGTCCAGGATGCGGTCCGTGTCCCGGCTTGTCCCGCCGTTGTCCGGGACAGAATCCGGGGTTTCGGGGGACGTCCCGCTTTGTCCCGGGTCACCGGACTGGCCGGGGCCTGTGGGCGTGTCCGGCAGCTCGATGCCGGGCCTGACCGACAGCGCCACCCCGGCAATATTGCCGTTGATGGAGGCGCTGCCCTCCTGCAGCACGGTGTATTGAATGCTGACGGTCGCCAGGTCGCTGTAGCGGCTGTCCGGCGTCACCGTCCAGCCGTCGATGCGCAGCACCGCTCCGTTGCTGGAGGTGAACGCCAGCAGCTCCTGCAAATGCTCCAGCAGGCTGGGGTCGTCGACGGACAGGGTCAGCTGGGCGGTGTGGCTGCCGATGGTGCCGTCCAGAGCCTGGGGCGCCTGCACCACCTTGGGACTGCCCTTCAGGGTCACATACACCGTGTGGACATACTTGGCCGACTGATTGGTGCGGCACTCGGTGGGCTCCGTCTGGCCGAACAGCAGGCGGAAGCGGTTGCCGGTGCCCATGTGGGTGAAGTCCGGATACACATTTTCGGTGCCGATCTCATAGGCGACCCAGTTGTCCTCCAGGGCCAGCATGGGCTCCACCTCCTGGGCATAGCTCCAGGAGTCGCCCAGGTCGATGTGCTTGGGCAGATTGTCAAAATAGTACCGGGGCCGGAACAGCTCGGACCAGGTGAAGGACGTGAAGGCCCCCACCTCCTGGTCCCGGGTGTGGAACTCCACCGACTGCACGTCGTTCAGATCGATGCGGGCGTATTCCAGCAGCTCGTCGATATGGATGCCCCGGGCGGAGTCCACCACCACGCGGTTTTTCCCGTCGTCGCCCGGGCGGTAAAAGGTGTAGGCCTCATCGTACAGGGCCAGCTTCTCGCTGAGCTCCGTCCAGTGATACGTCCCGGCCTCCACATATTTATCGGACTTCATGCCGTAATAGCCCACCTTCACCGTCAGGGTGTCGGTAACGATGCCTCCGGCCTGGGCGGACAGGGGCAGAAGCCCCAGCAGCAGCATACACAGAACCGGGGCACGGCAGATTTTCCTCATAGCGTTCCTCATTTCAGGGTGGAGCGGCTGAGCATCTGCCGCGCCTCCTCCTCCGTCAGGTCATAGTGCCAGAACAGCCCATAGTATTCCCGGGCCACCTGCACCATGTCATAGTCGTACAGCTCCGGATACAGCAGATTCCCCAGCCACCAGATGCCCAGCACCCGGTTCACGGAGGGGGGAGAGCTCATCCAGTCGTAGGGCAGGCCGGGGATCTCGTAGTATTTCCCGGACTGCACGGCCCGCAGGCCCACCCACTCCCCCTGGGCCAGGGTGTCGTAGGGGCCGCCGGTGGACAGGAGGATCATGTCCGGCTCCACGGCGTATACCTCCTCCAGACTGACGGTGGTGCCGCCGCCCCGGTTGCTGACCTCCTGGGGGATAATGGCGTTGACGGCCCCCACCAGGTCGATGACGTCCGCCTGGACCGACCCGGCGGCGTTGCAGGCAAGGCCCGTGGACCCGGTGCCGAACAGCACGGAGAGCCGCTGATTCTCGGGGATTTTTGCGGAATTCTCCCGGGCCATGGAGACTGTTTTTTCAATGAATTGGGCCAGGGACTCCGCCATGTCGGACCGGTTCAGGATATCCCCCAGGGTCCGGTAGGCGGCGGCCATATCGTCCAGGTCTGCCTCGATAAACACCGTGGGAATGCCGGTCTGCTTCTGTATACGGTCCATATCGTCGGCGATGCTGTCCTTTTTGTCACCCAGGTCGATGATGATCTGGGGCCGGGCGTCGATGAGGGACTCCATATTCAGGTTGGCCTTGCTGCCGTAAAACTGGCCGAAGGTGGGCAGATAGCGGACCTCCTCCGGAAAATACGGCATCTGGGCCGTGCTGGGACTGCTGGAAAGCCCCGCCAGCAGATCATAGGCAATGGGCATGAGGATCATCTGGGCCGTGGAGCCGCTGGGGGCCACCCGCCGGATATCGGCGGGGATCTCCACCTGGCGGCCGGCGGAGTCGGTGACGACCCGGGTCTGCACCCCCTCCAGGGGGTCGTAGCCCTGCTTTTTGCCGCAGGCCGCCAGGGGCAGACACAGGCACAGAGCCAGGAACAGGGCGAGAATACGATGTTTCATAGGTCACTCCTTATCAGAATCAGGCCGGGACGGAAGGGGGCGGAAATCCGGCCGGCCCGGCAGCCAGCCGTCACCGACCCGCCGCTGGGGCGGCGGGGGAGGGGGGATCAGGGCATCATTCTCCCCGCTGTAGAAGGCGCGGTTGTTTTCGATGAGCTGGGGAAGGGTCACGGGGCGGTAGAAATTCACGTCCACCCCGGCGTTGAGCACCCGGGGCATCTGGCGCAGCATGCCGTACTCCGGGCCCCGGGCCTGGTGCAGGTGACCGTGGATCATATAGCCCCGCCTGCGGTAGAGAATGGGATAGTGGCAGAGGATAATGTGGACCTCTCCGTCGTCGATCTCGTTGAAGTCGGTGACGGTCTCAAAATAGCGGTACAGCTCCCCGGCGTTTTCAAAGCCGGTGTCGTGATTGCCGCGGATCAGGTGCTTATGGCCCCGGAGCCGCGCCAGCGCGTCTCCCGGCACCAGGCCCCGGTTATAGCCCACATCCCCCACCACATACACGGTGTCATCCTCTGACACGGCGGCGTTCCACCGGGCGATCAGCACCCGGTCCATTTCCTCCACGGAGCCGAAGGGACGGGAGGGCAGGAAGGGCTCATAGTGAAAGTGGAGGTCGGCGGTATAGAAGATCATGGCGTCCTCCCATAGCGATATTTTCAAAATAGAATAACGAATCTCAAAAAAATTTAGATAACCAGATGAATTTTTGTTCAGTATAGCAAAATCCGCCGGGATTGTCAATACGGCAGGGCGGGAAAATGCCATTTTGGGCATGACAGAGCCCCGGACGGCGGAAGGCAGATATGGCCGCCCGGGGCTTTGTCTATTTCATTCGCTCCACAGCCGTACCGTCCGTGGGGCGGTGTCGCCGTCTGGCAGCAGCGACGCCGCGAAGCCCGCGGGCTGATACGTCAGCTCCAGCAGGAATTGATCGGGCTGATCCAGATAGTCCGGGTACTCGTCCAGCACCATCACCAGCTCCAGCTGCCGCCCCTGGGCGGGCAGCGGGTTCAGCCAGCCGTTTACCACCTGATTGCTGAACTCCACGCCGGACTCATACCCCAGGGGCAGGACGCCCTTGGAGGTGTCGTGGATGTAGAATTGGGCGTTCAGCTGATAAAGCTGCCCGTCATAGAACCCGTAGACCTTTCCCTCCGTCAGCTTCAGGGGGATGTCCTTGCTGCTGGAACGCAGGAGAAAGTAGTAAAGATATTTCTGGTTGGGGACCTTCTGGATGACTACGCTGCCGTCCTCAACCGTATAGCTCTCCTGGACGGCCTGGCTGGGAATGCTCAGCCTGGTCAGGCGGGGCGTCAGGGCCTGGGCGGTGTACCGGGCTTCGGCGTACCGCAGAATGCCGGACAGCACCAGCAGCGCCGCCAGGACGATCACCGCCGCCCACAGGGCCTTCCGCCGCCGCCGCAGGCGGCGCAGCAGCCGGGCCTCCTCCTGAAACTGCGGCTCCAGCAGGGGGTGGCACATTTCGTCCGCCGTCCGGCGGCAGGCTTCGCACCCGGTCAGGTGCTCCTCCAGAGCCTCCCGGGATTCCGGGCTCAGCATCCCCTCGGTGTACAGGGGCATCAGATCCTGGGCCAAGGCACAGTCGATGGTTTTCATGGCGTTCCCTCCATTTGCTCCATGATTTTCTTCCGGGCCCGGTGATAGGTGACGCAGGCCCAATTTTCACCCTTTTCAAACAGGCTGCCGATGTCGCGGAAGGACAGCTCCCCCAGCACCCGCAGCAGAAATACCTCCCGGTACGGCTCCGGCAGCCGGTGCAGCAGCCGGTGGATGCGCAGGGCCAGGTCCTTGTCCTCAAAGGCGGCGGCAAAGTCCCGGCTGTCCGGCAGGGCGGCGGTGTCGTCCAGGGGCTGACACCGGCCCTCCTTCCGCCGCAGGGAGGTCCAGGTGTTCCGGGCGATCTGGCACAGCCAGGTGGAGGCGGCGCACTCGCCCCGGAAATCCGGCAGGGCCACCATGGCCCGGTAAAAGGTCTCCGCCGCCAGCTCCTCGGCGGCGTGTTCGCTGCCGGTGAGCCGCAGAGCGTAGCGGTACACCGTCTGATAGTGGCGGCGGTACAGCTGCTCCATATCCTGGGCCATGTTCTCCCTCCTTTCTGTTTATTAGACGCGCGGTGCAGCGGAATCTGACAGAAAATTTCAAAAAAAATCCCCTTATGCGGGGGCATAAGGGGATTTTGAGGGGTCAGGTATTCAGATACGGGTCGTCCAGGCGGCCCAGGCGGCGCAGCATGGTCTTTTTCACGGCCTTGAAGATGTTCTCATATCCGGTGCAGCGGCACAGATGGCCGGACAGCAGCTTGCGCAGCTGGTCGTCGGTATAGTACACGCCCCGGTCCAGGATCTCCACCGCCGTCATGACAAAGCCCGGGGTGCAGAAGCCGCACTGGATGGCGGTTTCCTCCATAAAGGCCTGCTGAATGTCGGACAGCTCGCCGTTGGGGCCCATGAGGCCCTCCAGGGTGGTGATGTGCTTGCCCTCGGCCCACACGGCCAGGTACAGGCAGGAGTTATAGCACTCGCCGTCGATGAGCACGTTGCAGGCGCCGCATTCGCCCACCTCGCAGCCCTTCTTCACGGAGGTCATGGAGAAGTCGTTGCGGAGCATATCCGTCAGAGATGCCCGGACGTCCACCATTTTCTCC
>OHCO01000155.1_pt1 | contig 12724 bp, 9 predicted proteins | sample 1577601 | NCBI WGS metagenome assembly OHCO01 (sample SAMEA3879546, study PRJEB24766) | human gut metagenome | biome: human-associated habitat; feature: feces | place: USA | collected 1985/1987 | reverse complement strand
GCGGAGATCGTTGGAGATGTCAGCGTGATTGAGGGGGTCAAATGAAAAACAGAATACGAAAGAGAATGCGGCTGACCGCCGTTTGGCTGTTGGTGGGAATCCTCTGCGGGCTGTGTATACTGCCTGCCTCTGCCGCAGGGTATCCGATGACCTATCGGGTATATTATGTCAATGAAGCAGGCAAGACCGTTGCACCGATGGCAAGCGGAAGCTATGAGGAAGGCGGCGCAGGGGTCAGCGTTCGGTCCCCCGAAGTGGATGGATACGTCCTGAAGGACCCGAATGACGCGGTGGTGTCCTCTGATCGGATGGAAAAGACCTTCCCGCCGTCCCACTATGTGCGAAACGGAACCGCGACCTATACGGTGGTGTATACGAATGCGGCGCGCGTAACCGTGCGGTATCTGTACGCCAATGGGAGCGAAGTGGCGGCAAGCCGAACCGTAACGGGAAGAATCGGGGAATCCTATCAGGTGACAAGCCCGACGGTGGCGGATTACACACCGGATCGGACGGTCTGCAGCGGGACCTATTCTGCGGCAGACAAAACCGAGACTGTCATCTACTACCCGACCGTGTTTCGGATTACCTATCATCCGAACGGCGGCATCGGCGCTCCCGCAAATGAGGGAAAATACCGAAAAGACGTCAATTACCTGTCATCCGCTGTTCCGACCCGAAGCGGTTATCGCTTTCTCGGTTGGAGTAGAAGTGCAACCGCGACATCGGCGAGTTGGAGAGCAGGCGCGCGGTATGACGGGAAAACCGATGTGACCCTGTATGCCGTCTGGCAAGCCGTGTCCTACACCGTTCGGTTTGACCCGAACGGAGGAACCGGTGCGCCGTCCGCACGGACCAAAAAACACGGAATCGCGCTGACACTTCCGGATACGGTTCCTACCCGATCCGGCTATGTGTTTTTGGAGTGGAATACGACTGCGGCGGGGGACGGTATTTCCTATGCGCCGGGCGGAACGATGTACCGGAACGCGGACACCTTTCTGTATGCAATCTGGCAACCGATTGCACAAACCTGGACGGTTACCTACCATGCAAACGGCGGCAGCGGCGCACCGTCCGCGCAAACCAAGACCGAGAATGCTCCGCTGTCCCTGTCGGACGGGATTCCGACCCGAACCGGTTACCGGTTTCTCGGTTGGGCAACCGCAGCGGATGCCGGCCGCGTGGCGTATCTGCCGGGTGCGGTCTATTCCGGCAATGCGGCATTGGTTCTGTATGCGGTCTGGGAGCCGGAGCACTATCGCATCACCTACCATCCAAACGGCGGTGCAGATGCACCGGACGCACAGGAAAAGCTTCATGATACGATCCTGACCCTGCGGCAGGAGATTCCGACACGGAACAATTACCGATTTCTCGGTTGGAGCACGGTGCAGGATGCAACGGTGCCGGAATTCCTGCCCGGAGACCGCTACACGGAGGAAGGCGACCGGACGCTGTATACCGTTTGGGAATTCATCAACTACGATTTTTCGGTCAGCGACCTCTCTGTGTCCTCGGATACGGTTTACCAGTATGATACCGTCACGGTGCGGTGCAGACTGGATAACTGGGACCCGAAAAACGGCTATTCGCGCATTCCCGTGGAGATTCTTCTGGACGGTGCTTCCCTGTGGCAGACCGAGGTGGAGTTTGCCGCCTACGGGGTGCAGTTCGTAACTTTCACCCTGCGCGTCGGTGCGTTGGTTGATACGCATATCCTGACCGCACGGGTCAACTGGGAGAAGCACGGAGACGAGGTGCGAAGCGGAAACAATGAAACCTCCGTTACACTGACGGTGCGGCAGGTGGTTTCGGTCTATTCCAATGCGGTGACCCCGAATGCGGGGTATCTTACCGGAAGCGAGGTGGTGACAGCGTTCCTTGCGCACAACGACACGGCAACGCCGCTGATGCCGGAGGACGGGGTGTCTTTTCTGTTCGAGGTCTACCGCTTGGATGACGCAGGGCGGGAGGTGCTTCTGGAGCGGCAGACATGGGAGCGCGTGGTCGTTCCCGCAAACGGGAAGAATCTCGTATGGTTTCGCTGGAGGGTTCCTGCCGATGCAGTCGGCAGTCTGCTGTGGTGTCGCGGAACTGCGAATCCGGAGGGGCTCGGAAACGAGACGGACCGAACGGACAACAGCGCTTTCTTCACCGTAACGCCGAAGGCACTCTCGGTTTCCGCTCTTCCGGACGCACGGTATGAAAAGCAGTCTCCGGAAAGCTACGATCCGTATGCCGCCCGTCCGGAATCGACACCCGGAAGGGCAGTATGGAATCAATGGTGCTGGGAGAACGGAGAATTGGTTCTGAAAACCTACGGCGTACGGGTTGGCGGCGCGGATCCGAGCCTGACGGCAGACCCTGCCTGTCCCTCCGCAAAGGTGGAGAACGATATGCTGTATATGAAATCCGGTTATGGAATCCTGCTGTCGTGGTCTCCGACCGTTGTAGGGGACGAACGCTATGAAATGCCCGATGCGGGGAGCTATACACAGGCGCAGAACGCGTATGTCCGGTTTCCGGAGACCGGCTATTCTGCGGTGTACGGATGCTATCAGACGTTGGAGTACAGCGGCGGCGCCTATCGGTTCCCATCCCACCCGAATGCGGTAAGCGGCGCGAGACTGCGGTATATTCCGATCTATATCATAGACGGAACCTATCTGCTGTCGGTTTCCGCAACACAGATCTGGACGCCTGCCGGAATGCTGACCGCAACCCGAAATGCCACAACGGTTATTATCAACGGAACGGTCTTTGACGATTGGTATCTGGGATGACGGAACGGGAAAAGGGCTCGGTCTCGGACGAAATCGGTCAGGCGGCGCACGGCGCGTATCGGTGCATTCGGGTCGGGAAAGCGGTACTTGCGCGTGTGGCAGGCGCAGTCGGCGGACCGATTGGAGCGGCGCTGTCAACTGCATGGGAGCATCGGAGGGCGGTGGCGGCAGTTCTGATTGCCGTTGCCCTGATTCTTGTGGTCGTTTCTTTGGTAGCGCTCTCCCTGCCTGCGGCTTTTCTGACCGCAGACAATCCGGTGGCAGAATTGACCGGTCAAATGGAAGAATTGCGCATCGGTTTGGAGCGTTGCCGCTCGGACGCGCGGGAAGCAATCGGAAATCGAATCCAAGCCGGTGCCTATGACGTTGCGCGTTCTTGGGCGGCGTATGTGGACCGTTCCGCATCGCCGACCGACGCAGAGCTGTGCTTTTTGCTTGCGGTGTGGTCGGTATCAAATTGCGATTGGCAGGCTTTTTGTTTGCTTTTGGATGAGCATGGCGCGATTCTGTATCCGGTGCAAGCGGTGGAACGCGAGGATGATGGCATGTCCTATTTGGCGGCGGTTTTGGAGCCGCTATGCTTGGATGCCGCTTGGGAGCTGCTTGCGGTTGACCCGAATGCGATCTGTCCCGACACGGGGCTCGGCAATCGGCAGACCTCCCTAATGCGGTACGAGGGGATGAAGCGGATGCTGACGGAGGGGAAGAATGGAAGATCGGCTTTATGAAATTCCCGCAAATGTGCGGGAGGTTGGCGGGCTGTTCAGGCGGTCACGGAACGTAGCGGAAACGGTTGTCGTATTGCTGCCGCTCGGATTTCTGCTGGTTACGCGGGCAGAGCCTTGGCGGGTCGTTGTGGCGGCGCTGATTTTCGTTCCGCTTGGCGTTCTGACGCTTGTCGGAATCGGCGGGGATTCTCTGGGACAGTTTCTTTGTCATGTGGTTCAGTTTCTGTATCGGCGTCGAAAGATACATCTGGCACGGATGGAGGGGACAGAATGAAGCGGACACAGGAAACGGTTCAGTCGTTCCTCGGAATTGCGGACATCCGAAACGGCGTGATTGCAATGCAGGATGGTCGGTTTCTGAAGCTGTTGGAGCTGGAACCGGTCGGGCTGTTCCTGCGCACACCGGAGGAGGTCGGCGGAATCCTTTCGTCCTTTGCCGCATGGCTGCGGATTGCACCGGACCGTCTGCACTTCAAATGCATGACCTTTCCGGCGGATACCGATTCGTATGCCGATGCATTCGAGAGAGATTTGGAGCAGGAGAAACATCCTGCGTGTCGGTCCTTGGGGCAAGCCGTTGCGGAAAGCCTGCGCAGGGCGGGCGAGCGTGGTGTATTCACGACACGCTTTCTGCTGATTCTGACTGCGCAGGAACGGGATGCGGATGCCGCAGCGGAAGAACTGGCATCGGTTGCGGCGACGGCACGGGAGTACCTTGGGCGGTGCGGCAACCGAATCGTGGAAGCGGATGATCCGGATGCCGCCGCTGCCGAATTGTTATACCGGTGCTTCAATCGGAGCCATTACCGAGCGGAGCCGTTTTCCGACCGTGTATGGCGCACGGTCTGCGAGAGCGGGGCGACTGCGGAGTCGGAAACGATTCCAGTCGGAACGCTCATCGGTCCGCATGGGATTGACCTGACGCATCGGGATTGGTTTCTGATGGACGGTCGCTATTATACGGTTCTGTATCTGCAGGGAGACGGATATCCCGCGCGGCTGGGCGGCGGGTGGCTGTCGGCATTGGTGGGACTCGACAACGGGATTGATGTGGATTTGCATCTGACGAGGGAGAACCGCGCGGTGAGCATCGGGCGGATTGCACGAAAGCTTCGGCTGATGCGCAGTCGGCAAAACGGGATGGAGGACAGCGCGCGTGCCTATGACGGGCTGACGAACGCGATTGATGCGGCGTACTATCTCAAAGCCGGACTTGCGGGCGGGGATGAACTCTTTCGGTTGGCGGTGCTGATAACGGTGTCGGCTGATCGAAAAGAGGAGTTGCGGAAGAAAACACGGTTGGTCACGGAGCGGCTGACGGCAATGGACTTTTCGGTTTCCGCCTGCCCGTTCTGTCAGGAGCAGGCATGGAGCTGTGTTCTGCCAACGGGAATTCCGGATGCATCGGTTCTTCGAAAGGCAGAGCGGAATGTGCTTTGCGACGGTGCGTCCTCGGTATATCCGTTAATCGGCTTTCGGGAGCCGGAGACCGACGGGATTCCGCTTGGCTTGCGGCGGGAGACGAACACGCTCTTTGCCCTGAACCTGTTTGATCCCAATGCCAATCTCTGTCTGCTCGGCACCAGTGGGGCGGGAAAGACCTTTACCCTGCAATTGCTGGCGCTCCGGATGCGGATGCGCGGGATTCCGTGCTTCCTGATTGCTCCCATCAAGGGGCACGAATTCCGGTGCGCCTGTGAGCGGGTCGGCGGCAGCTTCGTTCGGCTTGCTCCGGGCTCTGCAAATGCAATCAACCCGATGGAGTTGCGAATCGGTACAGGGGAGCAACCGCAAATGGCGCTGGCGGGAAAGGTGCAATGGCTCATGCGGTTTTTCTCCCTTTTGATGCCGGATCTGAGCGGCGAGGAGGAGCAGTTGCTCGACGCGGCAATCCTGCAAACCTATCGGGATTTCGGAATGCCGTGCGGGGATGGGAAGCAGCCGATTTTGGCAGACCTGCTGGAACGGTTGCAATCCCTTACCGGAACCGCGCGGATTGTACGCCTTTTGGAGCGCTTTGTGAGCGGCTCTGCCCAAATTTTCAGTCAGCAGACCAATGTGGACCTGTCTTCGTCCTATGTGGTCTTGGACCTGTCGGGCTTGGACGGAAAGCTGTTGGCACCCGGCATGATGATTGCGCTGGACCTTGTATGGAGCAGGGTCAAAGCCGACATTCGGGCACAGAAAGCGGTGTTCATTGATGAGATCTGGAGATTGGTCGGCGCGTCCTCCACACGTGAGGCGGCGGAATTCTGTCTGACGGTATTCAAAACCATTCGCGGATACGGCGGTGCCGCGATTGCCGCCACGCAGGAACTGTCCGACTTTTTCGGCTTGGGGGACGGGCGGTACGGCAGAGCCATTCTGAACAACAGCGCCCACAAGCTGCTGTTGCGGTTGGAGCCGAATGAAGCCGCCGATGCACAGAAGGCACTTGGATTGACGGATGCCGAACGGCTGGCGGTGATTAACCTTAGCCGAGGGGAGGCACTGCTCGATGCACCGGACGGAACGGGAACTGTGCGGATCTGCGCGACACAGCCCGAAGAAACCTTGTTATCGGAAAGGAACGGATACGATGCTGTTGGAGGATGAGGCGTTGGTTGTGCGATGGCTGTCGCAGTACGGCGCACTGCCGAAAATACAGCTTGCCCGGCTTCTCGGAAAGGGAGAAGAACGGGCACGGCGGATTTTTCGGAATCTGCGGCGGCAGGGGCTTGCGGCAGAGGTCTGCGGCGGCTCCTGCCTTGGACCGGATGCCATGTCCGTTCCGGACGCGAGGACCGTGCAGGCGGTTTGGGTTCTGCTGAAATTCATGGAAGCTGCCCCATCGGTTGCGCATTATCCGGCGTCCTATCCGTCACAGCTTTTTTTCCTGCGCGGCAACATCGGGTATGAGGTGACGGTGCTGTATGAGGGGGAAGGGCATCTGCTTCGGCTCCTGCGTCCGGAGGAGGAGTTGAAATACATCCTTGTTTTGCCGCACAGTCGCATGATATCGGAGTTGAGACCGCCGCCTGCACCGCACCTGTTCGCAACCGTCTCCTATGCAGGGCGGTGTGAACCGGAGGTGACCTTTTATTCCGAGGAGGCAGAGCATGGGACGCACAGCTGAAGAACTGACAGCGGATATCCACCGTGCTTTGGAGCGGACGACTGCTGCCTTTGAAGCCCTGACATCTGCGGGCAGCCCCGCGCTTGCAAACGATGCCGCATGGCTATTGGAGCGGCGCGCGGAGGAGCTGACCTTGCTTGCGCGAAGCCTGCCGGTTTGGGCTCCGGACCCTGATAGAAAACATGGTGCGCAACCGCCGGATTTGTCTCTGTTTCCGGTCCAAATCCGCCAAACCGCAGAGGGCTGGCTTCATCTGACGCTCCCTGCCTTGCTGCCGAAAAAGAACAGCGGGCGCGGGGATCTCGTCTATGCCGCTGTCGCGGCGGCAATGCGGAAATGGTGTTCGGGACGGAAACCGCTCCGGTTTACGGATTGCGTTTTGGTCTTTCGCCATGTCTATGACCGGATGCGCCCGATGCGGCGGATGCGGGACCATGACAACATTGAGTGCAAAAGTGTAACCGATGTGCTGGCGCTGTATGCCATGCCGGATGACGGTCCCGCAGTCTGTTCCCGCTATGAATGCTCGGTGGCGGGAGATGCCGATCGGACGGAGGTGTATCTGGTTTCGAGAGCCGCATTTCCGACTTGGTTGGAGCAGGAAAAAGCACTGTCAGAAGGACGCGAAAAAAACGGATTTTCTTGACGGTGGAATGGATGGAATATAAAGAAGGATTTTTTGACGGATACCCGAAAATCCGACAAAGTGTGCAGGCACCGTGTCGGAAATTCGGCGGGGAGAGGAGACGGGTATGATTCACATTCGGGCAGGCAGTCCGGCGCAAAAGCTGATTTCCCTGCTGTCGGTTTGCGGGGAATATCCGCTGTGTGCTCTGCCCCTGTTGGGTGATGCACGCTGGTACCGCGAGACGGTGCGGCGGCTGACAACGGCAGAAACGGTTCGGATAGGCGGTGAAAACCTGCGGGGAAAGCTGTTGACTTTGAACGGTCGCGGACAGGACCGTTCGGTCAGGCTGTCGTCCGGCGCAATCCCCATACTCACTCGGATCGGTGCATGGGATTTCTATCGGGATACCCAATGGGTGCATAAGTTTCCCAGCGGCGCACATCGGGACCGTCGGCTCCGATGCGGAGAAGCAATCGGAATGAGTATGGAGGCGGGGATTGAATGCCGACCGTATCGGCTGCCGAATATCACGGAAGCCGCACAATCGGACGAGCCTGCGTTTTATTGTTCCACGGAACTGAAACGCGCCGGTGGAAATGAAATCCGCAAGCTGGGGTATTCCCGTGCGGTTGGCGCGTTGCTCACATCGGATCGGATTCATGCCGTGTATAACACCCGTGGGGCTGTTATGAAATGGCTCGGACGCGGGGAGGTGCGAATGCGGGATGACCTTGCAGTTTTGGGACAGGGCAGGCAGGCGGATTCCTGCATTCTGTTTGGACGGGACGAGGCGCAGATTCTGAAAACCTTTCAGGCGGCAACCGACCTGCGCGTGCGGGATTTTCGGATGGATGCCGTTTATACGCGGATCTATGCAGTGCCCCTGAACCGCGACGGGGTGAGACTGCTCCGATTGCTGGTACAGTCTCGGTTTGGGGAACGCCTGTTGAATCTGTTGTTTCCTCCGGAGACCCGATCGTATCACCGCGGGGTGTTTCCGTATGACGCACGAATCGGGGAGGTATATGTGCAGTCGTTCCTGAATGCGGATATCTGCGCACTGAACCGATTCCGTCAGGGGATGGAACGGTATGACGGGATATATGAGATTGTTTGCTACCCGCATCAGGTGTCGTTCCTGCAGGCGTGGCTCGGAAAAGGGGTGCGCTTGCGGGTGCTTTCGCTGGACGCGGTGGAAACAGCGATCGGAATCGGAAAGGGGGTGGTGTTCTGAATCGGAAAAAACGAATCGCAGTTGCGGCGCTGATTCCGCTGCTTCTGTTTTGCTTTCTCTATCTTGTCGGCTTGCTGAGTCAAGCTGTAACGGCTTACCGTGTGTGGCTTGCGGGAAACGGCTTGGTCGGCGGAGCCATGATTCGCGCACCGGATTTCAACCCCGCGCACTGTCTGCCGTTTGCTTTTCGGAAAACCGGAGTCGGAATTGCATTCCTGCTTCTGCTGACCGGCGGGGTTCTTGCACTCCTTATCCGGAAGTCGGGTCGGTTTGCACGGCATGACGCAGACCCGCGCGGGTTTTCCGTCAGTCGGCAGGGGACCTACGGAACCGCCGCATGGATGGGCGAGCGGGAATGCCGTTCGGTGCTGAAATGCTCGGAGATCGGGGCGGCGGAGGGAATGCTGCTTGGATTGTATGGGAATCAGGCGGTCAGCATCCCGTTTCAGACGGGGCTGAACCGACATATTGCGGTGTTCGGTGCATCGGGAACCGGAAAGTCGCGGGCGGTGATTCGGAATGCTCTTCTGCAGGCATTGAAAAACGGAGAATCGGTTGTGGTAACCGACCCGAAAGCCGAGCTGTACGCGGACATGGCAGAGGCTTATCGGGAGAGCGGGTACGAGGTTCGGGTGTTCAACCTGATCGATCCGGAACACAGCGATTCCTGGAACTGTATGTCCGATCTGCACGGAGACACGCTCATGGCGCAGGTGCTGACCAATATCATCATCGGGAACACCGGCTCCGCAAAGGGCGATCACTTCTGGGACAACGGGGAGGGGAATCTTCTCAAGGCGCTGATGCTTTATGTCGATCAGGATCCGGCGCGCAGGCAGGCGGAAAAGAATCTACCAGCCGTGTACCGCCTTCTGACACAGAACGGAGAGCGGCAGCTGCATCTGCTGTTTGAGCGGCTTCCGCCGGAGCATCCGGCAAGAGCGCCGTACAGCCTGTTTGCACAGGCGGGAGATACGGTCCGCTCCGGAATCATTCTGGGGCTTGGCACCCGATTGCAGGTTTTGCAGAATCCGGCAGTCCGGCGGATTACGGAGCGGTCGGATATGGACCTGACCGCACCGGGAAAACGGAAATGCGCATACTTCATCATTCTGAGTGATCAGGACGCAACGATGGCGTTCCTGTCCTCGCTCTTTTTCTCGGTTCTGTTTATCCGCCTGACCCGCTTTGCGGACAGCTGTCCGGAATTGCGCTGTCCGATTCCCGTGAACCTGATTCTGGATGAGTTCAATAACATCGGCAGACTGGGCGGCGCGGCGGACGGCTCGGATTTTGCACGGTCCCTCAGTGTGGTGCGCTCGCGGGATATCCGCGTGATGCTGGCGGTTCAGAGCCTCGGTCAGCTTCAGAACCGCTATCCGGATAACCTGTGGGCAGAGATTCTCGGCAACTGCGACATTCAGCTGATGCTTGGATGTACGGATGCCGTCAGTGCGCAGTATTTTTCGGAACGGAGCGGGGAAATGTCGGTCCGTGTGGACAGCACGATGACGGTCCGCCGAACCCTTGCGCCGATTCAGATGATCCCGCAATACCGAAAAAGTGAAGGGGAGGGAAAGCGCAGACTGCTGACACCGGATGAGGTGCTGCGCCTGCCGCCCCGAAAGCTGCTGTGCGTCATCCGCGGGCAGAACCTGCTGCTGTTGGAGAAGCTGGACTACACCGAGCACCCGCTCGCCGCCCGCCTGCGGCGGGTATCTGTGCATGACTATGCCCCGCATCCGGAGACGGCGCAAGCGGAGGCGGAGACCGAAAAAGCGACTTCGGAAAAGACACAAACAGGAACACTCTATGCTTCGGCGAAGCCGCCGGAGTCATTCTGAATTTGATTTGGAGGAAAAAATGATGGAACAGGAAGAAAGAAACTTGGAAGAATGGTCCCGGACCGGAACGGAATCGGAGACACTGGTGCAAATACCGGAAGACTGCACGCAAGTCTGTCAGACCGAAACGGAATTGCAGGATTCTGCGAGGGATCCGGTGCCGCAAGACGCCGCCGCACCGAAGAGAAGGGGAACACGGAAAAAGAAAGCAACAGATGCAGATCAGTCTGGGGAGAACCCATCTCCCGTAGAAGACGCGCCGACAGCATCCGTGCGGAAGAAGCGCGCGGACAGCCGCAAGGCTCCGGTCGTTTCCATTGATCGGGAGCGCACAGTGGAGACCGATGCGGACCGTGCCCAAAATGATTTGCTGGATTTGTTGGAATCGCAGAAAACTGGGCGCATCCTGTCGGGAACGGTTCAGGGTGTTGAGGAGCGCGGCGACGGGAATGCGCTTGCAGTCCTCTATCACGGAGCCTTTAAGGTGCTGTTGCCCGCAGAGGAGACCGTGAACCCGCCGGAGGATTTTCGGGACCGCTCGCACGAGGAGGTATTTCGCTATCTTCTGACCAAACGGCTTGGCGCGGAGGTGGATTATATCGTCAAGGGGATTGACGCGGAAGCGGGGCTTGCGGTTGGCAGTCGGTTGGAGGCAATGCGGGCAAAGCGGAAGCAGTATTATTTCGGGACCGATCGGGAGGGAAAGCCCTTGCTGGATGCGGGCACCTGTGCGGAAGCGCGCGTGGTCTCGGTCATCCGCGCAGGCATCTTTGTCGATCTGTTCGGCTTGGAGGTTTACATCCCCCTGCGGGAGCTCAGCTATCAGCGTCTGATGGATGCCGCCGGGCGCTTTCAGCCGGGACAGCGGATTTTGGTTCGCCTGCTGGAGGTGGACCGCACCGATTCGGAGCGGCTTCGTGTCACGGCGTCGGTCAAGCAGGCGTTGGACAATCCGTATGAAAAGGCGCTGTCGCGGTATACGGTCGGGAACCGGTATGTGGGGAGTGTCAGTTTGGTGGATACCCATGGCGTTTTTGTGGCGCTGGACGGCGGGATTGATTGTCTTTGCGCCTACCCGAAGCGCGGCAGACCGCCGAGGGGCGCACGGGTCACGGTCCGGATTCTCGGCATGGATCGGGAAACCAATCGAATTTGGGGCGCAATCACACACGCGGCGCTCCCTCGATGAGGGAGGAAGATGTGGAAGGCTTGAAGTGGCTCGGTATTCCGACCATCCTGATTCTGCTCTGCCTGACGGTTTTACCGATTTCGGCAGACCGTGCGTTCCCGACTGCGGGTCTGCTTGCCGATGGAGAACCGATTGGGCGGGACAGCTATACCAACGCAGCCTGTATCAGCTTTATCAGCGACGGGATCTGCTTTGTCCGAATGCCGGAATCCGAGGCGTTTGTCCCGTATCTTTCCGGAACCGAGCTGTTCCGAGCCGGGCGGTATGAATTCTACGGGGTCAGTGAAAGCGGTGCCAAAACCGGTGTCTATGCGGTTGTGATTGACCGAACGCCGAAGTCGGTGGACCTTCTCGGTGTTACAGACGGCGTTGCCGAAGGGGATGTTACGGTCCACTGGGAAAACGGAGACGCGGAACGCTGCGCCCCGATCAAATCGGTTACAGTGAACGGAAGACTGTGCGGAAACGGAACGGTTCTCCGAACCTTGGACGGCGGAAGCTATGCGGTTTCCTGCATGGACGGCGCGGGAAACGTGTGGTCGGCAAGCTTTGAAGCGAGAAGACCGGGGCAATTTGGGGAGACCGCCCCGGCTCGGTTCTATGAAACCTTTGACCGCTCCGGAACCGTTTTCTCCTTTTCCGGATGGAACACGGCGCTTGCGTTTGCAAAGGAGCGAGAACGGGCGCTGGTACGGGATGCGGTTTGGAGCGGCGGTGCTTGGGATGCGGGCTTGCCGATGGATGCTCCGGACGCAGAAAACGCAACGCCTGGGCGGTATTGGGTCTATCGGAAAAGCGATGAACCGGAAAAATTGGCGGCGTATTTTACCGAGGCACGACTGGAGGCTGTGATTCTGGAATACGCACAGTCAACGGTGCAATCCTTTTGGTATTTTGAGAAGATACCTGCACCGCCGACATCGGGCGAAGCGATGTCCGCATTTCCGAGCGGGCAGGAGTTGATTTGTATGGCGTTTGATATGGCGGCAGATTACGGGCTTCGGATAAACGGACGGCAGACCACCGAACGTCCGATTACGAAGGAGGGCTCGCACCTGATAACGGTTTTGGATGCATGGGGAAACAGCAGGAATGTGACGGTCCATCTTGTCCGGCAGATGCCGACCCTGCAATATCGGTTGGCGGGAGGGGAACTCCATCCGGCGACCGACCGTCCGGTACATCGGTTTGGAGGAGCCG
>OHCO01000153.1_pt1 | contig 12754 bp, 10 predicted proteins | sample 1577601 | NCBI WGS metagenome assembly OHCO01 (sample SAMEA3879546, study PRJEB24766) | human gut metagenome | biome: human-associated habitat; feature: feces | place: USA | collected 1985/1987 | reverse complement strand
TGTCTACTCTGGGGGTAGCATATCACATTGAGGATTCAGACCGGGGTCTTTCCATATATGCGTCAGAAAGAGATGAGAGGCTTACTTTTTCTCGCCCTTGGGCAGCAGACCGGCGCGCTCCAGAGCCGGGCGCAGGGCCAGATACAGGATGACCACGCAGATGGTGGAGGCTACGCTGTTGACAAAGGTGACACCACCGGCGATCTTGGACAGGGCCTGTGCCACGGTATACTCCTGGCCAAAGATGTAAATGTTGCGGAAATAGCCCAGGAACGGGTCGGTGATGACGTTCAGCAGCAGGCCGGAGCCGCCTGCCACGATGATCTTGAGCAGGTAGCCCTTGCTGTGGCGGTCAAGATCGCGCAGCTTGAACACCTTGTGGGCCACGGCACCGCAGGTGATGCCGATGATGAACTTCAGCACAAAGGTGGTCACGGCATAGCCCGGGTCACCGGCCAGGATATCGGCCAGAGCCAGACCGATCGCACCGGCCAGGCCGCCGGAAACGCCGTCCAGCAGCAGGGCGGTCAGGGCGGTGAAGGTGTTGCCCAGATGGAACGAGGAGCCGCCGTAGAACGGCACACGGAAGAACAGGTATGCCACCAGGCTCAGCGCGGCCATAACGCCGGTCAGGGCCAGCTCCTTGGTGGTAAAGGTGCGCTTGTACAGCACACTGCCAAACACGATGGCAACGACAACGACTGCCAGCAGCAGCCACATTGCAGTAGTAGACATGATACTTTCCCTCCAATCACGCCGATAACCCCACAAAACTACTTGACATTTGGGTGTTCGGCGGGTATGCTCCTATTATACGCAGAACTGACCCTATGAAAATACCCAGAACAAAGTTTTTTTATGGGGTCAGTTTGACGCAATGCCCAGATGGGAGGGACATTCTATGGTACATCTGACCACGGCACTGGACCCGGCTTCGGCGGTGCCGCTGTACGAGCAGCTCTACCGCAGCCTTGCCGCCGAGATGCGGGCGGGCACTCTGACGGCGGGCACCCGGATGCCCGGCAAGCGGCGGCTGGCGGCAGAGCTGTCGGTTTCTGTTAACACGGTGGACGCGGCATATCAGATCCTGGCGACCGAGGGCTACATGGAGCCGCGGGAGCGCAGCGGCTTTTATGTACAGGAATATCTTGCCCTGCCCACCCGGCCCGAGGAAGTGCCGCCCCCGGTGTCTGCCGCTCCGCCGGAAGCAGCCGAGCCGCCCGTCCGGTTCGATCTGTCCACCCGGGGCGTGGACCCGGGGCTGTTCCCGTTCCGCACCTGGGCCCGGCTGCAGAAGGAACTGCTCTATTCCTCACCCCAGCTGCTGACCCATGGCGATGCACAGGGGGACGTGGAGCTGCGGCAGGCGCTGGCGGACTATCTGGAGGAATACCGGGGCGTGCGGTGCACCGCCGAGCAGGTGGTGGTGGGTGCCGGTATGGAGTATCTGCTGAGCCTGCTGGCCCCGCTCCTGCCCGGCAAAACGGCGGTGGAAAACCCCGGTTACCAGCGCGCGAAGCAGGTGCTGGAAAACAACGGCGTGGCGTGCTGCTGCCTGCCTGTGGATGCGGACGGCCTTTCTGTTGAGGCATTGTCCGGCTCGGGCGCGGCGGTGTGCTATGTCACGCCCAGCCACCAGTTCCCCACGGGCGTGACCATGCCGGCGGGCCGCCGCACGGAGCTGCTCCACTGGGCCTCCCGCTGCCCGGGCCAGCGGTATATCATAGAGGACGATTACGATTCGGAGTTCCGCTTTGATACCCGCCCCCTGCCCAGTCTGCAGGGCATGGCCGGGGCCGACGGCCCGGTGGTCTACCTTTCCACCTGCTCCCGCAGTCTGGCCCCCGGCATCCGCATCGCCTACATGGTGCTGCCCCGGCAGCTGCTGCCCGCCTGGCGGGCAAAGTACCGGATCTATTCCGGCACCGTCAGCCGGTTTGAGCAGCAGACCCTGGCCCGCTTCATCCGCGAGGGCTACTTTACCCGGCATCTTGCCCGGGAGCGCGTGGCCTACAAGGCCCGGCGGGATGCGCTGGCTGCCTCTCTGCGCGCTGCCTTTGCATCGGACGAGCTGACCCTGACCGGCCTGCACACCGGCCTGCATCTGTTGGCAAGGCTGAAAATTGCCCCGCCGGATGCCGCCCTTCGCGCCGCCGCAAAGGCGCAGGGCGTGGCCCTGAGCCTGCTGAGCGATTATGACCTGACCGGCGGGGAACAGGATTTTTCCGGTACGTTTGTGCTGGGCTATGGCTCCCTGAGCGAGGCATCATTCCCCGAGGCGGGCGAAACGCTGAGGAAGGTCTGCACCGCCGCCCGGGAAGCGTCTGTGATCGTGTAAGTGCCCGCTTTTGCATCCCACGCCCCGGGCAGGGCCTCGGCGTGGGGGAGGGCGCTGTTGTTGGCCAGAAACTCCAGAACCGTGCCCAGCAGGGTATAATCCTGTGCTGCAAAGTCGGTGAGCAGGGCCGCGCTGCTGGCCCGCAGGGCATCCGGCAGGGTGGCGGGCAGCAGGGCGATGTCCTGCCGGAAAAAGGCTTCCCATACTGCCGCCCGGGCAGCGGCCCGGCGGGCAGGCGGCAGGATGCCGTCCGCATCCCAGCCGGAGAGCAGAGCGTGGGCCTCCTTGGACGAAATGCTCTGCACGGCGGCGGAAAGCCCGGTTTCGGCCAGCTCATCGGCAGTCAGTGCCCCCGAAAACCCCACCCGCACCGGCCCGTAACGGGAAGCAGTCTTTTCCAGCACGGCGGGGGACAGCGCCAGATAAAACATATCCTCCGGCAGGCCCAGTACCTCCAGAAGCGCCTGACGGCACCGGGCGGGCCCCGCCGCTCCGTAGCAGTGGGCAAGGCTGGCAGTCTCTCCGTTGAAGGGAACCGTCAGCTCCCCCGGCACGGCCAGCAGGTTCAGACTGTTCTGAGCGGCGTTCAGGTAGACCAGCAAAAAGCCCGGCTGCTCTCCGGCGGTGCAGAGAAGCAGGGTCATCCGGTGCTCGGCCCGGGGCAGCTGGATGGGCACCCCGCTCTGGGGCTGGGCGGTCTGGATGCGGGTGCGCACCATCTGCCGGGTGAGCAGGACTGTGCCGCCCACCAGCGGCAGCAGCACCAGAAGTGCCGCCCCCAAAGCAGCCCAGAAGGGCCTCCAACCGTTCTTGTGCATCCCGTGTTCCTCCGTTCTGTTTTGGAACAGGGTGGGCCGGGATGCGCTTTTTTATACAGAAACCGCTGCCCGGGCATGAAAACGCCCCCTGTGCCATACAGTAGAGCACAGGGGGCGTTTGTGTATGTGGGAGAGCTTGGCGCGGGTGAATGCGGTGGTCGGCGGTGTGGTATGGGGGCCGGTGGGGCTGGCACTGCTGTTTGGCACCGGCTGCCTGCTGACAGTGCGCACCGGATTTTTCCAGCTGCGGTATTTCGGGTACTGGATGCGGCACACCATCGGGGCCATCTTCCTGGACCGGAATGTCACCGCCCACACGGACGATGAAGCCATCAGCCAGTTTCAGAGCCTTTGCACGGCGCTGGCGGCGACCATCGGCACCGGCAACATCGTGGGCGTGGCGGCGGCCATTCTGGCAGGCGGGCCGGGGGCTGTGTTCTGGATGTGGGTCATGGCCCTGCTGGGGATGATGACCAGCTATGCCGAGAACGTGCTGGGCATCTGCTACCGCCGCCGGGATGCCGCCGGAAGATGGTGCGGCGGGCCCATGTACTATCTGGCCGAGGGGCTGGGCGGCGGCTTTGGCCGGGCACTGGCGGTGCTGTTTGCCTGCTTTTGTGTGCTGGCCAGCTTCGGCATGGGGAACATGAGCCAGATCAACTCCATTGCGGGCAATCTGCAGGCGGTGTTCCGGGTGCCGCCGGTGGCAACGGGCATCGTACTGGCCCTGCTCACCGGGCGGGTCATACTGGGCGGGCTGAAGCGGGTGGCCGCAGTCACGGAGGCCATCGTCCCGCTCATGGCCCTGTTCTACCTGTTCGGGGCGCTGACCGTGGTCTGTGTCCATTGGGCGGCTGTCCTGGCGGCATTCGCGGCCATCTTCCGGGGGGCGTTTGGCTTGCAGGCCGCCGGGGGCGGGGTGCTGGGTTACGGCATGGCCCGGGCCATCAGCTGGGGATTCAAGCGGGGAGCCTTTTCCAACGAAGCAGGACTGGGCGCGTCGGTGCTGGTGCACTGCGCGGCCAATGTGGAGGAGCCTGTCCAGCAGGGAATGTGGGGCATATTCGAGGTGTTTGCAGATACCATGGTGGTCTGCACCCTCACGGCCCTTGTGGTACTCACCAGCGGCCTTGTGGATCTGGACACCGGTGCGGCCCTGACCGGCGTGGAGGGCTCCGCAATGGTGGGGCAGGCCTTTTCTACGGTGTTTGGGGCGTTCGGGCCGCAGTTCATCGCGGTGTCGGTCCTGTTGTTTGCCTATTCCACTACGCTGGGGTGGAGCCATTACGGCACCCGGGCAGTGGTGTATCTGCTGGGGGAGCGTGCCGCTGCAGGATATAAATTGGTGTTTGCGGCCATGGTGCTGGTGGGTGCTGTGATGAAGCTGGATCTGGCTTGGGCGCTCTCCGATACCTTCAACGGCCTGATGATGCTGCCCAATCTTGTGGGCGTGGTGGGGCTTTCGGGGGTGGTGGTCCGGGAGACACAAGCGTACCTGAAACGAAAATGACCCTCTCCGTCCCTGCAGTCTGTCTGTCAGATGCGGGATGGAGAGGGTCATTCTTTATCGCTTCTTTTTATTCGGCTTCGGGGCAGGCCGCTTCAGGCTCCGCACCGCGTCCCGCCCGGCGGCGATGCCGCTGCCAAAGGCCCAGTGCAGGTTGAAGCCGCCGCAGCTGCCAGCGCAGTCCAGCGTTTCGCCCACAAAGTAAAGGCCGGGGCAGCCCTTGAACTGGAAGCTGGGGGTCACTTCGGTCAGGCTCAGGCCGCCGCCGGTGGTCTGGGCCTGCTTCCAGCCGCAGGGGGTCAGGCCCTCGAACAGCCAGTGCTTGGCCGCGTTGGCCAGTACCTGCCAGGCGGCATCCGGCAGGGTGTCCACCGGTTTTTCAGGCAGCTTTGCCGCTGCCCACAGGGCGCGGCCCAGCTTGGGATTGAGCAGACCTGTCCAGAAATCCGCAGGTGCCTTGCCCGGCAGCAGGGGCACCCGGGCCGCAAACAGGGCGGTCAGGGCAGTCTCGTCCAGCATGGGGAAGAGGTCCAGCTCCACAGCCGGGCGCTTTGGCCCCCGCCCCGGGGCCAGATGGCCGGACAGCTGCATGATGCAGATGCCTGAAAGCCCGTAGTCCGTGAACTGCACCTCGCCGTTTTCCACAGCCACGGTGCAGTGGCGGTCGAGGTCCAGCAGGGTGGCAGCGGCCTTGGCCCGGATGCCGGCCAGAGATCGGTTGGGCTTTGCTGTCTGCAGGGCAGTCAGGCAGGGGTACAGCGGCTCCAGCTTTCCGCCGCACTGGGCGGCGAATCGGGTGCCGAAGCCGTCGGTGCCGAACTGCGGCCCGGCATTGCCGCCCATGGCGCAGATGACGGCATCGGCCCGCAGGGTCTGGTCCTGACCCTCGGCATCCTCGCACAGGATGGTGTAGCCGCTGCGGTTCTGGCTCAGGGTCTGCACAGTGCAGCCGGTACGCACCTCCACGCCCAGCCGGGCAAGGTGGCCTTCCAGCAGGGCCAGCACGTCTGCGGCCTGGTTGGAGTAGGGATACACCCGCCCGGCCTCATCGGTGCGGGTGTACAGGCCCAGCGCCGCGAACCATTCCAGCGGTGCGGCGGCATCCACCGCGGCCAGCAGGGGCCGCAGGGCGGCGGGGTCAGCGGTGAAATACTGCTCCGGTGCAATGCCGGTGTTGTCCAGATTGCAGCGGCCGTTGCCGGTGGCCAACAGCTTTTTGCCGCACCTGGGGTTGCGGTCCAGCACCGTCACCCGCACTGCCCCTGCCGGGGCAGACTGGGCGGCGGCCAATGCGGCGGCAAGGCCCGCTGCACCGCCGCCCAATATCACGATCTGCTGCATAAGAGCACCCCCTCAGAAATCCATACATTTTATTATAACATACACAGCAGCAAAAGGATAGAAGAATGCCCCAAATTTGCAGCGAATAATCTTTGACGAAAGCCTTGACAGAAAAAGCAGAATTTGGTAGTGTTGATTCGACGGAATTGCGTGGTTTCGCAGGCTGTGGAAATGCGGCCGGAAAAGGGCAGAGAGTTGGGACTCTGCTGAGGAGAAGCTGAATATGTGGAAGAAAAAAGAAAGATGGACGGCAGCTGCGCTGCTGCTGGCGATGGTCGTGGTGACAGGTCTGTGCTGGTACGTCCTGTACATCCGGCAGCAGTTCTATGACGAAGGCACCCGCAACCTGCTGGAGACCTATGAGCAGGTGGATAAGGCGTTTACCATCTTCAGCCGGAGCAACTGGAACATGCTGAACGAGTGGGGCAAGAGCCTGCAGGCTGCCAATGAGGAGGGCCTGGCGGAGGAACGCCTGCGCAGCTATGAGGCCGAGCGGGAGATCTGGCGGTACAGCAGCGTGTATCTGTTCAATGAAAACTGCGAATATTGGAGCATCCGGGGCAAGCATGAAAAAGTGGATCACCTCTGGACGGCTTTTGAGGAGATGTACCGCACCGGCAAGCCTACGGTGTCCAGCTACATCATGCGGAGCGGGGAGCGCCGGGTGGTATACTCTGCGCCCATTGCGCCGGTGGAGATCGACGGCACCACCTACACCAGCCTTGCCGTGAGCTATCGGAATAAGACCATAGAGGAATTGATCGGCGGCAGTGCTTATGGCGGCCAGAGCGACTGCTACATCATCCATCCCGATGGCGATGTGATGCTCTCGGAGGAGCCCAAGAGCGAGATCGAGGACTGGATGGACAACCTGTTCGACTACCTGCAGAAGTATGCGCAGGTGGATGCGGGCACACTGACCCGGGCCCGGCAGGACGTGGCAGAGGGCCGCAGCGGCAGCCTTTCCTACTGGCTTGAGGGCAAGAGCTATTATCTGGTCTACCAGCCTGTGGGCTTTCAGGATCTGTCCATTGTGGGCATCGTCGGCCGTGACGTGGTGGACAGTGGAATGCGGAAGATCCAGAACGCCACCATCCTGCTGCTAGCTGGGCTGTTCTTCTGCGCAGGCATCGTGCTGGTGCACGGTGTCCGCATCGATGCCCGCCTGCGCGTGGAGGAAAAGGAGCGCGCCCTCCGGCAGGAAGAGGAGGCCCGCCAGCAGATGGAGGACCTGGCCAACACCGACGGCCTGACCGGACTGTATAATGAACGCTATTTTGACGCATTGTTGAAAGAAAACGAGCTGAACAGGACACCGTTTGTCCTGTTCTACCTCGACCTTGACCGTTTCAAGCCTGTGAACGACCGTTACGGCCACGATGTGGGCGACCAGCTGCTTAAGGAGGTGGCCAGCCGCCTGCGGGGCTGCGTGCGGGAGAGCGATGCGGTGTTCCGCATCGGCGGGGATGAGTTCGCCCTCATCGTCAACGGAGCCGTAACGGAGGGGTTCTGCAAGAGCCGGGTGGAAAAGATCAAGGCAGCCATCCGGGAGCCTTACCGCCTGCAGGATGCAGAGGTGCAGGTTAGCACCAGCTGCGGCTGTGCGGTCTACCCCTGCGACAGCGACGATGTGCGTGCCATCCGCATCCTGGCCGACCACCGGATGTATGAGGATAAGCAGCGCTCCGGCCGGAGCTGAATGAATAATTCCCTTCCTGTTTCCACAGAATAACCATACTTCACAGAAATCTGGAAGCAAAACCGGAACATGGAAAGGAAGGGAACCTTATGAAAGCAACTGGAATCGTCCGCCGCATCGACGAGCTGGGCCGGGTGGTCATCCCCAAGGAGATCCGCCGCACCCAGCGCATCCGCCGGGGAGACCCGCTGGAGATCTTTACCACCGGCGACGGCGAGGTCATCTTTAAAAAGTATTCGCCCATCGGGGAGCTGCAGGGGGTGGCGATGCAGTACGCCGAGGTGCTGAGCAAGTGCTTTGCCCTGACGGCCTTTGTCTCAGACCGGGACCGCATTCTGGCGGCATCCGGTGCGGGCAGGCGGGATCTGGCAGACCGCAGCGTGAGCCAGCCGCTGGAAAAGCTGATGGACAGCCGCAAGCCCTACCAGAGCGATGGCAGCCCCGAAAAGGCATTGCTGCCCTGTGAGGGCTCGCCCCGGGCGCTGCTGTGCGCTGTGCCCATCATTGCGGCGGGGGATGTCACCGGCAGTGTGGGCCTGCTTACGGAGGACCGCACTGCCCAGCCCGATGCCGCCCAGCTCAAGGCGGTGAACGTGGCGGCGGCATTTCTGGCAAAGCAGATGGAGGAATGATCTATTATATAGGAGAGCCGCCGCAGGGCGGCTCTTTTTTGTGCGGCCTTTATGACAGAATTATGAATCTTTCAAAACTTTTCTGAGAAGCTATTGACAGCGCCGCAAAATTGGATATAATGGTCTTAGCACTCAGGAAGAAGGAGTGCTAAAGAACAAAAAGCGAACGAAGGAGGCAGGCGCTATGACGATGGATGCACGCAAACAGCGTGTCTTGCAGGCGATCGTTGCGCTGTATGGCCTCGAGGGCGAGCCCGTGGGCAGCAGTGTGCTGGCAAACTACTTTGATATGGCAGTTTCCAGTGCCACGCTGCGCAACGAGATGGCCGCGCTGACCAAGCTGGGTCTGCTGGAGCAGCCCCACACCAGCGCAGGCCGTGTCCCCAGTGCCAAGGGCTACCGTTATTATCTGGATCATCTTCTCACCGATGACCAGCCGCTGGATCGTGTGACCCGCGCCCGTGTGGACGCGGTGTTCGCAAGCCTTGACCATGAGCCGGAAAAGCTGGCACAGGGTGCCGCCAAGGCGCTGGCCGCCATCAGCGGCTGCACCGCCGCCGTCAGCACCCCCTGTGCTGAGGATCTCTGCATCGCCCACTACGAGGTGGTGCAGGTGGGCCGCAGCGCCGCAGCTGTGCTGGCTGTGACCACTGCCGGTTATGTCCGCACCCGTGTTGCGCGGGTCCGCACCGGTCTTTCCCGGGAAAATGCAGCGGCGCTTGCCGCCCTGCTCAACCGGAACCTGACCTTTGTGGCTCCTGTTGATCTGTCGCCCCGGCTCCTTGCAGAGCTGTGCAGCCAGATCAGCCCGGAGCTGGTGCCGGTGATCAGCGCCGCCGCTGCCATCCTGCAGGATTCCACCCAGCCCCATGTGTATCTGGGTGGTGAGCAGTACCTGCTGGACTGGCCCCAGCTGGACGGCAAGGTGGGCAGCATCCTGAGCCTGCTGAACGACGAAGAGCAGGCCGCCGCCCTCATTGCACCCCCGGCAGAGCAGAGCGAAAGCATCCTGCTGGGCGAGGATCTGGAACCTCAGATCCCTGGCCTGTGCATCGTGAGTGACCGGTATCTGGTGGGCGGAGGCCTCTGGGGCTCCGTGGCCCTCATCGGCCCCACCCGGATGCCCTTCCAGAAGCTGATGCCGCTGCTCCACACCTTTGCCGATCAGCTTGGCGAAGGAATGAGCGGCAAACGAAAAGATACCCCGCAGGCAGCCGCACCCCGGCGGACTGTGATCTATAAGGAGGACCTGGAATGAGCGAAGAAACAAAAAAGACCCCGCAGGCAGAAGAACCTGCCGTGGAGCCCAACACCGCCGAGCAGGCCGCCCCGGAAACTGCACCTGAGCAGGCAGCGGCTCCCGAGACGAACGCTGAAGCGGCAGACCCCAAGAAAAAGGATGGCTTCTTCAACAAGAAGGCCCGGGAGCTGGAGGCCGTGAAGGCAAAGCTGGACGCGGCTGAGAAGAATGCCAATCAGGCCAAGGATCAGTTGCTGCGGATGGCCGCCGAGTATGAGAACTACCGCAAGCGCTCCACCCGTGAAGCTGACCAGAAGTTCAACGACGGCGTGTCCTTTGCCGTGAACCAGATCATCCCCATTCTGGATACGCTGGAGATGGCGGCCAACGCCCCCACCACCGACGAGAACTACAAAAAGGGCGTGACCATGACGCTGGACAAGGCCGCCAAGGCGCTGGACGTCCTCCATGTGGAGGAGATCGAAGCGCTGGGCAAGCCCTTTGACCCCAACTTCATGAACGCGGTGCAGCAGATCCCCGCCCCGGACGGACAGGAGAGCGGCACCGTCATCACGGTCTACCAGAAGGGCTACAAGCTGGGCGATAAGATCGTCCGCCATGCGACCGTTGTGGTGGCCGAATAAATAAGCCGAACCTCCCGCAAGGGAGTTTGCAATAACATCCGCTTGACATCATCATAAGCATCATATAAACAAGATTTGTTCTTTCGAGAGGAGTTTTCATTATGAGTAAGATCATTGGTATCGACCTTGGTACTACCAACAGCTGCGTGGCTGTCATGGAGGGCGGCGAGCCCGTTGTTATCGCAAACTCTGAGGGTGCACGCACCACCCCGTCTGTTGTCGGCTTTACCAAGACCGGCGACCGTCTGGTCGGCCAGGTCGCAAAGCGTCAGGCCATCACCAACCCCGAAAACACCGTGGCTTCCATCAAGCGTTACATGGGCACCGACCACAAGGTGACCCTGAACGGCAAGGAGTACACTCCCCAGCAGGTCAGCGCTATGATCCTGCAGAAGCTGAAGGCTGACGCCGAGGCTTATCTGGGCGAGACCGTCACCGAGGCTGTCATCACTGTGCCTGCCTACTTCAACGACAGCCAGCGTCAGGCCACCAAGGACGCAGGCACCATTGCCGGCCTGAACGTCAAGCGTATCATCAACGAGCCCACTGCCGCATCTCTGGCATACGGCATCGATAAGGAAGAGGACCAGAAGATCATGGTCTACGACCTGGGCGGCGGCACCTTCGATGTGTCCATCATCGAGATGGGCGACGGCGTTACCGAGGTTCTGGCCACCAACGGCGATACCCATCTGGGCGGCGATGACTTCGACCAGCGCATCATCGACTGGATGGCAGACGCCTTCCAGACCGAGAACGGCATCGACCTGCGCAAGGATAAGATGGCCGCTCAGCGCCTGAAGGAAGCTGCTGAGAAGGCAAAGATCGAGCTGTCCAGCGCAATGAGCAGCCAGATCAACCTGCCCTTCATCACTGCTGACGCTACCGGCCCCAAGCATCTGGATATGACCCTGACCCGCGCAAAGTTCAATGAGCTGACCGCTGATCTGGTCGACCGCACCATGACCCCTGTCCGCAAGGCTCTGCAGGATGCAGGCCTGCGTCCCTCTGACCTGAAGAAGGTCCTGATGGTCGGTGGTTCCACCCGTATCCCCGCTGTCTACGATGCAGTCAAGAAGGAACTGAACTGCGAGCCCTTCAAGGGCATCAACCCCGATGAGTGCGTGGCTGTGGGTGCTGCCATCCAGGGCGGCGTTCTGCAGGGCGATGTCAAGGGCCTGCTGCTGCTGGATGTCACCCCGCTGAGCCTGGGCATTGAGACTCTGGGCGGCGTGTGCACCAAGATCATCGACCGCAACACCACCATCCCCACCCACAAGAGCCAGGTGTTCTCCACCGCAGCCGATAACCAGCCCTCTGTTGAGGTCAACGTGCTGCAGGGCGAGCGTGAGTTTGCCCGCGACAACAAGAGTCTGGGTGTGTTCCATCTGGATGGCATTGCTCCGGCTCCCCGTGGCGTGCCTCAGATCGAAGTTACCTTCGATATCGATGCCAACGGCATCGTGAAGGTCAGCGCTAAGGATCTGGGCACCGGCAAGGAGCAGAACATCACCATCACCGCTTCCACCAATATGTCCAAGGAGGACATCGACAAGGCTGTGAAGGAAGCTGAGCAGTTTGCTGCCGACGATAAGAAGAAGCGTGAAGAGGTCGATATCCGCAACGGTGCCGACCAGATGGTGTTCCAGACCGAAAAGATGCTGAAGGAGAACGGCGACAAGCTGCCCGCAGACGTGAAGAGCGATGCCGAGGCAAAGCTGGCCGACCTGCGGACCGCTGTCCAGTCCGGCAACGTGGACGACATCAAGGCAAAGCAGGAAGCCCTGAGCCAGGTGTTCGAGAAGATGTATCAGGCAGCCGCTGCCGCACAGCAGGCCGCCGGTGCACAGCCCGGTGCTGACGCAGGCGCAGCCAACGAAAAGCCCAACGATGACGGCGTTGTGGATGCCGACTTCAAGGAAGTCTAAGTCTGAAACAAAGCGCTGTGTCCGGCCAAACCGGCGGGCACACGCGCAATAGAGCAAAAGCCGCTCCGGTTTAGGCCGGAGCGGCTCTTGCTGGTTTATAAGTAAAAGAGTTCTCGCTGCCGCAAAAGCCTTCCCCCGGACGGGGGAAGGTGGCATGACGGATGAGGGCGCAGACAACAGCTGCGAAAGACCAAAGCGGGAGCTTTTGAACAGGAGGAACCGACCGGGGCGTTACCCGGGGAGGGCGTTCCCGGAGAGGTGAGTGGATATGGCACAGGAAAAGCGTGATTATTACGAAGTGCTGGGGGTATCCAAGGGCGCAAGCGATGCCGAGATCAAAAAGGCATACCGCAAGCTTGCCATGAAGTACCACCCGGACTATAACCCCGGCGATAAGGACGCCGAGGCAAAGTTCAAGGAGATCAACGAAGCAAACGAGGTGCTCTCGGACCCGAAGAAGCGCCAGCTGTACGACCAGTACGGCTTTGCCGGCGTTGACCCCACCTACGCAGCACAGAACGGCGGCGGCCCCGGCGGCTTCAGCGGTTTTGGCGGCGATGGTGTGGATCTGGGCGACATTTTTGGCGATATCTTCGGCGGTGGCTTT
>OHCO01000123.1_pt1 | contig 13530 bp, 4 predicted proteins | sample 1577601 | NCBI WGS metagenome assembly OHCO01 (sample SAMEA3879546, study PRJEB24766) | human gut metagenome | biome: human-associated habitat; feature: feces | place: USA | collected 1985/1987 | reverse complement strand
GTGTTGTATTCCACCTTTGCGTCGGCCACGGCGGCCTTGATTTGCGTTTCAAACAGGGCATTGACCACGGCGGACTGGTCCAGCTCCTTGCCCACGGCCACATACAGGGCGCTGCCGGTGTCGATGACATTGCTGACCTGGCCGGGCTCCAGCGCCGACACGGCGGCGGCCAGGGTCTCGCCCATGTCCCCGGCGGAGGCTGTGACGCCGGCCTCCGTCACGTCCTCCATGCCCAGCTGGCCCGCCAGGTCCAGATATGCGGCGGTAACGTCCTGGGCGTCCCGCAGCTGCTGGGCAAAGCTCTCGGCCGCCAGGCGGGTGTTGTCGTCATCCTGGCCGTCCAGGGGCCAGTACAGCAGCAGACTGGTGGCATAGCCCTTCTGCCGGGCCAGGGCGTCAATGTCCTCCTGGGCAGGGTACAGAGCGCTGCCGGGGGTACAGAACGCCTGACGCACCCCGGCATACAGGTAATAGCCCCGGCTGATGGCGTCGAACATGGCCTCCGACACGCCCATGCCCTGGATCTGCTTGCTGTAGGCCTCCTGGCTGCCGTAATAGGTGATATACTGCTGGCGCTGGTTTTCCAGGGCCTCCCGGTCGGCATCGGACAGGGTCACATTCCCCCGCTTGGCCCACTGGCGGACCACGGCGTACAGCTTCACGGTCTCCAGGGCGTCCTGCTTGGCATAGGCCCCGTAGGTCATCCCCTCGGACAGCTCCGCGTCAAAGTCAAGGTCCTGAACGTTGTACGCCAGATACTCGCAGTCATAGGCCAGCCAATACAGATACTCCTCGGCGTCAATGGTCTCTCCGTTGACGGTCAGCAGCTCGGCATCGGGCCGGATGCCGCTGGCCTGATAGAACAGGCCGTCGGTGCGGTGGCCGTTGGTAAGGATACCGCTGGCGGAAATGCCCACCACCAGCAGCGCGGACAGGACCACCGAGGCGGCCAGACGGATCCATGCTTTTTTCATAAGTTATCTCCTTCCCGGGCAGCTTTGCCCAGCTCTTCTTTTTTCAGCCGCAGCTCCTCCGTCAGCTTCCCGGCAGCGGAGAGGGCGTCCTCCCCGGGGGCCAGGTGCAGCCGGAGCCGGGGAGGCTCCCCGGCGGACAGACGCAGGCGATTGCGGTAGCCGGGCATGGAGCACACGGCCATCAGGCTGGGTACGTCCACGCGGCTGTCAAAGGTGAAGGCCACCACACCGGCCCTCTGGGTGATATCGGTGATGAACACCTCGGCGGCGGCAGCCCGCAGCAGGGCCACGTCCAGCAGGGCCATCACCGGCTTGGGCGGGTCGCCGTAGCGGTCCGTCAGCTCGTCCACCAGGTCCGACGCCTCCTCCGTGGTGCGAATGGCCGCCATGCGGCGGTACAGGTCCATGCGCTGGTGGGCGGAGGGCACATACCGCTCCGGAATGTGGGCGGAGGTGGCCAGGTCCGCCGAGCAGTCGGGGCGGATGTCCTTTCCCCTCCCCTGCTGCTCCAGCACCGCGTCGTTCAGCAGCCGCAGATACATGTCGTAGCCCACACTCATCAGATAGCCGGACTGCTCCGGGCCCAGCAGGTTCCCCGCCCCGCGGATCTCCAGATCCCGCATGGCGATGCGGAAGCCGGAGCCGAAGGCCACATACTCCCGGATGGCGGACAGGCGCTTGCCGGCCACCTCCGTCAGCACCTTGCCGGGGCGATAGGTCAGATAGGCATATGCCCGGCGGGCGCTGCGGCCGATGCGGCCCCGGATCTGGTGCAGCTGGGACAGGCCCAGCCGGTCCGCGTCCTCGATGATCAGGGTGTTGACGTTGGGGATATCGATGCCGGTCTCGATGATGGTGGTGCACACCAGCACCTGGATCTCGCCGTCGGCCATCTGCTGCATGACGGAGCTCAGCTCCCGCTCGGCCATTTTGCCGTGGGCAATGCCGATGGCCGCATCCTCCCCCAGCCACTGCCGCAGGCGTCCGGCGGTGGACTCGATGTTCTCCACCCGGTTGTGCAGGTAATATACCTGGCCGCCCCGGCTCAGCTCCCGGCGGATGGCCTCGGCAATGACGGGCCACTCGTGCTCCATCACATAGGTCTGCACCGGCTGGCGGTCGTGGGGCGGCTCCTCGATGGTGCTCATGTCCCGGATGCCGGACAGGGCCATATTCAGGGTCCGGGGAATGGGGGTGGCGGACAGGGTCAGGGTGTCCACCTGCCGGGCCCGCTCTCGGAGCTTTTCCTTGTGGGTAACGCCGAAGCGCTGCTCCTCGTCGATGACCAGCAGCCCCAGGTCGTGAAATTGCAGGTCCTTCTGCAGAAGCTTGTGGGTGCCGATCAGCAGGTCCACCTTTCCCGCCTGGGTCCGGGCCAGAATGTCCCGCACCTGGGCGGGGGTCCGGAACCGGGAGAGCACCTCGATGTTCACCGGGAAGGACCGGAACCGGTTCACCGCCGTGGCATAGTGCTGCTGGGCCAGGACGGTGGTGGGCACCAGAATGGCGGCCTGCTTGCCGTCCAGAATGCACTTCATCACCGCCCGCAGGGCCACCTCGGTCTTGCCGTAGCCCACGTCGCCGCACAGCAGCCGGTCCATGGGCCGGGGCTGCTCCATATCGGCCTTGATGTCCCGGATGGCCTGGAGCTGGTCGTCGGTCTCCGTGTAGGGGAAGGCGTCCTCAAACTCCTGCTGCCAGGGGCTGTCCGGCGAGAAGGCATGGCCTGCCAGCCGCTGGCGCTGGGCATACAGCCGGATCAGGCCCTCGGCCAGGTCCTTGGCGGCGGCCTTGGCCTTGCGGGTGGTCTTGGCCCACTCGGTGCCCCCCAGCTTATTGAGCTTGGTGCGCTCGTTGTCCTCGCCGGGGCCGATGTACTTGCTGACCAGGTCCAGAGACGTGGCCGGAACGTACAGCACGTCCTGCCCGGCGTAGGCGATCTTGATATAGTCCTTTTCCACCCCGTCCACCGGCATGCGCAGCATGGCCACGAACCGGCCGATGCCGTGATGGGCGTGGACCACCAGGTCCCCGGGGGTCAGGTCCGTGTAGGACTGGAGCTTCTGCTGATTGCTGTCCCGCCTGGGCCGGGGCTTTTTGGCCCGGCCGGACAGGGGCGTGGTCAGCTGCCCCTCCGTCAGCACCGCCAGCCGCCCCTCCGGATATTCGCACCCGGCGGACAGGGCTCCCACGGCAATGAGCACCGTGCCCTTTTCCGGGGACTTTTCCCCGGACAGGTCCACGGCGGCGGGGATTTTCCGGTCCGCCAGCATCCGGCGGAGGTTCCGGGCCCGGACCTCGCCGCCGCACAGCACCATCACCCGGTAGCCCGACGTGAGATAGTGGGTCAGGTCCGTGCAGGCCAGCTCCAGGGAGCCGCCGTAGCTGGACAGCTGCTTGGCCGTCAGCTGGAGAAGGTCACGGGGCTGCAGCAGCTGCCGCCCGGTGGTGAGACCGTCCAGCTGCACCACCGGATGCTTTTCCAGCCCCAGGGCCAGCTCCGGCTCCGAGGCGGCAAAATCCGCCAGCTCACCGGCCAGAAAGCCCGCCTCCATTCCGGCGGACACGTCCTCCTTCAGCTGCCACAGCCAGCCCCGCAGGGCCTCCGCTGTGCGGCCGCTGTCCTCCACGCAGATCAGGGCATCCGCGGGCAGATAGTCCAGGGCGGTGGTCTTTTCCGGGTACACCGCCGCCATGCAGCGGTCCGCGCCGTTGGGGGTGACTCCCTGGCGCAGCAGGGCGGCATCGGCGGTCAGCAGGTCCCGCAGGGCCTGGGTGCCCTGCCTCCGGGCAAGGCGCTTCACCGCGGCCTCCATCCGGGCGGCGGCGTCCTCCGCCGTATGCTCCTCCCAGCCGGGCAATACCTCCGCCGCCGGAAGCAGCAGCGCCTCCCGGCGGTTTTCCACCCGGCGCTGGGTGGCGGCGTCAAATATGCCCAGGGAGTCGATCTCGTCGTCGAAAAATTCGCAGCGCACCGGCTGCTCCATGCCCGGGGAGAACACGTCCAGGATGCCGCCCCGCAGGGCGAACTGTCCCGGGCCCTCCACCTGGTCACAGCGGGTATATCCGGCTCCGGCCAGCCGCCGGGTCAGGGCGTTCAGGTCCCACTGCTGGCCCACGGCCAGGGTCAGTGCCGTCCGCTCCAGCACCCGGGGCGGGATGCACCGCTGCACCAGCGCGTCCGGGGTAGTGACCACCACGGGGCTGTCCGCCAGGCGGTACAGGGCCGCCAGCCGCTGGTTTTCCCACTGGCGGCTGGACTCCATAGGCCGCCACTGAAGCTCCCGGGCCGGGAGCACCAGGGGCGTCTCCCCGGTGAGCACGGCCAGGTCACCGGCCTGGCGCCGGGCCTCCCGTTCGTCGGCACACAGCACCCACAGGGGCCGTCCACTGTCCCGGTGCAGGGCCGCCTCCACCTGGGCCCGGTGGACCGGTCCCACGCCGGTGACCAGCACCGGCGAAACGCCGCCGCGTACATCCTCTGTCAGCTGCCGCACCTCCGTCAGGTGCAGCAATTCCTTTACCAGCGCCTTCACCGGGCACCTCCCTTCGTTTTCCCCCAACGCATCCGGGGGCGTATACGGTAAGTATACGCCCCGAAGCTGTAATTTAACTTAAATTTTGTCCGCCCGCCGCCTGTCGGGGGCGGGAACCCTTCTATGCTTATGCGCTCTTTCCGGATTTCTTCTCCCGGGTAAAGACCTCTGCCGTAATCAGCGCCGTCAGCGGGATGGACAGGATCACGCCCACGCTGCTGGCTACGCCGCTGACCACCTCCAGGGATACATAGGCCGAGCTCAGCAGCTGCCGGGGGGACAGTCCCAGAGAATACAGGTACAGGATCAGGGTAAAGCCGCTGCCCAGAAACGCCAGGATCAGGGTGTTGGTCATGGTGCCCACCATGTCCCGGCCGATGTTCATGCCGGAGCGGAACAGCTCCCTCCGGGACAGCTCCGGATTGGCGGCGTGGACCTCCGACAGGGAGGAGGCAATGCCCATGGTCACGTCCATCACCGCGCCCAGGGCGCTGATGACGATGCCGCCCACCAGCAGGCCCCGCAGACCGATGGGCGTGCCGGTCTGCCGCAGCTGCAGCAGGGGCTCCACGTCGTCGATGCGCAGGCCGTCGATGCGGGTCAGTCCCTGGGCCAGCAGGCCGAACAGCAGGGCCAGGGCGGTGCCCGCCACTGCGCCCAGCATGGCGCACACGGTCTTTTTCCGGACGCCGCCTACGATGGTCAGGCTTACCACCGCCACATAGGCACAGACGATAAACGTCATCAGCAGCGTGTTGGCACCCTTCATCAGGGACGGCAGCAGCACGCCGAACAGGCACACCAGCGTCACCGCCAGGGCCACCAGGGATTTGACCCCCGTCCGGCCGCCCACGGCCACCGCTGCCGCGATGAACAGCACCAGCACGATGCAAAGGGGCAGCAGACGGTCGAATTCATACACCGTGGCATTGACGGTGCCGTCGGAATAGGTGGAGATCAGGACGGTGGCCCGGTCCCCGACCTTCAGCGGCCCGCCATACAGGGGCCCCACATAGTTATATACCTGCATCTGCTGGCCCTTATAGTCGCCGGAGCGGACGGTGACCAGCAGCAGCTGCTCGCCGCGATAACCGTTGTCGGAGGCAGGGTCCTTCTCCGTGGAATCGGAGAGGATCTGGTCCACGGAGGCGCTTTCGTAATCCGCGCGGTTCTCCGGCTCGTCGGACTGCACCGGCACGGGAGCCGCCAGCAGCCGCGCCGCCAGCAGCACCGCCAGCGCCGCCGCCAGCACGACGCACGTCCATTTATTCTCCCGCAGCCAGGCGGCAGGGCCGGGCCCCTTCGTTTTTTTCTTCATATATACCGGTCCTTTCGGCAATTGGTGACACCAGCATAGCAAGTTGCGCCCCCCTTGTCAAGCAGGGCTTTGTGCAATCATCCATGCCTTGTGCACATATTAGCAAAATTTGTGTCAAATCTGCAAATAAAGCTGGAAACTGATAGAAGCGTATGTTACAATGAAAGTACCTGTGGGGCGGGAAGCTCCGGGAGAAATTAAAGGAGGTAATAGCTTGATGAAAACACCTGTTCGCACCAGGCTTCTGTCTGCGCTGCTGTCACTGGTCATGCTGGTTTCCCTGCTGCCGGTGTCGGTATTCGCGGCAGAGCCTGCGTCCGGGACCTGGGAAAAGGTCACCGAGGCACAGGAGGACTGGTCCGGTCAATACCTGATCGTCTATGAAAAGGGCAGCCTGATCATGGACGGCTCCCTGTCCGCCCTGGACAAGGAGGGCAACAAGGTGGACGTGACCATCACCGACGGCAAGATCGTTGGTGATTACGCCAAGTACGCGTTCACCATCGCGCCCATGACCGGCGGCTGGTCCGTACAGTCCGCCAGCGGAAAGTACATTTCCGGCAAGTCCGGCAAGAACAAGATCATCACCGGCTCCACTCCGGAGCTCAACACCATCACCTTCGCTGATGGTAATGTGAAGATTGCCAGCAACAACACCACGCTGCAGTATAACGCAGCCGCCACCAACGGCACCCGGTTCCGCTATTATAAGAGCGAGAATCAGCAGCCCGTGGCCCTGTATAAGCTCAGCACCGTTCCCGCCCGGGAAAGCGGCATCGTCACCGATCTGACCACCCTGCAGAACGGCGACAAGGTGGTGGTGTTCAACCCCGCCAACAAAAAGGCTCTGTCCTCCGTGTACAACGGCTTCTATAACACAGGCGTGGATGTGGAGCTGACCGGTGGCAAGCTCACCGGCTACACGGATGCAGAGCTGTGGACCGTGAACCGCACCGAGAGCGGCGCCTATACCTTCTCCACCGCCGAGGGCAAGAAGCTGTCCATGGACACCAGCTACAGCAGCACTCCCCTGGACAAGGCCAATGTGGATTGGGCGCTCAGCGCCGCCGCCACGGCGGACTGCTTCTACATCAAGAACGTGGGCCGCGGCAGCTATCTGGAGTGGTTCGCCGAGAAGAACAATTGGAGCTCCTACGGAACCATCGGCAGCAACGAGGCTCTGTTTGCCCAGCAGCTCTATCTGGTAAGCGACGAGACGGACCAGCCCGCCGGCAGCCTGCCCCAGGAGGGCGCGCAGGTGGTGCTGTTCAACCAGAATGCCCAGGGCGTCCTGGCCGGGCAGAATGACAACACCGACAGCCCCGCCGTCAACAACGTCTCCGCCCAGGTGGCCAACGGCAAGGCCATTCCCGGCAACGGCGGCGTGGTGTTCACCGTGGAGCGCAGCGGCGAATACTATCGCTTCCGCAACGAGACCTACGGCTACCTGTGCTCCAACGGCACCGGCAACAACGCCTTCTATTCCCTCACCGCCAACGACGACGCCGACTGGACCGTGGAGCCCTGCTCCGGCGGCGTGGGCGGCTATCAGCTGGAGAGCCGCACCGCCAAGTTCAACGGCACGTACAGCCAGTTCCTGGAGTATTATAGCGACAGCTATAAGACCTATAGCATGTACAACGTCACGGACTACACCATCTACTCCTTCTTCTTCTATGGCGTAGCCGACAGCGTGAAGCTGGACGGCGGCATCGTCAATGATCCCGCCGTGAAGTTCACCTCCGCCGACTCCGTGAAGGGGGGCCAGGATTACACCCTGACCTTTACCGTGGACGATGCGAAGGCGGTCCAGAAGCTGGAGATCCTGGTGGACGGCAGGTCTGCCGGTGTCATCACCGATTACACCGCCGACGGCAGCAATTACACCGCCAATGTGCCTGCCGCCATGCTGGCCGGGTCCGATCAGGTGACCTTCACCGTCCGCGTGACCAATGTCTCCGGCGCCAGCTACAGCGGCAGCCTGGTGGTCACCGTGGTGGACGAGCCCTCCATCGGCGCCGTGACGCCGCTCAAGGGCAGCCAGACCGGCAGCGACAAGCGGCCTGTCATCTCCGCTGAGCTCATCAACGCCGGTGAGAATCCCACCGTGGAAATGACCGTCAACGGGGAGAAGGTCAACGCCGTCTGTGCCGGCGGCAAGGCCACCTACACCCCCGCCGCCGACATGACCGACGGCCGCACCAATGTTACCGTCACCGTCACCCGCGCCGACGGCAAGTCCGCTTCCTTCAGCTGGTTCTTCACCGTGGGCGAGTCCCGGTATCAGCTGTACTTCGGTCAGCTGCACAGCCACACCCAGTATTCCGACGGCGCAGGCTCTCTGGAGTCCGCTCTGAGCTATGTGAAGAACCTGCCCGACAGCGCCAACGTGCAGTTTGTGGCCTTCACCGACCACTCCAACTACTTCGACAAGAGCGGCGCGGCCAACCCCGAGGGCGCTCTGTATGACATGAGTCTGGCCACCCCCTACAGCCAGGAGACCTGGAACAGCTACCGTTCCGCCGTGGCCGCCTTCAACGAGGCCAACGCCGGCTCCCTGGTGGCTCTGGCCGGCTTCGAGATGACCTGGTCCGGCGGTCCCGGCCACATCAACACCTTCAATACCCCCGGTATCGTCTCCCGCAACAACACCACCCTGAACAACAAGACCGACTATGCCGGTATGCGCGCCTACTATGCCCTGCTGAGCCAGCAGGAGGGCGCAGACAGCCTCAGCCAGTTCAACCACCCCGGCAACACCTTCGGCACCTTCGGTGACTTCGCCTTCTGGGATCCCGTCATCGACAGCCGCATGTACATGGTGGAGGCCGGCAACGGCGAGGGCCAGATCGGCGCCGGCGGCTATTATCCCAGCTATGAGTACTACACCATGGCGCTGGATAAGGGCTGGCACCTGGCTCCCACCAACAACCAGGATAACCACAAGGGCCGCTGGGGCAACGCCAACGACGCCCGCGACGTGATCCTCACCGACGACTTCTCCGAGGAGGGCATCTACGACGCACTGCGGGCCATGCGTATGTACGCCACCGAGGACAAGAACCTGGAGATCGGCTACACCGTCAACGGTATGCTCCTGGGCAGCAGCCTCACCGAGGTCCCCGAGAAGCTGGACATCCATGTTACCGTCAACGACCCCGACGCCAGCGATTCCATCTCCAAGGTGGAGGTCATTGTCAACTCCGGCAAGACCGCCTATACCTGGGACGATCCCGCTGTCCTGGCCACCGGCGACCTGTCCGTGACCCTGGACCCCGACTACAGCTACTACTACATCCGCGTCACCCAGGGTGACGGCGACCTGGCAGTCACCGCTCCCGTGTGGGTGGGCGAGACCCTGAAGCTGGGCATCTCCGATGTGACCTGCGGCACCTCCACTCCCGTCACCGGCGAGAAGATGACCGTTACCACCACCCTGTTCAACAGCGAGAGCACCGACGCCAGGATCAAGTCCATCACCTATGCCGTGGGCAGCCAGGTGCTGACCTCCGCCACCGACGCGGGCACCGTTCCCGCCAGCGGCACCCTGGACCTGAGCTATGATATCTCCTTCGATACCGCCCGGGTCTATAAGGTCACCGCCACCGTGGTGCTGGAGCAGGACGGCAAGGAGTATGTGTTCACCAAGGACATTACCCTGGACGTGCTGAATGCCGACGACCTGGTGTATATCGGCATCGACGCCTCCCACTACAACGAGTATGTGGCCGGTAACTACAAGGATTCCATGGGCAACTTCGGCAACCTGGCGGGCAAGTACAACGTCCGCACCGTGGAGCTGAAGACCAGCGACGATCTGATCGCCGCCTGCTCCAATCCCAAGTTCAAGGCCCTGATCCTCACCGCCCCCTCCCGCCGCCTGGCGGACGCCCAGACCGATCCCCGGACCTACAGCGCCGCGGAGCTGGCGGCCATTACCGCCTTCAACGCCGGCGGCGGCACCGTGATCCTGGCCGGCTGGAGCGACAACTACGAGAACTATGACGTGATCCAGAGCAATCCCGCCATCAAGCACATGGCCGCCACCCAGAACGAGGTGCTCCAGGCCCTGGGCTCCAGCCTGCGTATTGCGGACGATGCCACCTATGACGATGTCCGCAGCGCAGCCGACGGCGTGGACAAGTGGCGTCTGTACTTCAACACCTACGGTCAGAGCTTCCTGACCGACGGCGTGGAGGTGGACCCCGCTCACCCCTATGACCGCCTGTACACCGAGGTATTCAGCCACTATGGCGGCGCCTCCGTGTATGCCGTGGATGCAGACGGCAAACCCACCTCTGCCCTGCCTGCTACGGTGACTCCGGTGGTGTACACCCATCCCACCACCTATTCCGTGGACGTGGATAAGGACGGCCTGGGCGGCGCCAACGTGCCCAAGTATGCCTATGCCGAAAACGACAGCCGTCTGCTGGCCATGGCCAGCGAGCAGCTGGAGGGCAAGGGTCTGATCATCGTGTCCGGCGCGGCCTTCATGTCCAACTTCGAGGTCCAGGCCACCATCAGTGACAACGGCTCCGAGAAGAACTACTCCAACTACAAGATCTGCGAGAACCTGCTGGGCCGCATCAACCCCGTGAAGATCACCGACATTGCCACGGTCCAGGCCCAGACCGAGGCCGGTCACAAGTACACCATTGAGGGTGTCGTGACCTCCAACGCCTCCGGTTATGACAAGGCCACCGCCTTCTTCGACTGCATCTATGTTCAGGATGAGACCGGCGGCATCAACTGCTTCCCCGTGGCCGGCGACTTCAAGATCGGCGACGTGGTCCGCGTCACCGGCGTGACGGAGACCTATCAGGGCGAGAACGAGCTGCAGGTTTCCTCCATTGAGAAGATCGGTGAGACCACTCCCGTCACTCCCAGAGCCGTCACCTCCACCCAGATCAACGACGGCTCCGTCCTGGGCCAGCTGGTAACCTTGAACGGCTACGTCACCGGCTATGAGATGGCCGACGGTCTGGTCCAGACCATCCTGGTCCGCGACAGCGAGGGCAAGATCGCCCGCGTGTTCATCGACGGCTATATCACCACCTCCTACGATGTGGCGAACCTGTCCGTGGGCTGCCAGATCTCCGCCACGGGCCTGGCCTCCTATGACAACACCTTCGTCCTGGCCGACGGCACCCCCATGGCTCCCCGCATCCGCGTCCGCGACCGCAACGACGTGGTCTGCACCGCCCATGAGCATACCTTCGGCGAGTGGATCGTCACCACCCAGCCCACCTGCACCGAGCCCGGCGAAAAGACCCGCACCTGCACCGGCTGCGGTGAGGTGGAGACCATGGTCATCGACGCCACCGGCCATCACTACAAGGATGGCAAGTGCACCGACTGCGGTGCAGCCGATCCCGGCTATCAGCCCACCCAGCCCGGCGTCAAGACCGGCGACGAGAGCAACACCACCATGTGGATCATCGTCCTGGTGTGCGCTGCCGCTCTGGCTGTGGTGCTGGTCATCGTGTCCCGCAAAAAGCGCAACAGCTGAGAAAGCCTGATTGCTCAGGTAAGCGCTGAGCAAAAAGGGGGTCCCGCCATCCGGCGGGACCCCCCTTTGCCTGTCAAAAAAGGAAAAAACGGCGTCCGCTTTATCCAAAGGCGGACGCCGTTTCTTTTCATCAATGATTTACTTTTTCTTGCCGCCGTGGGTGGCCTTCATGCGCTTTTCGTGATTGAGGATGGTCTTGCGCATGCGCAGTTTCTCGGGGGTGACCTCCAGCAGCTCGTCGTCGGCCAGGAACTCCAGGCACTGCTCCAGGCTCAGCTTCCGGGGAGGCACCAGGCGCAGGGCCTCGTCGGAGCCGGCGGCCCGCATATTGGTCATCTGCTTCTTTTTGCAGACGTTGACGGTGATGTCCTCCTGCTTGGGAGACACGCCCACGATCATGCCCTCGTACACCTTGACGCCGGGACCGATGAACAGAGCGCCGCGCTCCTGGGCGTTGAACAGCCCGTAGCTGACGGACTCGCCGGTTTCAAAGGACACCAGGGAGCCGGTGCTGCGGCGGTTCAGGTCGCCCTTATAGGGGGCGTAGCTGTCGAACACGGAGGCCATGATGCCCTCGCCCCGGGTATCCGTCAGGAACTCGTTGCGATAGCCGAACAGGCCCCGGGCGGGGATCAGGAACTCCAGCTTCATGCGGCTGCCCACAGGGGTCATCTCGATCAGGTCGCCCTTGCGGGAGCCCAGCTTCTCGATGACCGCGCCCACGCATTCGCTGGGCACGTCGGCCACCAGACGCTCAATGGGCTCGCACTTCTTGCCGTCGATGGTGCGGTACAGGACCCGGGGGGGAGACACCTGGAACTCGTAGCCCTCCCGGCGCATGGTCTCGATGAGGATGGACAGGCTCATTTCGCCGCGGCCTGCCACATTGAAGGCGTCGGTGGCGCCCTCAAGCTCCGTGACCCGCAGGGACACGTCCTTCAGCGTTTCCCGGAACAGGCGGTCCCGCAGCTGGCGGGAGGTGACGAACTTGCCCTCGCGGCCGGCGAAGGGGGAGTCGTTGACGGAGAAGGTCATCTCCATGGTGGGGGCGGAGATCTTCACAAAGGGCAGAGGCTCCACGCAGTCGGGGGCGCAGATGGTGTCGCCGATGGTGATGTCGCCGATGCCGGACATGGCGATGATGTTGCCGGCGGTGGCCTCGGTGATGGGCTGCTTGCCCAGGCCCTGGAACTCATACATGGACACGGCCTTGGCCTTCTTGGCCGGGGCGTCGGGGTCGTGATAGTTGCACACGGCGATCTCCTGATTCTGCTTCAGGACGCCGCGCTCCACCCGGCCGATGGCGATGCGGCCCACGAACTCGTTATAGTCGATGGCGGACACCAGCATCTGGAAGGGCTGGTCCAGGTCCGCTTCGGGAGCGGGGATATAGCTGAGGATGGTGTCGAACAGAGGCTTGAGGTCCGTGCCCGGCACGTCGGGGGAGTAGGAGGCGATGCCCTGGCGGGCGGAGCAGAACAGCATGGGGGAATCCAGCTGCTCCGGGGTGGCGTCCAGGTCCAGCAGCAGCTCCAGCACCTCGTCGATGACCTCGTGAATGCGCTGGTCCGGGCGGTCGATCTTGTTGACCACCACGATGACCCGGTGACCCAGCTCCAGGGCGCGGCTGAGCACAAAGCGGGTCTGGGGCATGGGGCCCTCGGCGGCGTCCACCAGCAGGATAACGCCGTTGACCATCTTCAGGATGCGCTCCACCTCGCCGCCGAAGTCAGCATGGCCCGGGGTGTCCACAATGTTGATCTTGGTGTCGCCGTACTGGATGGCGGTGTTCTTGGCCAGGATGGTGATGCCCCGCTCACGCTCCAGATCGTTGGAGTCCATGACCCGCTCCACCGTCTCCTGGTTCTCGCGGTACACGCCGCCCTGCTTGAGCATCTGGTCCACCAGCGTGGTCTTGCCGTGGTCGACGTGGGCGATAATGGCCACGTTTCTCAGTTTTTCGTTCTGCAAAGGTAAAAACCCCTTTCTCTCGGGTAAATTCACTAACCTTTGTATTATATGCCTGCAAAGGACCGATTGCAAGCCCTTTCGTCAACTTTTTCGCCGCGGCACCGTTGACAAATGCCGCCGCCTACGGTACAATACCAGTTGCACACGCCTCCGTAGCTCAGTTGTATAGAGCGACCGCCTCCTAAGCGGCAGATTGTTCGATTCCTTCGAGCAGTAAAAATT
>OHCO01000115.1_pt1 | contig 14057 bp, 6 predicted proteins | sample 1577601 | NCBI WGS metagenome assembly OHCO01 (sample SAMEA3879546, study PRJEB24766) | human gut metagenome | biome: human-associated habitat; feature: feces | place: USA | collected 1985/1987 | reverse complement strand
AAGGAATTACACTATGGATTACGCAAAGGAATCCCTGAGACTCCACGGCGAGTGGAAGGGTAAGATCGAGGTGGTGGCCACCGTGCCCGTCAAGACCAAGGACGACCTGTCCCTGGCCTATACCCCCGGCGTGGCCCAGCCCTGCCTGGAGATCCAGAAGGACATCGAAAAGAGCTATGAGCTGACCCGCCGCCACAATCTGTGCGCCGTCATCACCGACGGCAGCGCCGTTCTGGGCCTGGGCGACATCGGCCCCGAGGCCGGTATGCCCGTGATGGAGGGCAAGTGCGTGCTGTTCAAGTCCTTTGGCGGCGTGGATGCCTTCCCTCTCTGCGTCAAGACCAAGAACGTGGACGAGTTTGTGGAGACTGTGTACAACATCTCCGGCTCCTTCGGCGGCATCAATCTGGAGGACATTGCCGCTCCCCGCTGCTTCGAGATCGAGCGCAAGCTGAAGGAAAAGTGCGACATTCCTATTTTCCACGATGACCAGCACGGCACCGCCGTCATCACCCTGGCAGGTCTGACCAACGCCCTGAAGGTGGTGGGCAAGAAGAAGGAGGACGTGAAGATCGTCACCTCCGGCGCCGGCGCTGCCGCCATTGCCATTACCAAGCTGCTGCTGTCCGCGGGCTTCAAGGATATCACCATGTGCGACCGCAGTGGCGCTATCTATGCCGGCCGCCAGGGCCTGAACTGGATCAAGGAGGAGATGGCGCAGGTCACGAACCTGGGCCGCAAGGACGGTTCCCTGGCCGATATGCTGGTGGGCGCAGACGTGTTCATCGGCGTGTCCGCTCCCGGCACCGTCACCACCGAAATGGTCAAAACCATGAACAAGGACGCCATCATCTTTGCCTGCGCCAACCCCACGCCGGAGATCTTCCCCGACGACGCCAAGGCGGGCGGAGCCAGAGTAGTCTCCACCGGCCGCAGCGACTATCCCAACCAGATCAACAATGTTCTGGCCTTCCCCGGCATCTTCCGGGGTGCGTTCGACGTCCGCGCCAGCGACATCAACGAGGAGATGAAGATGGCCGCCGCCGAGGCCCTGGCGGGCCTGGTGGGCGACGAGCTGTCCGAGGACTATATCATCCCCGCTGCCTTTGACCCCCGGGTGGGTCCCGCCGTGGCCAAGGCTGTGGCCGAGGCTGCCCGCAAGTCCGGCGTGGCCCGTATCTAAAAAGATATAACAGATTTATAAAAAAATCAATCATGTCTGGAGGAAACTATCATGTCAGGTAAGAAAACTACCTACAAGCTGTTCAATCTCCCGTGGTATTACTTTGCGATCTTCGCCGTGGTGGTGCTGCTGGCTACCTACACCGGCAATCTGCCCAAGGGCATGGCGGGCTGCTTCGCGTTCATGATCGTTCTGGGCACTATTCTCTATGAGATCGGTGAAAAGACGCCTATTATCCGCTCCTATCTGGGCGGTGGCGCCATCGTGGTGCTGTTCGGCACGGCGCTGCTGAACTACTTCAACCTGCTGCCGGCCCTGACCGACACGCTGGAGGACGGCACCAAGGTCTATAACATGGCCTGCAACTTCGACCTGGTGGGCAACATCACCTCCTTCTTCCAGCCCACCGGCGCGTTTCTGGACTTCTACATTGCCGCGCTGATCACCGGCTCCATCCTGGGCATGAACAGCACGCTGCTGAAGAAGGCTGCCGCCCGCTACTTCCCCGCCATTTTCGGCGGCCTGATCGTGGCCTTTGCCCTGTGCATGGGCGCGGCGGCCATCATGGGCTACGGCACCGTCAAGGCCCTGCTGCTGGTGGCTCTGCCCATTATGGGCGGCGGCATGGGCGCAGGCGCTGTGCCTCTGTCCAAGATTTTTGAGAGCTCCAACACCATGACGGCGGCCCAGGCCATCTCCGTGATGACCCCCGCCGTGGCCATCGGCAACGCCATTTCCATCGTGTTCGCCGGTATCATCGTCAAGGTCATCAAGAGCAAGACCTGGAACGGCCAGGGCGCTCTGATGCAGGCCGGCAGCGTGGACCCCAAGGAGCTGGAGATCAGCCCCGAGATGCAGGCCAAGCGCGATAAGATCGACGTGAAGAATCTGGGCATCGGTCTGTTCGTGTCCTGCTCCTTCTTTGCCTGGGGCTTCATCGTGGCCAAGCTGTGGTCCAAGCTGGTCCCCTCCGTCAGCATCCACGCCTATGCCTGGATGATCATCACCGTGGCTCTGTGCAAGATCTTCAACCTCCTGCCGGAGAACATTGAGGTGGCCTGCTATCAGTGGTTCCAGTTCGTCATGAAGAACCTGACCACTACGCTGCTGGTGGGTATCGGCCTGTGCTATCTGAGCCTGGATACCGTTATCGAGAGCTTCAACCTGACGTACCTGGTGCTGTGCCTGGTCACCTGCGTGGGCGCGTTCTTCGGCGCGGCCGTGGTCGGCAAGTGGGTCGGCTTCTATCCCGTGGAGGCCGGTATCACCGCCGGCCTGTGCATGGCCAACATGGGCGGCACCGGCGATGTGGCCGTGCTGTCCGCTGCGGACCGCATGGAGCTGATGCCCTTTGCACAGATCTCCTCCCGCCTGGGCGGCGCGATCATCCTGCTTCTGGGCAGTCTGCTGCTGTCCACGCTGGGCTCCATGCTGTAACCCCGGCGCGGACGGATCGACAGGAGGCGTCTTATGTCTGATTGCATCCAATGCGGCGCGGCGGCGCAGTACCGCTTCCGCGCGCTGGAGATCCACACCCTGCCCGTCCGGGACTTCAAGGGTGAGAAAAAGATCCAGGCAGCCGGAGACGTGGTGGAGTTCGGCGTATGCGGCGACTGCGTCCGGCGCTGGCTCCGGACGTGCCGGGGCGGCGTTTCCGTCAAAAAGCTGGCGCCCTTCGCCGTGATCCTGCTGCTGGGCGCGGTCGTCAGCATCCTGTGCCGGCACAGCGAGACCGTGTACCGGCTGCTGGGCGCGGCGGCGGTGATCTGCGGCGCGGTGGGCATTGTGTCCACGGTGCGGGAGCACCTCCGGCGGCGCAGGGAGTACCAGGCCCTGCCGGAGGACAAGGCCCTGGAGCGGGCCGCATGGGAGACGGTCCTGCGCTGCGCGGACCGCAAGCGCGGCGACCACGACCTGAGCTATATCCCCATCACGGCGGACACCCGGAAGCTGAAAAACGGTGACCTGATGGTCTGCTACGACCTGCTGCCGGAGATCGCCCTGAAGGCGTGGGATATTCTCCACCAGTGTCCCCAGAGCACATGACCGTCCCGGGCATGTGACTCCGCATTCATAATTCAAATCGCTGATACCTTTCCTTTTTCATACGAGCCAAAGGAGCCGTGCCCGGCCGGGTGCGGCTCCTTTGGTATGTTTTCCCGTTTTTCCACGGAAATCGTTGACAGAAAGGGCAATTTCGTGTATAATATACTTGGATATTTAGAGCACATGAAAAAATGGTGCCGAAAAAAGTAAATACAGTCCGAGGATGCTGTGTGGCTGTCTGCCGCAAAGGTCCCGCTTGGGATCAGGGGACAGTTCAGAAAGAAAGGGGTAATACCCCACGCGAACGGCACTGTGGGCGCAAGAATGCACCAAAGCGGCCAAGGCCGCCGGGACGAAAGTCCGCCATTGGAGGTACGCCTCCGAGAAGGTAGGCTGCAAACGGGGAGCAGAAGCTCCGGGGCGCCAGTCAGGAGAATTGCACGGAGGAGGGCTCAGACACAGCGGGCGCTTTCTTCGTTGTGGCATAAAACAGGAATATGCGCCGGATCTTCCCTTCGGGAAGGCTTCGGCGCTTTTTATGACACCGCTGGTCTGCCAAAAATGGCATAGACCGGCGGCTTTTTGCGTAAAAAGTGAAACCAGAAACAGAAAAGATCGGAAAGGAAGAAGAATCAGTGAAGTGGAAGGACAGATTGAAGCGATGGACGGCATGGCTGCTGGGTCTGGCCATAGCGGTGGGTCTCGGCATCCCGGCGGCCTCCGCGGCCCTTGGGACGGCGGACCTGCCGGATCAGCAGGAGGACGCCATGGAGCTTACCGCCGCCTTTGACCGGCTGGTCTATGAGCCCGGCGACACCGTCACGGTGACGCTGATCCTGCGGGGCGGCGAGTTTGACGCGGCGGGCTTCTGCGCGGCATACGATCCCCAGGAGCTGACATACCGGGCGGCGCAGCCCGGCGACGGCTTCACCCTGCCGGTGATCCGGCCCCGGGAGGATTCCCTGGAGCTTGTGGCCCAGGCGGATACGCCCCAGAGCAGCAGCCTGGGCGTCACCGTCGCGCAGCTGACCTTCACGGCCGTCACCGGCGGCAGCAAGACGCTGCAATTTACCCAGGGCAGCGACGCATATCTGGGCGGTAAAGCCTGCGTGGCCTATAACGGCTATCAGGAGCTGGACGTCACGGCCCGTGTGGCGGAGGATGCGGCGGCGGACGCCGCCCTGCGTCAGGCCAAGGCGGACGCCGTGGCCGCACTGACCGCGGATATCGAAGAAAAGCTGGCCGCCGGCGTTACCGTGGCCCAGCGGGAGCTGCTGGCGCAGTGCCTGCAAAGAGGCAGGGCCGCCATCCACAACGCCGGGTCCGTGGAGGAGGTGTCCGCCGCGCTGGAGAACGCCCTGAACCGGGCGGCCGAAATCGTGGCGGACAGCAGCGCGGATTTTCCGAAGCTGACGTCCCTCCAGGGCGATGAGACCGGCGATGGCGTGGTGCTGGAGGATGTGTATCCGGCATTTTCCCCCGATCAGACGGTGTATTTCCTGTCGAACAACCGCCCCCTGGAGGGGACGCCCCGGGCCTTCCGGGCCGTCACTGCGGCAGGCGTGGCGGTGCGCTTCAACGGGGAGCCTGTGACCGTGGCGGCAGACGGCAGCTTCCGGTTTGCCGTGCCCTTCCGCGCTCTGGAAAACATCAGCTCTCTGGTGCTGACAGACAGCGCCACCGGACTGAGCACCACCTATCTGTTCTACAGCTGCGGCTACGGCGTTTCCGGCGGCCCCACCAACACGGCTGTTTACGACGAAAACGGCCAGACCGACAAGGAGCACATCGGCGAAGCGGTGCGGGACGGGACCGTTATGCGGGTGGGTACCTCCACCGAGCGGGTGCGCATCGGCTTTGACGGAACCGCCCCTGCCAACCAGGTATTCCGGGCGGAGCTGGTGGACAGCGCCGGGCGGGTCCTTCAGACCTTCACCACCGCGTCGGACGACGATCCCATGACGCAGCATTTCCTTTCCGACGTTATCACGCTGAAGCCGGGAATGAATTGGCTGTTGCTTCGGTATTGCGGCGTGGACCGTTCCCGGTATGAGGACGGAAAGCCTGTGGAGACCCCCGCCTACCGCACTACGGCCATCATTCTCCAGTACACCGATCCGGAGGAGGCGGAACGCGACCCGTCCCTGACGGATACCGCGCTGGACGCCATTCACATCTGGCTGGACGGGTCCGAGGACGTGGACCGCATGGTCCCCCTGGACCCGGAGCAGCGGAAATATACGGTGACCCTCAGTGCCGACGACTTTGACGCGGCCCTGAGCAAGCAGGTGGTCCGCATGACCGTGGACACCCGGCAGGGGCAGACCGTCACCGTATACGGCGGCAACGGCATTCCCCAGAACCGGACCCTGCTGAAGGACGGCACCTACCACATTGCCGACTATCTGGACACGGAGGTCCCCCGTTCGGAGAAGTACACCGTTACCATTTATGTGACGGCCAAGGACGGCCAGCACAAGGACAAATACATCCTGACCGTGGTGAAAGAGGGCAAATGCGCCATGGTCGTTCCCAGCGTCTACCGGGACCGCGAGGTGGTCATCACGCCCAACGACCCCTATCGCACCTGGAATCTGACCTTTGCCTCCGTGGGCATCACCGATGAAAGCGGCCAGGTCATCGACACCGCCGCCGCCATGGCGGATGGCCGCCTGACCATGGAATCCGGCGACACCACCATCTTCAATTGGGACGGCACCGTCAGCAGCGGAAACTTCGTCATCGAGCTGCTGAAGCAGGGGGAAACCACCCTGAAGCTCATCTATGACGACGGGGCCATCCATCTGGAGGACAGCGTATACCTGGCCGTGAACTACAGCGCGGAGGTGCTCAAGGGCGTCCTTCAGGATGCCGAGGCCCGGCTGAAGGACGATTCCCGCCAGTATGACTCCGCCGCCGTGCGCCGTCTGGAGACGGTGATCGACGCGGAATGGAAAACCTATGAAAAATATAAGACGGCTTCCCGCCGGAACCTGACGCAGCCGCAGATCCAGGACATCAACCGCGGGGTAAACGCCGTGATGGAGGCGGTCCAGGAGCTGATCTATGCGGAGGTGGCGGAGGAGATCATCGCCTTTGCCCCGCTGCCCCCGGAGGTGGCCTATCAGCAGGTGGAAAACAGCGTTTCCCTGGCATACCTGAACCTGCCCAAGACTCTGGAGGTAACGCTGGCCGACGGCACGGAGACCACCCTCACCGGCATCAAATGGGACAGCGATCCCGAGTACCGCCAGATGCAGGAGGCCGCAAAGCGCTATAAGTTCACGCCGGTGCTGCCTGCGGGCTACAAGCCTGCCCGGGGCGTGGAGCTACCCCAGATCTGGGTGCAGCGGGCGGAGATCCCGATGACCTTCGACGTGCGGCGCTGGGCGCTGCCGGAGACGTGCAGCGGCGACCGGCTGCTGGTGCCCGTGGGCACCGCCGGGGCGGAGGATATCATGGCGCTGCACATGCAGGCCCATGTCCGCGGCGACGCCTATACGCCCGCCCCCACCCGGTGGGAGAATCTGGACGGATACAACGGCAATCAGGTGGGCCAGTACCGCTTCCGGGCGCACCTGATCGAAAATGAACTGGACAAGACCACCAACATGCGCTTTGTCTGGAGCGATGCCGTGCCGGAAAACCGGCGGACCAGGGACATGATCGTTCAGGTATTCGACCTGTCCATGAACCAGAGCGCCCTGACCGTGACGGTGGGCGACAGCAGCGACCGGCTGCGGGTGGACCAGAGCGACTATCCCGCCAATGCCGTCACGGCCACGGCGGATACGCTGGAAACGGTGGGCCAGCGGCTGGTGTGGACCAGCAGCGACCCGGCGGTGGCGGCGGTGGACCGCTCCACCGGACGGCTGACCGCTCTGACGGCCGGAAAGACTACCGTTACCGCCCGGCTGTCTGGCACGGAGCTGTCCGCGTCCTGCCAGGTTACGGTGGTGCTGGACCAGGTAACGGTGCAGCCCCAGCAGCTGACGCTGGCGGTGGACGGCACGGGTCTGCTGACGCTGGCCGAGACCATGCCCCGGGGCACATCCGTGGTCTGGAGCAGCGACAACCAAATGATAGCGACCGTGGATGAGGACGGCCTGGTCACGGCCCATGCTCCCGGCCAGTGCGTCATCACGGTCACCGTAACGCTCAACGGCAAAACGCTTACCGGCACTGCCCTGGTAACGGTGGCCAACGGCGGCGGAACGGGCGGCGACGAGCCCGGTCCCGGCGGTGGCGATACTCCCGGCGGCGGAACGGAGCCCGGCGGGACCCCCTCCGGCGGCACCGGCACCCTGACCGGTCAGCCCACCGCAGGCGGCGAATACCAGGATCTTCTGACAGACCCCGACCGGACCGACAGCGCGACACCGCCCCGGCAGACTACATCCGATCCCAGCGATACCCGGCAGCCGGAGACCCCTGACGCCACCCAGCAGCCCCAGCCCGGCAGCAGCAGCGGCGGCGGAGCGGGCGGCAACGGCACCGGCGGCCATCGCCTGATCGCCGTGGACGGCGAAAAGGGCGGCGTGTCCTGGACGGAGATGCTGATCATAGCCGGTGCGGCGGCGCTGCTGCTGGTGTGCGGCATCCTCCGGGGACGGAGGGTTCGCGGCGGTATCCGCCGGGCCGGAAAGACCGCCGGAAAAGCGCTGGCGCTGCTGCTGGCAGCCGGCCTGCTGCTGACCGGCATCCCCAGAACGGCTTATGCGGCCTCCGGCGACGGAGAGGAGCCCGCAGGCTATATCGTCGTATCCATAGAAAAGCTGACCCTGGGGCAGGGCTACATTCTGGAGCCGCAGCAGGTCCCCTATTACAGCGGAGAGAACCTGGCGCAGGTCATGGACCGCGTGCTGAAGGAACAGGGCCGGGCGTATCATTACACCGGCAGCCTCACCGGCGGCTTCTATCTGGCCGAAGTGGAGGACCCGGACCGTCCCGGCATTGCCAACACGGTCCCTGCCTATATTTACGATATGTGGAGCGCGCTGAAGGCGGCTGACCCGTCCATCCGCAGCATCCGGGACACGGATACCGAGGAGCCGGATTTCCTGGGCGAATTTGACTATTTCTCCCAGTCCGGCTGGATGTATTCCGTAAACCACATGTTCCCGCCGGTGGGCGCGTCGGACTGCCGTCCCGCAAACGGCATGGTGGTGCGCTGGCAGTTTACGCTGGTGGGCCTGGGCGGCGACCTGGGCGGCGGCAGCACCACTGCGGCGGGCAGCTACACCTTCATGGACCGCACGGAGCTGTATACGGTGCTGGCGGCGGTCCGGGCGGACAGCGGCCTGATGGCAGACGCCAAGGTCCGGCCCATCTATGACCGGCTGCTGGCCAAGTGCTGCGACATCACCACCCAGGAGGACGCCGTAAGGGATGACTTGAACACCCTGAAAAAGGCTCTGGGCGGCAATCAGATCACGGAGTTGTCCCTGCCGGACGGCGAGAGCGGCCGGCGCACCTGCGCCTACGGGACCTCCGCCGATACGGCCATGGCGGGCTTCCCCACCTATCTGCGGGCCGTGATCGACGGCTCCCAAAAGCTCATCACCGGGGTTTCCTGGCGGGCGGACAGCGCGTTCGGCGCACCCGGCGTCTATGTGTTCCGCCCCGTTCTGCCGGAGAAGTATGACCGCTATACCCTGACGGCGGCGCTGCCCATCATGCAGGTGACGCTGCTTCCGCCCTCCGGGGACGTTAACGGCGACACGCTGCTGGATATCCGGGATATCTCCCGGATGGCGGCCAGCGCGGGCCGGACGGACCGGACGCTCTGCGACCTGGACGGCAGCGGCATGACCACCTGGAACGACTTCCGCTTGCTGGCGGCTCAGCTGGGCGGCGATGCTCTGTCGGCCCCCGGCGCGCCGGATACGGCCCCTGTGACCCTGCGGTTCGACAAGGAGTCCTATGCTGCCGGCGAGGTCGCCACGGCATATATTGATGCCGGCGCCGCAGGCTTCGACACGTTTGCGCTGTCCCTGTCCTATGACCCGGAGCAGCTGGCGCTGGACGGCGTGACGCTGACGGAGCCGCTGCTACAGACGGGCCGCGCGGATGCCGCAGGCGTTCTGCGCCTGGGCGGCGCGTCTCTGGAGGGGCGGCGCAGCGGTGATATCGTAGTCGTCACCTTTGTGGTGCAGAAGGACGGCGCCGCCGCTGCGGAGCTGACCCAGGGCACGGCACTGCTGTACAACGGCGAGTATGTCACCGGAGCCGCCGGCCAGTTGCTACCGCAGGAGGCTCCAGCCGCCGGTATCGCGCTGCTGCCGGGAGACCTGGACGGCAGCGGTGCGGTGGATATGGACGACGCCATCCGCCTGGTGGAATACTGCAACGACCGCGCCAACCTGTCTGCCCAGGAGCTTTCGGCGGCAGACGTCAACGGCGACGGCGGTGTGGATCTGACGGATGCGGCGCTGCTGCTGCAATATGTAAACGGCCTGATCGATGCGCTCCCTGTGCATCGCGGACAATAAACTGAGGAGGAGAACCTATGAAGAAAGTCCTGTCCCTGCTTCTGGCGGCGGTCCTGGCGCTGAGTCTCTGCGTCACGGCCTTTGCCGGAAGCGCCCCGGATACCACCGTGCTTCGCCTGTCCGGCGACGCGATGGATCAGGTGGTCAACCTGAAGGACGGTCAGCGTGTGCGGGAAAACCGCAGTGTTGCCGTCCGGCTGAACGTGCAGAGCGACCCCGGCGCGGCGGAGTATACCGTCACGCTGAACGGCAAGACCGTGGAGCCCGACCACAGCACGTCCCGCTATCACTTCTACTACCTGCCTGCCGATCAGATGACCGGCGGCCAGGTGATCCTGAACGTCAGCACCCAGTCCGATGTGCTGAGCATCGGCACGGCGGAGGAGCTGAAGACCCTCCGCGACCGGGTCAATGCCGGAGAAACGGCGCTGAACGCCAGGCTGACGGCGGACATCGCCCTGGACAAGACCCAGGCGTGGACGCCTATCAACGGCTACACCGGCACCTTTGACGGCGGCAATCACACCATCAGCGGCCTGCTGGTGGAAAATGCCCAGCAGAAGGCGGGCTTCATCAGCACCGCAGGCGACGGCGCGGTGATCCGGAACCTGACCGTTTCCGACAGCAGCTTCAGCGGGACCAACAGCCGCATCGGCGCGTTTGTGGGCTACACCGAGGGCTCCGTCACGTTTGAAAACTGCCACACGGCGGCGGACGTTACCGTGACCGGCAGCAGCAGCGTGGGCGGCCTGTTCGGCGGCGGCAGTACGGCCAACGCCTTCATCACCATGAAAAACTGCTCCAACCGGGCGGCGGTCACCGCCACCGCAGGCAGCAATAAGAACGGTGTGGGCGGCCTGATCGGCACGGCCCCCAACGGCGCGGACATTACCGATTCCTGCAACCTGGGCAAGGTGCAGGCTACCGGCACCGGCGTCGTGGCCGCGGGCGGCCTCGTGGGCGCGTCCAATACCGGCTCCAGCAAGCCTGACCGGACCGCGACCCTGACCAACGTTTATAACACGGGTGAGGTCACCTCGGCGGCCGCCAGCACCCAATATGTGGGCGGCCTGCTGGGCAACGCCACCTGGGGCTGCACGATCTCCCACGCCTACGGCACCATGACCGTAAAGTTCGGAAGCGGCAGCTACGGCGGCATCATCGCCGGCTATGTGGCCAACACGGTCACAGCGGACGGCGTCTATGCCGAGCTGATCCGGGGCCAGAATCAGAACTGCAAGGCCGCGATTTTTGACAGCGCCGGTCTGCTCAAATCCGTGGAGAAGATGTTCAGCGACACGGAGATGAAGGACCTTGCCAAGCTGCCCAAGCTGGGCGACGCCTTTGCCGAGGATGTCAACTCCGTCAACGGCGGCTACCCCGTGCTGGCATGGCAGAACCCCGCTGCGGCCCAGAACGCCCAGGTCACTGTGCGCGTCAACGGTCTGGACAAGACGGTCCAGCTTCCTGCGGACGGCAGCACGAACCACAAGGAGCCCACCGTTGTCACCGTGGAGTATGCCTATAACGAGGTCAGCGGCGGCATGGACCGCGTGTTCTTTAAGGATCCGTCCGACGGCGTGACGCTGTGCACAGGCTTTGATTCCAGCACCGGCACCGCTACCGGCGCGCTTACTAAGCTGGGCGAGGGCTGCACCGGCCAGCAGCTGTTCTTCTATAAAGATCCCAAGGCCCAGAGCAAGAGCGCCTATGCCCTTTGGACAGATGGCGACGGTGTGAATCACTATTATACCATCACCGCAAAGCGCTTGGCTCAGGAGGGCTATGTGCTGGCCCCCGGCTCCAGCTCCAACGAGTCCAATCCTGCTGGCGCCAACACCTATGATGCCGCCAGCGGCAGCATCACCGCCATGATCAAAGGCTATGCCCAGGCTCCCTTTACTTTCCACGATCTGACGCTGTTCAACAGCGGTAAGACGACCGGTGCCACCGCATCCCCGGCGTTCCCCACCGATGAGACCGGCCTGTATTATCTGAAGGACGGTATCACCGCCGTGTTCGCCCGTCCCGGCCGCTATTGGGTATCCGCCAGTGTGGAGAAGGACGGCGAGACCTATACCGGTGAGGCCCCCTTCCTGGCCGTGTGGACCTTGGCTGCGCTGAACGCGCAGCTGGATAAGGCCAAGACCGTTCAGGCGGACGACGCCTTCAAGACCCTGCCCGAGAACGTGCAGAAGGAGTTCAACGCCATCGTTGACCGCCTGACGGCCGGCTCCTCCAACATGAGCGGCAACGTTATGCTCAACGCCGCAGGCCAGATTGCCTCCGGCGACGACGCCACCGATATCCAGGCCCGTGACTTCGGCGGCAAGCAGATCTTCACCGAGCGCCTGCTGGAGGGCGATGAGTGCGCCCTGATGGACCTGATGGCCATTTTCCAGACCTATAAGACCAATAAGACCCTGGGCCAGTACCAGGCGCAGGCGTATCAGAAGATCGCCGCTCTTGGCCTGAGCTGCTTCACCGACGTGACCACTGCCGCGCAGAAAACCAGCTACACCGCCTATAAGCAGGCCAAGTGGGACCTGCTGAAAACCACCGATCTGGACGGCGTCAACGCCATCCTCACCGGCCTGGGTCTGGAGGCCATTGCGGCTCCCCAGGTCACTCTGGGCGATATCAACGGCGACGGCGAGATCACCCTGAAGGACGCCACCCTGTTGCTGCAGCACGTCAACAAGATCGCCACCCTGACCGACAGCCAGCTGGCGGCTGCCGACATCAACGGCGACGGTCAGATCACCCTGAAGGACGCCACCCTGCTGTTGCAGTACGTCAACAAGATCACCGACACACTGGGTCAGAACTGACAGAAAGGAAAAATCTATGAAAAAACGCGCGGAAGCCTTTGTGCTGGCCGTGGTCATGCTGCTGACGCTGGTAGTCCCGGCGTTTGCCCAGAGCATTACCCTGGCACTGGATAAGGATACGGTGAAGGCCGGCGAGGACGTTACCGTCACCGTGAGCTTTGACGAGGATCTGGAGCATGTCTCCGGCCTTGCCCTGAATCTGCACTTCAACAGCGACCTGTTCACCTATAAGGAGGGGCAGGAATTCGACGACTACGCCGTGATCGTGCGCGGCGAGGAGGGCACCGCCCCCGACCTGTACAAGGTCATCAACTGGGCGTCCCTGAAGGGCGTCGGCACTATCAAGGCCGGCAAGTATGTCACCTGCACCTTCACCGCCAAGGAGGATATCCGCGATGTATCCAACGCGGAATTCGTGGCCAAGGTGGATATGTACAACACCACCATGGCACCCGGCTATGACGATCCCACCTATCCCGACAGCAAGATCTCCGTTACCGTGACCCCGCCTCCTCCGTGTACACCGTGTCCGCCAGCGCCGTGAACAGCGCCATTGTTACCGGTGAGGACGCACAGGTGGCCGTGAAGATCGAAAACACCGTTACCACTACCTACAACGCCTACTATCTGGAGGTCAGCTACGACAGCAGCATCCTGACCTATAAGAGCATCAACACCGACGCCGCCGTTACCGACAGCAACGGCACCCTGAAGATCGCGGGCTACGGCTCCGATAAGACCTGCGGCACGGACAACATCGTCCTGACCTTCACCGGAAAGGCCGTGGGTGAGGCCAAGGTCACCCTGACCTCCGCCAAGGTGGACGCCAAGGCCAACGCCGCCGAGAACGACGCTCCCGACGCCGCCATCAAGGCCGATGCCGCCGATGCTGCCATCACCGTGGGCGGCTACCCCGTCACCCTGCCCGATGACTTCACCGGCGCAGGCACTGCCCTTCCCGGCCAGGACTACACCTTCACCGCCAGGGATAGCAGCAGGAAGTATGACTTCACCGGCTCCACCATGGGCGGACAGCCCGTGGAGGTGGTGGACAACGGCGACGGCACCTATACCGTGAAGAACGTCACCGGCGCTCTGGTCATCCAGGCTGCGGCTCAGGCCCAGCAGGTCACTATTGAGGAGACCGGCAACGGCTGGGAGGACGTGATGAACCGCACCGGCTGGACCAAGTCCGGCGACACCGTGGAGGAGGGTACCTCCAACCTGGCGTTTATGATCCAGCCCAAGAATGACCGCACCTATGTGGTCACCGCCAACGGCACCGTTCTGACCGGCGTGCCCATGCAGGGCGGCATGATGGTCCGCTATGCCGTTCCCGCCGAGCTGGTGAAGGGCGAGAAGCTGACCATCAACATCACCTATACCGAGCCGTCTGCAAAGGCCACCGTCATAGAAACCGGTACCGCCTGGGGGAATGTGCTGAACCTCAGCCGCAGCGGCTGGACCAAATCCGGTGATGAGGTAGATGCAGGTACAACACTGTTC
>OHCO01000113.1_pt1 | contig 14122 bp, 14 predicted proteins | sample 1577601 | NCBI WGS metagenome assembly OHCO01 (sample SAMEA3879546, study PRJEB24766) | human gut metagenome | biome: human-associated habitat; feature: feces | place: USA | collected 1985/1987 | reverse complement strand
TTCCGTTGGGCGTGTACGTCGCGAAAAATACTTTGCGCGGAGAGAGTGTGTTTTCGCGCATTTTATGCGTGAAAACGCGCGGGTCGGAGCGAAAACTCTTTTGTCAAAAAAGGGCGGCGCCCTTTTTTGACAAGCTAAAATCCCTTGACCGTGCCGGTCAAGGGATTTTTCAGCTGTTACAGGCTCTTTTGGCTTACAGATACTTGCGCATGCCATCGGTAGCCACGGAAGCGTCGGCGGTAAGGGTCACGGTGAACTTCACGGTGTTGGCGTCGCTGAACTTGTCCAGCCAGCACAGGAACTTTTCCACGGCGGTGAAGTCCTCGCTATGTACGATCTTGCAGAGGTTGTCCACATAGACGTGGGAAATATCGTAATTGCCCGCATACAGACCGCTGATGAAGCCCCGCAGGCACTCAAAAGAATCCAGGTGGTATTCACCAGCATTGACCAGACGCACGCTGGACTTGATATCGTACGTCATATCAGCGCCGGGCTCGATGCAGACGACACAGCCGCCCTCCTCGGCCACGGAGGCATGAACCAGCTCGATGAGCTGCTTGGTCTTGCCTGCGCCGTTGTCGCCCATAATCAATCTAACCATAAGAGATCACTCCTTTTGCATATATGTATACCATACCATAACTCGACGGAAATGGCAATGGGAAAATATACGGTTTTTTACCGGCCCAGCTTTTCCCGCAGGGCCTTGCCCATGTCCTCATAGCCGGGCTTTCCCAGCAGGGCGAACATATTCTTCTTGTAGGCCTCCACGCCGGGCTGATCGAAGGGGTTCACGTCCAGCAGATAGCCGGACAGGCCGCAGGCGTATTCAAAGAAGTAGATCAGCTGCCCCAGGGTGTCTGCGTCCAGTGCCCCGCAGCGCAGAATGATGTTGGGCACGCCGCCCTCCTCGTGGGCCAGCAGGGTGCCGTCCATGGCCTGGGTGCGGATAAAGTCCATGGTTTTTCCGGCCAGGAAGTTCAGCCCGTCGCCGTCGGCGGCGTCAAAGGGCACCGCGCTCTCCCCTGCCTCCGGGTCAAAGCGCACCACCGTTTCAAACAGGTGCCGCTCGCCCTGCTGGATATACTGCCCCATGGAGTGCAGGTCGGCGGTAAATTCCACGCTGGCGGGGAAAAGTCCCTTGCTCTCCTTGCCCTCGGACTCGCCGTACAGCTGCTTCCACCACTCGGACATAAACCGGAAGGCAGGCTCATAAGCCGCCAGAACCTCGATCTTCTTCCCGGCGCGATAGAGCTGATACCGGGCTCCGGCATACTGCCAGGCGGGATTCTGCTCCATATCCCCGGCGGTGCAGGCCTCCTGCATCCGGGCCGCGCCCTGCATCAGCGCCTGAATATCCACTCCGGCCACGGCGATGGGCAGCAAGCCCACGGCGGTGAGCACGCTGTATCGTCCGCCGATGTCATCGGGCACCACAAAGCTCTCATACCCGGCCTGGACGGCCAGGGCTTTCAGCGCGCCCTTGTGCCGGTCGGTGGTGGCGTAAATGCGCTTTGCCGCCCCCTCCGGGCCGTATTTCTTCTCCAGCAGCTCCCGGAAGAACCGGAAGGCCACGGCAGGCTCCGTGGTGGTGCCGGACTTGGAGATGACGTTCACGGAGAAGTCCACCCCCTCCAGCAGCTCCATCGTCTCCCGCAGCTGCCGGTCGGACAGGCCGTTGCCCACGAAATAGATGTTGGGCGTGTTCTTCCGCTTCAGATTATAGTTGGGGGAGCACAGGCACTCGATAACGCCCCGGGCCCCCAGATAGGACCCGCCGATGCCGATGACCACCAGGGCCTGGGAATCGCTCTGGATGCGCCGGGCCGCCGCCTGGATGCGGGCGAACTCCTCCCGGTCGTATTCCTGGGGCAGGCGCACCCAGCCGGTGAACTCGCCGCCGGGGCCGTCGCTCTTCTGCAAATGATTGTGGGCAATGCGCAGCCGGGGCGCCAGCGCCGCCTCATAGGGCAGCGCGATAAAATGCCGCATGTGGGTCAGGTCCACCTGGATCATAGAGATTACCTCCTATGTGTATCGGATTTATCCATCATCTCGTATCTTACCGCTTTTCCCGGGAAAATACAAGGGGATACCCGTCGAAACGGTGAAAATCTTATCCGATCACATAGTCCGCAGCTCTGCCCGGGGCGCGGTCAGGTCCCAGCCGCGCCCATCCCGCAGCAGCAGCTCCGCCGGACCGCCGGGGATGCGCTCCGGGGCCCGGTCCACCCGGGCGTCCACCATCAGGAGCCGGGACAGCGGCGTGCTTCTCAGCCAGTCCGGCATGGGCGGGCGGTCCCGCAGCAGCAGCGACAGCCGGAACAGCTGATCGTCGCTGCCATCGAACATCTCATAGCCGGTCCCATCGATAAGATACCGCTGCGCGCCAAAGCGGATAGCCACCGGACTGTTGGCCCGCGCCCATTCTCCGTACTCCCTTTGGGAGGACGCCATCAGCAGGCTGAGACTGCCGTCATACGCATTCCGGGTAAAGCCGAAGGCGTACCACTCCCGCCCGTCCGGCAGACACAGAACGCTGCCCAGGGGCCGGACCTCCCGGATATTGCCGCTCTCCCAGGCCAGGATCTCCGGGGTCAGATATTGAAGAATATTTCTCAAGGCTTCATGCACCGCCGTTTCCTGTATGTGGATTTGCCTTTATTATAGCATAGCCCTGTCCGCCCGCAAGTTCAGCTTCCGCCAAGGATCACCCGCAGAAGCACATGGTCCGGGCCAGGCGCAGCAGCATCTGCCCGAAGGTCAGCTTTTCCACGGTCTCCGCCGCCCGGATGGGAACCTCCAGCACCGTCTCCCCGTTCTGGGTCACCGTCAGCGTACCCAGCACGTCTCCCTGCCGCACCGGGGCCTCCGCAGACTCCGGCAGGGTCACGGTCTGCTCCAGCCCCTGAAGCCGGGATTTTTCCGCCAGCAGCAGGCCCTCCGCCGGGTCCACCCGGGGCTGCACCATTCCCTGGGCCCCCAGCTGCACCGGCACCGGCGGCAGCGGCTCCTCCGGAGACGCATGCACCAGGCCGTAGGTGGAGAACCCGTAGTTCAGCAGGGCTTTGGCGTCCTCGAACCGCTGCTGCCCCGAGGGGGATTTCAGCACCACGGCGATCAGCTCCATGCCCTCCCGCTCCGCCGTGGCGGAGATGCAGTATCTGGCGGAGTCCGTGGAGCCGGTTTTCAGCCCCGTGGCTCCCTGGTAAAACCGGATGAGCTTGTTGGTGTTGGACAGCTGAAACTGTCCGTCCCGCAGGGTGTCCATCCAGATGGTGGTAAACCGCCGGATGTCCGGGTGATTCACGATCAGCTCCCGGGACATCACGGCGATGTCCCAGGCGCTGGTAACGTGCCCCTCCGCCGGAAGGCCGGTGCAGTTGACGAAATGGGTGTCCTGCATCCCCAGCTCCCGGGCCCGGTTGTTCATCCGCTCCACAAACAGCTCCGTGACCCCCGCCGTCTTTTCCGCCAGGGCCACGGCGGCGTCGTTGCCGCTGGACACGCACACCCCCTTCAGCAGGTCCTCCACCGTGATGCTCTCCCCCTCGGACAGGAAGATCTGGCTGCCTCCCATGGAGGCGGCATAGGCGCTGACGGTGACGGTATCGTCATAGGACAGGGTCCCGCTGTCGATGGCCTCCATCACCAGCAGCAGGGTCATGACCTTGGTGACGCTGGCTGGCTCCATAGCCTGGTGCTCATTTTTGGCGTACAGCACCTGCCCCGTTTCCTTCTCCATCAGCAGCGCCGCCTCCGCCTGCACCGGCAGCTCCACGCCCCAGGCCCTTCCCGGCCACAGCGCCAGCAGCATCAGCAGGAGCATTGCGCCCCCGAGCCATTTTTTCATCATAAGCCCCTCCCCTGTTTTTTCTTCACTGTATGCGCGGGGCCGGAAAACAAGAACGTCCCCCGCCCTATCCCCACAGATACCGGCTCACAGGCCAGGCCAGCAGGGCAGACAGAGCAGCCTGGGCCGCCTTGGCAGCCAGATACGGCCCCAGAGGCAGATCCGTTCCGGACAGCACGGCGGCAGACTGCCCGTGGACCGACAGGCCGCCCCATCCCAGCAGCGCCGCCGCCCACACGAAGCCCGTGGGCGTGGCGGGCAGGGCCAGGATCCCCTGGGTCAGCTCCACCGCCCCGGACAGCAGCGGGTGGGACAGCCCCGTCAGCCGTGCCGTCAGCCGCAGCGCCGCCAGGAAAAACACCACAAAGCCGCAGATCTGCACCATGGCCCCGGCGGCATCCCGGACGGATCGGACAAAGGCGGCGGCAAAGGCCGGGGGCCGCACCCCGGCGGCATCCCGGCCCGGCGGCAGCGGACGGCGGGGCAGCACCAGGGCGATGCCCAGGGCTGCCAGCATGTGGACGGCCCACAGCAGTCCCCCGGCCCGGAGACTGCCGAAGCAGCCCAGGCCCGCCACGCCCAGAATAAACGCCGGGCCGCAGTTGTTGCAGAACAGCAGCAGGCGGCAGGCCTCCGGCCGGGAGATCCGCTTCTCCCGATACAGCTGGGCCACGGTGCGGGCTCCCACAGGATAGCCGCCCACCAGGCCCAGCAGAAACGCCCCGGCTCCGGCGGGGCCGCAGCCCAGCACCCGGGCCAGCAGCATCCGCCCCCGGCCCGGAGCCGCCCCGGCGTCCAGGGCCGTCAGCAGCCCCGATACCGCCAGAAACGGGAACAGCGCCGGAATCACCGACCCGGCGCACAGGGCCAGTCCCTCCCGGACGGCCCGGGCCGTGTCGGCGGAGCACAGCAGCAGCACCCCCAGCGCAGCCAGACATCCCAGCAGCCCCAGCTTTTCCCGCATGGCCGTCACCTCCCGCCTGAGTGTATGCCCCCCGCCGGTGGGACATGCAAGTTTTTTCCCGGGGATGCATAGAGTTTACGGAATCGGAAGAAAGGCGGTGGCAGCGGTTTGGAAAAGGGATGGCTGACCCGGGCGGGACAGGCGGCCATGGAGCGGCTGGACCTGCCGGGGGATATCCAGCCGGGGGTGCCGCGGATGGAGCTGGTAGGCGACCGGGAATTTTTCATGACCCAGCACCGGGGCGTGCTGTCCTACACCACGGAGACGGTGGACATCGGCGGCGGAGACATGACGGTGCGGGTCATCGGAACGGATCTGCAGCTCATGGCCATGACGGAGGGAGAGCTGCGTCTGCGGGGACGCATCGCCGCCGTGGAGCTGCGGCGGCAGGGAGGGGACCATGTATAAAGCCGTGCTGAACTTCCTGCGGGGCCAGGTGCTGGTCCATATTGAAAGCGGCTGCCCGGAGCGGGTGGTGAATCTTTGCGCCGGGGCGGAGGTCCCCTTCTGGGACGTGCGGTGGCTGTCGCCGGTGGAGCTGACCCTGCGCACCACCCGCCGGGGACTGGCCCAGGTGCGTCAGGCGGCCCGTCAGGTGGGCGCAGCGGCCACGGTGCGGCGGGAGCAGGGGGCTCCCCTGCTGGCCCGGCGGCTGCGGCGGCGGTATGTGCTGCTGGCGGGCCTTCTGCTGACGGTGCTGCTGGTGCTGGAGGGAAACTTCACCATCTGGGAATTCCGGGTCAGCGGCAACGAGACGGTGCCGGACGAGGTGATCCTGCGTGCTCTGGAGGACTACGGCATCACCATCGGCACCCGGAGTCTGGACATCGACCAGAAGGACATGCGCAGCCATGTGCTGCTGGAGCTGAAGGACGTGGTGTGGCTGGCGGTGAACGTGAAGGGCTGCGTGGCCCAGGTGCAGGTGGTGGAGCGGGTCCGGGGCCAGGCCGTGGTGGAGGACCGGCTCACCAATGTGGTGGCCCGGTGTCCGGGTCTGGTCACCCGGGTGGAGGCCCTGGGAGGCCAGGCCATGGTGCTGCCCGGAGCCACCGTTACCCAGGGGCAGCTGCTGATCTCCGGGGCGGTGGACCTGGATAACGGAGGTCTCCGGTGGCAGCGCGGCATGGGCCGGGTGTGGGCCCGGACCTGGTACGAGCTGACGGCGCAGGTTCCCCTGACAGTGTCGGAGAAGGGCGCTCCGGTCTCCTCCCGGACCCGGTATGCCCTGGATATCGGCAAAAAACGGATAAAAATCTATGGAAAGGGTAGCACACTGGGGGCAGACTGTGATAAAATAATCCGGTATCACCCCGTGACCCTTTTGTGGGGCCTGCGGCTGCCCATTACGGTGGTGTCGGAAACGGTGACGTCCTGCGGCGGTACGCCGGTCCGCCGTCCGGTCCAGGAGGCCCGGGACGAGGGTGAGGCCCTGCTGCGGGACCGGCTGACCCAGCTGCTGGCGGATACCGGCACGGCGGAAAGCGTCCGGGTGGACGCGGTGGAGCAGGGCGGCTGGCTGACGGTGACCCTGCGGGCGGAGTGCCTGGAGGAGATCGGCCGGGAGGTCCCGCTGACGGACGACTGAAAAATATGGCTATACAATCTGGATATACAATAGGGAGGCATGCCCAATGGAACAGCGCATCGGCATCGAGCGCATGGAGGAGGCCATCAATCTGTTTGGCTCCTTTGACGAGAATATTCGCCTGCTGGAATCGGAATTCCAGGTAACGGTGGTAAACCGGGGCGGCGAGCTGGTGATCTCCGGCGAGCCGGAGAACGTCATGCTGGCGGAGAAGGCGGTGCAGGCCCTGCTGACCCTGTCCGCCAAGGGCGAGAGCATCAGCGAGCAGCACGTGCGGTATGTGGTGGGCCTGTGCCGCAGCGGCCAGTCCGAGCGCATCGGGGAGCTGACTCAGGACGTGATCTGCATCACGTCCAAGGGCCGCCCCGTGAAGCCCAAGACCATCGGCCAGAAGCAGTATGTGGACGCCATTCTGAAGGATACCGTCACCATCGGCGTGGGCCCTGCCGGCACCGGCAAAACCTATCTGGCAGTGGCGGCGGCGGTGGCCGCCTTCCGGGACAAGCAGGTCAACCGCATCATCCTGACCCGCCCCGCCGTGGAGGCCGGAGAGCGGCTGGGCTTCCTGCCCGGCGACCTGCAAAGCAAGGTGGACCCGTATCTGCGGCCCCTGTACGACGCCCTGTTCGATATGCTGGGGGCTGAGACGTACCAGAAATACCTGGAGCGGGGCAACATCGAGGTGGCCCCCCTGGCCTATATGCGGGGCCGCACCCTGGACGACAGCTTCATCATCCTGGACGAGGCCCAGAACACCAGCCGGGAGCAGATGAAAATGTTTCTGACCCGCATGGGCTTCGGCTCCAGGGTGGTCATCACCGGCGACATTACCCAGATCGACCTGCCCGGGGACAAGCCCAGCGGCCTGAAGGAGGCCATGAAGGTCCTGAAGGGGGTGGAGGGCGTGTCCATCTGCCAGCTGAGCAAGGCCGATGTGGTGCGGCATGTGATGGTCCAGCGCATTATCGAGGCATATGCCCGGTTTGAGGAGAAAAAGAAATGAGAAAGACCCACTATATCCCCGTCACCGCCGACGTGCCCGGCGCCGCCAGCGACGCCAACTGCGCCCTGATCCGCCGCACCATCCGCACAGCTCTTTCCGCAGAGGGCGTCACGCTCCCCTGCGAGGTGGACGTGCTCCTGACGGACGACGACGGCATCCATCAGATCAACCGCGACATGCGGCAGGTGGACCGCCCCACCGACGTGCTGAGCTTTCCGGAGTTCGGCCTTGTCCCCGGCCAGCACCCGGGCCCCGGGGACGCAGACCCCGGCACGGGGCTCATCCCCCTGGGGGACATGGTGCTGTCCATGGAGCGGGTGGCGGCCCAGGCCAAGGAATTTGGCCACTCTAAGCGGCGGGAGCTGGCCTATCTGGTGACCCACTCGGTGCTGCACCTGCTGGGCTACGACCACCTGGACGAGGGGCCTATGAAGGCTCAGATGCGAGGCCGGGAGGAGGCCATCATGGCCCTGCTGGGCCTGGAACGGTAAGAAAAAAAGGAGAACTGCCATGAAAACACGAATCGTATGCGCCCTGCTGCTGGCGCTGATGCTGCTGGCCCTGGCGGGCTGCGGCAAAAAGGAGGATCATCCCCAGCCGGAGGACCCCAACGTCACCCAGGAGGAGGGAGCGGTGCCGGTGCACCTGGTGTGCAGCAACGGCTCCATTACCCTGCGCTTTTCCCTGGAGAAGGGCCACTGGCTGTGGGCCGACGACAAGACCTTCCCCCTGGACGAGAGCTATGCCCTGGCCCTGCTGGAGACGGTGCAGGGCATCGAGAGTCTGCCGCCTGTCACCACCGCCGCCCAGCTGGCGGACTATGGGCTGGACAGCCCCACCAAATACGTCACCGTCACCGACAGCCAGGGCGCGTCCGTCACCTACCGCCTGGGCAAGGAGTCCGACGGCAGCGTGTATGTATACCGGGAGGGGGCCGAGGCCACGGTATACGCCGTGCCGGACCTGATGAGCCAGATCGGCCGCAGCATCTATGACATGATGGCCCTGCCGGAGCTGCCCCAGCTGACGGCGGAGAATGTCACCTCCCTGACCGTCACCGCCGGAGAGCGCACCCTGACCCTGACTCCTGCGGAGGGGGCCTGGACCGCCGACGGCCGGGATGTAACGGATCAGCTGGCGGACCTGACCGCCTGGCTGGGGGACATGCACCTGGCGGCCTGTGTGGACTGGCGGCCCAGCGCCGGGGCAGCGGCCCTGTGCGGCCTGGACAAGCCCGCCGTGACCCTGACGGCGGCATACACCCACGCCGGGGCCGACCGCAGCCTTACCCTGACGGTGGGCGGTCAGCGGGGCGCAGGCTACTGCGTCACCGTTTCCGATGACGATACGGTTTATCTTATGAGCGCGGAGGCTCTGGCCCCGCTGCTGACCCTGGCCCAGTCGGGCCTGGAATAAGAGGAGGCGCCCCATGCGGCTGCTTGTGATCGAGGATGAAAAGCGCCTGGCCCAGAACCTGGCGGAACTGCTGCGGCGGCAGGGATACACCGTGGACGTCAGCAGCGACGGCGTCTCCGGCTACGACAACGCCGTGACGGATATCTATGACCTGATCCTGCTGGACGCCATGCTGCCGGGGATGGACGGCTTCACCCTGCTGCGGAGGCTGCGCACCGGGGGCCATGCCGTGCCGGTGCTGATGCTGACGGCCCGCAGCGACGTAGCCGACCGGGTCCAGGGCCTGGACTGCGGCGCGGACTACTATCTGACCAAGCCCTTCGAGCCCGACGAGCTGCTGGCCTGCATCCGTTCCCTGCTGCGCCGGGGCGGCGGCGAGGCCAAAACCGACGATGCCATTGCCTTCGGGGACCTGCGGCTGGAGCCGGGAACGTTCCAGCTGTCCTGCGGGGAGCGGTCCCTGCGTCTGAGCCGCCGGGAATACGATATGCTGGAGCTGCTGCTGCGCAGCCAGGGCCGCGTGGTGCCCAAGGAGCAGCTGCTGCTGAAGGTGTGGGGCTATGATTCCGACGCCGAGGACAACAACGTGGAGGTATACATCTCCTTCCTGCGGCGGAAGCTGACCCATCTGCACTCCGCCGTGTCCATCCGCACCCGCCGGATGGTGGGGTACTATCTGGAGGTGGAGGCATGATCCGCCGCCTTCGCTGGAAGATCGTGGCCATCAACATGGCCATGGTGACGGCGGTGCTGCTGGCGGTGTTCGCCGGGGTGCTGCTGTCCAGCCGGGCCGCCGTGGAGCGCAGCGTGAACCAGCGGCTGCTTCAGGTGATCCAGACGGGGCGGTATGACGCGTCCCTGCCCGGCCAGGGGTCCGCCCCCTGCTTTGTGGCGGACATCTACCCCAGCGGCACCGTGCGCCTGTCCGGCAGCAGCTATTACCAGCTGGATGACCAGGACGCCGTGGCGGACATTGTCACCGCCTGCCTGGAGCAGGACAGCGAATCCGGCGTCCTGCGGGCGTATCACCTGCGCTATCTCCGGGCCGACGGCCCCCTGTATACCCGCATCGCCTTTACCGACGCCGCCCAGGAGGACGCCACCCTCCGGGCGGTGGTGAACATGTGCCTGATCGTAGGCGTGGCGGCCCTGGCGGTGCTGCTGGGATGCAGCTGGCTGCTGGCGGGTCTGGCCGCCCGGCCTGTGGCCCGCTCCCTGGATCAGCAGCGCCGGTTCCTGTCCGACGCATCCCACGAGCTGAAGACCCCGCTGACGGTGATCCTGTCCTCGGCGGACCTGATGCAGCAGACGGATGTGCAGCCGGATCAGCAGCCCTATGTGGACAATATCCGCTGGTCCGGACGGCGGATGAAGCGCCTGGTGGAGGATATGCTGACGCTGTCCCGGGCCGACGACGGGCGGCTGAAGGCCGCCATGACCCCGGTGGACCTGTCCGACGCCATGGAGGATACGGCCCTGCGCTTCGAGCCCGTGGCCTTCGAGGCCGGACGCCGGCTGGACTATGACATTGCCCCGGGCATCGCCGTCACCGGCAGCCGGGACCAATTGCAACAGGTGGCGGGGGTTCTGCTGGACAACGCCATCAAATACGCCCCCCAGGGGGCACAGGTCCGCATGACCCTGGTCCAGGCGGACCGAAAGGCCGTGCTGACGGTGGAAAACGGCGGCCCGCCCATCCCGGCGGAGGTGCTGCCCCACCTGTTTGAGCGGTTCTACCGGGCCGACGGCAGCCGCACCCAGGGAGGCTTCGGCCTGGGCCTGTCCATTGCCCAGGCCATCGTCCGGGAGCATCAGGGGACCATCCGCTGCGAAAGCGACGCCCGCTCCACCCGTTTCATTGTGACTCTCCCGCTGGGCGGGAGGAAATAACCATCTGTCAGAAGAAGGAAATACCATGTTTGATCTCATCATCCGGGGCGGCGCCGTGTACGACGGCACAGGCCGTCCCGCCCGTTGGGCCGACGTGGCGGTGTCCGGCGGCAAAATCGCCGCGGTGGAGCCGCTGCCCCAGGCCCAGGCCGCCCGGGTCATCGACGCCCGGGGCAAATGGGTAACTCCCGGCTTTATCGACATCCATCGCCACGCCGACGCCGCGGCCTTCCGCCCGGGCTTCGGGGAGCTGGAGCTGCGCCAGGGGCTCACCACCATCGTCAGCGGCAACTGCGGCCTGTCCTGCGCTCCGGTGGGGCCGGAAAATCTCCCTGCCATCCTGTCGTATCTGGAGCCTATCTGCGGCCGGGTGCCGCCGGAGGCGGCACAGGAGACTCTGGCGGGGTATTTTGCCGCCCAGCCTGCCGCTCCCCTGCACACGGGGATGCTGGTGGGAGCCGGTACCGTCCGGGCCAGCGTGGCCGGGTACCAGGTCCAGCGGCTGGAGCCGGCGCATTATGCCGCCATCCACCGGCGGCTGGAGCAGGCCCTGGCCGACGGAGCCCTGGGCGTATCCCTGGGTCTGGGCTACGCGCCGGAGTGCTTCTATACCACCGATGAGCTGATCCGGGCCCTGGCCCCTCTGGCGGGGCAGAGCATCCCCATCACCGTCCACATGCGCCAGGAGGGCGGCGGCGTGGTAACGGCCGCCCAGGAGATGGTGGAGGTGGCCCGGGCCCTGAAGGCCCCGGTGCATATCTCCCACCTGAAGGCCATGGGCCGGGACAACTGGCGCAGCAAGGTGCCCCAGGTGCTGGCCCTGCTGGACCGGGCCCGTCAGGAGGGGCTGGACCTGTCCTGCGACGTGTACCCCTACACCGCCGGGTCCACCCAGCTGCTGCACATTCTGCCGCCGGAGTTTCTGGCCGGAGGCATGGAGGCCATTGTCCGCCGTCTGGGGGACCCGGACCAGCGCCGCCAGCTGGCCCGCCGCATCGAAAGCGGCGACGGCTTCGACGATATCGCCCGGCTGGCTGGCTGGGACGGCATTTTCCTCACCAGTCTCCACTGCCCGGAGGATCACCCCTACCAGGGCATGAGCCTTGCCCGGATCGCCGCCCTGACGGGCCAGGACCCTCTGACCTGCTGCTGCGACCTGCTGGTGCGGGAGCGGGGAGAGATCACCATGATCGACTTCATGGCCGACGAGGAGGACATAGCCGCCATTCTGCGGGACCCCTTCTCCAACCTGATCTCCGACTCCACCTATCCCACCGAGGGACAGCCTCATCCCCGGGTATACGGAACCTTTGTCCACCTGCTGACCCGGTTCGTCCTGCAGCGGGGCGACCTGACGCCGGAGGCGGCCATCCACAAGATGACAGGCCGTCCGGCAGCGGTGCTGGGCATGAAGGACCGGGGTGTGCTGGCCCCGGGAGCCCAGGCGGATATCAACATATTTGCCCCGGAGGATCTGCGGGAGCCCGGGACGTATCAGGACCCCTGCCGCATGGCGGAGGGGATGGACACCGTGCTGGTGGCCGGCGCCCCGGTCATCGACGGCGGCGTATACACCGGCGCCCTGGCCGGACGCATTGTCAGGAGGTAATCGTATGCTGGAAGCACTCATTGAAATCGTTCGCCGGGCGGGGGACATGGTCCTCTCCGCCCACGATATCCAGAATGTCACCCGGGAAAAGCACGGCCCCGCGGACCTGGTGACCCAATATGACGAGGCCGTGCAGGCGTTTCTGCGCCGGGAGCTGCTGCGCCTGCTGCCGGAGGCGGATTTCTTCGGCGAGGAGGGGGAGCATCCCGCCCTGACCCGGCCCTGGGTCTTTGTGGTGGACCCCATCGACGGCACCACCAACTTCACCCGCCGCATGAACTACAGCAGCATCTCCGTGGCCCTGGTCCACAATGGCCAGACGGAGTACGGCGTAGTGTACAACCCCTATGTGGGCGAGCTGTTCGCCGCCTGGCGGGGCCATGGGGCCACCCTCAACGGCGCCCCCATTCACGTCAGCGGCAACGACGTGCCCCATGCCATTGTGGTGTGCGGCTCCACCATCTATGACCGGACGTATACGGACCGGAACTTCTCCATCCTGCGCCGGCTGTATGACCGTTGCCTGGACTACCGGCGCTTTGCCTCGGCGGCCCTGGACTGCTGCCAGATCGCGGCAGGCCGGGCGGAGATCTTCTTCGAGTGCCGCCTGTCCCCCTGGGACTATGCCGCCGGGACGCTCATCGCCCAGGAGGCCGGAGCCACCGCCACCCGCCTGGAGGGCGGCCCCATGGACCCGCTCCACGCCGGGTCGGTGTTCATCACCAACGGCGTGTGCCACAGCGTCCTCTCCGAACTCCAGCAGTAAAGATGAAAAATGGCTGCCCTCCTCGGGCAGCCATCAGCTTGTCAAAAAAGGGCGCCGCCCTATTTTGACAAGCTGAAATCCCTCCTGACCGGGAACGGTCAGGAGAGATTTTTCAGAAATCAACAGTGCCGTCCAGCACCCGCAGATCGTAGGGCTCAAAGGTCACGCGGCGGTATTTCTCCACGTCCATCTTCACGCCGGTCCAGTCGGAGTGGATCTCGCCGTTCTGCTTGATGAGAATATCATACAGAATGTCATAGGTCACGCCGTCGTCGCCCTTTTCCACGATGGTGGAATAGGGCAGGGTCTTGTGGTACGTCATGTGCAGGCCCTTGTACTCAAAGTGGAAGCCGTTGCGCATACGGCAGCCGTCCAGCCCCCGATAGGTGAACAGGCGCTTCAGGTCCTGCAGAATGGGGTCGTGATCCTGGTCATACAGGTTCTCCGGCGTGGTTTCGGTATAGTCATACCGGAACTGGATAGGGATGCCATAGGGCAGGAAACGCTCCACATACTGGGGGAGCTTCTCCGCCGGGTATTTCTTGTACAGCACGCAGTTGATGCGGGTGGGGCAGGCGATCTGCCCCAGCACCTGGTCGGGACTCTCCTCCACGTATTTTACCAGGTGGCGGGAGATGTTCATGCAGGTGATCTTGTCCCGGTTGCGCCGGGTGAAGTCCAGCATTTCCTCGGCGGTGTAGAACCCGGTCTGCACCGGGAAGGTGGTGTTGATATACACCTTGTGGGTGGTGGGGATAACGTCCAGCATTTTTTGCAGGGACTCCAGATTGGCCAGGGGCTCGCCGCCGGTGAACACGAAATCGCACCGGGGGGTGATGGCGTCCATGGTGCGGATGCTCTCCAGAATGGCGTCCAGGCTGAAGCCGGTGCAGTCGGCGTATTCCTTTTTGTTGATGCAGAAGGGGCAGTGGTTGTTGCAGTCGTAGGGCACGAAAACCGTGACGGTTGCGCCGCCCTCGCGGGTCTTATAGGGGTTGTTGCTCATATGTTGATCCAGTCCTCCCAGAAAATC
>OHCO01000110.1_pt1 | contig 14174 bp, 8 predicted proteins | sample 1577601 | NCBI WGS metagenome assembly OHCO01 (sample SAMEA3879546, study PRJEB24766) | human gut metagenome | biome: human-associated habitat; feature: feces | place: USA | collected 1985/1987 | reverse complement strand
ATTCAGTAAATGATATTCAGTAAGCGCCCCGTAAATAGTCGCGCCGAGCTCTTTTATCGGCGCGACTATTATCTGTCAAATTAATTGGGTTTTACCGGATAAATACCGTTCGCAGCGATGCACGCTTTTAGTACCAGCTGTGGGGAAATAGTCGGCAGCGGGGTAGTACCACCGTTGTTGGCAAGCGTAAGAATCGCACCCGTGATGCCTCCATTTACTCCCGCCAGCGGGACCGACGTTCCGCCACTGGTGGACGGCGCATACATTTTAGCCGCGGGTGAAGCGACAGCCAGCTGATTATTAGTGGCAGAAGGCGCGGCATTCGCCCCGGTGGTTGCGGTAGCGTTTAAAGTAACATTAAGCGTTGCCGCATGCGTATGCGCTGGCATCTGCGCCATCGTCAGCGTCTGGCTTTCTGCACCGCGCGTGGTGTACTGCGTTGCAGCCGTTAACCCTGGCCCGGTACCCTGCCCCACGGGACTGAACCCTTGCATGTTAGGCAAGCCAAAGCTTTGTCCCGGCGTTCCTCCATAAATATTTCCCACAAGGCTATACAGTGCTGGATACTGATTGATAGGCACATTTTGCCCGTTCGCCTCAAGGTAGCCCACCGGACAGTAAGTCGCCGCGGTAAAACACACCGCGCCGATAAAGTCGCTGTCCCCTTCGCACGCCTGTACACCGTACGAAATGGTCATTAATGCAGTTGTCGCAACCACCAGAGAAAGAGAGGTTTTCATTGCCTTTTCCTTATATCACCGTGGTGAAGATAGAGATCTTGTGCACCGAATGACTACGATCTCGGCGGGTAATAACCCTGCACCGCGATGCAGGCACGTAGTGCAATCTGCGGTGACAGTGTGTTGATAGGCGTGGCTGCACCAGTATTGTTCACCGTAGCAGTTGTGCCAGTCATACTGGTCGCCCCGGCCAGCGGGACCTGTGTGCCGCCCGCAGGGGCATAAATGCTTGTTCCCGGGTTTTGTGTTGCCGCCAGTCGGTTGTTAGTTGCTGATGGGATATTTGACACGCCCGGGGCAGTTGTCGCACTGATAGAAAACGCGCCAGTTCCGAGCGTCGCCTGGTGAGTATGATTTGGCATCTGAGAGATACTCATTACAGCGGTTTCCGCACCGCGTGTTTGCCCCAGTGAAAGCAAATTTTTATTGGGCCCGATACCTGCTCCGACCGGGCTTCTGCCTCGCATATCCGGCAGATTAAAGGCGGTATCCACCGTCGATGAGGGGGTATAAAGGCGGGTGATGAGGGAATACAACGCCTGGGATTGCTGTACTGGCATCGTCTGACCGTTCGCTTCCAGGTATCCGCGCGGACAAAAGCTTGCTGCTGTAAAGCAAACCGCGCCAACATAGGGCTCCGAGCTGCACGCCAGCGCGTTTTGGGAAAAAGAGAATAATGCCAGAGCGTACGCCGTCAGGGCGCGGGAAGAAACTAAAGAACAGTTCATAAGTCTGATCCTTGTATAGAGAAGTATTTACGGCTGAGGGGGATAAATACCCCGAACGACGACACAGGCGCGCAGCACAGACTGCGGTGTCATGACGGGCACGGCAGCGGAGCCAGTACCGGCAGGCTGCACCGTTACCACAGCACCACCGACCCCTGCCAAAGGAGCCTGAGTCCCCCCGCCTGGCGCATAGATTTTCACGGACGGCCCTGTGGAGCTTCCAAGCTGATTTGCAGTAGTTGTAGGGGTCGCTGAGGTCGCCGTTGTCGTCGTTGCGTTCAGCGATAGCGCTGAACTGCTGCCGGGAGTAAATGTCGGCGTATGGCTGTGGGGGGGCAGATTAGATTCGCTAAGCATGACACTCTCCACGCCTCGCTTCTGGCCTTGCACCACAGGCATCAGCCCAGGTCCGGTTCCCTGTCCCACCGGTACGCGCCCGCGCAAATCGGGAAGATTAAAGGTGGTCGTCGTACCGCCGTAGGTGGTACCCAGTAAGGTATAGAGTGCCTGGTAATCATTTATCGCCAGCTGCTGCCCGTTGGCCTCGAGATAGCCCTCCGGACAGTAGTTGGTTACGCTAAAACAAACCGATCCGAGATAGGGCTCATCACCGCCGCAGGCCAACACGCGCGACGATAAAGAGAACATCAGCAGACCGGAGGCAACGAGACATAACGAGCATTTTGTACGTCTGTTCATCAGGTATTTCCTTAATGAGGGTTGATGCGTTCACTAAAAACCACTCTCTCTGATGCCCAGGACGGCAACTCGCCGCCAGAGACTGGTAAACAGAGATTCTGCCCTGCCGTTAATTACCACCACACCCCGTAAGGGTTGCGACGGGAATGCTTGATTGCCGATCATAATGATGTCAACGCCGTACCAGGCCTGGACAGGTCGCGCGCGCTTTTTGTCGTCCCGGCGTACTGCCACCGGACCGCCGTGATCTGAGGTCAGCGATTCACGTTCAATTGAGGCTGAGGCAGTGGGATCAACTGACTGAAGACGCACCGCCAGCGCTTTCCTGCCGGGGTCATCGGCGATAAAGCGCCCTGTCGCCCCCGGTTCGATAGCGCTGAGATAATCTTCACGCAGATAACCCCGTATGCGCCCCGCCCCTACGTTTACGACCCGCAGTAGCGGCTGATCAACCGCCAGCCAGCGGCCGGCAGCGAGATCCTGCTCCACATCCCGCACCATGCCCGCCGAGGGCGCACGGATAGCCAACCGCCGGCGCTGCGCCGCCAGACCTCGATATTCCGCCAGTAATTCGGCAAGCTGCTGATGTAAAATCAGCGTATCGCCCACTGTATTGCTCTGGGTGGCCAGCCGACGCAGCTGCAACTGTAAAATAGCGATTTTCTGGCGCGCTATGGCCAAACGGGCGTTAAGATCCGGAGCATCCAGCTCCATCAGAAGCTCTCCGGCGCTCACCGTCTGCCCGTCATGCACATTCAGCGTCACCAGTTGTGCGGCGACGGGTGCATAGAGAGTGCTGACCCTGGCCGCATCGAGCTGCGCGGGGATCTCAATCTGACTGCGCCACGGAATAAAAAAAATCAGCAGCAGGAGTGTCAGCCACAGCGCTGTGCAAATAATCCGCCTACGCTGAGCACGCTGACGCTGACCCCACCAGTACTGGATCTCACGAACCATGGGCAGCGCGATAAACCAGCTCACCTCTACCGCCATCAGGAACATACCAAGCAGTTTGAAAAAGAAGTGATATACAGCCAGTGCTATGCCCATAAACAAAAAAAAGCGCCAAAGCCATGATGCGTATCCCCAAAGTAATAAACGGCGCTCCATACGTACAGACCAGCGCTGGGGAGGGGGATCGCCATAGCCGAACAGCGCTTCGCGCAGCCGCCAGCGGCACAGGGCGTATGCGCGGCCCTGCAAGTTATCGACTTGCCAGGCGTCGCTAAGAATGAAGTAGCCGTCGAAGCGCATCAGTGGGTTTAGATTGACGGCGAGTGTTGTCAGCCATGTAGCGCTGGAGAGCAGAAAAGCCGCCGTACGCAGCGGCCCCTCTGGTAGCAGGGACCACGCCAGGAGCGCGAACGCCGCCAGCATCAGCTCCGCCATCATCCCGCCGGAGCCCACCAGTAGCCGTGCAGTCCTGGAGCGCACACGCCAGGCGTCGCTGACGTCCGTATAAAACATAGGGAACATCACCACGAAGGCCACCCCCATACTTTGTACCCGACATCCGGCGCGCTTTGCCATAAAGGCGTGTCCCAGCTCATGTGTGAATTTGGCAAACACCAGCGTTAAGCCAAAAGCGGCGGCTCCCTCCAGACTGAACAGCCAGGAGAATGAATCGCGATAGCGCGGCCAGTCGCGGCTGACTAGGTAGACACCAAGTATAAGCACCAGTGGCAGCATAAAGCGCAGTAGCCAGCCGCCGTGTCGCGCAAGTGTCGGCCAGCAACGATTAAGAAAAGGATCCGGACGCCATAAAGGTATGCGGAAGAAGAGATACTGATGCAGTAGCTGCGTCAGCAGGCTTTTGCGGCGCGCCGCCGACTTCAGCGCATAGCTGGCACGCTGCTCAGCGTCGTTGCCGACGATTAGATCGTTGGCGCGCAGAAAGCGCAGCAGGCCATGCAATTCGTCGACGCCAAGCGGCATCCCCGGCTCCCGGTTTGCTGCAGCCAGCACCCGGCTTTCATCGCCGAGCGCCCAGTGACGCAGCAGGCGCATAGCGCTGCCGCTCAGTTTGAAATAACGTCCCGCCAGCGTATCCGCCAGCGTCCACTGGGGTGAACCGTCCAGCGCGGGCGGCGCGGCACTGAGCTGAAGATCCTCACGAAGAGCAGGCAGTATGCTCATTATACGCCCACCATTTTACGCAACGAAGCCAGTGGGCGACGTAGCAGATAGAGCCCGAGCGGCACACGCTCACCATACACTTTTGCCGTGCCTCGCAGCCCAATGCGTGGCGCTTTATTCAGAAAGCGGGCATCGAGTCGCCAAGCCAGACTACCCTGTGCGGTCAGCGCTGATTCATAGGCCACCCGCGTCAGTTGTGCATCGTGGCGAGCGAGCGGATCGCTGTCAAGAAACAGTGACACATCGGTATCGCCGGGAAAGTTTATTGCATCACCCACGTCCAGTTCGATCTTAAGCTCGGCCTGTTGCGGATCGGCAATTGCCATCAACCTTTCACCGGTTCTGACCGGTTTACCAACAAGCTGATCGGCATCAGCAAAAACCGCGATGCCGTCGCGTCCGGCACGCACATCGCTGCGCAGTAACAGATCCTGCGCCCATGCCAGCTCGGCGCGTTTTTGCTCCACCTGAGCACCGAGCAAATCAAGCCGGGCTTTCGATTCCGCATCCTGAAAGGCGCGCTGGGAACCGGCTCGCAGTTCCGCCTCTGCCACGCCAAGCGCGCGTGCGGCGACATCCGCCTGGGCTTTTTGCACCGTACTGTCAAAATGCACAAGCAGATCGCCTTTCTGCACTAACTGATTTGGACGTACCTGCACCTCAGCGATAACGCCATCGAGCGGTGCGGTCACCACCTGTCCGCCCAGTGGCACCACTTCCGCTGGTGCCAGCACCGACTGACGCACCGGAACCAGCAACACCGCAACCAGCACTATAGCGAGAATGAGGATTTTGGTTTTTAGTTGACCGGCGCGCCACGATACGCGCGGCTCTAATGCCCGCCAGGCATGCGCCCAGCTCTCGGCCAGTGGCCCGGAAAGCAGAAGCTCGCGCTCCTGCCACTGCTCATCCCGGGCGATCCACAGGCCGCCGAAGCGCTCGCCTTTACGGTTTTTCAGCGGCACCCACAGCACATGCGATGCCGACAGGCTTTGCCACTCCTGGCGGGTCTGCTCATCCAGCCATGCGGCTTCAACCACGGTTATCTGGTCAGCTTTACACTGTGTGCTCAGCTGCCGCGCAGCGCGCTCGGTGAAGGCGACAAAGGGCGCATGGGGGTCGGGCACCGACACGCCAGTCAGCGCCCGCACGCGTCCATCAATCAACAGCGCCGCATGGCGGAAGGCCAGCAGGTTCTGGCTGTCGTTAACTATCGACCAGGCCAGTGTTTCGCTGTTTTCCGCCTGCCGCGCCAGTCGCTCAAGCTGGAGCAGGCGCGCGAAAATTTGTTCAACGCCTGCAGGCTCCGCTGTATTCATCGAGTCTCCGTAAAGCGCGCGCTGCCGCTCATGCCTGAAATGAGTCCGGATCCATCACCGGTTATTCGGCCAATCAATGTCAGCGTCTGACTGCTCTCGTCTATTCTGGCTCCGGTACGCAGGATCTCCGCCTGCAGCGGTACGCCGGTCTCATCCGGCGTAAAAGTGAAGGTCTGTTTGGCTTTTAGTGTGGAGAGCCAACTGGAGGGAGCCAGCAGGTAGATCTCCAGACGACTGTTATTGACAATTTCCAGCAGCGGCATGCCCTGGCCTAAAAACTCCGATACCTGCGCTTTACGCGAGACGACCTGGCCATCAAAAGGGGCCAGGATCCGGCAACGGCTGGTCTGGATTTGAAAGACCTGGCTCTCTGCTACCGCCTGTGCCAGCCTCGCTTCGGAGAGACCCACAGCCGTGCGTCCGACTGATTGCATCTGCGCCAGCTGCCGGTTCTGGGTCAGCTCCTGCTGCGCAGCGCGCATCGCACCCTGCGACGCTGCCAGTTGCGCCTGATAGGCTGAGCAGTCAAATCGCACTAATAAATCGCCCTTGTGGAAGGACTCTCCCTCCCGAAACGGCAGCTCAACGATGCGGGCATTCAGCTCGCTGGAGAGCGTGGCCTGCTCGATCGCTCGCAACACCCCACGCGCTTCACGCCCTTTCGGCACCTCCGCAGGAGTTGACGGCGGATCGAGTGTTAAATCGTCTTCCGCCTTCGCCGGTAGCGCGGCATTGAGGTAAAACGATGCTGTCAGGATCAGAGCCACCATGCCAGTGCAAATGCTGGCGCGCATTCGGCTCACTGCGACGGCCCCGAGGTTTGCATTGCAACTGCGCCGCTCTGCCACTGTTTTTCAGACTGCTGCAGCGCACGCTCTACCGACGGAATATCTGATGTTTTCTGCCCCGGCGGTAGCGGATCAAGACCGGCTGTAACGAAGATTTGCCCCCACGCATTGCGCAGTTCCGCATAGGCCAGGTCGTTACGCAGCGAGGTGTTTACCGCGTTAAGCTCGCCCTGGATCAACTGCAGTTCACCAATGCTGCCCGCTTTGTATCGGTTGTTTAGTTGCTCAAGAATAGAGGCATCGAGCTTCTGCAACTCTTTACCGGTACGATACTGCCGGATCGCTTCGTTAAAATTGGCACGTGCGACATACAGCTGCGCCAGCACTGCCATCGACATCGCCTGCCGACGTGCCTCGCCCACGGTTTCTCCGGCTTTTGCAACGTCGTATGCCGCCGGACCTGAGAAGAGATTGAACAGATTCCAGGTCACTTTCACCCCGGCATCCACCCAGCTCTGGTTGACCAGGAACGAGTTGCTGTCGTAATTACCGCCGACGTTCACTTCGATGCCTGGCAGCATACGCAGTAAGGATTTGCGCGTCTCTGCGGCACTGATGCGCGCCTGATAATCCTCTTCACGCAGCTCCGGGCGATTGACCAGCGCCGCGGCCTCAAGCTTCTCAAACGGAATGTCCAACGTCGGCTCCGGCAGATTGTTCTCATCCGGTAGTGCCAGCGTGTAGCGCGTTTCAAGCGGCAGATTCATCAGCGTGGCCAGTTCGGTTTTTGCCAGCGACAGCGCGCGGCGTTGCTCTTCAAGCTGGCGGGTGGCGTCCAGCAGAGCGCGCTGATAGCTGTACGCTTCGACGAGATCTCCGACCTTCTGCGTGGTCATTTTTTCGCTGTTTTCCCGCGCCATATTGACACGACCAATCAACGTATCAATGCGGCTAAGCAGGCGCTCCGCCGCTACCGCACGCCAGTAAGCGGACTGCACATCCTGCACGATGGTATGCGTCACTTTGCGACGACGCTCCTCTGCGATCCAGCGCTTATCGGATTGCTGGTGCGCGGTCACATAGCTGACGCCGAAGTCGAGAATGTTCCATACCATCGTCAGATCGGCCACGCGGCGGGTTTTATCCTGCGAGGTTGACGGCTCCAGCGACTCCTGACCGGTCTCCACGCTGCGACTGCTTGAGGCGCTGACATTATCGCGGGTGACGTAACCCGCGTCCGCCGCCATTTTTGGAAGCATATCAAAACGCGCCAGCGACACCTGTTGCTCGGCAAGCGCCGTCTCCATGATCTTCAGTCGCGCTTCGAGATTGTATTTCAGTGCACGCGCAGTGGCTTCCTGTAAGGTGATCGGGCCAGTCACCGGATCCTGATGGCTGAACATCGCCTGCAAGTCAGCCTGTGCGCGCTGCTGACTGGTGGCGCGATCAACCTGTTTCGTTGAGACCGCACACCCGCTTACCGCCAGTGCAATCATCGTCAGACTGAAAAGCTTTGCACATCGTTGCATAGTCTCTTTTACCCCTGTGCCCCTTCGAGGGACGCTAACTGCTGTGACTCATCAACATTAAGTTGCTGGAGCTGCATACTGAATACTGGTGCACCAAACACCGACGCCGGGGCTACCAGTGGGGCAATGCTGCCCCTGTCGACGTGCTGCCAGCTGTTGCCGGAAAAGACTTCCAGCGCGTTAACGCCGGGCAAATTCAGATCACCAAATACACTGGCCAGTGTCGATCTGCCTACGACTGGTCGATTGAGATCGTTTACCTGCGTGCGGGTGATGGCCGGCTCGTAATGGGTAACGCCGTTATTACCAAACACCGTCGCCAGCACGGAAGCTCCCACCGCGCCGTTCTGGTTGGCAGCATGGAAGATGCTGGTATACGCAGAGGTGCTCTCAGCCGGGGCTCCCGGCAAGGTTGCATCAGGCGTGGATGGCGTCAGCAGAACAAGCTGACTCTGCCCGCCGGTGCGAACCGCTGTTTCAGTGTTGAGGGGCTGACTGTCGTACCCTCGCGACGGCAGGGTAGTGTCGGGCGGGGTTGGCTCAGGATCCTGTGTTTCAAACACCGCGCCGCTGAATCCGCCGCTGATGGCGTTACCTGCGCTGTCAGTGATACCCGTTCCGCTGGTGTTAAGCGACAGCTGCACCGTTCCGTTCCCAGAGATGCCGGTGAGATGTATCACATACTGCGTGGGGCTGATGGCGATAATCGAGGAAATATTTGCGGTCACATTCCCGGAGGTGACGATCGAGAAGTCGCTGGCGTCCAGTCCGCTCACCGCTTCGGAGAAATCGAGCTGATAGTCGAGCGTCTGCGGCGAGGTGGCTGGCAGCGTGGTCAGCCCGGTAACGCGCGGCGGCGCGCTGTCGATACTGTAATCTGCAGATTGCGTGTTACCCTCTCCGCGATTTCCCGCCAGATCGGTGATAAGAGAATTATCCAGCGAAATTTGATTTGTAGCAGCGGTCGTGCCCGCTGCAGGGGTAAACGTAGCCGTCCAGGTGATACCACCGTCGATGGTCGCAAGGTTGCTTAACGTACCGTTCATGACGCGCAGATCGTTTAAATCCAGGCCCGTTACAGCCTCTGAGAAGGTAATGGTGACGGTGGCGCGTTCACCTGCCTTCAGCGTCGTATCGCTCAGGGTGATGGTTGCGCCAGGCCGCTGAGTATCAATGCTGTAGTTGTTTGAATCGGTGGTGCCGGTGCCTGTATTACCAGCAAGATCGGCAACACCGCTGCTATTCAGGGTAATGACATTATTTGTGCTGCTGATATTAGCCGTAGGCGTAAAGGTCGTCGTCCAGGTGATACCGCCATCGGCAGAAGAAACTGCACTCAGCGTGCCGTTGCTGACGGTGAGATCCGCACTGGTAAAGCCAGCGACCGCTTCTGAGAAAGTGATAGTGACCAGCGAGGTTTCCCCTGCCTTCAGCGCGGTGTCGCCAATCACAACGGTCGCGGTGGGGCGCTGGGTATCAATGCTGTAATCACTTGAGTTTATCGTGCCGGCGCCTGAATTGCCTGCAGCATCCACCACTCCACTGTTATCAAGCGTGATGACATTACCCGTAGAATTGCTACCTGCCGTGGGCGTGAATATCGCCGTCCAGGTGATACCGCCGTCGGCGGAGGAGACCGCACTCAGCGTGCCGTTGCTGACGGTAAGATCCGCATTGCTGAAACCGGACACCGCTTCGGAGAAAGTTATGGTGACGGTGGAGGTTTCACCCGCGCCCAGCGCCGTGTCGCTCATAACAATCGTCGCGCCAGGCCGCTGAGTATCGATGCTGTAGTTGTTCGAGTCGGTCGTGCCAGTGCCCGCATTTCCCGCCGCATCCGCCACTCCGCTGTTATCAAGCGTAATAAGGTTGCTGGTGTCGCTGATATTGGCCGCGGGCGTAAAGGTCGCCGTCCAGGTGATACCGCCGTCGGCAGAAGAGACCGCACTCAGCGTGCCGTTGCTGACGGTGAGATCCGCACTGGTAAAGCCGGTGACCGCTTCTGAGAAAGTGATGGTGACCAGCGAGGTTTCCCCTGCCTTCAGCGCGGTGTCGCCCACCACAACGGTCGCGGTGGGGCGCAGGGTGTCAATGCTGTAGTTGTTTGAGTTGGTCGTACCGGTGCCCGTATTACCTGCCGCATCCGTCACGCCGGTATTATCCAGTGTAATGAGATTGCTCGTGTCACTGATATTGGCCAAAGGCGTAAAGATCGCCGTCCAGGTGATGTTGTCGCTGGTGGTGAGATTGCTTAAAGAGCCATTGTTTACGCTGAGATCGGCAAGCGTAAAGCCGGTTACTGCCTCCGAGAAGGTGATGGTGACGACTGAGGTTTCACCGATACTTAACGCCGGATCGCTGACAACAACGGTCGCCGTGGGACGCTGGGTATCAATGCTGTAATTGTTGGAGTCAGTTGTACCGGTGCCCGTATTACCTGCCGCATCTGTCACGCCGGTATTATCCAGCGTAATAATATTGGTCGTGTCGCTGATATTGGCCGCTGGCGTAAAGCTTGCCGTCCAGGTGATGCCGCCGTCGGAAGAGGAGACTGTACTCAGCGTGCCGTTATTGATGGTCAAATCAGCGTTGGTAAAGCCGGTGACCGCCTCCGAGAAAATGACTGTGACCAGCGATGTTTCACCGATGCGCAGCGCGGTATCGCTCACCACCACCGTGGCCGTGGGCCGCACACCATCAATTATCACGCTGGCGTTAGCGCCTAACGAACCTGCGGTTCCCGGCGTCGCGAGAGTTAACTGCGCATTGTTACTGCCACTATCGCGGATAGTTGACCCGTTGAGCGCCAACGCCGCGGTACTTGCATAATCGAGATCGGCATTCCTATCGCCGCTTTGTACCGTATAGCTAAAGACCAGAGTATCAGTTCCTGAGCCGCTTACGTAGGTCGCCAGGCGATCGACGGACCCCGTATCCAGAAGCAGCGTCGGCGTGCCGTCGGTGGTATCTACCGTGACCGCCGCGTTAAAGCTGACGTTGACAAAGATGGTGCTACCTATGCCGTAGACACCGTTGGCGGTACCGGACGTGATACCAGTGACTGACGGCGCGTTAGCGCTGACTGAAATATTGATGGTATCTGTATCGCTTAGCGTGCCACCGGACCCGGTGAAGCCCTGATCGGTAGTGATAATTTGTACTGAAGCGCTCCCGTTATAGCCGCTGTTTGGCGTGAAAATCAGGCCGTTAAGCGCGGCGTTGATTGCTGCCTGCGTACCGAGAAACGTCATCGTACTGTCGCCGCTGCCAGAGCCATTCTGTAGCGTCAGGCCAGCGGTTGAGCCGAGAGTCAGCAGACCGTGCGCGGCGGTCAGCGTGACCTTCATTTCATTATTACCCACATCCACGTCGCTGACAGTGATCGCGTTGCCGTTGCCGCTGCTAAATACGAGGCTGCCGTCTTGCTGTACTGTCTGGCTGGCGGGAATATTGTTGACTGGCGCGTCATTAACCGCGCTGATGGACAGTGTAATTGCCGCTGAGGTGGTCAATGGGCCACCGGAGCCACTGTTTCCATTATCGTTAATGTTGATGTTAAGCGTAGCGCTGGTGGTGCTGTTACTGGCTGGGAGAAATGACAGTTTCCCCGCAGCAATAAACGCATTGATATCGGCGATAGTGCCAGAGAGCGTCAATAAGGTGCTGCCGGACGTCCCCACGATGACGCCAGCACTGCTGACCGCGCTGAGCGTACCGCTGTTGACAGAAAACGCGGCGGCAACCGTTGCGTTACCAGCGTCGACATCGGAAAAGGTGATACCGGTAAGCGACTTACTGGTGTCTTCCGTTACGCTAATTGTTGTGGGACCGGATATTGACGGTGCATCATTGACCGCCTCCACACTGACCGTTGAGGAAAAAGAAAGCGTTGTGGTATTCACCCCGCCGTTGCTGGTGCCGCCATTGTCGCGCAGCCCGGTAAGCGTCACCACGCGGTTTGCCGCCGTTGGGGCCTCGCTACTGTTACGGTAGGTGATGCCGTTGATGAGCGAGGCGGTAGTCGATGTGCTAAGCCCGGTCGCGCTGCTGAGCGTTAAGGTCGCAGTACCGCCACTGACGCTGACGCTGTAGGCGATGCCGTTGGTGAGGGTATTACCGCTGACCCCATTTGTGAGTGCAATGGCAGTGCCGTCGACGGTCAGGATTTCACTGGCCCCGTTACTGATATTGCTGACGGTAAGCGTCAGTTGGTCAATACTCTGTCCGGACTCAACGGTGCTGACCACGGAGCCGCTGAACAGGGGCACTGCATTACCGTTTTCCGTAAAGGTCGGCGTGCTGGTGGTTGTAGTAAGTGTCGGGGCGTCGTTGACGCCAGTAACGTTAACGCTTACCGTCGAGGCCACGCTTGTTGCGCCGTCTCCGTCGTTGACAGTCACACTAATGGAGCGCGTCAGGGTTGAGGGCTCGCTGTTATTCGTGTTCTGCCAGGTCAGTGCGTGCAGGAGACCCTGAACTGCGGCAGGCGTGGCGCTGGCATTGAGCGTAATAACCAAAGAGTTGCCGTTGGTGCCGCCGCTAAGCGTACCGATGGACACCCCGCCCCAGGTAACTGAGGTGCCGCTAATGCCAATCTGCCCGGCAGATGTGCCCTGATTTTGAACCGAAAGCACATCCTGGCCGCTGACGCCATTGCCAGAGAACGACACGGTGACGTTACCGCCGTTAAAGTCGGCCGAGTCACTGTCGGTGAGCGTGGCGTTGCTGCCCGCGTCGAGCAACACCGGTGCTCCCCCTTCTGTAAAGCTGACCGAGTCGCCATTGAGGTTGCCAATCACCGGGGCCACAGAGGTCACACTGGCTTTGACATCGGTGATAGTGATGGACTCAAACGAGGAAAAGTCCTGGCTGGTAATGGTCACGCTGGTAATGTCGTTCAGCGCACTGGGGAAGCTGCTAAGTGTGCTATAACCAGAACTACTGACCGCTACATCAAAACTTGCGGTGGTGCCGTTACCGTACTGCACCGAAAAATGCAGTGTGCCGGTGGTAGCCCCGACATTCATGCTATTAAGATCAAAGGTGGTACCGACCGGACTGCTAATCGTCAGTCGGGTGACGCTGTCGACACCCGAGTAAGCATAGAGCCCCTCATTACCATAGGAGGAATCGGCTCCCAGGAAGCCTCCAGGTGAAGTGGCAAAGGTGATGTTATAGCCTTCAACCGGGCGAGTGACCGAGTCGTGGGTGTAATCCATATCGGGATCGCTGGAGGTGAATGTTACCTGGGTCAGCAGATCGTGATAGGCATCGACGTGCAGGGCCAGCGCATCCACGGTGCCTACATTTTTCTCAAGGGTCCAGTCGCCCCCCATCAGGCTGCTGCCCGTGGCATTGCTGGAGGCTGCCACATCGGCTCCTGTCGCGCGGGCAATCCCCGCCAGCAGCGCGTCGCCACTGCTGTTGGCTCCAACGTCACAACCGTAAAGCAGAATGTCGCCATCGCGGGTCAGCGCCTTACCGATCACCGCCAGCGCTGTTTGCACCGCGTCCGTCGAAAGCGTCGTGCTGTTCAGCACCCCACTGCCGAGATTTATTTTGCCTTCCGAGCCGTGCGAAAAAATATGCATCGCGTCATATCCGCCGTGGCCAGCAGCCCACTCGGCGATTTGCTGCAGGCCATCTTTATTTCCATCGACCAGCACGACGTCAATGCCAGGACCAACGCCAGCCGCGAGCGTCTGATAATCTTTTATCGAAGTATCAATAAATACGACCTCATGACGTGGGGCATCTGGCGCGGGTGCGGTGATATCGGTAGCGTTGCTGGCGTTATACTGTGCAGTCGCCGTCGCGTCATGGTTTGCTGGCGTTACGCTGTTATTCTCCTTCGCGACTGAATGCGTCAGCGCCTGGCTGGCATCGCTCTGCGTCACTGTTTTTGCGTCACTTCCGGAAATCGCCGTTTCGGTATGAGTTGCTTCCGCTGTCGCTGTTTCATGCACAGTCGCCGCGATCGCCCCATCAAATAACATTCGCGGCTCCAGCGACCAGGCTAATAATTCGTTGGCTGTCGATGAGTTAATAATTTGCGCTTCATTATTAACGTCATTAATAATTTCGCGGTGACGGATAAACCAGTGACGCCATGCCATTTTATGCTCCTGAAAATATATTTTGGTTAAGGCGCGGATTTCCGTGCTCGTGCGAAAAAGTAACAGAACACAATGAGATTGGCCGGAAGGAAAACTCATCGCCTGGATGCGATGAAGCA
>OHCO01000107.1_pt1 | contig 14274 bp, 14 predicted proteins | sample 1577601 | NCBI WGS metagenome assembly OHCO01 (sample SAMEA3879546, study PRJEB24766) | human gut metagenome | biome: human-associated habitat; feature: feces | place: USA | collected 1985/1987 | reverse complement strand
CTGAAACAGTTAAAAACTTCCTGGACTACTGCCGTGAAGGTTTCTACAACAACACGATTTTCCACCGTGTGATTAACGGCTTTATGATTCAGGGCGGCGGTTTCGAACCGGGCATGAATCAGAAAGTCACGAAAGACGCGATCAAAAACGAAGCCAACAACGGCCTGAAAAACACCCGTGGCACGCTGGCAATGGCGCGTACCCAGGCTCCGCACTCCGCAACCGCACAGTTCTTCATCAACGTCGCGGACAACGACTTCCTGAACTTCAGCGGTGAAAACCTGCAGGGTTGGGGCTACTGCGTCTTCGCAGAAGTGGTTGAAGGTATGGACGTGGTCGACAAAATCAAAGCGGTCTCTACCGGTCGCAGCGGCATGCACCAGGACGTTCCGAAAGAAGATGTGATCATCGAAAGCGTGGACGTCAGCGAGTAATTCGTGGCAACACTCTTTATCGCAGATCTCCATCTGCATACTGAAGAACCGGCGATCACCGCCGGTTTTCTCCATTTTTTAGACGGCGTTGCCCGTGAGGCCGATGCGCTCTACATTCTGGGCGATCTGTTCGAAGCCTGGATCGGCGATGACGATCCCAACCCGCTGCACCAGCGCGTCGCAGCCGCCCTCCGCGCCCTTGTCGACAGCGGCGTTCCCTGCTATTTCATCCACGGTAACCGCGATTTCCTGCTCGGCAAACGCTTCGCCCGCGAAAGCGGTATGCAGCTTCTTCCACAAGAAAAAGTTCTCGAGCTGTACGGGCGTAAAGTGCTGATTATGCATGGCGACACGCTCTGCACCGACGATGCTGGCTACCAGGCCTTTCGCGCCAAAGTGCATCAGCCGTGGCTGCAAACTCTGTTTCTCGCCCTGCCGCTGTTTATTCGCCACCGCGTCGCGGCAAAAATGCGCGCCGACAGCCGTGCCGCCAACAGCAGCAAATCGCTGGCGATCATGGACGTCAACCAGCAGGCCGTAATTGAGGCGATGGAAAAGCATCGCGTCCAGTGGCTGATCCACGGTCACACCCACCGCCCGGCCGTTCATCCACTGACCGCGAATGAGGCGCCCGCCTTTCGCGCCGTACTCGGTGCCTGGCACAGCGAAGGCTCAATGATCTGCGTCAGCGAAAGCGACGTTGAACTGGTGCAATTCCCCTTCTGAAGCCCCAACTGGCTTACCCACGAATCAGGCAAACTTCACTGCGCAACCGTTCTCCTTGCCTTTTTTCCATGCTATTCTCTCTGCCCTCTGAAGTTGTCTGAAGCACACCCACAGGAGTTTTGAGACGCATGTCTTTAAGCAACCAACCGGCGCGCATCGCCATTGTTATGGGTTCTAAAAGCGATTGGGCCACCATGCAATTCGCCGCAGAAATCCTCGATAACCTGAATGTCCCGCACCACGTTGAAATCGTCTCTGCCCACCGTACGCCCGATAAACTGTTTAGCTTTGCTGAACAGGCGGAGCAAAACGGCTTTCAGGTGATTATCGCAGGCGCCGGCGGCGCGGCGCATCTGCCGGGCATGATTGCCGCCAAAACGCTGGTGCCGGTGCTGGGTGTGCCGGTACAGACCGCAGCATTAAGCGGCGTCGACAGCCTCTACTCCATCGTGCAGATGCCGCGCGGTATTCCCGTCGGTACGCTGGCGATTGGAAAAGCGGGCGCGTCAAACGCGGCGCTGCTGGCAGCGCAGATCCTTGCCCAGCATGATGCAGAGCTGCATCAGCGCCTGGCCGACTGGCGTCAGGGGCAAACCGATGAAGTGCTGGATAACCCGGATCCACGGGGTGCGGTATGAAGCAGGTCTGCATATTAGGCAACGGTCAGCTTGGGCGCATGCTGCGCCAGGCGGGTGAGCCGTTAAGCATTGCCGTCTGGCCGGTCGGTCTGGACGACGCGCCGGAAGCGGTGCCGTTTCAGCAGAGCGTGATTACCGCCGAGATTGAGCGCTGGCCAGAAACCGCGTTAACCCGCGAGCTGGCGCGCCATCCGGCATTTGTGAACCGCGACGTTTTCCCGGTGATTGCCGATCGCTTCACGCAAAAACAGCTGTTCGACAAACTTAACCTTGCCACCGCGCCGTGGCAGCTGCTGGCCGATAAAAGCGAGTGGCCAGGCGTGTTCGAGCGCCTGGGCGAACTGACGATCGTGAAGCGCCGCGTTGGCGGTTACGACGGTCGCGGCCAGTGGCGTTTACGCGCAGCCGATATCGATCAGCTGCCGGAGGAGTGCTACGGCGAGTGCATCGTTGAGCAGGGGATCAACTTCTCCGGCGAAGTGTCGCTGGTCGGTGCCCGCGCCCACGATGGCAGCACCGTTTTTTATCCGCTGACCCATAACCTGCATCAGGACGGGATTTTGCGCACCAGCGTGGTCTTCCCGCAGCCGAATGCTAAACAGCAGCAGCAGGCGGAAGCGATGCTGTCGGCGATTATGCATGAGCTGAACTATGTCGGCGTGATGGCTATGGAGTGTTTCGTGACTCCAGGCGGTCTGCTGATCAATGAGCTGGCACCGCGCGTGCACAACAGCGGTCACTGGACGCAAAATGGTGCCTCGATCAGCCAGTTTGAGCTGCATCTGCGCGCGATAGTTGATTTACCCCTGCCGCCACCGGTGGTCAACAGCCCGTCGGTGATGATCAACCTGATCGGCAGCGATCTTAACTACGACTGGCTGAAGCTGCCGCTGGTGCATCTGCACTGGTATGACAAAGAGGTGCGCGCCGGGCGCAAAGTGGGTCATCTCAACCTGAATGACAGCGATACCGGCCGCCTCAGCGCGACGCTGGAAGCGCTGGTGCCGTTACTGCCACCCGAGTATGCCAGCGGCATTGCCTGGGCGCAGTCGAAGCTGTAAGGGTCACAGCTGCCGGATGGCGGCTTGCGCCTTATCCGGCCTACATTGCATGACACCGACGGGTTTTGTAGGCCTGATAAGCGAAGCGCCATCAGGCAAAATCCCTCCGCTCCCACACCGTAGGCCGGATAAGCGAAGCGCCATCCGGCAAAATTCCCCCACACCCGACACATTCCGGCGTAAAATCGGCACCAGTTTTTGCAGAAGGACGCCCGATGAACGACGCCACCGATTATCTCGCCATCCTGCGGGATAACACGCCCCTTATTGATCTCCGCGCCCCGGTTGAATTTGCCAAAGGCGCGATGCCCGCCGCCATCAACCTGCCGCTGATGAACGACAGCGAACGCGCTGCCGTCGGCACCTGCTATAAACGCGACGGTGCAGAAGCCGCGTTGCGGCTCGGCCACAAACTGGTTAATGGCGATACCCGCGAGCAGCGAATTGCGGCGTGGGTCGCAGCCTATAAAACCTCGCCACAAGCCCTGCTCTGCTGCGCGCGCGGCGGCCAGCGCTCGCATATTGTGCAGCAGTGGCTGCGCGAGCGGAAGATTGATCTACCGCTGGTCGCAGGCGGCTATAAAGCACTGCGCCAGGCGGCAATTGAGGCGACGCAGGTGCGCATTCAGCGCCCGCTACTGCTGGTGGGCGGCTGTACCGGCAGCGGCAAAACCCTGCTTGTGCGCGAGCACCCTAACGGAATCGATCTGGAGGGGCTTGCCCACCATCGCGGTTCATCGTTTGGCCGCACGGCTAAGGCGCAGCACGCGCAGGCGACGTTTGAAAACCACCTGGCGGCCGCGCTGCTAAAAGTGTCGCCGCCGTTCTGGCTGCTGGAGGATGAAGGCCGGGCGATTGGCGCAAACCATCTGCCCGAAGCTCTGCGCGAGCGTATGGCGCAATCGCCGCTGGTGATTGTCGACGATCCGTTTGAGCTGCGCCTTGAGCGGCTGCGCAAGGAGTATTTTGTGCAGACCCTGCAGGCTTTTATTGACCGTGACGGTGAAGAGGCAGGATGGGAGACTTATGCGGAATATCTGCGCCACGGGCTGTTTGCCATTCGCCGCCGGCTCGGTTTACAGCGCTATGAGCAACTGACTCTCCATCTGGAGGCGGCACTGGCTGAGCAGCGAAGCCGCGGCACCACAGAGGCGCATTTCGCCTGGCTCGCCCCGTTGCTGGAGGTCTATTACGATCCGATGTATCGCTACCAGCTGGAGAAACGCGCGCCGATCGTCCATTTTCGCGGCACATTCAAAGAGGTTTCTGCCTGGCTGGCAGCACAGTGAAGCGCCATCAGGCATGTGCCGCACCGCACTCGATTGCCGGATGGCGGCGTTGCCTTATCCGGCCTACATACCGTGATGCCAATAGGTTTTGTAGGCCTGATAAGCGAAGCGCCATCAGGCATGTGCCGCACCGCACTCAATTGCCGGATGGCGGCGGTGCCTTATCCGGCCTACATACCTTGATGCAGACGGGTTTGGTAGGCCTGATAAGCGAAGCGCCATCAGGCACATTCCATTTGGGTCTAATGTCGGTCGCGTTTATCGGCGCGTTTCGCCAGCCAGTCGCCGACGACCTGCACAATCTGCACCAGAATAATCAGCGCCACGACGGTGACAATCATCACCTGGGTTTCATACCGGTAATAGCCGAAACGGATCGCAAGATCGCCGACCCCGCCGCCGCCGACAATCCCCGCCATCGCGGAATAGCCAATCAGGCTGACCAGCGTAATGGTTAAGCCGCGCAGCAGCCCGGCGCTCGCTTCCGGCAGCAGCACGGTGCAGATAATGCGTAGCGGGCTGGCCCCAAAGGCTTCCGCCGCCTCAATAATCCCCTTGTCCACTTCGCGCAGCGCGCTGTCCACCAGCCGCGCATAAAAGGCGATGGCCGCCACCGATAACGGCACCGACGCCGCGATAGGCCCAATCGTGTTACCGAGTAGCCACTGCGTCAGCGGCAGGAGCAACACCAGCAGGATGACAAACGGCACCGAGCGGATAATGTTCACCAGAATGGAACTCAACAGGTAGACGGCGCGGTTTTGCCAGAACAGATGCCTGTCGGTGACGAAAATCAGGAAACCGAGCGGCAGGCCGCCGACAATCGCCAGCACCGTTGAGATGCTGAGCATCTGGAATGTTTCGCCAAACGCGAGGCTTAAATCAGCCAGTAAATCATCCACGGATCACCTCCACCTGCGCCGTCCGGCTGTGAATGTACGCCACGGCATCGCTGACTGCCTGCGGATTTTCCTCCGTCAGTTGCACCACTAAAATGCCCAGCGCGCGCTCACCGATATACTCGATTTTGCCGTGCAGAATATTGACCGCCACGCCGAATTTTACTGCCGCGTCCGAAAGCACAGGCTGCTCGGCGGAGTCGCCAATAAACAGTACCTTCAGCAGCTGACCGGGAAGATGTTCATGCAGACGCGCGGGCAGCGTCAGGTTGAGAGTGTGCGACACCAGTTGCTGCGTAAACGGGTGCTGCGGATGGGCAAAAATATCGAACACCTCGCCCTCTTCCACCACTTTGCCCGCCGACATCACCGCCACGCGATCGCAGATGGTTTTGATGACATTCATCTCATGGGTGATCAGCACAATGGTGATCCCCATCTGCGCGTTAATCTCTTTAAGCAGCGCCAGAATGGTGGCAGAAGTTTCCAGATCCAGCGCGGAAGTCGGCTCATCGCAGAGCAGTACGTCCGGGTGGTTAGCGATAGCGCGCGCAATGCCGACACGCTGCTTCTGCCCGCCGCTAAGCTGCACCGGGTAGCGATTCGCTTTATCGCTTAAGCCTACCAGTGCGAGGATCTCCGCCACACGTGGCGCAATTTTACTCCGCTCCCACCCCGCAGCCTTCAGGCTGAAGGCGACGTTCTGCGCCACTGTGCGGGTATGCATCAGGTTGAAGTGCTGGAAAATCATGCCAATGCGCTGGCGCGCCTGGCGCAGCGTCACGCCCTCTAAATCAGAAATGGTGACGCCGTTAATATTGACTCGCCCTTCGCTTGGGCGTTGCAGAGCATTAAGCGTGCGCAGCAGGGTACTTTTGCCCGCGCCGCTGGTGCCAACAATGCCGAAAATCTCTCCGGCAGCAATGCGCAGCGAGACCGCCTCGACGGCGCGCGTCGCGCCGCTGCCACCGCGCCCGGCCGGAAAATCGACGCAAACGTTATCTAATTCAATCATGCCAACCTCAAACGGCAAAAAACAAAAGGCAGGCCGCAGCCTGCCCGATCACTCATCCGCTGTTATTGTTTATCCGCGCTCTGCATCCAGTCGGGTTTCTGGAAAGCGGCAAAGATATTTTTCGGATCGTCGATCACCGCGCGGTAAGCCGGGGATTTCACCGCCGTCACGATATCTTTCGCGAAGGGCTTGTCGGCATCTTCACTGCGCACAGCAATGATGTTTTTCAGGTTCTCGTCGAGCTTCTCCTGCTTGATCGCCGAAGCGAGATCCATCCCGGCGGCGACCGCAAAGTTGCCGTTTACCAGCGAGGCGGTGACACCATCAAGCGTACGCGGCAGTTGCGCGGCTTCCAGCGGTTTAAACACCAGCCCTTTCGGGTTGCTGGCGATATCGCGCTCGGAGGCTTTGGTCGGATCGATAGCGTCTTTGATGGTAATCAGCCCCAGCGATTGCAGGAAGCGCAGCCCGCGCGCCAGGTTAGTGGGATCGTTTGAGAGGGTGATGATGTCGCCCTTCTTCAGCTCATCGAGACTTTTGATTTTGTGCGAGTAAAAGCCCATTCCTGCAGTCGGCACAGCGATCAGCTTGCTGAGCTTAAGGCCTTTATCGGCGGTGAATTTATCGAAATAGAGGCTGTGCTGGAAGAGGTTGGCGTCGATGCTGCCGTTAGCCAGCGCCATGTTTGGCTGCACGTAATCGCTGAATTCGCGCACCACAACTTTGTAGCCCTTCTCTTTCAACGAAGGGGCAATTGCCTGTTTAACCATATCGCCATACGGCCCCGGCGCGACGCCGAAAACGATGGTGTGTGGATCGCTGTTGGCCTGCGCGAAAGGCAGACCGCAAACCAGAAGTAGTGCGCCAAAAAGCGCGCGTAAACCGAGACGAGGTCCCATACATTCTCCCTGATGGTAATGATGTGCTGTGTGACGCGGCGTGCAGTGCGTCGCGTTCAGTGTGCGCCTTGTCGATAAGGCCGGGGAATAAGATGGCACAAAGCCAGCGCAGCGGTAATTGAAAAAAATTCAACTTGTCAGGGAGAGGGAGGAGAAATGCCGGATGGCGGCGATGCCTTATCCGGCCTACGCTGGTACATTTCCGTAGGCCTGATAAGCGAAGCGCCATCAGGCATTTATGGCACCGGGCACAATGCCAAACCGATTGCCGGATGGCGGCGATGCCTTATCCGGCCTACGCTGGCATAGTTCCGTAGGCCTGATAAGCGAAGCGCCATCAGGCATTTATGGCAACCGGGCACAATGCCAGACCGATTGCCGGATGGCGGCGATGCCTTATCCGGCCTACGCTGGTACATTTACGTAGGCCTGATAAGCGAAGCGCCATCAGGCATTTGTAGCGTGCTGTGCGGCCTGCGCATCAGAGGCAGGCCGCACAGATGTCGATTAGAAATCGTAACGCAGACGGACCAGGTTCATATCGCCCAGGTTGTCGGTGCTGGAGGTAAATACGTGTTCGTAATCAACACGGAAACCATAATCCAGCTGCACGGTTACACCCACGCCATTATCGATACGCTGATAATTACGGCCGTTGGCGAACTCCAGACGGTCACCCATCACGTACGGCTGAATGTATTTCACCGCGTACTGTGCGATCGGGAATTTATACCCGGCAAAGTACTCAACGCCCCACGCATCGCCCGCGAAGTAGTTATGCACATCCTTCTTCTTGGTCAGCATGAAGTTTTGATACCAGCCGCCGCCCAGAGAGAAGGTCCAGTTATCCGGGGTCCAGCTCAGCGCGGTGCCAAGGATGTTCTGATCGTAGGTTTTGCTGTCGCCGGTAGAAGGCTGACGCATATCCGCACGGGTATAGTTCCACGCCGCGCCCCAGGTCAGATCGTCGGTCAGGTGATAATCGAGACCCAGTGAACCGCCGCTTTTACGTTTGTAACGGTTGCCGTCGGTCGCCAGGTAATCATCGCTGAACAGATAAGAAGCATAGATATCTGCATCACCGACGGTTTTCTTATATTTCAGCATTTTGCGTGAACGATAAGAGCCGTCGTAATCGCCTTTGATGCCGTTACCCGGTGCCTGCGCCAGCATGTCGTAGTCCCAGATATCGGTTTTCGCGCCGACCACATCGTAATAAACGCTGTTCTGCTGACCGAAGGTTAAGGTGCCCCAGGTCTGGCTTTTCAGACCGGTGTAGAGCATACGGCGCGTGGTGTTGTGCGCGGTTTCCGCGTAGTGGTTATCCCAGTCGAACAGTTTCGGGATATCAACGCCCAGCTCGTAGTAGCTGACCCAGCTGATGTCATCGAACAGGTAGTAATCCGCTGCGAAACGGAAGCGGGAGCCGCCGTCGAAGCCGTTACGCTTGTAAGAGCCTTTATCGCCATCGCCGGTCATGTTGTTGAACTGCGGACGAATCGAGCCACCGACGGTGAAGTTCAGGCGGCTAAGGGGATCGCCCGCCTGCGGGTTTTGTTTCAGAACAGTAATTTCTGCTTGTGCTGTGAAAGACGCCAACGCCACTGCTGCGCCAATGGCTGTCGCCAGGGCGCTTGTTTTTATTTTCATTGTTTTTCCTTGGGAATAGATACAACTAACTGTTAATTAGCGCGCGCATCATAGCTTTTATAAGATTCTGGTGGGCGAAGTTTTTTTAATGTTTTGTGCTACTAAACAACTATCGTTTAATTGTTTACACGTCGAAACAGAGCGACACCGATTGAATTATCGGTGTCGCTTTTTCAGGCAGGATTAACCACTAAATTGACGAAACAGCGCTTTGCCTTTTAATAACCGGCTACCTAACCAGCCGCCGCACAGGGAGAGCAGTAGTGCGCCGCAGAGCGGCAGCGTGATCCATAGCCGCCAGTCGGGCTGCCACGGGAAATCAAACACGCGGGTTTGCAGCAGCGCCAGCGCCGTTTCCGCGCCGATGGCGGCGACCAGCCCGGAGACCAGCCCCAGCAGCGCAAACTCACACCACAAGGTGGTGCGCAGCAGCCGTTTGCCCGCTCCCAGCGTGCGGTAGACCACCAGTTCCTGATGCCGCTGACGCATACCGACCTGCACCTGCGCCAGCAGCAGTAACACACCGCAGGCGGTAACCAGCACCACCATCACTTCCAGCGCCCGGCTCACCTGCTCCAGCACCTGGCCGACCTGTTTTAAAATCGCGCCAATATCGAGCAGGCTGATGGTCGGAAAGGCGCGGTTAAGCTGCGTTAACATGCCGTTGTTCCCCTCCAGCCGGAAGCTGGTGAGCCAGCTCTGCGGCTGCCCGTCGAGCGCACCCGGCGGGAAGATAAAGAAGAAGTTGGGCCGCAGGCTCTCCCAGTCCACCTTGCGCAGGCTGGAGATCTTTGCGCTAAACGCCTGCGTATCGCCGGTAAAAGTCACCGTGTCGCCCAGCTTCAGACCAAGCCGCTCGGCAAGCCCCTCCTCCACCGAGACTTCACCCGCTTTCGGCGGCCAGTTGCCTGCGGTCAGCGGGTTGTGATCCGGCCGCTGCTGCTGCCAGGTGAGGTTAAGTTCGCGGTTCAGCGCCTCGTCGGCGTTGCCCTCCGTCGACTGGCCGTTAATCTGCGTCATCCTCGCCCGCACAATCGGGTAGAACGCCGCCGGGATCACCTGATGCTCAGCAAGGAAGGTTTTCAGCGGCGCGATCTGCTCCGGGGCGATATTAATCAGAAAGTAGTTCGGGCTTTCGGCCGGTAACTGCTGCTGCCAGCGATCGAGCAGGTCGCCGCGCAGCACCAGCAGCATCGCCAGCAACATAAACGAGAGGGAGAAGGCCGACAGCTGGCTCAGGGTCGACCACGGCTGGCGCAGCAGGCGATTCACCGCCAGACGCAGCGGCAGCGCTTTCAGAGTCAGGCGCTTCAGCACATTAAGCAGCAGCCAGCCGACCACGCCGCAGAGCAGTGCCAGCACTACCGCCCCCGCCAGCACCGCCCACAGCAACATGCTGCCGCCCATCAGCCAGGCGAGCAGCAGCACGGTGATAATCGCTACTGCCGGAAGATAGATCTTAAGCGGCCAGACATTCGCCACCGCGTCGCGGCGCAGCACCCGCAGCGGCTGCGTCGCCAGCAGCAGACGATAGGGACGCAGCCCCACCTGCAGCGAGATCACCACGATTGCACCGATGGCCCATAGCCACGGCCAGTAGCTTGCGGGCGGCAGCGCAGCGGGCAACACTGGTTTGAGAAGGAGCATCAGGACCTTTTCAAACAGCAGCCCCAGCGCGCCGCCGGTGATCACAGCCAGCCCAAGCAGCAGTGCCCACTGACCAACAATCAGCTTTTGCAGCTGTGCGCGACCGGCACCGAGGGTTTTCAGAATCGCCACCAGATCGTAGCGGCTGCGGCAGTAGTGGCTCATCGCCACCGCAACGGCGGCGACCGCCAGCAGCAGCGTCAGCAGCGCCGATAGCAGCAAGAACTGCTGCGAACGCTGTAAAGATTTACCCAGCGCGCCGTCATCCTGCTCCAGCCCATACCAGCGCTGATCCGCGCCAAGCTGCGGCAGCAGCCACGTCTCATACTTCTCTAACTGCGCGGGCGTACCGGCAAACTTCACCCGCCAGCTGACGCGGCTGCCCGGCAAGACGGCGCCGGTTTTTGCCACATCAGCGCTGTTCATCAACAGGCGCGGCGCCATCTGGAAGGGGTTGAAGCCGGAATCGGGCTCCTGCGTCACTTCGCCAGCGATGCGCAGCGTGGCGTCGCCCACCTCAATCGTGTCGCCCGGTTTCACATTCAGCAGAGCCATCAGACGCGGAGCGAGCAGCGCCGTGCCCGGCTGCGGTTTCAGCCCGGCGGGCTGCGTCTCCAGCTCGCCATAGAGCGGGTAGCGATTATCTACCGCTTTAACACTTGCCAGCTGCGGCGTGTCGCCGGCAAACGTCATGGTGCTGAAGCTGACCTGCTCACTCACTTGCAGACCGCTTTTACGCGCCTCCTCCAGCCAGCCAGGCGGAATTTCACGCGAGCTGCGCAGGGCGCGGTCGCCGGCCATAAAATCGCGGCTCTGCTGGCTTAAGCCCTTCTCCATGCGATCGCCGATGGTGCCGAGCGCCAGCACGCAGGCCACCGCGAGGCTCAGCGCCATCCAGACAATCAGCAGCGACGGCGAGCGCCATTCGCGCCAGAACCAGCGGGCAATCATGCTTCCTCCCGCAGTTCGCCGTTGACCAGCCGCAGACGTCTGTCGCAGCGCGCCGCCAGTTGCGCATCATGGGTCACCAGCAGCAGCGTGGTGCCGTAGTGTTGGTTCATTGAGAAGAGCAGGTCAGCGATTTTGTCGCCCGTTTGCCGATCGAGATTGCCGGTCGGCTCATCGGCGAAGAGCACTGCCGGACGACCGTTAAAGGCGCGGGCCAGCGCCACGCGCTGCTGCTCGCCGCCGGAGAGCTGTGCCGGAAGGTGGTCGAGGCGTTTGCCCAGCCCCAACTCGTCGAGCAACGCTTTGGCGCTGCTGCGGCTTTCGCTACTCTTTTCACCGCGCAACAGCGCAGGCAGTTCCACGTTTTCCAGCGCGTTAAGGGTCGGGATCAGCATGAAGGATTGAAAAACAAACCCGACATTTTGCGCGCGTAATTGCGCGCGCGCCTCTTCGTCCATCTTATGTAACGGCTTACCAAGCAGATGCACTTCGCCGCTGCTGCCATCATCGAGCCCGGCGAGAATGGCGAGCAGCGTCGACTTCCCGGAACCGGACTCGCCAATCAGCGCGATGGTTTCAGCTGGTTTGACAACCAGCTCAACTCCGGTAAGGATTGAAAGCTCCTGCTCCCCCTGACCGACGGACTTCTTAAGATGATGAACTTCAACAATGTTTTCCGCTGGCATTTGCCCTTCCTGTTTTTGCTTTTGTTAACCTTTCGCGCCGCGGCGGCGGACACGCTATTGATTCTTGGCGACAGCCTGAGTGCGGGCTATCGGATGGCGGCAACGGCGGCCTGGCCTGCGCTGCTCAATAACAAGTGGCAGCAACAGCCTGTGGTGGTGAATGCCAGCATCAGCGGCGACACCTCGCAGCAGGGCCTGGCGCGCCTGCCCGCGCTGTTAAAAGAGCATAAACCGCGCTGGGTGCTGGTCGAACTCGGCGGCAATGACGGCCTGCGCGGTTTTCCGCCGCAGCAAACGGAACAGACGCTGCGCCAGATTATCCAGACGGTAAAGAGCGCCAATGCGAAGCCGCTGCTGATGCAAATACGGCTGCCCGCCAACTACGGTCGTCGTTATACTGAGGCCTTTGGTGCCATTTACCCGAAGCTTTCCAGCGAGCTCGATGTTCCTCTGCTGCCCTTTTTTATGGAAGAAGTCTATCTGAAACCGCAGTGGATGCAGGATGATGGTATTCACCCCAATCGCGATGCCCAGCCGTTTATTGCCGACTGGATGGCCACGCGACTGGCTCCTTTAGTTAATCACGCCTCCTGAATATTCAGGCGCGTCCCCAGGTAAAGTTATGCAAAAAACGGTCTTAATAACAGGATGTTCCAGCGGTATTGGTCTGGAGAGCGCCCGCGAGCTAAAGCGTCAGGGGTTTCGCGTGCTGGCGGCCTGCCGTAAAACCGACGATGTGGCACGCATGGAGCAAGAGGGATTCACCGGCGTGTTGCTCGATCTTGATGACGCGGCGAGCGTGGATCGCGCAGCGGATGACGTGATCGCCCTGAGCGGTAATCGCCTCTATGGCCTCTTCAATAACGCCGGTTACGGCGTGTATGGCTCCCTTGACTCCATCAGCCGTGAACAGCTGGAGCAGCAGTTTTCCAGCAACTTTTTCGGCACTCATCAGCTTACGCTGCGTCTGCTTCCGGCCATGCTGCCGCACGGCGAAGGACGCATTGTAATGACCTCATCGGTGATGGGCCTGATCTCCACGCCCGGTCGCGGTGCTTATGCCGCAAGTAAATATGCGCTGGAAGCCTGGTCCGATGCGCTGCGCATGGAGCTGCGCCACACCGGCATTAAAGTGAGCCTGATTGAGCCTGGCCCCATCCGCACGCGTTTTACCGATAACGTCAACCAGACGCAGCGCGATAAACCGGTAGAAAACCCCGGCATCGCCGCGCGCTTTACCCTCGGCCCGGAGGCGGTGGTCGCCAAAGTGCGCCATGCTTTTGAGAGTAAACATCCGAAATTGCGCTACCCCGTCACGCTGGTGACATGGGCGGTTAGCCTGCTGAAACGTCTACTGCCAGCGAGCATGATGGATAAAATTTTGCACGGATGAGTTGAAGGCGCGTGTCGCGTCCCCATCTCATTCTTACTTGTTTAAACAGAGAAATTGCCATGTCCGTACAGAATATCGTCAATATTACCGAAGCGAACCTGCAACAGGTGCTGGAACAGTCCGTTGCGACCCCGGTGCTGTTCTATTTCTGGTCCGAGCGCAGCCAACACTGTCTGCAATTGACGCCGGTCCTGGAAACGCTGGCCGCGCAGTACAACGGGCAGTTTATTCTGGCGAAAGTGGATTGCGATGCCGAGCAGATGGTCGCTTCGCAGTTTGGCCTGCGCGCCATTCCAACGGTCTATCTCTTCCAGAACGGTCAGCCGGTCGATGGTTTCCAGGGCCCGCAGCCGGAAGAGGCGATCCGCGCCCTGCTCGACAAAGTGCTGCCGCGTGAAGAAGAACTAAAAGCGCAGCAGGCGATGGAGTTGATGCAGGCAGGCAACCACGCTGAGGCGCTGCCGCTGCTGAAAGAGGCGTGGCAGCTATCTAACCAGCAGAGCGAAATCGGTTTCCTGCTGGCGGAAACGCTGATTGTGTTAAACCGCGCCGACGAAGCGGAAGCGGTGCTGAAAGTGGTGCCGTTGCAGGATCAGGACACCCGTTACCAGGGGCTGATCGCGCAGATCGACCTGTTGCGCAAAGCGGCCGATACGCCGGAAATCCAGCAGCTGCAACAGCAGGTTGCCGATAACCCGGAGGATGCGGCGCTGGCAACCCAACTGGCGTTGCAGCTGCATCAGGTTGGGCGTAATGAAGAGGCGCTGGAGCTGCTGTTTAACCACCTGCGTAAAGATCTTGGCGCGGCGAACGGCGACGCGCGTAAAACGCTGCAAGAGATCCTCGCCGCGCTCGGCACCGGCGATGCGCTGGCGTCGAAATACCGTCGTCAGCTCTACTCTCTGCTTTACTGATCACCCTGCTAAATTTGGCGATCGGGCTGCTTTCGTCGCCAATTCGGGCTAAGATGGCATCAAATTAAACAGGAG
>OHCO01000106.1_pt1 | contig 14340 bp, 11 predicted proteins | sample 1577601 | NCBI WGS metagenome assembly OHCO01 (sample SAMEA3879546, study PRJEB24766) | human gut metagenome | biome: human-associated habitat; feature: feces | place: USA | collected 1985/1987 | reverse complement strand
CCAAAGATGCACGGCTCACATATTTTATCTATCCCACTTATCGCACAAGCTGGCGATCTGGCTGGCGAACTTGGCCAGGTCCTTGTTGGCGCCGCCCTGGTTGTGGCGGATGACTTCCATCAAACGCTGACCCATATTGACCAGGCGGTCGTAAGCAGCGCTGGTGCGCACATTGGCTTCGGTGCGGGTCTTGACGATTTTTTGCGTGTTGCCGGTCTCGGCGCAGGCGGCGCGGCCATCGCTGACGATCCAGACAGCGCCGTTATAGGGCGCGTCGGCCTCGTAGCCTTCGGCCCGCAGCTTTTCGGCCCAGTGGGCGGCCACGGCATCCTCGCCATGGTTGACAAAGACGAACTTCGGCTTTTCGTCAAAGGCGTGCAGCCAGGCGGCCAGGCCGTCCTTGTCGGCGTGGCCGGAAAGCCCGCTCAGCTGCCGGATGCTCGCCTTGACCTGCACCGGCTCGCCAAACAGCTTGACTTCCTGCGCGCCGTTGACCAGCGCGTTGCCCAGCGTGCCGGGGCTTTGGTAGCCCACGAACAGCACGGTGCACTCCGGCCGCCAAAGGTTATACTTTAAATGGTGGCGGATGCGGCCCGCGTCGCACATGCCGGAGGCGGAGATGATGACCTTGGGGGTATGGTCCTCGTTCAGGGATTTGGACTCGTCCACGGTCTCCGTCAGATGCAGACCCGGGAAATTGAACATATGGGTGCCGTCCTTCACCAGCTCCAGAGCGTCCTCGTCCAGATAGCCCCGCAGATCGCCGCAGAAAATGGTGGTGGCGCTCTTGGCCAGGGGACTGTCCACATACACGGGGAAATTCGGCACGGAGGTCACCAGGCCCTGATCCTTGATCTCCCGGATGAAATACAGCAGCTCCTGGGTGCGGCCCACGGCAAAGGAGGGAATCACCACGTTGCCGCCCTTGCCCAGAGTCTCGTCGATGATCTGGGCCAGCTGGCCGGTATAGCTCCACACCTCTGTGTGGTTGCGGTCGCCATAGGTGCTCTCCATGACCACATAGTCCGCCCCGGTGAAAAACTGGGGATCCCGGATGATGGGCTGGTCCACGTTGCCGATATCGCCGGAGAACACGATGGTTTTCGTCTGGCCTCCCTCGGTGAGGGTCAGGCGGATGGAGGCGGAGCCCAGCAGATGGCCTGCGTCGATAAACACCGCTTCCACCCCATCGCACAGGTGAACGGGCTGGCCATACTCGCAGGTGTCGATGAATTCCGGCACCCGCTGGGCATCGGCCACGGTATACAGCGGCTCCTCCTCGGGCCGGCCGGCCCGGCGGTTCTTGCGGTTTTTATACTCGGCGTCGCTCTCCTGAATGTGGGCGGAGTCCTGGAGCATGATGCTCATGAGCTGAGCCGTGAGCCGGGTGGTGAGAATACGGCCCTGAAAGCCGTTTTTGATGAGCATAGGCACCCGGCCGGAGTGGTCGATGTGAGCGTGGGTGATAAGCGCATAGTCGATGCTGCCCGGGGCAAAGGGCAGGGAGCGGTTGTCCACCTCGTCCCGGCCCTGCTGCAATCCGCAGTCGATGAGGATGCGCTTGCCGCCTACCTCCAGACAATGGCAGCTGCCGGTGACACACTGGTCAGCGCCGAAAAAACTCAGCTTCATGGCATTCGTCCTTTCCTCTCAAAAAGTTGGTGACCTTATTGTAACACTTTTTCCCGGCGGCGGCAACAGGAATTGCATTTTGCCGGAATATCCGGTATAATAAGCAAAGATCATCCGATACATCTCCCCAAGGAGGAAACCATACATGTTTGACCAATCCCATATCCGCAACTTTTCCATTATCGCCCACATCGACCACGGCAAGTCCACGCTGGCGGACCGGCTGCTGGAGCTGTGCGACGCCGTGCCTCAGCGGGAGATGGAAAACCAGATCCTGGACAATATGGACCTGGAACGGGAGCGGGGCATCACCATCAAGGCCACCGCTGTTCAGCTGGACTACACCGCCGACAACGGCGAAAAATATGACCTGAACCTGATCGACACCCCGGGCCATGTGGACTTCAACTATGAGGTCTCCCGGAGCCTTGCGGCCTGCGAGGGAGCCGTGCTGGTGGTGGATGCCAGCCAGGGGGTGGAGGCCCAGACCCTGGCCAATACCTATCTGGCCATCGACGCGGGGCTGGAGGTGCTGCCGGTCATCAATAAGATCGACCTGCCCTCTGCCCGCCCGGCGGAAGTGAAGGCCGAGGTGGAGGACATCATCGGCATTCCCGCGGAGGACGCTCCGGAGATCTCCGCCAAAAACGGCATCAACATCCATTCGGTGCTGGAAATGATCGTGAAGGATATCCCCGCCCCCAAGGGGGACCGGGAGGCCCCCCTCCAGGCCCTGATCTTCGACAGCCAGTATGACGCTTACCGGGGGGTCATCGTCTACACCCGGATCAAGGAGGGTACCGTCCGGGCCGGAATGGACATCCGGATGATGGCCACGGGGGCCACCTACAAGGTGGTGGAGGTGGGCACCATGCATCCCATGGGCCTGAACCCCAAGGAGTCTCTGGGAGCCGGAGAGGTGGGCTACATCACCGCCTCCATCAAAACCGTGTCCGATACCCGGGTGGGCGACACCGTCACCGGGGTGGAGAACCCCGCCGCCGCGCCCCTGCCCGGCTACCGGCAGGTGCAGCCCATGGTCTACTCCGGCGTGTATCCCGCCGACGGGGCCAAATATCAGGACCTGCGGGATGCTCTGGAAAAGCTGAAGCTGAACGACGCCTCCATGAGCTTTGAGCCGGAAAGCTCCATTGCTCTGGGCTTTGGCTTCCGCTGCGGCTTCCTGGGACTGCTGCACATGGAGATCATTCAGGAGCGGCTGTACCGCGAATTCGACATGGACGTCATCACGACCGTCCCGAACGTATCCTATAAAATCACCACGACGCAGGGCGACGTGCTCGAGGTGCACAACCCCTCGGGCCTGCCCGAAATAACCAAAATCGACTCGATCGAGGAGCCTTATATCCTGGCTCAAATCATCACCAAGTCGGATTTCCTGGGCAATGTGCTTAAGCTCTGCATCGACAAGCGGGGTACGCTCATGGGCGAGCATTATGTGACGGCGGACAGGGTGGAGCTGACTTATGAGATGCCGCTTTCCGAGATCGTGTTCGATTTCTATGATAAATTGAAGTCTGTCTCAAAGGGTTACGCGTCGTTTGACTATCACGTCACGGATTTCCGCACAGCAAGGCTGGTCAAGTTGGACATCCTTCTGAACGGAGACCCGGCGGATGCGCTTTCTACCCTTATCCACGAGGATCACGCCTACGAATTCGGACGTAAGATTTGCTTGAAGCTCAAGGAGTTGATCCCTCGCCAGCAGTTCGATATCGCGGTCCAGGCGGCCATCGGGGCGAAGATCATCGCCCGTGAGACCGTGCGTCAGGTCCGCAAGGATGTGACCGCGAAATGCTACGGCGGCGATGTGACCCGTAAGAGGAAACTTCTTGAGAAACAGAAGGAAGGCAAGAAGAGGATGCGCCAGATCGGTACGGTTCAGGTGCCGCAGAGCGCCTTCATGGCTGTGCTCAAACTGGATTCTTAGGAATATGAACGTGGCTCTTCTCATAACCCTTACCGATGATGGCAAGGATGGCGCCACCGCTTGCCTTGAGGAATGTCAAAGGCAGACGGAAGCATTGACGGCCACGGGAGGATATTCATTCACCACTTTTTTGAATGATGAGGGAGTAGGTGGGTATCAGAAGGTTTGGGAAAAGGTTTTGGGGATCGGCTTCGACTTTTACCTTTGGATGGATTCAGACCTCAGGTTGGAGGAAGGGGCTTTCGCATCGTTCTTCGAGAATTCATTCTTCCTGCGTCATAAGGCCGTGATGGCCGGCACTGTCTCCGACTTGTCTGGCAACCTGCTCTCCGGTGGCAGATCCCGTCATGGAAGGCTTCTGGAACCGGATCCGGTCATCCCTGTTCCTTGCCATCTTTACGACATGACGCTCACGCTAGTCCCTGAATACGCCGTCAGGCATCTTGAAAATCCGTCTGATATATTCCGGCCCAATCTTCTTGACTATGGTTGTGGAGCCAAGGTGGCGAAAGCTGGAGTCGCCCGAGTCATCGCTCCGGGGATTCTGGCGCGCACCGGCAGGAAACCGGATCTTCCTGCTTGGAAGAATCCTGACAGACCGGCCGCGGAAAGAATATCGTCATTGATAAGAGGGAGCAACCGAGAGTTTATTCGGGTTATGCATTCGATTTTCAGATAATATTCGTACATTTACGCTTACGCATTCGGTTGCGGATGCGCCTTTAACGACATAAACATTAAAACATCCAATATTATGAAGCATCCTAAAATAGGAATCCGTCCGACCATAGATGGCCGTCAAGGCGGTGTACGTGAAAGTCTTGAGGAAAAGACAATGACCCTTGCGGCCAATGTCGCCGCCCTCATTTCCTCCAATCTGAGATATACCGACGGCACTCCGGTGGAGTGTGTCATCGCTGACGGTACGATCGGCCGTGTGGCTGAGAGCGCCGCCTGCGCCGAGAAGTTCGAGCGCGAGGGTGTCGGCGGAACAATCACCGTGACATCCTGCTGGTGCTATGGCTCCGAGACCATGGATATGAACCCTTACTGGCCGAAGGCTGTATGGGGATTCAATGGCACGGAGCGTCCTGGTGCGGTTTACCTCGCCGCCGTGCTTGCCGCGCACGCACAGAAGGGCCTTCCTGCTTTCGGAATATACGGTCACGATGTCCAGGATCTCGATGACAACTCGATCCCGGAGGATGTGGCCGAGAAGATTCTCCGTTTCGCCCGCGGCGCTGTCGCGGTGGCGGAGATGAGAGGGGAGTCTTACCTTTCGATCGGCAGTGTTACGATGGGCATCGCCGGCTCCATCGTGGACACCAACTTCTTCCAGAAGTATCTGGGAATGAGGAATGAAAGTGTAGATGAGGTCGAGATCCTGAGGCGTATGGATCTTGGAATATACGACCCTGAGGAGTTCGAGAAGGCTATGGCCTGGGTCAAGAAATACTGTATGCCTAACGAGGGTTGGGACAAGAACCCTGAAGGCAAGCAAAAGACCCGTGAGCAGAAGGACAAGGATTGGGAATTCGTGGTGAAGATGACCATCATCGTGATGGATCTTATGCACGGCAACCCTAAGCTCCGCGAGATGGGATTCAAGGAGGAGGCTCTTGGGCACAACGCCATCGCCGGAGGTTTCCAGGGACAGCGTCAGTGGACCGACTGGATGCCTAACGGGGACTTCACGGAGACCCTTCTGAACACCAATTTCGACTGGAACGGCCGCAGGGAGCCTTCGATTCTTGCCACAGAGAACGACTCGCTCAACGGCACGGCTATGCTTATGGCGCACTTGCTGACCAACCGTCCTCAGATCTTCTCCGATGTGAGGACGTACTGGAGCCCTGAGGCTGTCAAGAGGGTGACCGGCAAGGAACTCACCGGCAAGGCCGCCCCTGGAATCATCCACCTCATCAACTCCGGAGCCACGACTATGGACGGCTGCGGACAGAGTTCGGACGCTGAGGGTAATCCGGTTATGAAGCCGTTCTGGGAGATGACCGAGGAGGACGAGAAGCGCTGCCTTGAGCACTCGCAATGGATGCCGGCCGACAGGGACTACTTCCGTGGCGGCGGATTCAGCATCCATTTCGTGTCAAGGGGAGATTTCCCTGCAACAATGGCGAGAATCAACATCGTGGACGGGCTCGGACCGGTTCTCCAGATCGCCGAGGGATGGGTTGTGGACATCGATCCTGAGATCCACGCCGTTCTCGACAAGCGTACCGACCCTACCTGGCCTACAACCTGGTTCACCCCACGCCTTGACCCTAAGAAGGATGCCTTCAAGGACGTTTACAGCGTGATGAACAATTGGGGCGCCAATCACGGAGCGATCTCCTACGGACACATCGGCGCTGACCTCATCACCTTGGCCTCTATGCTCCGCATCCCTGTCTGCATGCACAACGTGGACGATGCCAAGATATTCCGTCCAGCGGCTTGGAACGCGTTCGGAATGGACAAGGAGGGTGCGGACTTCCGTGCCTGCGCGAACTTCGGTCCGATCTACAAGTAATCCTTGAATATGAAGGAGAAGGATTCAATCTTAAAGGCAGGCGGAGTAAGCTACGTCCTGCCTTTTATTCTCATAACGACCTGTTTCGCCCTGTGGGGATTCGCCAACGACATCACCAACCCGATGGTCAAGGCATTCTCCAAGATATTCAGAATGAGTGTGACGCAGGGCTCTCTGGTCCAGGTGGCATTCTACGGCGGCTATTTCTGTATGGCTCTTCCGGCGGCGATGTTCATCAGGAAATTCTCCTACAAGGCTGGCGTTCTTGTCGGGCTTGGACTCTATGCGCTCGGGGCTCTGCTGTTCCTTCCGGCCAAATCTGTCGGTGTCTATGGCTTTTTCCTTATCGCATATTTCATAATGACTTGCGGTCTGTCTTTCCTTGAAACCAGCTGCAATCCGTACATTCTGAGTATGGGAACGGAGGAGACTTCGACCCGTCGTCTGAACTTCGCCCAGTGCTTCAATCCGATCGGCTCGCTGATGGGAATGTACGTGGCGATGAACTTCATCCAGGCGAGGCTGCATCCGGCCAGCACGGCCGAGCGGGCGCTTCTGGACGATGCGAGCTTCGAGGCGATGAAACAGGCTGATCTCAATGTGCTTACGGGACCTTACTGGGTTGTCGGCCTTGTCATCATCGTGATGTTCGTCTTGATACTTGTCGCGAAGATGCCTAAGAACGCCGACAAGGATCACGAGATGAACATCGGCCCGGTTCTGAACCGCCTGCTTCACAGGCCTCGGTACTGGGAGGGAGTGATCGCTCAGTTCTTCTATGTCGGTGTGCAGATTATGTGCTGGACATTCATCATCCAGTACGGCACAAGAGTGTTTATGGCCGAGGGAATGGACGAGCAGGCGGCCGAGGTGCTTTCGCAGAAGTACAACATCGCGGCGATGATCCTGTTCGTGACCTGCCGCTTCCTGTGCACTTGGCTGATGAAATATCTGAAACCGTCCAAACTCTTGACAATCTTCGCTATAGGAGGAATGATCGCCACTGCCGGCGTGATATTCCTGCAGAACAGGCTCGGGCTTTATTGCCTTGTGGCTGTCAGCGGGTTTATGTCGCTGATGTTCCCGACGATCTACGGAATCGCCCTCGGAGGGCTCGGGGATGACGCCAAGTTCGGTGCCGCCGGCCTCATTATGGCCATTCTGGGTGGCTCTGTGCTTCCTCCGCTCCAGGCTTGGATCATCGACAAGGGCACGATCGGTTTCCTGCCGGCTGTGAACGCTTCGTTCATCCTGCCGTTTATCTGCTTCATTGTCGTCTGCTTCTATGGAATCAGGACGACTAAGATTCATCTGGCAGACGTTAAAGAATAGGTTAAGGATTATCCAGCCCGGAAATGATTTCCAGGCAAAAAAACAGAGCCTGCATCGTGTGATCGTTGAGGATCACCAGCGGCTCCGGACATATTCCAAGGAAAGACAGCGCGATTGTGGTCACGGAAAGGGTTATGATCGCGCTTGTCAGTGGCAGTGCGATCAGGTTGGTCAGAATGAAGTACTTGGGAAAAGTGTGGAAATAGTACCACGCCAGCGGGCCGGTGAAAACTTGGCAGGAGATTGACAGCATCGCCGCGCTCCATATTTTCCGTAAAGGATTGAATCTGGATAATTTAGAACCGTTTGGTGCGGGATAGATCCGATCAAGGGTAGGGAAGAGCAGGAATATTCCCGCCATCGCCATATAGGACAGCTGGAACGCCACTGAGGTGATGACATCCGGCTTCAGGGCGAGCTGGATGGTCAGAGCGGCCAGCAGAACCCTGACCGGCTCCCTTTTCCGTCCAAGCAGCTTGGCGGTCTCGTTGATGGTGATGAACAGGAATGCGCGGATGATCGAAGGCGTGGCACCGGTCATAATGGAGTAGAAAAGTGCGGCCACGATGATCAATGAATATCTCAACCTTCTGATCCACGGGCTATTGCCTAAAGGTGCGGTCAGCCTTGCAAGGAGGATATAAAGCACACCGAGATGCAGCCCTGAGAGTGCGAGGATATGCGAGGCACCGCTGTCCCTGAATATTCCCGTGATCTCTTTCGTCAGGTCGCTTTTGTCGCCGGTCAGCAGGGCTTTCACCAGTTGGCCGCTGGTCTCGGACGGGTAAGGTATATTGTCAATGACGTTCTGCAGTGTACCGACGGCATTGGCCGCCGCCGAACCGATGAATCCGCTTTCATATTCAGGAATACCGCTTGCGATGTGATAATTCAACGAGCAGAATATTCCCGTGACTATGAATATTCCCGCAAAGAATATCCGCCGGCCGCTGAGCCTGCCTAAGCGCGTCAGCCTGCCGAGGCGCGGTTGGTTCGACAGGCTCACCGACCGCTTCCCGCTCCGGTCGCTGAGCTTGCCGAAGCGAACCAATAAGGTTGTTATACAAATGAGAACAAGGAGAATCGAACTAGTGATGAACGGCAGTCCTCCGGAAAGAAGAGGGTACAGAGCCACCCCCATCGCGACCCCGGCCGCAAAAGGAACACTTATCCCTACGATATCTCTCGCCTCATTCATCACACAGTTCCTTAATATGCGGTAAAAATAGTTAAGTACCAGCTGCTTGACATGAAGAACGATGACGTTTACTCCCTTTTGGCCAAAGGTATAGTTGAGAAAATCGGCCTTGAATGCGGAAGGCTCCAGCACACTCCGGCGGGTAAGGAGAAGGTTGTGAAGGATCTTCCTGTCCCTGACCACACGGTCGGAATGCAGATTGTGCTTGATGCCCTTATCGACAAGGACCACGGTGTCCTCAAGTCATTCGACGACATTGAGGCTGTCGGCCACAGAATCGTGCAGGGTGCCGATTTCTTCTCCGGAAGCGCCATCGTGGACGAGGATGTCATCAAGAAGATCGACTTCTGCTGCGACTTCGCCCCTCTCCACAACCCGGCCCACCTGCTTGGTATCAGGGCTTGCCAGGAGGTTCTGCCTTCAGTGCCTCAGGTCGTGACGTTCGACACCGCCTTCCATCAGACGATGCCGCCTTACGCCTACATGTACGGCCTCCCTTATGAATATTATGACAAGTACCACATCCGCCGCTACGGCGCCCACGGAACGAGTCATCAGTTCGTGGCAAAGAAGGGCGCTGAGATGGTCGGCCTTGATCTGAACAACTCAAGGATCATAACCTGCCACATCGGTAACGGAAGCTCCATCACCGCTATCGTGAACGGAAAGTCAATCGACACCTCTATGGGTCTCACTCCGCTTGAGGGTCTGGTCATGGGAACCCGCTGCGGCGACGTGGACGCAAACGCCGTCCTCTACATGATGAAGAAGGAGAATCTCACTCCTGATCAGATGTACGACATCGTGAACAAGAAGAGCGGTTTCCTCGGAGTCTCCCAGAAGACATCCGACGCCCGTGAGCTGGACGAGCTCGCCAACAACGGTGACCGCCAGGCCAAGCTTGTACTCAAGATGCTGACATTCCAGATGATCAAGTACATCGGAGCCTACACCGCCGAGATGAACGGAGTTGACGCCATCTTCTTCACCGGCGGTATCGGCGAGCACAACAGCCGTCTGCGCCGCAGGGTCTGCGAGAACTTCACCTATCTCGGACTTGCGTTCGACTACGAGGCCAACACCGCCTGGGGAGTTGACACGGTGATCTCCCTGCCGGATTCCAAGGTCAAGGTCGCCCTTGTCACCACCGACGAGGAACTCGTCATCGCGCGCGACACCATGCACCTCGTGCAGAGCATGGATGAATAGAATCAATCTAAAAAAAGAAATATCATGATCACAAAATTCGCTGACGTATTCGCCGAACTCAAAGAGAAGGGCGTATGCAAAAGATTGGTGGCCGCCTGGGCTGTTGACGAGCACACAATTGTGGCTTGCGCCAAGGCTTCGGAGTTAGGTTTCGTGAAAGTCACCCTTGTAGGTGACAAGGAACTCATCAGAGAGACCTGCCAGAAGAACGACATCGACATCGAACTCTTCGAGATTGTCAACGAGCCGGTTGAACTCAAGGCTGTCTCAAAGGCCGTTCAGCTTGTTCACGATGGTGAGGGCGATGTCCTGATGAAAGGGCTTTGCTCCACGGACAAGTTCCTCCGCGCTATTCTCAACAAGGAGACCGGACTTCTTCCTCAGAAGGGCGTGCTCAGCCACGTCGGAGTCATTGAAAGCCCTAACTATCACAAACTCCTCTTCCTGTCAGACATGGCCGTGATTCCTCTTCCTGACTTCCGCCAGAAGGTGAAGATAGCCGGTTATCTCATCGGAGTGGCCAAGTCATTCGGCATCTCAAAGCCTAAGCTTGCGTTCATCGCCGCATCCGAGCAGGTGCTTGATTCCATGCCTGCCTGCATGGAGGCCGCCGCTCTCGCCAAGATGGTTGACCGCGGACAGATCAAGGGCTGTGTCGCTGACGGCCCTCTGGCTCTGGATGTCGCGATCGACAAGGAGTCTGTGGAGATCAAGAAACTTGTCAGCCCGGTTGCCGGTGACGCTGACTGTCTTGAGTTCCCTAACATCGAGTCCGCCAATGTGTTCTGGAAGACAAACTCCAAACTCGCCACTGGTGTGAAGCAGGCTGGAATGCTCGTCGGAACGACTGTCCCTTGCGTGCTCGCAAGCCGTGCCGACAGCGTTGACACCAAGCTGAACTCCATCGCGGAGGCTGTGATGTTTGTCAACAAGTAGTATTAATAATCAAACCATTCCTCATCACTTGAAGTATTTTGATGAGGCGGATAGAACATATTCCTCGGAGGAAACTTCGAGGAATATTTCATTCTGAGCTTGTCGAAAAGCTCCGCCGTGTGCCGCGCGAGCCCCGGCCCTTTGTAAGTGCTTGTGTTGGAAATGAATATCCAGCATTCCCCGTCAGGGAAGTACTTGATCAGCGCGCTTGTCCCGGCGAATGTCCCGGTACGTGTCCAGTAACCGTCCTTGGTGTCGTTCCAACCGAGCGAGTAGGTGCTCTCGTCGAAATATTCAGTCATCTGATCCACGCTTTCCTTGCTGATGATGTCAGGCACTTCCGGTCTGCCGTCGATCGAGGCTACGAGCAGTGCCAGTTCCGGTGTCGATGCCGCCCAGGCTCCCGCTCCGGAAAGACCAGTCACATTGTTGCCGCCGTAGCAGCGGATGACCTTACGGCCGCTGTTGTTGAACTCCTCCGCCGGCTCGTCATCGTGTTGGACATAGTAGCGTGTCTCGTTGGGGAGCTTGTGCTTGTAGTAGTTGCCGGCGATGTGGAAATCAACGCATCCGATTGGCCGCAGCACATTCTCCTGCATAAAGGTCTCATAGTCCATCCCGCTGACTTTCTCAATCACCATGGAAAGAGCCAGATAGCCGAAGTTTGAATATTCCTGAGCGGTGCCAGGAACGAATTTCACCCGCCTTTTGAGCTGGAGCTCCATCAGTTGCTCCTGTGTGGGAACCTCCTTCCAGCCGTTCTGCATCATTATCCAGCGGGTCGAGAACATCGGGTCTCCGCCACGTTTGGAGAAACCACCCTTGTGACGCAGAAGGTCTTCAACCGTAATCCTATTGTATAAGGTGTCTTTTATGGCGGCGACATAGGCTGAGTCGTTCAGGATTCCATCCGGCCCGAACACGTGGTCCTTGATGCTCAGCAGTCCTCTTTCCTGAAGAACCATAATTCCCACAGCTGTCACCAGCTTGGAGACGGACGCCATCCTCAGAATATTCCCAGGCCCCATTTTCTTGTCGGTGTCGGCCTCCCCGTAGCCTTTGGCGAAGAGCAGGGAGTCGTTCCTCATGACCGAGAGGGACGCTCCGTGTATTCCCCAGTAAGTCAGGTAGTCCTTGACTATCTTATCGAACCCGGCCAGGCAGGACGTGTCTGACATCTCGTTTGTAAGGGTTTCGTTGAGGTTTACCGGCACAGGACACGATTCAGTTTCCTTATCCATCCGCTTGCCGAACGCTGACTTACCGGCTATGATGACGACCAGCAGGACAGACAGTCCCGCCGCGCAAGTGAGGATCAACCTTTTTGTTCTGGAATCCGACATATTCTTAGATCAGTCCGGCCTTTCTTCCGAAGTCGATGATGAAATCGGCTGTCCCGTCTATTCCGAGAATCGAGGAGTCGATGCAGAGGTCATAGTCAGACGCCGCTCCCCAGTTGCCGAAAGTGAAGAAATTGTAGTAGGTCTCCCTGGTCCTGTCCTGTCTTCCGATTCTGGTGCGGGCCTCCTCCGGGCTGATTCCCAATCTTTCGGAGACCCTTTTCACACGGTCCTCCAAAGGCGCGCAGACGAAGACATCCAGGCATTTAGAGTCCCTGAGGATGTAGTTGGAGCACCTGCCTACGAAAACCGCCGGACCTTTCGCCGCGATGTTCCTGATGACCTCGCTCTGGATTTTGAAAAGCTCATTGTCACCGACGTAGTTTTGCGCGCCGCCGAACCTTCCGGTCCCGAAGAATGATGAGATGTTGAATATGCTTCTTTTCTCGTCGCTGCGCTCGAACAGTTCCTTGCTGAAACCGCTCTCGTCGGCTGCCTTGGAGATCAACTCGTTGTCATAGACCGGGACGCCCAGAGTCTCGCTTATTTTTAACGCGATGAGCTTTCCGCCGCTCCCGAACTGGCGTCCGATGTTGATTATTGTGTTTTGTCCGTTCATATTCATTAGTTTTTAAGAGATCGCGCTTCCAAGGATCGTTGGCTCGTCCCCGTCCTTGAGTCTGCTGAATTTGCGCATGAGATTGCCGATCATGACCAATGTCGTGACGCAGGCCAGCGCATCGGAGATAGGGAACGCCGCGAACACTCCATGAATGTCAAAGAACAGCGGCATCAGGTACAGCAGTGGCACAAGGTAAAGCAGTTGGCGGCTGAGGGACAGGAATATTGACTTCCGGACCATTCCGAGACTCTGGAACAGGTTGGTCGATACCATCTGCCAGCCTACGATCAGCACAACCGGGTTCATCACTCTCAATCCTTTCTCCGCCATCTCCTTAAGGCTTGGATCGTTGGTGAAGATGCTGACCATCACTTCCGGGAGGAACTCCGAGGCGATGAACCAGAAACCGGTTATGATCGTGGCCCACATTGACGTGCGCAGGAATACCTCGCGGACCCTTGAATATTTCCTCGCCCCGAAATTGTAGCCGGCGATAGGCTGCATTCCCTGGTTGAACCCCATCACCACCATAATGAACAGGAAGTTGATCCTGTTGATGATTCCGTATGCTCCGATCGCAAGGTCGCCGCCGTACTTGAGAAGCTGCTGGTTGATGAACATTGTCACGATGCAGGAGGCCGAGTTCATAAGGAAAGGCCCCATACCGATTGACAATGAATCCTTTGCGATCCTCCACTCAAGACTGAAGAACCCTTTCGGCAGACGAAGGACATTGTCCTTCCGGGTGAAATAGTATATTGAATATGCCAGCGAGACAGCCTGGCAAATCACCGTCGCCAAGGCGGCTCCGCGGACACCCATCCCGAACGTGAAAATGAATATCGGGTCCAGGATGCTGTTGAGGATCACCGTGAAAAGGGTCAGTCCCATCGCCATCTTCGGGTTGCCCGAAGACCGGATGATGCTGTTCAGTCCAAAGTAAAGATGAGTGATGACATTTCCGTAGAGAATGATCTCCATATAGTCCCTGGCGTACTTCAGCGTGTTGGCGCTGGCTCCGAAGAAATAGAGAATCGGATCCAGGAACATCAGGCAGAACACGGTGAACAGGAGGCCGACGATGCAGTTCAGGGTCACCTCGTTGGCCAGGACCTTGTTGGCGATCTTGTAGTTCCGCTGTCCGAGCAGCACGGAGATCATGGTCGCCGCCCCGACGCCGACAAGAGTGCCGAGCGCCGTGCTGAGGTTCATCAGCGGGAACGTGACAGCAAGTCCCGAGATGGCCAGCGATCCCGATCCGGGAATATGCCCGATGTAGATGCTGTCCACCATATTGTATAAAGAAGCAGCGGTCTGGGCTATGATTCCCGGGACCGCATACATCTTCAGCAACTTTCCTATTTTCTCTGTTCCAAGCTCCGTAGGAGCGGTCTGTGTCTGTGGCATTATATCTTCCTTATTCTTCTTTGTCAACAATCTCGATCTCGAAAGTCAAAGGGGCAAATTTTGGAATCACGTTTCCGCTGCCGCTGTATTTGTAGCCCAAAGCCGAGTAGAACGCGCAGATTCCTTTCTCGTAGGATTTCAGTTTTGAGAGGCAGTAGGCGAATCCATCGATTGTGGTGCTGCCGT
>OHCO01000102.1_pt1 | contig 14420 bp, 10 predicted proteins | sample 1577601 | NCBI WGS metagenome assembly OHCO01 (sample SAMEA3879546, study PRJEB24766) | human gut metagenome | biome: human-associated habitat; feature: feces | place: USA | collected 1985/1987 | reverse complement strand
TCAGACACCGTCGTAGGTCTTGCGAAAAAGGGGTATATACGATATAATAACATATAAATATAAGTATATGCAAGCGCGGACCGGCAAGGCCGGATGGAGGACCTGTATATGGAGAAAGTAAGACGCGACCCGGCCAGCCTCAGCCGGCTGGTGAAGGATTTTGACCTGGAGGTCGTATATAAGGGCCTGGATTATGACACACGGATGATCACCATTCCGGATGTGAACCGTCCGGCCCTGCAATTGGTGGGTTTTTACGACTATTTTGAGCCCAAACGCCTGCAAATTCTGGGCAAGGCGGAGTTTACATTCCTGAAGGCCATGCCCCTGGAGCAGCGGAGGAAGGTATTCGAGGACCTGCTGCGCTGCGAGATCCCGGCGCTGATCGTGGCCCGGAATATGGAGATCTTTCCCGAACTGATGGAGATTGCCCGCAAGCACGGGCGGACCCTGCTGCGGACGGAAAAGACCACCGTGGAGCTGACCAGTCACATCATCGACTATCTGAACCGGGCCCTGGCCCCCCAGATCACCCGCCACGGCGTGCTGATGAACATCTATGGCCAGGGCGTGCTGATGATCGGCGACTCCGGCATCGGAAAAAGCGAGACGGCTATTGAGCTGCTCAAGCGCGGTCACCGGCTGGTAGCCGACGACGCGGTGGAGATCCGCCGCATTTCCGACTCGCTGTACGGCTCGGCCCCGGAGATCATCCGCCACTACATTGAGATCCGGGGTATCGGCATCATCGACGTGCAGCAGCTGTTCGGCATGGGCGCGGTGCAGTTTGACTCCGACATTGAGATCGTGATTCATCTGGAGCCCTGGCAGGACGGTAAGTTCTATGACCGCCTGGGCCTGGAGGGCGATACCTACACCATCCTGGGGGTGCAGCTGCCCTATGTCACCATTCCCGTGCGGCCGGGGCGGAACCTGGCCGGCATCGTGGAGATCGCCGCCATGAAAAATCGCCAGATGCGATACGGCTATAACTCCGCCCGGGACTTCATGACGCAATTTGACCAGAAAATGGATGAGCTGGCCCGGCAGGCCAAGGAGAAGCAATGAACTATATCGGCATCGACATCGGCGGCACCAACCTGAAGGCCGGGCTGACGGATGAAAACGGACGGCTGCTGGCCGTGAAAAGCATGAAGATCCGGGAGGTATCGGACCCGGACGTTCTGGCGGACACCCTGGTGACCCTGACGGAGGAGCTGGCAGCCCAGGGCGGCATTGCGGTGCAGGATATCGCCTCTGTGGGGGCGGGCATCCCCGGCGTGGTGGACATCCGCACCGGCTCCATCGTGTATACCTGCAACCTGCCTCTGCGGAACATTCCTCTGCGGAAGCTGTTCAAGCGGCGGCTGGGACTGCATCTGTATGTGGAAAATGACGCCAACTGCGCCGCCCTGGCGGAATACTACGCCGGAGCCGGGCAGGGCAGCAAACGCTTCGTTACCATCACCCTGGGCACCGGCATCGGCGCCGGAATCATCCACAACGGCAAGATTTTCCACGGCGGCAACGGTATGGCCGGCGAGGTGGGGCATACCTGCATCGACTATCAGGGTCTCCCCTGCCCCTGCGGCCGGCGGGGCTGCTGGGAGCAGTACGCCTCCGCCAGCGCTCTGAAGCGGTTCACCGCCCAGGCATTGCAGGACAATCCCGACAGCATCCTGGCCCAGGTCATCCGGGAGCACGACGGTCATGTGTCCGGCCAGTCGGCCTTTATGGCCGCCCGGCTGGGGGACCCGGTGGGCCGGCAGGTCTGCGACATGTATATAGGCTATCTGGCGGCGGGCATCGCCAATGTGGTGAATATCTTCCAGCCGGACACTCTGGCCATCGGCGGCGGCGTCAGCAACGAGGCCGATGAGCAGCTGCTGCACCCTCTGCAGCGGCTGGTGGAGCGGGAGACCATCCCCTGCAGCTCCGACAAGAAAACACGCATCGTCAAGGCTCAGCTGGGGAATCAGGCGGGCATCATCGGCGCTGCGCTGCTGGGCAAGAAGAAACGGATATGAGGGAGGACGCTATGCAGTGGTATGAACGATTGGATGAAAAGCTCCGGGATTACCTGCCGGACATGACGGTGGAGCATGACGTGCCCATGAGCCGCCATACCTCCTTCCGCATCGGCGGTCCGGCCCGGCGCATGGCCTTTCCGGAAAGCCGGGAGCAGCTGGTGATCCTGCTGGGGCTGGCGGAGGAATGCGGCGTGCAGCCGTTTCTGCTGGGCCGGGGCACCAACCTGCTGGTGTCGGACCGGGGGCTGGACACCCTGGTCATCAAAACGGCGGAGCGCATGACCGGCATCCGCCGTCTGGACGATGTGACCCTGGAGGCTGACGCCGGTGTGCTGCTGAGCCGTCTGGCGGTATATGCCCAGCAGGCGGGGCTGGCGGGGCTGGAATTTGCCCACGGCATCCCCGGCAGTCTGGGGGGCGCGGTGTGCATGAATGCCGGGGCCTATGGCGGAGAAATGCGCCAGGTAGTGACGGAGGTCACCGCCCTGTATCCCGACGGCATCCGCCGTCTGACCGGCCCCGAGGCCGCCTTCGCCTATCGGCACAGCCGGTTTCTGGCCGACGGCGCCGTGGTGCTGGGTGCGGTGGTGCGCCTGACCCCGGACGATCCCGCCGCCATCCGGGCCCGGATGGACGATCTGATGGCCCGGCGCAAGGCTTCCCAGCCTCTGGAGTGGCCCAGCGCCGGCAGCACCTTCAAGCGGCCGGAGGGCTATTTCGCCGGGACCCTCATCGACCAGACCGGCCTCAAGGGCCTGACGGTGGGCGGCGCCCAGGTATCCGAAAAGCATGCGGGCTTCGTCATCAACACCGGCAACGCCACCTGCGCCGACGTGCAGGAGCTGATCCGCCGGGTGCAGGAGGCCGTATACCGGGCCCACGGCGTCCGCCTGGAGCCGGAGGTCCGGTTCGTGGGTGAATAAGCAATTTCCCGGGAAAAGAGGAAATAACATGGAAATTCTCATTATATCCGGCTTGTCCGGCGGCGGCAAAAGCCGGGCAGCCTCGTTTTTGGAGGACATCGGCTACTATACCGTGGACAATCTCCCGGCGGAGATGATGATGAAATTCGCCGGGTTCTGCGCCGCCTCCAGCGGCCGGTACGACCGGGTGGCGCTGGTATACGACGTGCGCTCCGGCGAGCCCACGGACATGCTCATCGACACCCTGGAGCAGCTGAAGGCCAGCGGTGTCAACTGCCGCATGCTGTTTCTGGAGGCGGATATCCCCACCATCATCAACCGCTATAAGGAGACCCGGCGCATGCATCCGCTGCAGGCCAAGGGTCTGAGCATCGAGGAGGCCGTGCGGCGGGAGCGGGTGCTGATGCAGCCGGTGCGGGACCACGCGGACTTTGTGCTGGACACCTCCTCCCTATCCACGGCCAAGCTCCGCAGTGAGCTGCTGAACCTGTTCGGCACCCCGTCGGACCGGGGCGGGCTCAACGTCAGCGTGCTCTCCTTCGGCTTCAAGCACGGCATCCCCATTGAAGCGGACCTGGTGTTCGACGTGCGGTTCATGCCCAACCCCTATTATGTGGCAGAGCTGAAAAACAAGACGGGCCTGGATCAGGAGGTCCGGGACTTCGTATTCTCCTTCCAGCAGACCCATGAGTTCATGGAGCAGCTGGAGAAAATGATCGGCTTCCTGCTGCCGCTGTACAGCGAGGAGGGCAAGACCGCCCTGGTCATCGCCATCGGCTGCACCGGCGGCCACCATCGGTCCGTGGCCGTGGCCCATGAGCTGGCGGCCTACATCACCCGCGAGGGATATCAGGTCACGGAAAATCACCGGGATATCTCCCGGTAAGGAGGTGCGCTTATGGGCGGCTGCTATTCTGTGGCCCCGGAGCACGGGCCCCGCATTGCCGCCATTGGCGGCGGAACGGGTCTGTCCACGCTGCTGCGGGGGCTGAAGCTGTATACGAAAAACCTCACCGCCATTGTCACCATGGCGGACGACGGCGGCGGCTCCGGCCGGCTGCGGCAGGACCTGGGAATGCTGCCGCCGGGAGACATCCGCAGCTGTCTGGAGGCTCTGGCCAATGCCGAGCCTCTGATGGCCCAGCTGATGCACTATCGCTTTTGCGAGGGGACGCTGGCAGGACAGAGCTTCGGCAATCTGTTCCTGGCGGCCCTCAACGGCATTATGCCCAGCTTTGACCGGGCGGTGGAGAGCATGAGTCAGGTGCTGGCCATTACCGGCCGGGTGCTGCCGGTGACAACGGCGGACGTGCAGCTGGAGGCCACCTTTGAAAACGGAGCCAGCGTAGTGGGCGAGAGCCGGATCTTCCGCTGCAAGAAGGAGCAGGACTGCCGCATCCGCCGGGTGCGGCTGATCCCGGAGCATCCCCGGGCCCTGCCGGCGGCTGTGGAGGCCCTGGAGGAGGCGGAGGTCATCGTTCTGGCTCCCGGAAGCCTGTATACCAGCATCATCCCCAATCTGCTGGTGGACGGCATTGTGGACGCCATCCGCCGCTCCCGGGCACTGAAGGTCTATGTCTGCAACGTCATGACCCAGGACGGCGAAACCGAGGGCTACACGGTGTCCGACCACATCCGCGCCCTGTTCAAGCACTCCTGCCCGGGGCTGTTTGACCTGTGCCTGACCAATTCCTCCCCCATTCCCCCGGCGGTGGTGCAGCGCTATGCCCAAGAGGGAGCAGAGCCCATTTTCTGCGACCGGGAGTCCGTGGAGGCCCTGGGGGTGGAGATCGTCAGCCGCCCGGTGTCCACGGTGGAAAACGGCCTGGTGCGCCATAACCCCGGCCACCTGGCCTGGGAGCTGGTACAGCTGCACAACCAGCGGAATATCCGCGTGGTCACCGCCGGCCCCCACCGTGCCACCCACAATCAAGTGGAAAAATAAAAGGAGACTCAGCCATGCAGTCCTTTGCCTATAAAGTCAAAAGCGAACTGTGCCGCCAGCCGGTGTCGCGGCAGTGCTGCGCCCGGGCGGAGGCCTATGGGGTGCTGCTGTTCTGCAACACCTTCTCCTCTGCGGAGGTGCGCATTATTACGGAGAACCCGGAGTTTGCCGGCCGACTGCCCCGACTGTTCCAGCGGGCATTTTCCCTGAAATTCGACAGCCTGCCCGATGGCACCCGGGACAAGCTCATCTTCCGCATTACCCGGCAGGAGAAGCTCCGCCGCATCGTTGATCTGCTGGGTTATGACCCCAGTCTGGTGCTGCATGTGAACTTCGGCCTGCTGGAGGATGAGTGCTGCCGCACCGCCTTTATGCGGGGGGCCTTTCTGGCCGGGGGCAGCGTCACAGACCCGGAGAAGCGATATCACCTGGAGCTGGCCACCTCCCACATGCAGGCCAGCCGTGAGGTGTCGGCCCTGCTGACGGAGATGGGCTTCGTGCCCCACAGCGTCCGCCGCAGCGGCAGCAGCGTCATCTATTTCAAGCAGTCCGAGCACATTGAGGATCTGCTGACCACCATCGGGGCCCCGGCGGCGGCCATGGACATCATGACCGCCAAGGTGGATAAGGAGATCCGCAACGGCGCCAACCGGGCCATGAACTGCGACATGGCCAACGTCAACAAAACCGTGGACGCCGCCCTGGAGCAGACCGCCGCCATCAGCCGCCTGGCGGAAAGCGGACGGCTGGCTCTGCTGCCGGAAAAGCTGCGCCAGGCGGCGCAGCTGCGGCTGGACAACCCCGAAATGTCATTGCAGCAATTAGCGGAGCGCAGCGACCCGCCGGTGAGCAAATCCTGCATGAATCATCGTATGCGCAGACTGATGGAGGAAGCGAGGGAATCCCATGAATAAAGCCGAACGTTGCCACGCCGCCATGGACTACCGGCGGCAGGGGCTCAATTGCAGCCAGTGCCTGCTGGCCGCCTTCCGGGACCGGGCGGGCCTGACGGTGGACCAGGCTATGGCCCTGGGGGCCGGCATGGGCGGAGGCGTCCGCTGCGGCAGTATCTGCGGCGCGGTGTCCGCACCGGTGATGCTGCTGGGAACCGCCTGCCCCGATCCCACAGACCGGGCCGCCGTTACCGCCCGGGTGAAGGAGTACCAGCGGCGCTTTACGGAGCGGTTCCACCGGCTGGACTGCCGGGAGCTGCTGCGGTCCCAGGATCTGGAGCCGTCGGAGCTGGCGCTGGAGCTGGCCGGCAGCGACCACTGCGGCCGCCTGATCGTCACGGCAGCGGAGCTCCTCACCGATATGCTGGAGGAGGCGTAATATGGCCTTTGCCCATCTGCATGTCCACACGGAATACAGTCTGCTGGACGGTGCCTGCCGCATCCGGGACCTGCCGAAGCTGGTGAAGGAGCTGGGGCAGACGGCTGTGGCCATCACGGACCACGGCGTTATGTACGGCGCCATCGACTTCTATCGGGCCTGCAAGGCCCAGGGCATCCATCCGGTCATCGGCTGCGAGGTATATGTGGCCCGGCGCACCCGGCTGGATAAGACCTATGAGCTGGACGCCGAATCCCGTCATCTGGTGCTGCTGTGCGAAAACGAAACGGGATACCGGAATCTGTCGTACCTGGTGAGCCAGGCCTTTGTGGACGGGTTCTATATCAAGCCCCGCATTGATTTGGACCTGCTGCGCCGGCATTCGGAGGGCCTTATCGGCCTGTCCGCCTGCCTGGCCGGAGAAATTCCCCGCCGCCTGGTAAACGGCGACTATGACGGGGCCAAGGAATATGCCCTGACCATGCAGGATATCCTGGGCGAGGGCAACTTCTATCTGGAGCTTCAGGATCACGGCATCCCCGACCAGACCACGGTGAACCGGGGCCTGCTGCGCCTGCACCAGGAGACGGGTATTCCCCTGGTCTGCACCAACGACGCCCACTATCTGCGCCGGGAGGACGCCGAGAGCCATGACGTGCTGCTGTGCATCCAGACCGGCAAGACCGTTGACGATGAAAACCGCATGCGCTATGAGCCGCAGAATTTCTATCTCCGCTCCACGGAGGAGATGGAAGCGCTGTTTGCCGGATATCCCGATGCCGTGGAGAACACCCAGCGTATTGCCGACCGCTGCCGGTTTGACTTCACCTTCGGCAAGTATCACCTGCCGGAGTTCCGGCTGCCGCCGGGGTACGACTCTCCCACCTATCTGCGGGAGCTGTGTGAAAAGGGCTTCGCGGAGCGCTACGGCGCCCAGAAGCCGGAATACCACCGGCAGCTGGAATACGAGCTGGCCATGATCGAGAAAATGGGCTTTACGGACTATTTCCTCATCGTCCAGGATTTCGTGAACTATGCCAAGGGCGCGGGAATCCCCGTGGGGCCGGGCCGCGGCTCCGCCGCCGGCAGCATGGTGTCCTACTGCCTGCGTATCACGGACATCGACCCCATGCAGTACAGCCTGTATTTTGAGCGCTTCCTGAACCCGGAGCGGGTGTCCATGCCGGATATCGACATGGACTTCGGCGACACCCGCCGGGGCGAGGTGGTGGACTATGTCCGCCGCAAGTATGGCGACGACCATGTGGCCCAGATCGTCACCTTCGGCACCATGGCCGCCCGGGCCGCCATCCGGGACGTGGGCCGGGTGCTGAACATGACCTACGCCGAAACGGATACCGTGGCCAAGCTGGTGCCCACCGGGCCCCATATCACCCTGGAGGACGCTTTGAAGCTGTCCAAGCAGCTGTCGGACCTGTACCAGGGAGACCCCAGAGTCCACAAGCTCATCGACACCGCCCGGGCCCTGGAGGGAATGCCCCGGCACGCCTCCACCCACGCCGCCGGCGTGGTCATCACCAAGCGGCCGGTGTACGAATACGTTCCCCTGGCCCGGAACGACGAATCCATCGTGTGCCAGTATACCATGGTGACGCTGGAGGAGCTGGGCCTGCTGAAAATGGACTTTCTGGGGCTGCGGAACCTGACGGTGCTGGACGATGCGGTGAAGATGGTCCAGAGGGACCACCCGGACTTCCGCCTGGCAGACATTCCCATGGACGACCGGGAAACCTTCGACATGCTGACCCAGGGGAAGACCGGGGGCGTATTTCAGATGGAATCCTCCGGCATGACCGGCGTGTGCCTGGGGCTGAAGCCCCAGAACATTGAGGACATCACCGCCATCATCGCCCTGTACCGCCCGGGGCCCATGGATTCCATCCCCCGGTTTGTGGCCTGCAAGCACGATCCCTCCCTGGTGACCTATAAGCACCCCAAGCTGGAGCCGATCCTCTCCGGCACCTACGGCTGCATCGTGTACCAGGAGCAGGTCATCAAGATCTTCCAGGAGCTGGCGGGCTATTCCCTGGGCCAGGCGGACATGGTGCGCCGGGCCATGTCCAAAAAGAAGGCCAAGGACGTGGAGCGGGAGCGGGAGGCCTTTCTCCACGGCGACCCCTCCCGGAGCATCCGGGGCTGCGTTCCCAGCGGCATTCCGGAGGCCACGGCCCAGGATATCTTCAACGAGATTTACGACTTCGCCAACTACGCCTTCAACAAGGCCCACGCTGTCAGCTATGCGGTGGTGGCGTATCAGACGGCGTACTTCAAGTGCCACTTTACCCGGGAGTATATGGCTGCCCTGCTGACCTCGGTGCTGGACAACTCCGACAAGGTGGCCGAATACATCGCCGAGTGCAAGGACTGCGGCATCGCCCTGCTGCCGCCGGATGTGAACCGCTCCTATGACCGGTTCACCGTGGAGGAGGGCGGCATCCGCTTCGGCCTGGTGGCCGTGAAGAACATCGGCCGGGGCTTTATCCAGGCCGTGGTGCGCCAGCGGCAGCAGGACGGGCCCTTTGCCTCCTTCCAGGATTTCTGCCAGCGGATGTTCGACTGCACGGACATGAACAAGCGGGCTGTGGAGAACCTCATCCGCTGCGGTGCCTTCGACAGTCTGGGAGCCAGACGCTCCCAGCTGGTGGCGGTGTACGAGCGGGTACTGGACGGCATTGCCTCCTCCCGCCGGAAGAATGTGGAGGGGCAGATGGACCTGTTCGGCATGTCCACCCCCTCAGGAGCCGCCGTGTCCGCAGTTCCCCTGCCGGATATCCCGGAGTTTACCGCCGTGGAGCGGATGAATATGGAAAAGGACACCACGGGCCTGTACCTGTCCGGTCACCCCATGGAGGACTACCGTCCCCTGGCCAAGCGGGCCGGGGCCGTACCCATCCACGCCATCATGTCCGATTTCGAGGCCGAGGGCGGTCCCCGGCGGTTTGCCGACGGACAGAATGTCACCGTAGCCGGGGTCATCACCGCCAGCCGCACCCGCACCACAAAAAGCAACACCCTCATGGCCTATGTGACCATCGAGGACGAACTGGCGTCCATGGAGCTGCTGTGCTTCAGCCGGGTCATTGACCAGTGCGGCAGCTATATGCAGGTGAACACCCCGGTGCTGGTAAAGGGACGCCTGTCCGTCCGGGACGAGAAGCCGCCCCAGATCATGTGCGACTCTCTGTACCCTCTGGAAAGCGGACTGCCGCCTGCGGCGGCGCAGCCCGCCCGCCGTCCGGCTCAGAAGGAGAGCACCATCTATCTCCGTTTCCCCAGCGCCGACAGCCCCGCCTTTCGCCACATCAGGCTGGTGATGACCATGTTTGAGGGAGGCACCCCGGTAAAGATCCGCCTGGCGGACACCGGCAAGCTGCTGGGCACCCACTGCCTGAATCACCCGGCCCTGCTGCAGGAGTGCCGGGAGTGGCTGGGCAGCGAAAACGTCGTAGTCAAGGAAAAATAAGCTCAGCCCCCGGCCGCACGGCCGGGGGCTGTGACATGTTTGCTCGTCAGTGGCAGGCGCAGTAGCTGCGGGTGCTGGCATAGTCCTTGGGCATTTCCAGGGTGCTGGGCGGGAAAAACTCCCCGATGGGGAAGGCCACGTTGCGGAACAGGCCGCAGGGGTCCTCCTGGTCGCCGCAGCTGCACTCCGACTGGGGGATGCAGTAGTCATACACCGGGATCAGCAGCTGGGTGTCCCGCTCCAGCCGCACCAGGGTAAACTGGCCCAGGGTCACATAGAACCGGCGGCGTCCGCTGTCATCGAACACCAGCTCCTCGCCGAAGCTGCGGGCGATGAACGCCGGAATTTCCGTCAGGCCGCACTCACAGCACCGGGGCTTGCAGCCGTCGTCCACCCGGGTGTCCAGAACGATGGGGTCCACGGCCTCCACCACGGCGGTGGGCAGGTTGGTACGCATACGGCCGGGGATATCCAGCTCGTCAATGACCGTGTCGGAGGAAAAGATCTTGGCGCTGCCCTCGCTGCCGAACAGGATGCAGCGCTTGTCGAACACGCACAGGCCCTCGGCCCCGGCGCACCGGGGCGTTCCGGTACCCACCTGCAGGGTCACGCGGTAGAAAAACCGCATGTCGATGGAGTAGAATCCCCGGTTGAAGGTCACCGGCTCCACATCGGTGTAAACGTACAGCAGCTCCGCCGTGCCACCCCGAACCATCTGGCATCCGGACAGCAGCTCCATGGCCGACGCCGTGGGATAGAACCGCAGGTCCTCCACGCAGTCCTTGTCGCGGCAGGAGTCGAAAATCTTCCGTGTATGGATACAAACGGACTCGCGAACACTGCTCAGATCGCAGACCGGGCCCGGCATTCCGTTTTCAGGCATGAAATAAACCTCCCATTAAGTAATGAAGGGGCTGGCTGCGCCCTTCATTCCAGTGTATGCCGCCTGCCGCCGGTGGTGCGGGAAAAAGGCCTGTACAAATCCGGGAATTTCCGGTATAATAAAGAAAAACGGTTGGAGAGGATGGGACACGCATGGCTGCCGGATTCATTCACGATAAGCTGGAGATCAAATTCCTGATTCTATATATTGCCGCCCGGGTATCGAAGCCCCTGCCGCCGGAGGGCATGCAGGAGCTGACCATGTGCGACGACGGCATCGACTACTTTGCCTATGCCGAGTGCCTGAACGACCTGGTACGGACGGAGCATCTGCGTCTGACGGAGGACGGCTGCTATGCCATCACTCCCAAGGGGCTGAAAAACAGCGAGATCTGCGAGTCCAGTCTCCCCTACTCCGTGCGGCTGCGGACGGATAAGAATGTGGCGGAATACAACCGCCTGCTGCTGCGGAAAAACCAGGTCCAGAGTCGGGTGGCTGCCCAGGAAAACGGCTCCTATCTGGTGGAGCTGCGGCTGCGGGACGATGTGGACAGCATCCTGCACCTGGAGCTCACCGCCGCCACCGAGGCCATGGCCCGGGATCTGGCGGACCGGTTCCGGAAGGACCCGGAGGGCATCTACACCCGGCTGCTGTCGGCCCTGTATCCCCCGGCTGAATAAAAATCCCCCCTGGAGGACACACGTCCTCCAGGGGGTTGGCTCATCCTGCGGCCATGGCCAGCAGCCGGGCAGCAATAGGCCCGGCGGCGTCCGCGCCGCCGCCGCCGTTTTCCACCAGCACCACAAAGGCCAGGGGCAGATCCTCGTCCGCCACAAAGCCCGCGAACCACGCATGGGGCGACTGACCCGGCGCAGCCTCGGCGGTGCCGGACTTGGCGCACACCGCCAGCGAGCCGAACATGCTCTGTCCATAGGTCTGCTGCACATTGTTGCGCATCATATCCCGCAGCACCCGGCAGGTGTCCGCGTCAAAGGGGGCCTTCAGAGACGGCGTGCCGTCTCCGGGCAGAGGAATGCCGTGCATGGTGGTCTCCTTATATACCAGCCGGGGTCCTGCGGACCTGCCGCCGGTGATGGAGCCCAGGAATCGCAGAAACGCGCAGGGATTCACCAGATCGTCGTACTGGCCCACCCCAGACCAGCCCAGATCTGCCCCCTGACCCACGGTAAACTGTCCGGCCGCCGCGCTGATGCCGCTGACGGTGAAGCTCCCCGTCAGTCCGGCCTTTTCCGCGTATCGAGCCAGGGTGTCGCCCCCCAGCTCCACCGCCATCTGAGCATAGGCGCAGTTGCAGGACCGGGCCAGGGCGTCATACAGGTCCATATCCCCGTGGGCATAGGGACAGGTGATAACGCCGCCGTCCAGCTCCAGACGCCCAGTGCAGGTGAAGTGCCGGTCCAGAGCGCCGTCCAGATTCTCCAAAGCCGCAGCAGTGGTCACCAGCTTGAACACGGAGCCCGGGGCAAACGTGGACGACAGCACCCGGTTCAGATACACGCCGTCATACCGGCTGTCCCCGTCCCGGATCTCCGGCGGGTCCGCCGGGTCAAAGGTGGGGCTGGACACCATGCACAGCACGTCGCCGGTGCGGTAGTTGTACACCGCCACGGCCCCCTTCCGGCCGTTCAGGGCCTCCAGGGCCGCAGCGTTCAGCTCTGCGTCAATGGTCAGATATACCTTGTGTCCTCCGGCGGAGGTACCCGTCAGCGGGTCAAAGCCCACCAGGCGCCGCCGCATAGCCGCCTTGGCAGAGGTGGAAATGTTGTCGTCCCGGTCGCCCACCACATGGAGCGTCGCCCGGCGAATGACGCCGTCCTCTGCCCAGCTGCCGGAGGCCCCGTCATACAAAAGCACCCCGTTGCGGTCCAGCACCTGACCCAGGGCCAGCCGCCCATTCCGATAGGCATGGTCATTGGCGGAGAAGGCGGCCCACTGTCCGCCCCGCACCACATACCGCACGCAGAACAGCACCACGCCCGCACCCAGCACAGCGATCAGTGCCAGCACCAGCATGGACCGCAGCTTTACCTGTTTCAAGACCGCTCCTCCTTTCCGAATATCTCATCCACAGGGACCCCGGGGATCCCGTCGAAGAATCCCTCCTGCCGCTCCGGCGTTTTTTCACTCTTGGGCGGCGGAGAGATTTCTTTTTCCGGCGGACGGCGCACATCGACGGCCTTCAGATAGGCCAGCAGCCCCCAGCAGGACAGCATGCTGGACCCGCCCATGGACACAAAGGGAAATGTCACACCGGTCAGCGGCAGGATATCCACCGCGCCCAGCACGTTCAGAGAGGTCTGGAACACCAGCATAGACGCCGCTCCGCAGGCGGCGATGGCATAAAAGCTGGAGCGGGCGCTGTCACCGGCCCGCAGGGCAAACGCCGCCAGGGCGATCACCGCCGTCACGCATACCAGCGCCAGCAGCAGCCCGAATTCCTCCGACACCACGCCGAATACCAGGTCCGTGTTGGCCGCCCCCACATATTTCAGCCACGCGTCCTCCGGCCCCGTGCCGAACAGGCCGCCGGACGCAGCAGCGGACATGGTGCGGCTCTGCTGATAGCCGGTGGTCTGGGTAAATTCCCAGGCATGCCGCCAGACGGTGAACCGCTGGGCCACATACGGCTTGAAGTGCAGCACCAGTCCCCCGGCAAAGCCCGCAGCCGCTGTCATCATCACGATGGAGGCCAGATCCCCGGTCCGCAAAAAGGCAATGCACAGAAAGGCCACGAAAAACACCAGCGCTGTGCCAAAGTCACTCATCAGCGCCAGACATCCCACGCAATAGGCGGAAAACAGCACCGTGAAGATCAGGTTCCGCTTGGCAAAGAGCCGGTCCAGGGTGGCGGCCCCCGCCAGGATAAACGCCAGCTTCACCAGCTCCGACGGCTGGAAGGAAATGGGGCCCACCGATATCCAGTTCTTGGCTCCGAAAATGCGCTCCCCCATCACAACGTTGAAGGCCAGCAGTGCCGCCGCGGCCGCAGCCACCGGCCAGCGCAGCTTCACCGCCAGATGCAGCCGCCCCAGCAGCCACACCAGGGTGCCGTAAATGCCCATGCCCAGTGTCACCGCCGCCAGCTGCTTGTAAAGGGCCCCCGGGTCCCAGGCGGCGGTAATGGCAAAGCCCACCGTGGTCAGCAGCAGCGCCAGGATCTCCAGATCAAACTGTCTCCGGTGCAGCTTCCGGCTGACGGCGTACAGCACCCACCCCAGGCCGCACAATCCGAAAAAGCCTGCGCTGATGGGATAGATATTCTCCGCCCCGAAGCTCGGGGCAAACTGTGCCCACAGCAGCAGCTGAATAAATGTCAGCAGCCACAGGCCGCCCACCGGCCCGGGCCGCCGCCGGGGCTGGCCAGATGGCTGGGGCTTGTCCGACGGGAAAAAGAACAGCTCCACACCGCCCACGGCGATGGAGTCGCCGGGATGCAGATCGGCGGTCGTCAGCGTCCGCTGTCCGTTCAGCAGCACGCCGCTGCTGTGATTCAACGGGTTGACCCGCCATGTCCCGGCCTCGTCCCGGGACAAAATGGCGTGACTGCGGGACACAGAGGGAAAGTTTATGCGAATATCCGACCGTTTTGCGCGGCCAATCACGTTTTCCCAGTGATAAATTTCATACCGCGCACCATTGGACAGGGTCACAAAGCCCCAGCTCTCCCGATCCTTTCCCCGGAACAGGGACAGGCAGCACCGCACCAGCAGCCAGACTGCCAGCCCGGAAACCAGCGCCCTTCCCAGCCACAGGATCACCGGCAGCGCCGGAGAGATGTATTGTTGTAAAAATGCCGTCATAG
>OHCO01000100.1_pt1 | contig 14443 bp, 9 predicted proteins | sample 1577601 | NCBI WGS metagenome assembly OHCO01 (sample SAMEA3879546, study PRJEB24766) | human gut metagenome | biome: human-associated habitat; feature: feces | place: USA | collected 1985/1987 | reverse complement strand
GTTGCCTCAGATTAAGGAATCTTTTCGGTCCAGATGTCTTTTCTCAACTTATTTTTTAACGCTTACTTATGGGACGGGCGTATAAATCACAGATTATTATGTAAATTTGCGAAGCCGAGATCGGAGATGCGGGAGTCTGCCGGCTGAAAAAGGCTAGAGACTGAGAGATTAATGAATATTGCTGGAGACCTTCAGGCCCGTATCTCCTCCTCACCGCAGAAGAACTTCTTTCTCAGTGCTTTGGAGAAGAAATAATAATCCTCTGTGCGCAGATTCATGCTGTTTGCGTACGGCAGCATCAAAAAACACCCTCTCGTGCGCGGGAAGCATGATTTTACGCACGGTAACCTTATGAATATGAAAGTTTTGAAAACAGTAGCGGCGATTGCCGCGATTGTTGTGTCGGCGGGATGCTCCAGGCAGACCGTAGGTGTGGATGAGTATCTTATCAAAGGAGTGGTCAGGAATATTCCCGACAGCACGGTCATTAGTCTTATGAGGAGCGATGGCCGGTTGGCGGTCCGCGTGGCTCAGGATACGGTCATCGGCGGTCGTTTCGAATTCCGGGACACGATCTCAGGCGGAGCGGTTCAGTTCGGGCTGTGCTCGTTCGGCAAGGGCTTCCCTAATAATATACTTCCGGTCTGGGTGAAGCCGGGCGTGAAGGTCACGGTCACGGGTGATGACAACCTGCTGCTGACATGGAGGGTAAAGAGTCGTCTTCCGGAGCAGAAGGCCGAGAATGATTTTCTGGCAGTCCAGTTTCCGGAAAAGAGGGAGTCTCAGGTCTACGCCGTTGAAGAGGCTGACATGTTGAGGGAACTCAGGGGCCTCAGCGGTGAGGAAAGACGGGCCGCATGGAGGAAAGTGGATTCGCTCAGAAGGCTTTGCAAGCCGCTGGACAGCATCGCCAACCATAAGGTTCTTGAATATATGAGGACGGCTCCTGTCACGACGAAATGGCTTGACGAGCTGGCTTTGCATGCCATGATGCTAAGTGGCGGCTACGGCAAGGCGGATTCAGCTCTGGTCTACGAGCTTTATTCCAGACTTACTCCGGATGATCTGAAGACAAGGCAGGGAGAGGTGATCTCCGCGACCTTGAGTCCGAGGAAGGTTGTCGGGGTAGGTGACGATCTCGTGGACGGCGACCTTTATGACACGGACGGCAATGTGCATCATCTGTCCGAGTTTTCCGGCAAGTACATCCTTCTGGATTTCTGGAGTGTGGGCTGCGGGCCGTGTATGGAATCCATTCCGGAGGGCAATGAGCTTGCAAGGGAGTTCGCTGACAGGCTGGCGTTTGTCCGACTGAGTGTGGATGGTGAGAAAACCTGGAAAAAAGTCTTGAAGATAGTCTTGAAGGAGGAAAAGTCGGATTGTGTCGAGTGGAATGAATTCAAGCCTATGGGCGCGGGCCTTTCCGCCTCCTATCAGGCAAACGGCATCCCGCATTTCGTCCTGATCTCCCCGGAAGCCAAGGTCATCGACATCTGGACCGGCTACGGCAAAGGCTCCCTCCGCTCCAGGCTCCTCCGCCATCTCGGCTCAGAATAACACCGGCGACAGTTTTAGGCGTTATTGTTCCCAGGGTGCCGATGTACACTCTGTGGCGACAGTTTTAGGCGTTATTGTTTCCCAAGGGTGCTGATGTGCGCTCTGTGGCGACAGTTTTAGGCGTTATTGCTCCCCAAGGGCGCCGAGTCGCACTCTGTGGCGACAGTTTTAAGCGTTATTGTTCCCCAAGGGTGCCAAGTTGCACTCTGTGGCGACAGTTTTAGGCGTTATTGTTCCCCAAGGGTGCCGATGTGCACTCTGTGGCGACAGTTTTAGGCGTTATTGTTCCCCAAGGGTGCCGAGTCGCACTCTGTGGCGACAGTTTTAAGCGTTATTGTTCCCCAAGAGTGCCGAGTTGCACTCTGTGGCTGCAATTATGGGCATTATTGTTCCCGGAGGTGACGGGGCTATAAATGCTGTAAATTGAACAGGCTCAGTGACCAGAGGGATTCCGGTCGCTGAGCCTGTCGAGGTGGTTGGGTGACGGGCCTAGTCGTTGTTCATCTGCGTGATGTCCGGCTTCCAGCGCTCGGAGTCGCCGATCAGCCACTCGGCGTAGTAGTCGGCAAGGCGCCAGAAGAAATATTCATTCATGTCGCCGAAGCCGTGGCGCTGGCCCGGGAGGATGAGCATGTCGAAACGCTTGTTGGCGCGGATCAGGGCGTTGACCACGCGGATGGTGTTGGCCGGGTGGACGTTGTTGTCGATGTCGCCGTGCACCAGCATCAGATGGCCTTTCAGGTTGGAGGCGATCTCAGGATTGGTCTGGATGCTGTAGACGAAGGTCGTGTCGCCCTTGTCGATCTTCTCCAGGACACCGTGATGCTGCTCGCTCCACCAGCGGTTGTAGATGCTGTTGTCGTGGTTGCCGGCGCAGGAGACAGCCGCCTTGAAGAAGTCAGGATATTTCAGAATGGCCGCCGTGCTCATGAATCCGCCGCCCGAATGGCCGTGGATGCCTACCCTGTCAAGATCGATGAACGGATGTCTCGCACCGAGCTGCTGGATGGCATATTTCTGATCCTCAAGACCGTAGTCGCGCAGGTTGCCGTAGCCGTAGTTGTGGTACCACTTCGAGCGGTTCGGGTGTCCGCCGCGGTTGCCGACCGTGATCACGATCATTCCGATCTGGGCGAGTCTGTCGGTGCGGGTGAAGCCCTTGCTCCAGGAGATGTTGTTCGCCTCCACCTGAGGACCCGGATAAACATAGTCGCAGATCGGATAGACCTTCGTGGAGTCGAAGTCGTAAGGCTTGTACATCGCTCCGTAGAGGTCGGTGACGCCGTCGGCGGCCTTTACCTTGAATCTTTCCGGGAACTTGTAGCCGGCCTCGAACAGCAGGCTGAGGTCGGCGGTCTCCAGATCGGCGATCCGCTTGCCCGTCGCCGAGAACAGGGCCACGGCAGGTGTCCAGTCCACTCTCGAATAGTTGGCCACAAAGAACTTGGCGTCGTCGCTCGCCGTCGAGAGAACGTCCATGTCGTTCATGTCCAGCTGCTGGAGAGCGCCGCCCGTGAGCGGAACCCTGAACGTGTGCATCTGGTAAGGATTCTCGTCCTTGTTGACTCCGCATGCGCTCAGCAGGATGTAGCCCTCCTTCTCGTTCACCCCGAGGATGTCCTCTACATGGAACGCCCCTTCGGTCAGATTCCTGACCAGCGTGCCGTCGCTGTTGTAGAGGTAGATGTTTGCCCATCCGTTGCGCTCGGACCAGTGGAGGATCTGCTTTCCGCCACCGATCAGGAACGGAGCGCGGTACTCCACGTAGGTCCTTTCCCTTTCGGAGATGATGGTCTTGGTGGAGTCGGAGTCAACGTCCACCCGGCAGAGATCAAGCCTCTTGAGGTCACGGCTCTGGCGCACCATGTAGAACCCGGTGTTGTCGCCAAGCCACTCGTTCTTCCAGTAGTCCAGGTAGTTGTCCTTGGCTGTTCTCCTCGCGCTCTGCAGCGATACTTCCTGATCCTTGAACGCCTGGCTCTTGACCTGCCTTGCGGAAGCTCCGGTGCGTCCATCATTCATTGTGAATATGTAGAGATAGCCTTTCGGCCCCGGCTCTCCCGGCATCTGGTACTTGTAGGACTCCAGTTTAGGGCGCTTGTCACTTACAGAATTGATGACCCACAGATCATCGAGTTTCCTTGTGTCCCACTTCATCGTGGCGAAACGTTTCGAGTCCGGAGACCAGACAAGCTCGCCCGGATAGTGCCTCTTGGTGGAATCGGCCTCGGTGTCGCCGGAGTAGTTGCCGTAGCCGTAGCCGAACTGGCGGATGCCGTCCGTGGTCAAACGATGCTCCACGATGGTACTGTCCTTCTCGTCCTTGGCCGCCTTGCGAAGGCTTGTGGAGTCCATCACCCAAAGGTTGGAACCCTTGGCGAAGACTCCGAACTCACCGTTAGGGGCGACGGAGGCCCAGCGAGGGTACTTGTCCTTCTCCTTGGCCACGGTGTCAAGCCTGGCGGTGGCGATCTCGTAGCGGAAACAGGTCGTGTCCCTGTCGTTCTTGAGTCCGGAGATGATGCTGAAAGTGAACACCTTGTCATCCTTCAACTTCAAATCCCTGATAGGAAGATGCTTGGCCTCGAACGGGTAGCGGACGAACTCGGTCACCTGCATCGCGAGCCTGTCCATGTCGAACACCTCGGTCCTGGTGCCCTTGACAGGATCCACAATGTAGTAGCGGGTTCCCTGCGGAGTCCTCCAACTGTACCAGAACTTGTCGCTGTCCCTGAACCAGTTAGGGGTGATCTGCGTGGAGAACACCATCTGATTTACCCTCTTGGCCGAGAATCTCTCGGCGAGGGCGTAGTTGGCTTTCTGCGTCTGCGCGAAACCCGGCGCGCAAAGGAGCAGCGCCGCGCAGGCAAGTACGAAATTTTTCCTCATAAATATTAATGAATATGTTTGTTCAGTCACAATTCTGTCTCTCCCGCCTCAAGTCCCTCGCTCTCGGCTCTCAGGATGACGGTTCCTGTGCCCGTGCGCCTTACGATGACGCTCGCCAGGCCGCCGAAAGCCTTGATCTCATCGGAGCGGAACGGCGTGTGGCAGGTCGCGTCGCCGGCGTCCACGGCCACGATCTCACCCGGGCCGGTGACGCTGAACCTCAGCCTGTCGGACGCTGTCGGTACCATATTCCCGTCCCTGTCCGCGACCTTTACGTCCACGAAGACAATGTCTTCCGATGAATATGTCCGTGAACGTGCCGGAGCGCAGTCGCCGCCGAACTCCGTTGAAGGTCCGCTGCCATATTCACGAGCCATCAGGATCTTCGCCGGGCTTCCGCTTGTGGCGACGGCGCTCTCGATGGTCTTCCCGTCCGCGGTCTTGCCGACAACCCTCACGGTGCCAGGCTCATAGACCACGTTGTCCCAGAGGAAGCGATACTCGTTGGCCCCCTTTGCCTTTCTGCCGTAGGACTTCCCGTTGACGAAGAGTTCCGCCTCGGCGCAGTTCGTGTAGGCCTGCACCGGAGTGATCTTCCCCTCGCATCCCGGCCAGTTCCAGTGCGGCATCAGGTGCAGTACGGGTTCTGACGACCAGCGGGACTTGTAGAGCCAGTACCTGTCCTTCGGGAAGCCGGCGAGGTCGATGATTCCGAAGTACGAGCTTCTGGAAGGAGTAGCGATCGCTCCTTTCTCCTTCAGCTCCTTCTCTGCCCTGGCCTTGGCCTCCTCGTCGTGGAAGTTTGTCAGGATTGTGAGGTCGGCGTTGAAAGGTGTCGGCTCGCCGAGATAGTCGAATCCGGTCCAGACGAACTCTCCGAGGCAGGAAGGGTTCCTGTCCTCCTCCGCCCACTCCTGGTCAGGCAGCTGCCCCCACGGAACGGTGAACATGTCGAACGAACACACCTGGAAATTGTCCAAGGCGCCATCTTCCTTGTCGCTTGGCGGGAATATGTACACACCTCTTGAGCTGACGGTCGATGCGGTCTCGCTTCCGAGGAACGGTTTGCCCGGATTGGCGGTGTGGAACTTGCCGTAGAGATGCGGCTTGTAGTTGAATCCGTAGATGTCCATCGTGTTGCGGAAATCCTGTCCGCTGGCCCACGGATTGTCGCTGCCGAAACTTGTAAGTCTTGTGGAATCCTCATTATGACACACTTCCGTGAGGTGGTAGGCGATGCCGTATTTCTCAGGATAGCCTTGCTCGCCGGTCTCGTTGCCGATGCTCCAGATGATGACTGACGGATGGTTGCGGTCCCTGTGGATCATGGCCTTCAGGTCTTTGTCCGCCCACTCATCGAACAGTCTTGCGTAGCCGTTCTCTTTCTTCGGGATTGTCCAAGTGTCTGTCAGCTCGTCCATCACGAGGAATCCCATCCGGTCGCAGAGGTCGAGGAGTTCCGGCGCCGGAGGATTGTGGGATGTGCGGATGGCGTTGCAGCCCATTTGTCTGAGCATATTCAGCCTTCTCACCCACGCCGTCTCGTTCCAGGCGGCTCCGAGCGCCCCGGCGTCGTGGTGCAGGCAGACTCCCTTGATGAATGTCCTCTGCCCGTTGACGTACAGCCCGTCGGCCTTGTACTCCAGGTCTCTGAGTCCGAATGTGGTCAGGTAAACGTCCTTCCCTCCGCCTCTTGTGGTGACGGTGGTGACGGCTTGGTAGAGTTCAGGGGTCTCTGGACTCCAGAACCGCGCGTCTTTCAGTTTGAACTTTTGGATGACCTCGCCGCCGTCCGTGACAGCGTCCAGTTTGGTCACTATGGCTTTCCTCGTTTTGCCGTCCACGACCACCTCGACCGGCCCGGTGACCGAAGAACCCGGATTGATGACCCTGACGATCTCCGTGCGCACTGTTCCTCCCACAGCCTTCCCGGCGTTGCGGAGCGTGATTCCGATGCTGACATCATTTCCTTTCGTCGAGACGAACGTCCCCCACTGCGCCACGCCGGCGGGGCCGGCTTTCGTCAGGTACACGTTCCGGTAGATTCCTCCTCCGGGATACCATCTGCTGGACTCCCCGGGATTGTCCAGCGTGACCTTGACCAGATTGTCCCCCTCCTTGACGAACGGAGTCAGATCCGCGCGGAACGAGGCGTACCCGTACGGCCATTCGGTGACGTCCTTCCCGTTGCAGAAGACCTTGGCATAGGACATCGCTCCGCCGAAATCGAGGAGGAACCGCTTTCCCGACCTCAGGTCTTTCGCCGTCACGGAAAGAATCTTTGAATATTCCGCCTTGCCCCACCAGGCCAGTTTTCCGGTCTCCCCGGGGTACTCCTGCACGAACGGCCCGTCCACACCCCAGTCATGAGGCAGGTCAAGGACACGGCTTTCCCCGTCCTTGGTGAACGTCCATCCGTCGTTCCAGAGGGTTCTTTGGGCCGGCTGAGCGGTCATATTCATAGAAACAGCCGCCAGGACGGCGGCGATGGTGATGATGCGCTTTCTCTTATTCATAAGGTAAAGATAGCCATTTTTTGAGAATTGCAACGTTTTTGAAAATATTTCAGGAATATCTTTGATTGTTTGAGAAACAACACTATCTTTGCTGTGTTAACAGTCGTGTTAAACAATATTGTTAATCCAAAGGCAATGCCGAAAAAAGAAAACAAGGAACAGGACATCCTGAAGGCGGCGGAGATGCTGTTCGCCGAGAAAGGATTCAAAGGCGCCACCACGACGCTGATAGCGGCGCAGGCCGGTGTCACCCATGCCATGCTGCACTACTATTTCAGGACGAAGGATCAGATATTCCTAAAGGTTTTTGATACCTATTTGGAGGAGATCCTGCAGAGTCTCAAGTCGATAATGGTGACGGACATGTTCCAGCCCGACCTTATCAGGAAGACGACGGAGATCTGCTTCGACTTCTTCAGCGCCCACAGCGGACAGCTGTCGCTGCTGCTTGAGGTCGCGAAGGAACGCCCTGACCTGATGGAGAGTTACGTGTCGAAGATCGGAAGCTATATGTCCTCCGCCTTGGACACCCACAGGAAAAGAACGGAGTCGGAAGTCGTGAACGGGAGGATCCGGAACATCACGTTCGAGGAACTGATCGGCGACATCGTGAGTGTGTGTGCGGCTCCGTTCTTCTTTGATCCTCTTGTCAGCAATGTGCTGGGAGTGGAAGGCACACGCAGGGCGGAGTACCTGGAGGCGCGCAAAAAGGAAGCTGTGGAACTGATTGTCTGCCGCCTGTTCAAGTGATAATGTGACAATCCTATGAATATGAAGAAGTTAAAATGGAAAACACTCGCTCTGGCGTTGCTGGTCTGCGTACAGGCGTATTCACAGACCACTCTTGACCAATGTGTCAGGATGGCCTACGAGAACTATCCTCAGATCAAGGAGAAGGGGCTGATCGACGCCTGTCAGGGCTATGATCTTAAGAACGCCTCGCTTGCCTGGGTGCCGCGGCTGAACATTTCCGCCAAGGCGACCTGGCAGTCCGATGTGGTCGAGATGCCTTTTGACATGCCGGGCTTCGAGTTTGACATTCCGCATGACCAGTACGGAGTGACCGCCGACCTCACCCAGCAGATCTGGGACGGAGGAGCTACCGCTGCCAAAGGCCGTCAGATCAAGGCGGGAGCCGAGGTAAAGCGTAGGCAATTGGATGTCAACATGTACTCCATCCGTTCGAAGGTGCAGTCGATCTACCTTGGCATCATCTTGCTGGACAAGCAGATAGAGCTGAACAACGTGCTGGTGTCCAACCTCTCCCGCAATCAGAAAGAGGTACAGACATTGGTGGACGGCGGCATGGCCGGGCCATCGGATCTCGACCAGATCCGGGTGAACATCCTTACCTGCGAGCAGCAGCAGGCCGCCCTGGAGACGGACCGGAAGGCCTATCTGCGGATGCTGGGTCTGCTTACCGGGCAGGACATGACGGGGCTGACCCTTGTCGAGCCGGAGCCGGAAAGCAACCTGGCGATGGAGATCAAGCGTCCGGAGCTTGCCCTCTATGATGCCCAGGCGGTGCAGCTGCAGGCGCAGAAGGATCAGCTCAACACTTCTTTGTGGCCGCGTCTGAACCTCAACCTGCAGGCGGGCTACGGCCGTCCGGGACTGAACATGCTCTCCGGCAGTTTCGATCCGTACTTCGTGGCCGGTGTCAGGCTCCAGTGGGATTTCGGAGCGCTCTACACACTCAGGAACGACCGGCGCAAGTCGGACTCGGATCTTCGCAGGCTTGAGCTGACACGCGAGTCCTTCATGCTTAACACCTCGATGGAGGCTGTCCAGAAACGGAGCCAGGTGGAGAAGGACGAGGATGTCCTCAGGCGCGACGAGGAGATAATCTCCCTCCGCGGCAGCATCAGGGAGACGGGCGAGAGGCAGTACAAGGAGGGTGTGATCGCGGTCAACGACTACCTTTCCCTGCTGGACGAGGAGTTCAAGGCGCGCCTTAGCTACAATGTCCACAAGGTGACCTACATCATGGACTTGCTTGACCTGCGGCAAACACTTGGAGTACAATGACAATGATTATGAATATGAAAAGCGGACTTGTTTTCGCGGCGTTGGCCCTGGTCGCCGCCGGATGTGGAAAGAAGATTGAATATGACGCATGCGGTCAGGTTGACGCCACTCAGGTGACCGTGTCCGCCGAGAATGCCGGACGTGTCCTGTCCATGGCAGTGGAGGAAGGCGAGGAGGTGACGGCGGGGCAGCTCCTCGGAGCCTTGGACTCTGTCCAGACCTACCTTCAGATAATGGAGCTGCGCGAGCGCATCGCCGGATCGTCGTCCAGGCTGGTGGACATCAAGAAGCAAGGCCAGCCGAACCTCAGCCAGCTGGAAAACCTTCAGAATGAGTACGAAAGGTACTCCAAACTGTTGGAAGGCAACGCCACCACCCGCAAGCAGGTGGATGACCTCACGGACAAGATCGCCGTCCTCAAGGCGCAGATAGCCGCACAGACCCAGAGCTGGGAGCGTGGCAACGCTTCCGTGAGATCCGAGGTCCAGGGCTATGAGATCCAGCTCGCCAGGCTTGAGGATCAGCTCGCGAAATGCCGCATCGTCGCTCCGGTCTCCGGGACTGTGCTGACACGCTACGCCGAGACCGGTGAGTTCGTCACCCTCGGCAAGCCGCTCTTCAAGGTCGCCGACCTGGACCAGATGTACGTCAGGGCGTATTTCTCCTCGGCGCAGTTGTCCGGCTTGAAGCTGAACGACACTGTGACCGTGATTCCGGATGACGGGACCGCTTCACCGAAGCGCATCCAGGGACGTGTGATCTGGATCTCCGAACAGTCGGAGTTCACCCCTAAGAACATCCAGACCCGTGACGAGCGGGCGGATCTGGTCTATGCCGTCAAAGTGGCCGTGCCGAATGACGGAACCCTTCGTCTTGGAATGTACGCCTATGTGAGGAGGTAGCCATGGACAGAGACACTGCGATAGAGATTAAAGATGTAAGCAAGTCCTACAAGTCGGTCAAAGCCTTGAGGGACATAAGCTTCAACATCCGGAAAGGTGAGTTGTTCGGCCTCATCGGCCCTGACGGAGCGGGGAAGACCACCCTGTTCAGGATCCTGACCACCCTGACCCTCCCTGACTCCGGTTCCGCGACGGTGATCGGACTGGACGTGGTGCGTGACTATCGCGAGATAAGGGGAAGGATCGGCTATATGCCAGGGCATTTTGCCTTGTATCAGGATCTTACCGTCGAGGAGAACCTGAAGTTCCACGCCACGATGTTCGGTACGACCATCGAAGAGAACTACGAGACCATCAAGGGAATATATTCACAGATCGAGATGTTCAAGGACCGCAAGGCGAGCGCTCTTTCCGGAGGAATGAAGCAGAAGCTGGCGCTTTGCTGCGCCCTTGTCCACAATCCCGAGGTGCTGTTCCTTGACGAGCCGACCACCGGTGTCGATGCCGTGAGCCGCAAGGAGTTCTGGGCTATGCTCAAAAAGATCAAGGACAGGGGCGTGACGATAGTGGTCTCGACTCCTTACATGGACGAGGCCAGTCTTTGTGACCGCATCGCCATGATTCTTGACGGCAGTGTCATCGGACTCGGCAGTCCGGCGGAGATCATTTCCCGATTCCCGAACCGGATATATTCAGTGAGCGGCGGCAATATGTTCCGGACGCTCGGCGCGCTGCGCGGTGTGAGGGGAGTGCTGGATTGCAGTTCGTTCGGCAGCGCGTGCCACGTGTCTGTCACCGACGACGGGCCGGATGAGACCGGACTCGCCGAGGCTCTTCGGAGTGCCGGAATCGAAGGTTGCGACGTGCGGAGGATGACTCCGGGGATCGAGGACTGCTTCATCCGGCTTTCCTCTTCCGCCGTGGAAGGCTCCTCCGGTGCGGAATAATGCGTTTGACAGGAAGTTTATTTTGAATATTCCTAAATTGCCTGACGTTATGGACAAGGACATAAAGACTGTGCGTATCTTCCATCTGGTCAAAAAGTTCGGGGATTTCACCGCGGTGGATGACATCTCCTTTGAAGTGTGCAAGGGGGAGATATTCGGTTTTCTGGGCGCGAACGGCGCCGGCAAGACCACGGCGATGCGCATTCTCTGCGGATTGAGCCGTCCGACATCCGGACAGGGCGATGTCGCGGGGTACAGCATCGTCAACGAGCAGGAGAAGATCAAGCGGCACATCGGCTACATGAGCCAGAAGTTCTCCCTCTATCCCGACCTGAAGGTGTGGGAGAACATCGAGCTTTTCGCTGGCATCTACGGGCTTGACGGCAAGCGGATCGCTCAGAAGACAGACCAGATGCTGAAGGCTCTGTCGATGGAGAATGTCCGTAACTCCTTCGTTAGGGACATGCCGCTCGGATGGAAGCAGAAGCTCGCTTTCAGCATGGCGATGGTGCATGATCCCGAGATAGTGTTTCTTGACGAGCCGACGGGCGGTGTGGATCCCGTGACGAGAAGGAACTTCTGGGAAATGATCTACAAGGCAGCCTCCAAGGGTGTCACCGTCTTTGTCACGACGCACTACATGGATGAGGCTGAATACTGTGACAGAGTCTCCGTGATGGTGGACGGGCGCATCGAGGCGCTGGATTCTCCGGCAGCCCTGAAGGAGCGTTACGGGGCCAAGGACATGGATGAGGTGTTCACAAAAATCGCCGGAAAGGCCGAGAGAGAGGCATGAGAGAGATAATAGCGTTCATACAGAAAGAGTTCAGACACATATTCAGGGATCTCCGGACTACCCTGATCGTTCTGGTGATGCCGGTTGTGCAGATCATCCTGTTCGGCTTCGCGATAAGCACGGATGTCAGCAACGCCGTCGTCGATGTGGTCGGGGATGCCTGTGACCCTTTGGCACGCAGTGTCATAAGCAGGATCGAGGGCAACAAGTACCTCGCCGTCGGCGAGATCCACGGATCTTTCGCCCCGGCCCGGGACAGGATCCGCAAAGGCAAGGCTGCCGCGGCGCTCTGCTTCGGGACGGACTTTGACGGCAAGGCCGGCTCGGAAGGTAAGGCCTGCGTCCGCATCGTGAGCGACGGCTCCGATCCGAACACCGCCCAGGTGGTCACCAGCTACATCAAGGGAGTGCTTCAAAGCGAGGAACTGGCATTGTCTGAGAGCCTTGCCGGGAAGCCTAAGGCTTCGATGAGGCCGAATGTCCAGCTGATGTACAATCCGGCCATGAACTCGTCCTACAATTTCGTGCCGGGAGTCATGGGCTTGATCCTGATGCTGATCTGCTCGATGATGACGGCGGTGTCCATCGTGAAGGAGAAGGAGACCGGCACGCTTGAGCTGCTCCTTGTGTCTCCGGTCAAGCCGTTCTGGATCATCCTTTCCAAGATGATTCCGTACCTTGCCCTGTCGGTCGTCAATTTCGTCAGCGTCCTGCTTCTGGCCCACTTTGTCATGGGGGTGCCGATCCATGGCAGCCTGACACTACTGTCCCTGGTGTCGCTTGTTTTCGTCGGTTCGTCACTGGGACTCGGACTGCTTGTGTCAGTCCTCTCCAAGACACAGCAGACAGCGATGCTGCTGTGCGGTATGGGACTGACAATGCCGACCATGATGCTGTCCGGCATCATATTCCCGTGCGAGAGCATGCCGGTCGCTCTTCAGACGCTCTCCGACATCATCCCTGCCAAGTGGTTCATCATCATGGTGAAGAAGATAATGATCCAGGGAGCCGGCCTTGAGGCGGTCGCCAAGGAGTTCGCCGTCCTGACCGGCATGATGGTCTTTCTGTTGGTGGTAAGTATCAAGAATTTCAAGACAAGGTTGTGAGATGAAAGTTTGGAAGTATCTGTTGAAGAAGGAGTTCAAGCAATTCCTAAGGGATCCTGGAATGCCGAGGATGGTTCTCTGTTTCCCGTTTTTGATCATTCTGGTCTTTCCTTTCGCGGCGAACATGGAGGTGAGGAACCTGAGTCTGGTGATCGTGGACAGCGACCAGTCTGACCAGTCGGCCTTGCTTACGGAGAAATGCGCCTCGTCCGGCTATTTCAAGATCCGGGAGGTGACCGAGTCTCCGTCAGACGCGCAGGCTGTCATGGACCGCGGCGGCGCTGACGCCATTCTTACCATCTCCTCCGGATTCGCCCGCTACCTTGAGTCGGACAGAGGCACCGACGACCCGCTTCCCGTCGGGATCAAGGTCAACACCGTCAACGGCACCAGGGGAAGCATCGGCTCCCAGTACCTCAACGCCTTTGTCACTGAATATGTCGCCTCGGTTTCGGGGGCGGAATCCCAGGGCGGTGCAGCCGGAACCCGTTTCGACACCCGGGAAAGCTATCTCTACAACCCGTCCCTGGACTACAAGACTTTCATGATCCCGGCGCTTATCGTGATCGCCATCACGATGATGTGCGGCTTCCTTCCTGCCTTGACCATCGTCTCGGAGAAGGAACGCGGCACCATCGAGCAGATCAACGTGACCCCGGTGAGCAAGACCGCCTTCATCCTCTGCAAGATGATTCCTTATGTGGCCGTGGCGTTCTTCATGGTCTTCTCCTGTCTTGGCCTGTCGTATGCCGTGTTCGGCTATGGCTGCCGGGGAAGCCTGCTGGACATAGTGATCTTCACATTCGCCCACATCGTGGTCATGGCTTCTTTCGGTCTGCTGATCTCCAACTACAGCGACAATGCCCGCCAGGCCATGTTCGTCATCTGGTTCTTCAGTATGGTGTTCATGCTGATGAGCGGAATATTCACACCCATCCAGTCGATGCCGGGATGGGCGCGGGCGATCACCTATGCCAATCCGCTGCGCTACTTCGCCGACGCGATGCGCTCGATCGTCCTGAAGGGCTGCACGCTGGCGGACACGTGGCCGGACTTGCTGAGCCTTGCCGGTCTGGGCGCGTTCACGACCACCTGGGCTGTCCTGAGCTACCGGAAGACCACCTGACAAGGCTACCGCACCATTCCGGACCTACGGATTCTCACCATCTGAAAAATGGTGAATCTGTTCGCATTCCGCTTTGTAAATTGAAGAATTATCCGTAAATTTGCAGCCCCAAATGTTTGGGGGAAACATAAATATTAGATTTACAATCATTTATGCCTACAATTCAACAATTAGTTCGCAAAGGACGCGTGAGCATTGTCGCTCAGAGCAAGTCACGCGCGCTGGACGCATGTCCTCAGAAGAGGGGCGTATGTCTTCGTGTTTACACGACGACCCCTAAGAAGCCTAACTCGGCAATGCGTAAGGTTGCCCGTGTGCGTTTGACCAATCAGAAGGAGGTTAACTCCTACATCCCCGGAGAGGGTCACAACCTTCAGGAGCACAGCATTGTGCTGGTCCGCGGAGGTCGTGTGAAGGATCTCCCTGGTGTGCGTTACCACATCGTCCGTGGTACGCTCGATACGGCTGGTGTAGCCAACCGTACGCAGCGCCGCTCTAAGTACGGTGCAAAGCGTCCTAAGGCTAAGAAGTAAAATTCTCCCGTTCTGCGAGGGCCGAGTAGTTTCAGATAGAGAC
>OHCO01000085.1_pt1 | contig 15014 bp, 15 predicted proteins | sample 1577601 | NCBI WGS metagenome assembly OHCO01 (sample SAMEA3879546, study PRJEB24766) | human gut metagenome | biome: human-associated habitat; feature: feces | place: USA | collected 1985/1987 | reverse complement strand
GATAACCACGCCTCTGAACTTCTGGAGTCTATCCTTGTCACCTTCCTTAATTCTGTAGGTTACGGTAACTGTGTCACCGGCCTTGAATTTTGGATACGTAGCGACTTTCTCGTTAGCGAAAGCCTGTTCTACAACTTTAATCAAATCCATCTCTCAATAAATTTTGTGGCAACATTACGCACATTTGATAACGACCCGTAAGCGGTTGCTCTTGTTTTTTCGGACTGCAAATGTACGAATATTTTCTTAATTCCAAAAACTTTTTGAGATTATTTGAAAAATTTCAGCGCTGATCTGCACAAATCGGTGATTTTTGACCATTCTCCGGCCGCGATCATCTCTTTCGGGAACAGTTTAGAGCCCATCCCGACGCAGGTGACTCCGGATTTGGCCCAGGCCGAGAGATTATCCTCTGTCGGCTCCACACTCCCTGTGGCCATGATCATAGACCAAGGCAGAGGTGCGAGAACGTCCTTCACGAACTTCGGTCCGCCTACGCTTCCGGCAGGGAAGACCTTCACGAGGTCACAGCCGAGTTCCTGCGCGTTGCAGATCTCGGTGACGCTTCCGCATCCAGGGGTGTAAGGAATCCCGTGTCTGTTGCACAGTCTGGCGACCTCCGGGTTCAGAGACGGTGACACGATGAAGTTCGCGCCCATCTGAATGTATAGAGCTGCCGTTGGAGTGTCCAGAATGGTTCCCGCACCGAGGATAAGCCCGGGGCACTCGGCCAAAACGAACTTGGACAACTCCTTGAAAACCTCGATCGCGAAGTCTCCGCGGTTTGTGAACTCAAAGGCCCTGATGCCGCCTTCATAGCAGGCCTTGACAACGTTTTGGGCGATTTCCACATTATTGTTGAAGAAGACCGGGACTATTCCCGTCTCTTTCATCGCCGTCAAGGTCTCAAGCTTTCTGTATTTTGACATATCCGTAAAATTATCTTGACACGCGGCCTGAGCCGTTTCCTTTCATAAGATTCTCCACTTCCTTGACGCTGACCTGGTTGAAGTCACCGAAAATGGTGTGCTTCAGCGCAGATGCCGCCGCGGCGAAGTCAATCGCCTGCTGGTCATCCTTGTAGGTCAGGAGGCCATAGATGAGTCCGCCCATAAACGAGTCTCCTCCGCCGACACGGTCAACGATGTGTGTGATGTCATAGCGGCGGGACTGGAAGAGTCTCTCTCCATTGAATATTACCCCGCCCCAGGTATTGTGGTTGGCGTTGATCGAGCCGCGCAGGGTGATGGCCACCTTCTTGCAGCGCGGGAACCTTGCCATAAGCTGTCTGCAGACGCTCTCAAAACGACTCTGGTCAATGGCTCCATCCGTCTGTTCGGCGTTGAATCCCTCCGGCTTGATACCGAACTCCTTCTCGGCGTCCTCCTCGTTGCCAAGGATGAGGTCGCAGCCTTCCACGAGGGCCGGCATAACCTCAGCCGCGGTCTTGCCATATTTCCAAAGGTTCTTCCTGTAGTTGAGGTCGCAGGACACGAATATTCCAAGTCTGTTCGCGGCCTTTACCGCCTCAAGGCAGACATCCGCCGCACTCTGGCTGATCGCCGGAGTGATACCGGTCCAATGGAACCAGTCCGCTCCCTCGAAGACCTTCTCCCAATCGATCATTCCCGGCTGGATGGTTGAGATTGATGAATATGCACGGTCGTAAACTACCTTGCTTGGACGTGCCACTGCACCGGTCTCAAGGAAATATATTCCCAGGCGCTCTCCGCCGAAGACGCAGTGCTTCGTGCCTACCCCGTAGGAGTGAAGGTCGCGGATGCAGCTTCGCGCTATGTCGTTATCGGGGAATCTGGTGACGAATTCCGTGTCTATTCCGAAATTGGCCAGAGACACGGCCACATTGGCCTCACCGCCTCCGAAAGTGGCCTCGAATTGTTTTGCCTGCGAGAATCTCAGGTAGCCCGGGGTGGAGAGCCTGAGCATGATCTCGCCGAATGTGATTACTTTTGCCATTATCGTTCGTTGTTATTTTCTGGTGTGTAAATGTAGATGTTGTGGATCTCCCGGTCGTAGCCTGGGTAAAAGCCCTTCGGCATGCCGAGGATGATCCTTGCGCCTCTGTTGGACATCACGATGAGATTACCGTTCTTGGGATTCATCGTAAGCCCCTCTATCTCACCGGTCAGGATGAAATCGTCCATCGTGCGGAACAACGTTACCTCACCTGTCTCCAGATCTACCTTGTAAAGGTTGTCAGGCTCGTCTTTCTCGGCGTCACCGTCATCGCAGGAGACGAGCATCTGCCCGTCCACGCAGTAGATACCCTGCTGGAGTCTCGGGGCGGGGGAGAGTGTCAGATTCCTGAGGTACTTCCCGGTCTTGAGGTCGTAGCAGTAAAGTTCCGAGCCTTGTACCCAGTCGGCCATCCAGACCTCCTTGCGGTCACGGTCAACGGTGAGGCCGCAGCATTCGACCTGGCCGGATTCCGGAACCCAAGGGATTGAACGCTTATATTCAAGGGTCTTCGCATCGTAGATGGCGGTCTGGATGTTCTTGCCGACACCGTCAAGGAAATATTCGCAACCGGCGAAGATCTCTCCGTCATATTCGTCGATGTCGCCGATGTGGTTGCATTCCAGTTGAAGGTCTTTGAACGGGGCTTCGTTCCTGGCGACCAGATTGCCCTCCATATCATATTTATAGAGTGCGGTGGATCCGGAAATATAGTAGAAATCCCCGTCGGTGGCGACCACCTGGCGGCCTTCGACCTCCAGCACGTGATCCAGTTTGAAGTCGCTGTCAAGAACGGAAACAGCCCTCCCGCACGAAACGCACAGGAAGGCCATTACGCCGATTATTAGTTTGCCTCTCATTTAGAAAATGTTCTTCATCTTGTCGAACAACGCCTTGTCGTCACGGGAAGGATCCGGGGTGAACGAACGGCTTGTCCTCATATTCTCCAGGGCGTTCCTCTCATCAGAGGAGAGTCTCTTTGGAATCCAGACCAGAATCTTCACGTAGAGGTCTCCTGTTCCGCTTCCGTACCCGCTCACGGCAGGGAGTCCCTTTCCGCGAAGCTTCATCACGGTGCCGGATTGGGTGCCGGGATCGACTTTCACTTTGTATGCCCCATCCAGACAAGGTACCGTGATCTCGGTTCCCAAGATGGCGTCGGTAACGGAAATCACTGTAGAATAAAACAGGTTCTTGCCGTCGCGTTTCAATGATGAGTGAGGAATCTCCTCGATGATAACGAGCAGGTCACCGTTCACACCGTTGTGAGGGGCGGCGTGCCCTTCGCCTTTGATTGTCAGTTGCATACCATCCTCGACACCCGCCGGGATCTTGACCTTCACGGTCTCGCGTCTGCGGACTAAACCCGTGCCGCCACAGGTACGGCAAGGATTGCTGATGACTTTCCCTTCGCCGCCGCATTGCGGGCAGGTTGAATATGTCACCGTCCTTCCGAACAGCGAGTTGACCACACGCTGTGTCTGTCCTGTGCCGTTGCAGGTCGGGCAGGTTTTGACATCGGAAGCGTTCTTGGTTCCGCGTCCACCACAGTCAGGGCAAGGTCTGTTGCGCTCGATTGTGATCTCTTTCTCCGCTCCGCTGGCGATCTCCTCAAGGGTAAGACGAATCCTTGTACGGATGTCACGGCCTTTCATAACTCTTTGCTGCTGAGTGCGTCCCTGACCTCCGCCGAATCCACCGAAGCCGGTGAATCCGCTGAAGCCTCCTCCGAACAGGTCGTTCAGGATGTCGTTCAGGTTTCCGAACCCTCCGCTAAAGTCCGGCCCAGACTGGCCGTCCACACCAGCGAATCCGAACTGGTCATATTTTGCCTTTTTGTCAGGGTCGCTGAGCACTGAATATGCCTCCGAAGCTTCCTTGAATTTCTCCTCGGCGGTCTTCTTCTCAGCCTCGGTGCCGTCCACCCAACGGTCAGGATGCCACTTCATCGCGGCAGCCCTGTAGGCTTTCTTTATCTCATCGGCGCTGGCTGTCTTCGCGACCCCCAACACCTCGTAGTAATCTCTTTTTTCTGCCATATTCGTCTATCTCCTATATTCCGACAACAACCTTGGCGTAGCGGATGACCTTTCCGGAAAGGGTGTAGCCCGTCTGGACGACATCATACACCAAGCCTTTCTTGTCTTCCTCCGGAACCGGGAACTGGGCCACAGCCTCGTGGAAGTCCGTATCGAACTTCTCGCCCTTGGCCTTGATCACCTCAAGTCCCTTGGTTTTAAGATATCCCATCAGTTTGTTGAATATCAACGCTGTGCCTTCCTTGGCCACTTCATCGGCCGAGTTCTCCTCCAGCATCTTCATCGCCCTCTCGCAGTCATCCAGCACCGGAAGCAGACCCTTGATCGTGTCAGCCGCCGCTGACGAGACAAGCTCAAGCTTTGCCTCCGCGGAATGTCTGCGGAAGTTCTCGAAATCGGCCATCAGGCGGATGTAGTCATCCTTCTCCTTTGCCACGCTGGCCTTAAGCTCCTCGTTTTCTTTCAGAAGAGTGTTGAGTTTCTGCTCAATCTTCTTGGCCTCCTCGAACCTCCGGAGCCTCTTCCTTGCCTTTCTGCTCGTTTCCGGCTTTGTTTTCCGCCGATTCGGCAGTCTTGCCGGCCTGCTTAGGCTCTTCCTGCTCTTTATTATTTACTTCCTTGTTCTTTTTGCTCATATCTGATACTCCTTATAATCAAAACAATCCACGCTCTGGACAGTCACCGGACCATCCAAAGCGACTGTAAAGGTATCAAATTATCTGCCAATTACATAATCGCTGACATAATGTCAGACCATATTTATGTTGCGAATTAGCGTTACCATTGTTAACTTTGTCAAGCCAGGTTCTGACGGAGGAATGACTTAGGCTACAAGTCTTCCGGACCGAAAGAACATCCAAATGTTAAAGAACAGACAATGAGCGCATTCATCAACGAAAACTTTATGCTGTCCAATGAGACGGCACGTCAGTTGTTCCACGGCGAGGCCGAGAAACTGCCGATAATAGACTATCACTGCCATCTTTCACCACGGGAGATCGCCGAGAATATCCGGTTCCGCGACATCACGCAGCTTTGGCTGGTGGACGGCCACAGCGGCGACCACTACAAATGGCGCGCGATGAGGGCGAACGGAGTGCCGGAGGAATATATCACCGGAGACAAGTCCTCTTGGGAGAAGTTCGAGAAATGGGCGGCGACAATGCCTTACCTGATGCGTAATCCGCTTTACCACTGGTCGCATCTGGAACTGAGCCGTGTTTTCGGAATAGACAAAATCCTGAAGCCGGAGACAGCCCGTGAGATCTTCGAGGAGTGCAACGCCAAACTGGCTACTCCGGAGTTCCGCGGCCAGGCGCTTATCCGCAAGTTCAACGTGGAGGTGGTCTGCACGACCGATGACCCGGCGGATGACCTGCGTTGGCACAAACAGATCGCGGAACACCCGTTCGGCACCAAAGTGCTGCCTACCTGGAGGCCTGACAAGGTGATGGGAATCGAGGATGTCAAGTCATTAAATGAATATCTTGGGAGACTCTCCGAGGCCGCAGGTGTTGAGATCCGGTCATATTCAACATTGATCGAGGCTCTTCGCAAGCGTCACGACTTCTTCGGGTCGATGGGCTGCCGTCTTTCGGACCACGGCCTCGACACATTCTATGCTGAGGAATATGATGAAAGCGAGATTGAAAGAATATTCAAAACCACCCTTTCAGGAATGCCTGTTGATGAATATGACGCTGTCAAGTACAAGAGTGCCGTCCTGTACGACCTTGCCGTGATGGACGCGGAGTCCGGGTGGACGCAGCAGTTCCACGTAGGGTCTTTGCGCAACAACTGTACGAGGCTATTCAATGGTGTCGGACCTGACGCAGGTTGTGATTCGATGAATGACAAGCCAATAGCCGTGGCCGGAAACAGATTCTTCGATGTCTTGGACATGACCGGCAACCTTGCGAAGACCATTCTCTATTGCCTCAATCCGAAGGACAATGAGGTAATGACCACGATGGCGTACAATTTCAACGACGGCACGGTTCCCGGCAAGATGCAGTTCGGCTCCGGCTGGTGGTTCCTCGATCAGGAGAATGGAATGCGCCGTCAGATGGACACACTGTCCTCCCTTGGCCTTTTGAGCCGTTTCGTCGGTATGCTGACAGACTCACGCAGTTTCATCAGCTACCCTCGCCACGAGTATTTCCGCCGCATCCTCTGCGACATCATCGGCACCGATGTCGAGACCGGCAAGATTCCGGCATCCGAGATTGACACTGTCGCCCGTATGGTCCGCGACATCTCCTACAACAACGCCCGGAACTATTTCGGTTTCTGATGCTCCTCCGGGCTATCCGAAAATGTCGTTCAGGACAGCGGCAAGCCGCAGGCCGCCGCGTAGAAGCTGGACTTCCACCGTCCCGGTCCATTCGCCCACGTAGTCATAGGACAGTTTTGAGCCGACAGGAGTCGAGGCGTAGATTGTCCTGCAGATCCCGTAGGTCTCCTCGCCCCAGGATTCCGGTGTCCCTTCCGCCATCTTCCTGTTCTCAGCCCGAGGGTTGGTGTCAATCTGCTCGACCCATTCCGAATATGTCCATTTGTGGGCGCTCTCGATGATTCCGGTGTCCCAGATGGAATGAAGGTTCGTACCGTTGTTGAAGAATTGCACCTGCCATCTGTTGCCGCCGCGGTCCGACCTGTGCCCCATGTGCATCGGACAATGCAGGTCGCCCATAAGGTGGACCAGGAACTTCAATGAGAGCGCCTGTTCCTCCTTGTCAAGCTTTCCGCTTTTCAACGCCGCTATCTGCTCGTTGACGGCGCGGACGACATCGCCGTTCTCGTTAAGGGGAGCTCCGCTGAAAGTCTCGCCCTCGTCAGTGTTCCTGTAATGCCACGAGCTAGTGTACCGGTATTCAGGAGTGTGGCTGGCATTGTCCATCCAATTCGCCCAGTACACAATGGTCTTCCCGTCAAGTATTTCGTCAATCTTCCTTGCCGCCTTTCGGGTAAGATGCCGCTGCGCGACAGCGCAAGTGACATCATGCCCCTTCTGCCCCCAGCAGAACCCGTCGACAGACACCGCAAAAAGACCCGCCATCAGCAGTGCCATCATCAGAATCCTATTCGTAAACCTCATATTCTCAATTATTTAACTTTCGTGAATATTCAACATCCCTATTTGCTTTTCCATTCCGCACATGACGGGAAGGCCTCCAGCCGCATCGCCCATAGCCCACCCCTTCTCCGTTGGGACTGCAAACTTACACAAAAAACGTGATTCTTCTCCCCTCCGCGCAAAAGAAATCCCGTTTGAGGATGAATGCTGACGGGAATGCTGGTGGAAATGTAGGTAAAAATGTAGATAGAAATGTGGGTGGAAATGTAGATGGTGTTGCCGGTAATATTGTTGATGGGGTTGCAAATCCGCGACTCCCACATCTTACAAAACACGTTCACACCGATAGCCGGAAAAACTCTTCGGTCTATCTCTGAGAACTACTGTGTGGCGCGAATATTTTGTGCGGCCGCTCGCCAATGCCGGATGTAGCTCTGGGCGGAAACACTGACCGCGGCCACCAGAGCCGCGATCAATGACAAGACGTGCTCTCCCAACGTCAGTACATCAGATGTTTTTTGCTATTGTTCCTCCATCCGGCCTCGCTCTTGTACTTGCATTTGTAGACGACCAGATCCGCCTCGGACTTGTATTTGGTGACATGGACTTTCACGTCCGCCTCGCTTTTGTACTGACATGAATACACGGTCTGCGCCTTGGCGCCGACTCCTAAAGCCATAAGGGCTACAATGATGGTGATGATGTATTTATTCATATTCTTTGGTTGTTGTTTTTCGAAAGTAGGGTTCTCTTGCCGTCAGAAGCCGGAATGACCCTCGCCAGGGAAGGCTTTCCGGTCTCCTTTCCATCGTGTACTCCTGATGGATCTGGTTCATAATCACGTCAAAGATATGAAATTACTCTGAAAACACAAACAACAATACGTAATGATTCGCTTCGGATGCTTCGGAGGTTCCGTAGCTTCGGATGTTCCAAGGCCTTCGGCGGCTATAGCAGATGGCCGTTGCATCTTACAAAACACGTTCATGCCAATGTGCCTTAGAGCGTTGCCTATTAATGAATATGTTGAAAAACTCAGATGATTTACCACGAGTTATTCAACATATTCATTGTTTTACCGCCTTCCGCTGCCACTTCGGCTGAACGTGTTTTGTGAAATTACTTCAAGATGCGGACGGAGGCTGGGAAGATTTTGAGGGGCAGAAGAGCGAATATTCGGCGATTAATCGCTAATTTTGCAGGCGGCAGGAAAGCGGGGCCGGTTGTTTTAGAAGATTTTGTTGACGGTTACATTTTACTACGAATATGCCAAGTTACCTTCAGATAGAGAACATCTCCAAGTCATACGGGCCGAAAGTCCTGTTTGAGCACATCGGCTTCAACATCAACGAGGGCGACAAGATCGCCCTGATCGCCCCGAACGGCACCGGTAAGACCAGCCTTCTGCGCATTCTGGCCGGCAAGGACAGCTCCGACTCCGGCGGCAAGATCATATTCCTCAAGGACATCCGCATCGCGTTCCTTGAGCAGGAGTATGAATATGATCCCGAATCCACCGTGTGGGATCAGATTATGCGGGACAGCGAACAGTGGACGAAGAATCTTGATCCTGAACATCTTGCTGAATATGAGCAGCGCGTCCGCCGCCTTCTGACCTCCTTCGGGATGTCTGAATATGACCGTAAGATGAAGGTGCTTTCGGGCGGGGAGATCAAGCGTGCCGCCATCATCGTGATGCTTGCCAGCGAGGCGGACTTCTTCGTGATGGACGAGCCGACCAACCATCTGGATATCGACGGCATCGAGTTTCTGGAGAACTATCTGTCTCACGCCCGATGCACGCTTCTGATGGTGACCCATGACCGTTATTTTCTGGATTCCGTGGCCAACACCGTGATGGAGATGGATCACGGAGCCGTATATATTTATAAAGGCGACTATCAGAACTATCTGGAGAAGAGGCAGGAACGCATCGAAAACTACAATGCCGAGACGGACAAGATCAAGAATCTGCTCCGCCGTGAGCTGGAATGGATGCACGCCAGTCCGTGCGCCAGAACCGGCAAGGCCAAGTACCGCAAGAACGCTTTCTACGAGCTGAAGGACAGGGCCGGGCAGGTTTACAGGACCGACAGCGTGAGCCTCGGCGAGATGGGGCCTGCCTCCAGGCTCGGAACCAAGATCATCAACTGCAAGGATGTCAGTTTCTATTACGGCGGAGACTGCTACCTGAGCCATTTCACGTACAACTTCCAGCGCTACGAGAAAGTCGGCATCGTCGGCAAGAACGGTGTCGGCAAGACCACGTTCATCAATCTTCTGATCGGGAATATGGATCCGTCGGATTCTGGTTCTTCTACGGTTGGTGAGCCTGGCCGAACCACGGTAGGTGAGCTTTGTAGAACCACCGGCGTGATCGAGAGGGGAGAGTCTCTGAAGATCGGCTACTACCGCCAGAGCGGAATGCAGTTCGATGAGAACCAGACTGTTCTGGAGACCGTGAACGACACTCATCTGTTGAGCCAGTTTCTCTTCCCGCACGATATGCTGAACAACCGCATCAGCAAGCTTTCCGGAGGAGAGAAACGCCGCCTCTACCTGCTGACCATCCTGATGAGGCAGCCGAACCTGCTGATAATGGACGAGCCGACGAACGATCTGGACATCGTGACCATAAATATTCTTGAAGAGTATCTGAAAGAGTTCAAGGGCACTTTGATCCTTGTCTCCCACGACCGTCATTTTCTGGACCGCTTGGTGGACCATCTGTTTGTCTTCTGCGGCGATGGTGAGGTCAAGGACTTCATCGGCAGCTACAGCCAGTATCGTGAGTTCATCAAGGACTATGAGGCCGAGAAACGCGCCAAGGCCCGTGAGGAGGAACGTGCCTCTAAGTCCGCCGCTGTTGCCGGCTCACTTTCAGCCTCGTCTCCGCTTGACGCCGGTGCTTCATCCAAGCCTTCCCGTCCCGATGCTCCCCGCAAGCTAAGCTATAAGGAACAGCGTGAGCTTGAGCAACTTGAGAAAGACATCGAGTCCCTCACCGCCGAGAAGTCCGACCTGGAGTCCAAGATGAATGGCGGCCTCACCGACCCCGCCGAGCTCCAGAAGGTCACCACCCGTTTCGCCGAGGTCTCCTCGGAACTCGACACCAAGGAAACCCGCTGGCTTGAGCTCTCCGTCTGACATCTCCTGTACCTACAAATCGAAAGAGTCGTGCAAGGGACTTGCTGGCTTGTGCCCTCCATCTGTCACTTTCTGCACCATCCTCAATAGAATCAGGCTATGGAGGCGTGAATCGTAATGTGTTGTAAATGAATATGTTCGTAAAGGCTGCCCTCTGAAAATGACCGGCAGCCTTTCGTAACTCGCACTGAATCAATGGGTGTGATTCCACATTATGATTGTGAAGAAGACTGTGACCACTTGGTCAACAATCGAATCAATGTTGACTTTACGCTAACTCGTCGGCCAGATTATCAACTTGTTCCTTTGTAAGTCCGCAGAACCGCATCACGAGTTCCTTGGCCATTCCGCCAAGAAGCATAGCTTTGGCTACCTCTGCCTTTCCTTCTGCCTTTCCTTCTGCCTTTCCTTCAGCCTTTCCTTTTGCTGTCCCGTCAGCGATTCCCTTGGCCTCGCCATCGGCGTATCCCGCCTCGAAGCCCTTGCGCTCGGCGAATTCCCGCTGCGCCAGAATGTCCCACTCGTTCATCTTGTCAATCTCGTATTTAAGTTTCTTCTCCTTGTCGAACGCCGCCACCTCGCACGCCTCGGCGAGCCGTCTGGAGATTCCTCCGGCCTCCTCGATCCATTCGGGGATCCTTTGGAAGCCTTCACTGTTCTTGAATATGTAGAACAGCCTGTCGAACTCCGTCACGCACTCCTCCAGCGTCTTGGTGAACAGCGTCATCTCCACAAAGATAACACTAATTGTCTGATCCGCAACCATTCCGGTGCGTTTTTCGGAGAACCGCCAATACGAGATGAAGTGGTCGGTGTCCCAGAGGGACTCGTCGTCGTGCCTCAGGCGGTAGTTCAGGAACGACACCACATAGACAGGACGCAGCCCCTTGTACCGTTCCCCGTCCGACAGCTCCAGGTGATAGAGTCCCGACGCGTAATAGACGCACCTCTCGAAGAAGAAGTCCTCCTCCGAGGCCTGCATCTCCACGACGAACGTCCTGTCGTCCCTGTCCACGCAGACCAGATCCAGCACCGTCTTCTTCCCGTAGGGGACATCCCTCCGCTGCTCCCTGTCGGAGTACTCCTTGATGTCCTCGATCCTCGCCTCCGGAGGCAGGATCTGGTTCAGCACCCCGATGAGGATGTCCTTGTTGTTCCTGTCCGCGAACACGGCCTTGAATCCCACGTCGCTCCGCAGGTTGACGAACGGGGCGAGCTCATTTTTGTCTTTAAAGAAGTCCATATATTTAGGTGTTAAATATTTGAACCGCAATAATATGGACAAAAAACGTAAAAAACGAAAAGAAACCTATAAGAAATATAAAAAACAGAAATTTATTCGTTAATACCACTAAAGAAACCACTTCGCCACGGCTGGCAAATAACATTTCACATAAACCAAGGATTCTGAGTTGTTTTGTATGATTGCCCAACTTCCATGATTCAATTGGTCACTTCGATATGCTCAGTGACCGGAATCGGCCGACAGCCTGTTTGCGGCACCATCGTCCCGTCGCCTGTTTGTAGAGCCATCGTCCCGTCGCCGATTCGCAGAACAATTGGCCGGTTGTTGATCTTGCCGGATCATAGGCCGGTAGCTGGCTTACCGAACCATAGGTCCGTAGCTGACTTGCTGAACCATAGGTCGCTGAACTTGTCGAAGTGCCGAAGCAACTGGGCTACTTCTTGCTTATAGTCGTCAGGCAGTAAGGCCCGGAGTAAAGGACGGTGCCATTGCTGAAGAGTTTCTGTAATTCAGGGATTGTTTCCAGTCTTGACGTGCGTGTGATGATTGTCAGAGGCTTGTCGGAGGCGGAGACCGCTTCCACAAGGCGTTCCGGCTCCTTGCCGTAGTCGGTGATCTGACGGCCGATGTAGGCATCGATGTTCTCTGGTCTGTGCAGGAAGACCGTGGCGACATCGGTGCCTTCGGGAACCTTCGAGCAGATGGAGCCGTAGCCGATGTACGGATTGATGTCATTGACGACCGCCGAAGCGGAGAACACCGCGAGGAAAAGACCTGCACCCAAAAGGAGTGCGGGAATATTCCAGACTTTCCGTTTGAGCAGGAACCATATTCCCAGAATATTCGCCAAAGTCAGAAGAATTATGCCGTTGATTATCGGGGCTTCGAGGGCGAAAGGATATTCAGTCAAAAGGTCATTGAGAGCCGGGATTTTGACAGCCCCGAAAAGAACCGGCAATGCGGCCAAACCAATGACTGTGAATATGATCGAGAATATTCCTACACCCCATCGCATCCATCCTCTCTCCCCGATGCGGTCAAGCACGATAGGAAACAGATAGACGCAGAACGGGAAGACCGGCACGAGGTAGATCGGCAGCTTGGAACTGAAGGAGGACAGCATCGCGACTGTGGAGATGATCGTGCAGAGGAAAAGAATCTCTAAGTCGGAACGGCCCTGTTTTGGGCAATTCGACGCATCTGACGTGTCAGAAATACCGACTTTTGACTGTGCTTGGCCGGAAGTTTCTTCAACACATGTATTCCGAACCGGCAGCAGCGAGGCGACAAACGTCCCGACCAACAGCAGGCTGTACGGTGCCAGACACCAGATAATAGCCACGAGATAGAACCAGAACGGCTTGGCGTGGGTGAAGGCGTTGACGGCCCGCCCGACGGTCTGTTTTACCAAAAGGTTGTTGATGTACTCCGATCCGCCCTCGATCCAGACACAGCCGATCCAAAGGGCCGCAAGCCCGGCGATGATGCCCCAAGTCTTGAGACCCAAGTACTTGCCGAATCCTTTCCAGTCCCGTTTCACGGCGAGGAACACGGCTATTGACAGCGGCGGCATAAGGAGTCCCACAGGTCCCTTTGTGAAAAGGGCGAGGAATATCCACACCGGCAGCATCACGGAATCCGATCTTCGTGCTCCGTCCCCTGAGTACATCCGATAGAAGGTCCAGAGAGCCAGCACGATGAACATACACATCAGCATATCCATCCTCAGCACGATCATAGTCCCGAGGAACATAACGCAGGTCAGCGTCATTCCGGCCAGAGCCATTCTGTCCATCGCTGACTTGCCTTTCATCACCCACTTGTCCATTATCCCCGTGATGACGAACGCCGGGATCAACGAGAACATCGACAACGCAAGGCAGCTGTGATGCCCGAACAACAGTCTGCACAGCATCACAATCCAGAAATAAAGCGGTGGTTTGTCAGCGTAGGCCAGTCCGTGGTTGTAGAATGCGAATATATGTCCGTCCGCAAGGGCCTCGTTCGCTATGCTGAGATACCTCAACTCGTTGGACGGCGTGAAATCCCTCGTCAGCATCACCGGAAAAAGGCAGACGAAAGTGAAGACGAAGACCGTCATCATCTGATGGCGGGTGAATATGTTACCCTTCCCGGTCTGTGGAGTGTTGTTTCTCATCTGAATATTCTTTTTTGCCTGATCCAAGGATCAGATTCCTTATGTAAACCACAAACCCGAACATCTGGCCGAGGATCAGTACCGGGTCAAGCCGGATGATGCCGTAGATGATGATCATCCCGGAACCTACGATGCTGATGATCCAGAATCCCCTCGGAAGCACGGATGTATGCCAGTGGTGTGAGAAGGCAAACTGATAGACGAACCGCAGCGTGAACATCAATTGACCGGTTGAGCCGAACACCACAAGCCACATCGGAATGTCGCTGTTGCGGAAGAAGTTCTGTGAATATTCCTGAGCGTCCTTGGTCAAAAGCAGGACCGCCACAAACGGAAGAGCCGCCAGCAGAACTCTTGTGAGGATCTTCATACGGTCCCATATCCCGTTGGCATTTAGGTTCCAAAGATAGATGAAGTAGGCGATGAACTGTCCGAGGATGATGGAGAAATCATTCCTCAAGACTCCGTAGATGAACATCAGGCACGCTCCGATCACGCTGAAGATCCAGTAGGACACCGGGGAGACCGATTCATGTGCCATCTCGGATTTCAGCCATTGGAGCGCTGTCCTCAATCCGAAGAATGTCTGGGCGGAGAAACCCAGGGTGAAGGTAAGCCAGACGGGGATGTTGTCAAACATATTCCAGAAGATTAATTCCGCTCCTCATCGACATTGCCCTTGCCCACGGAGTAGTTGATGTACCGTGGCTTCATCCAGCGGTAGGCGAAGCAGTCCGCGAACGGTCCCCAGAGCCTGTTCCAGAGATGGAACTTGGATGTGCCTGCCGTGCGTGGGAAATGCCTTACCGGAACCTGTCCGAAACTGCCGCCATCCTGGAGCAGGATAAGCGCCGGCAGGAATCTGTGCATTCCCTTGAACATCGGGATTTTCTTGGCCGCGTCCGTGCGGATGATCTTGAGGGGGCAACCGGTGTCCTTCGCCCCGTCGTGAGTCATCATATTCCTGAATCCGTTGGCGATTTTGGACTGGATCCGCTTGAACGCCGTGTCTTTGCGGTTCGCCCTGTAGCCAGTCATCAAGGTGTGTTCCTTCATTCCGTCCAGCAGCAGGTTGAAATCCTCCGGTGTGGTCTGAAGGTCAGCGTCCATATAGCCGACATATTCAGAGAAGGCATAGTCGAATCCGGCTTTTATCGCGGCGCTGAGTCCGGCGTTCTTTGAGAAGCTGATTATGCGAACTTTTCAGGTACAGAGTATTTGTTCGGAGGAACTTCCATAAAAAGAGAAGCCGGTAAGGAGCTGTCTATTGACTGCGCGCTGGAGGTTACGGAGGGAACTGCAAAAGTATTTTGGATTTCTGGATCTGATGAAGCAGTCACTTTGATTGAAACAACCGGAACTTATAGTGAC
>OHCO01000079.1_pt1 | contig 15470 bp, 9 predicted proteins | sample 1577601 | NCBI WGS metagenome assembly OHCO01 (sample SAMEA3879546, study PRJEB24766) | human gut metagenome | biome: human-associated habitat; feature: feces | place: USA | collected 1985/1987 | reverse complement strand
TCCGGAACCAATGACAGATCCAACTTGTAAAAATATTCACAATTCATTAGTTTTGCAAGGAATATGTCGTACTTTTCGGTGGCACGTGTCGGGAAAAGGGGATAGGGCAATCACATCCGGACGTGGAACAGGAGTTCTCCTTAATGGATTTCTTTGAAAACCGAATGCCCGGAATAGGACAATCACAATTGAACGTGGAACTGAAGAGGACGCGAAGGAAAGGTGAATCGGAAGAAGGAGTAACGGCTGCATTATGTTTGGTTTTTCAGAAGGGAAAAGATACAATTCGTTCGTGGGTTATTACCGCCGCAGGTACGGTGAGCGGCTCCAGAAACTTGTTCTGGACGCAGGGTTCTCGTGCCCTAACCGGGACGGAACCGTGGGGCGGGGAGGGTGTACCTACTGCGACAACGCCGCTTTCCATCCTGGTTACAGTACTCCGGGGAAGCCGCTTCTGACACAGATTGACGAAGGAATAGAGTTCCAAAAGGTGCGATATCCGAGGGCGAGGCACTACCTGGCATATTTCCAGGCATATTCAAACACATACGGTCCGTTGGATCGGTTGAAGGCTCTTTATGAGGAGGTCCTGAGCCATCCGGAGGTGGTGGGGATCGTGATCGGCACGCGTCCGGATTGTGTCGATGAGAAGAAGCTGGACTATCTGGCTGGCTTGGCGTCGGGGCGTGTCCTTTCAGGGTGGCAAAGATCCCTTCGGCAGGCTCCGGGACCGACTGTCCAGGCCCCGGTTCCGGATACCCTCACCGCCCCCATAGTGGTGGTAGAGTACGGCATCGAGTCCTGCCACGACAGCACCCTGCGCCACATCAACCGCGGCCACAGCTTCGAGTGCGCCCGCAAAGCCGTGGAAATGACTGCCGAAAGAGGCATCGACACCGGAGCCCACTTCATTCTCGGCCTCCCCGGCGAGACCAGAGAGATGCTCCTCGACCAATGCGGCCTTATCTCCTCCCTCCCGCTGCGCTCCGTCAAATTCCACCAGCTCCAGATCGTCAGAGGCACAGTGATGGAAAAGGAATATGCCGCCGACCCCTCAGCCTTCTACCGTCCCGGCCTTGATGAATATCTTGACTTTGTCATCGACATCCTCGAACGCCTGCGCCCCGACCTTTACATCGAACGGGTCGCCGGCGAGGTCCCGCCCCGCTTCGTGAACGACACCCCTTGGGGACTCGTCCGAAACTTTGAGATCCTCCGCCTTCTGGACAAACGTCTTGAGGAACGGGACACGTGGCAAGGCCGTTTATATTCAAAGCCTTGATTAATCGGCTGGCACAACTTTCGCTTGCCGGAAGGCCGGCTGTCGGGCCGGAAGCCGAATTTTTTGAGGCCATAGAGGCAGAACAACCCTCCGGCCAAGCCAACTATTGCGTGAAAATTCTTATATTTGTCAAATTTATTTGATTACAATGGCGAAGTTTGTAAACCGAGAGATTCCTGAAGGCCTCACCTTCGATGACGTTTTGCTGGTTCCGGCACATTCCGATGTACTTCCTCGTGACGTGGATGTCACAACAAATTTCACGACTGACATCAAGCTCCACACCCCGATCGTGTCGGCCGCGATGGACACAGTCACAGAAGCCGATCTTGCCATAGCGATGGCGAGGGCCGGTGGTATCGGTGTGATTCACAAGAATATGACCATCGAGCAGCAGTGCGAGCAGGTGCGTCACGTGAAGAGGGCTGAGAACGGAATGATCTACGATCCTGTGACGATCAGCCCGGACGCGAATGTCGGCAACGCCCTCGCGATGATGAAGAAGCATCACATCGGCGGCATTCCTGTCGTGGACGCCAACGGCTTCCTCATCGGAATCGTCACTAACCGTGACTTGAGGTTCCAGGAGGATATGCAGCTGCCGATTTCCGAGGTTATGACAAAGGAGAACCTCGTGACCGCGCCTAAGGGCATCACCCTGGCCGACGCCACGAAGATCCTCCAGCACAGCAAGGTCGAGAAGCTTCCTGTTGTTGATAATGACGGCAAGCTCGTCGGCCTGATCACCTACAAGGACCTTATGAAGATCAAGGACAACCCTATCGCCTCCAAGGACAGCAAGGGCCGCCTCCTCGTCGCCGCCGCCGCCGGAATCAAGTCCGACACGCTCGACAGGATCGGTCTTCTGATCGACGCCGGAGCCGACGCTGTTGTCCTCGACACCGCCCACGGACACTCCGAAGGTGTGCTCAGGATGATCAAGAAGGCCTGCGACGCCTATAAGGATTTCCAGATCATAGCCGGAAACGTCGCCACCGGCGCCGGTGCCAAGGCTCTCGCCGATGCCGGAGTCAAGGCCGTGAAGGTCGGAATCGGCCCGGGCTCGATCTGCACCACGAGAATCATCGCCGGAATCGGCGTGCCGCAGCTGACGGCCGTAATGGAGGCCGCATATGCCCTCAAGGGAACGGGCGTGCCTGTGATCGCTGACGGCGGTATAAGATATTCAGGAGACATCGTCAAGGCGCTTGCCGCCGGTGCCAGCACCATCATGGCAGGCTCCCTGCTCGCCGGAACGGAGGAATCCCCAGGCGAGACAATCATCATGAACGGCCGCCGCTTCAAGTCCTACCGCGGAATGGGATCCCTCGAAGCGATGGAGCAAGGCTCGAAGGACAGGTATTTCCAGGACATGGAGTCCGACATCAAGAAGCTCGTACCAGAAGGAATCGTGGCCCAGGTGCCTTACAAGGGGACCGTCTCAGAGGTTGTCTATCAGCTTGTCGGCGGACTCAGGGCCGGAATGGGCTACTGCGGAGCGCATACTGTCGAGGAACTCAGGAACGCCCAGTTCGTGCGCATCACCAACGCCGGCTTCCTTGAGAGCCACCCACACGATGTGACCATCACCAAGGAAGCCCCTAACTATTCCCGCTAATCAATGATGCTCAGGAGGTTCCGCATATTCATGATGGCCGTCGCCGTTGCCGCCCTTCCGTCCTGCAAGGCAATATCCTCGCTGATTCACGACGGGGAGGTTGTCGCCAGGCTGGGAGACCATAAACTCTATCGCTCGGAACTGGACGATGTGATCCCCAAGGGCACGTCTCCGGAGGACAGCGTGAACCTTGCGAACCTCTACATCAACTCGTGGGTGAAGGACAAGGCTTTCCTCGACATAGCCCAGCAGCGTCTCTCCAAGGAGGAAAAGGATGTCTCGAAGGAGCTTGAGGCCTACCGCCAGTCGCTTCTGCGGTACCGCTACGAGCAGCGCTACATCAACGAGCGCCTCGACACCACCGTCTCAAAAAAGCAGATTGATGAATATTATGGCTCCCACAAAGAGTCCTTCAAGCTGGAGCGGCCGATCCTCAAAGCCCGTTTTATGAATATTCCGAAAGATTCTCCGAATCTTCAGAAGATCAAGAAGCTGATGTCTTCGGACAAGGTTGAGGACGTGGTGGCCGCTGACAGCATCGCCTTCAATTCGACCCAGCGTTACCATGACTATTCCAATGGCTGGATAGACGCGGTGAAACTGGCCGCCGAGTTCGGTGTGGACTATGTTCAGATGCTCTCACAGCGTAGCGGCAACTTCATAGAGATGCCGGACGGGGATGCCAACATCTCTGTCGCGTTCATAGTGGATTACCGGAGGGCCGGGGAGATCGCTCCGGTGGAATACTGTGAGGACAGGATAAAGGACATCATCATCAGCGGAAGAAAGCACGAGCTCCTGGCCGGTTTGGAACGGGACTTGATAGAAGACGCCAAGGTTAAGGAGAATTTTGAAATATATTCGAAATGATAAAGAAAACAGCAATCACCATCTTCGCCCTCGCAGCGACCTGCGCGATGGCTTCTGCCCAGAAATACAAGTACGTTGACAAGACCGTCGCCGTTGTCGGCAACGAGGCGATCATGATCTCCGACATCGAAGGGGCGGTCAAGGACCGCAGCGCCCAGGGCTTTTCATCAGACAGGAATGTCCGCTGCGAGGTGCTGGAATCGATTCTCGAATCGAAGATATTCCTGATGCAGGCCAGGATCGACTCTCTCACGGTCAATCAGGACATGGTTGAGGGAAGCCTTTCCCAGCAGGCGGACAGGATGCTGACCTACCTCGGCGGCGAGGACAAGGTTGAGGAATATTTCGGCAAGCCTCTCTACCGCCTCCGTCAGGAATGGCGCAAGCAGTACGAGGACATGAGCCTCACACAGCAGGCCCAGCAGGAGATCATGAAGAAGATTCCGGAGATGACACCTTATGATGTAAAGGAATATCTTGACACGGTTGACACCAAGAACCTTCCGATAGTTCCTATCAAGTACCAGCTCAGTCAGATCTGCCGTTATCCGGACCGCGAGGCCGCGAACATGGCCGTGCGCGAGAAGTTGCTGGACCTCCGCGAGAGGATCATCAACGGAGAGAAGTTCTCCACTCTTGCTCGAATATATTCGGAGGATCCGGGTAGCGCCCGTAAGGGTGGCGAGCTTGGAATGGCCTCGAAGTCAATCTTCTGGCCTGTGTTTTCAGACGCCGCTATGGCTTTGAAGCCGGGTGTTATCTCGCAGATTGTCGAAACTCCTGACGGATTCCACATCATCGAGGTCATCGAGAAGAAAGGCGACATGTTCAACGCCCGCCACATTCTGATGAAGCCTAAATACACTGATGACGACAGGGATAAGGCGTTCAAGACTCTGGACAGCCTCCGTACCGAGATCAACAATAACGCCGTGACGTTCCAGATGGCGGCGAACTTCTACTCACAGGATCCGGCCACCAGGACCAACGGCGGTCAGATGTCCGATCCGAACACCGGCTCGGCATATTTCGAGATTGACCAGCTCAAGCCGGAGGACTATCTGGCCATCAAGGACTTGAAGGAGGGCGAGATCTCCGAGCCTGTGGAGTCCACTGACAATGATGGCCGTCAGGATCAGGTCAAAGACTATGTCGTTGGAAAGACCATCTACAAGATCATCCGTGTTGACAAGATCATTCCGGCCCACACTGCGTCGTTTGAGGAGGATTTCAGCCAGCTTCAGGAGCAAGTCCGTCAAGACAAGCAGATGAAGGCCATCGATGACTTCCTCGCCGGCAAGATCAAGGAGACCCACATTGTCATCGACCCGATGTTCAAGGACTGCGAGTTCCGTCGTCCGGGTTGGGCTTCAAAGTTCTCTGAAGACTGATGCTTGCGAGACGTCTGGCATATTCATTGATCCTTCTGCTGGTTTCGTTCGGCCTTTTCGCCCAGAACACCGAGCAGAAGGACAGTCTTGTGCGCCTGCTCGGATGTGATGAGCTTCAGCAGGTCGAGGAATATGGCCAGAGCTACAGGAAGGCTTTGGGACATGCCAGATTCGAGCACAATTCAACTCTTCTGATCTGCGACACCGCCTTGTGGAATGTCAACCAGAATGTTATAAACGCTTTCGGCAACGTCCAGATCATTCAGAACAACACAGTGCTCAGCAGCGAGAGCCTCGACTATCTCATCGACCAGAACCTCGCTCAGTTCAGAGGCGCGCTGGTCCAGCTTAGGGACAAGGACGGGAACACCCTGCGTACCACTGACCTGGACTATAACACCAAGGACAGTGTGGCCGTGTTCAGGAACGGCGGTGCCTTGCGCGACAAGGACGGCCAGATCATCGAGAGCGATGACGGCCATTACTATTCCAAGCTCAAGACGTTCAGTTTCACGAACAACGTCAACATGTACACTGACTCGATATTCGTGAAGACTGATGATCTGGACTACAACACAGGCACGAACGTAGCCACTTTCGGAACCGGCACCAACGCATGGAGGGACAACAACATGCTTTCTTCTCAGGCCGGTTTTTACGAGCGGACTTTGGAAAAGTTCACGTTCTTCAGGAACGTGCATATTCTTACCGAGAACCAGGAGGCATGGGCTGACACCTTGGTATATTACCGGGTTCCGAACAATGTGGAGATGTTTGGCCATGTGGAACTGCTTGACACGACTCGCAATGTGGCCGCGGTGGCCGGTTATGTGCAGTATATAGATTCCTTGTCATTCATAAAGTTGACCCGTGAGCCGGCTGTGATAGCGATCAGCGGGCAAGGGGAAAAGAGAGATACAGCTTACATCGGTGCGGACACATTGATTCTGCGCTCCATACCGAAATGTGATGTGGATTCATCGGAGATTTCCAATTCGGCAAGCCGTCTGAAAGAGATAAACGTGGATCCTGTCACGGAGTACCGTCGCAAGGCCTACGAGGCAGCCAAGGCCGCGGCCGAAGAGGCCCGCAAGAAGCGGGAAGAGGAAGACCCTAACGCCGCCGGAGCCTCCGACAGAGGCGCCTCCGCTGTCAAGCCAGGTGGAAAACCGACCGGGAAACCGGCTGGCAAGGCAGGTGGAACGGCTATAGGAAAGACGGCTGGAACAACGGCTGGAACAACGGCTGGAAAGACAGGTGATAATTCAGGAGGAAAGGCGATCTCGAAATCCGGAAAACTGTCAGGTAACGCGATGATCGGCGATCCTGTGACGAAAGGCCGTCAAGGCCTTCCCGCTCCATGGGATGATGTCATTGAATATGCTCCTCCACGGTTCCAATTGCCGGACACCCTGAAAACGTCGCCCGACACTGTACGTGTTCCAAGCGACAGTCTGGCGGCGAAGACCCTTTCCGCGGTCACTGAACCTGTTTCGGTCACTGAGCCTGCCGAAGTGACCGATCCGCAATCACCGGATTCCCTTACCGTCCCTACAGATTCCCTTACCGTCCCTACGGATTCCCTGACCGTACCGGGTGATTCCCTGCATGTTCCAACTGACTCTTTGTCTTTGGCCCCCAAGGATTCCACGAAGATCAGTTTCATCTATGGCATACGTAACGTCAAGGTGTTCCGTAACGACATGCAGGTCGCATGCGACTCTCTTGCCTACACGGATCTTGACTCTTTGATAAGGTTGTATGAAAACCCGATTGTCTGGAATGAGATCAAGCGGCAGTACAGTGCCGACAGTATAACCGTCATTGTCAAGAACCGGTCCATTGACCGCGCCAGCTTGATGTCCAATGCCTTTATAATAGTGCAGGAGGACACCTTGTCCTATGACCAGATCCGTGGAACAGAGATGATGGCATACTTTGACAGTACCGGTGCGTTGAGGCGGTTCGACTCGATGGGTGGCGCGTCCGGAGTCTTCTACATCGAGGAGAACGGAAGTCTGGCCACCGTCAACAAGTTCGAGTCAAAGATGTTGACCGCGACATTGAAGGACGGTAATATTCAGGACTTGAACTACTTCGATGCCGTGAAGACAGATGCCTACCCGGTCGTCCAGATGAAAAAGGACGAGAAGATTCTGAAGGGATTCGACTGGCAGCCGGACAAACGTCCCAAGGGACCGGAGGACATCACGCCATATAAGCCGCGAGAGTCCCAGAGGAAAGTCTATGAGAATGTGCCGAGAGCCGAATTCGCGCAGACGGACATCTATTTCCCGGGCCACATGAACAGCGTCTATAAGATGCTGGCCAGACAGGATTCCTTGAAACGGGTCCGTAACGCTGAGCGCAGAAGGCTTGAGGCCGAGCGCAAGGCTGAGGCTGCCAGGATTGCCGACAGCCTTAGGATCGTTGCCGCCGCCGACAGCCTTGCTTTGGCGGACAGCCTTGCCCGTGCCGACAGTCTGGCTCTGAGAGACAGCCTTGCCAGCCGTGATTCTTTGGCGCGACAGGACAGTCTTGCCGTGAAGGACAGCCTTGTGGTTTCAGATTCGTTGTCGGTCAGCAAGGCCGATTCATTGGCCAATGATCCTTCGGCCATAAAGAAGGCTGAGCAAGAACGCAAAAAGGCTGAGAGAGAGAAGGCGCGAAAAGATCGTCAGGCGGCCAAGGAGGCCAGATGGGCTGAACTTGACGCCCGTGATGCCGCCAAGGCTAAGGCCAAGGAGGAGAAAGCGTTGAAGAAGAAGCGTCAGAAGACCCTCAAGACATTGAAGGCGATGGAGAAACGTCGTGCTAAGGAAGAGAGGATGCTTGAACGCTACAAGGCTCGTTACGAAAAACAGAAAGCCAGAAAAGCCGCACGGAAAGCCGGTAAAAAATAAGGACTGACCTGAAGGCCAGTCCTTGATCCTTTATAATAGAATCCTTTTTTAGAGAAGTTTCTTCTTGAGGGCGTCGATCATGTCCACGGTCATGGTCTCCAGATCATAGGACGGTGCCCATCCCCACTCCTCGCGGGCGCAGGAATCATCCATCTTGTCCGGCCAAGAGTCAGCGATCGCCTGACGTACCGGATCCACTTCATAGCGCATCTTGAATCCAGGAATATGTTCCTGAATCTTGTGGTAGATAATCTCCGGATCAAAGCTCATGGAGGCGATGTTGAACGAGTTGCGGTGTTTCAGCTTGGAAGGATCCGCGTTCATGATGTCCACGGCGGCCTTCAGCGCGTCAGGCATGTACATCATGTCCATGAATGTCCCGGCCGCGATAGGGCAGACAAACTCTTCGCCTTTTACTGCCGCATAGTAGATCTCAACGGCATAGTCTGTCGTGCCGCCTCCAGGAAGTGTCACATTGGAGATAAGTCCAGGGAACCTTACCGAACGGGTGTCCACACCGTATTTGGTGTGATAATAGTCACTCAGCAACTCGGTGGCCACCTTGGTCACGCCGTACATCGAACGAGGCCTCTGGAGCGTGTCCTGAGGAGTGTTCTGATGCGGAGTCTCAGGGCCGAACGAACCGATCGAGGATGGTGTGAACACAGCGACATTGTTCTCCCTCGCGATCTCAAGAATATTCATGAGTCCGTCTATCTGGATGTGCCATGCCAGCTGCGGCTTCCTTTCCGCGACAGCCGAGAGCAGGGCGGCGAGATTGTAGATTGTGTCGATGTTGTACTTCTTCACGATGCCCAGAAGCTGTTCACCGTTGCAGACATCAGCCTCCTCGGCGGGACCGCTCTCAAGCAGAACACCCTTTGGCTCAGCGCCTTTGATGTAGCCGGCGACAACGTTGCCATCCGGGTACATATTCCTGATTTTCATTGTCAGCTCCGAACCGATCTGTCCGGTCGAACCTATCACTAGTACATTTTTCATTGCGGATCGCTTGTTTATTGCTAAATTAGCAAGTGCAAATTTACATTATTTTCTGACAAGAGCCCTTATTTATAATAAAATATTATCGATTTTGTCAGTGCGAAATCGAAACGTTTTAAAATTTTATCAATATGTACGGAAAATTCCAGGAACATCTACAGGCAGAGCTTGCCTCCATCAAGGAAGCCGGACTCTACAAGAACGAGAGAAACATCGCCTCCGCCCAATCCGCCGAGATCACTCTCCAGGACGGCAGCAAGGCTCTTAACTTCTGCGCCAACAACTATTTAGGTTTGGCTGATTCCCCGAGGCTCATCGAGGCAGCCAAGAAGGCTATGGACGAGAGGGGATTCGGAATGTCCTCTGTCCGTTTCATCTGCGGAACCCAGGATCTTCACAAGGAGCTTGAGGCTGCCATCTCCGACTTCTTCCACACAGAGGACACCATCCTCTACGCATCATGCTTCGATGCCAACGGTGGGGTGTTCGAGCCTCTGCTCATGGCTGACGACGCCATCATCTCAGATTCCCTGAACCACGCCTCCATCATCGACGGAGTGCGTCTTTGCAAGGCTGTCCGTTACCGTTACGCCAACGCTGATATGGCCGACCTTGAGCGTTGTCTCCAGGAGGCTCAGGCCCAGAGGTTCCGCATCATCTGCACCGATGGAGTCTTCTCAATGGATGGCAACGTCGCTCCGATGGACAAGATTTGCGAGCTGGCCGAGAAGTATGACGCCCTCGTGATGGTTGATGAGAGCCATTCCGCCGGCGTTGTCGGCAAGACCGGCCACGGAGTCGCGGAGCAATATGACTGCTATGGCCGCATTGACATATTCACAGGCACCCTCGGCAAGGCGTTCGGTGGCACCGTCGGCGGATTCACCACAGGCCGCAAGGAGATCATCGATATGCTCCGCCAGCGCTCCCGTCCGTATCTCTTCTCCAACTCTCTGCCGCCTATGATCGTGGCCGCCGGCATCGAGATGTTCAAGATGCTCAAGGAAAGCAACGAGCTTCACGACCGCCAGCAGGAGAACGTGAACTACTTCCGTGACAAGATGTTGGCCGCCGGCTTCGACATCAAGCCGACCCAGAGCGCCATCTGCGCCGTGATGCTCTACGATGCTCCTCTGTCCCAGAAGTTCGCCGCCAAGATGGCCGAGGAAGGAATATTCGTGACCGGCTTCTACTATCCGGTTGTCCCTAAGGGCCAGGCCCGCATCCGCGTCCAGCTCTCAGCCGCCCACAAGCGCGAGCACCTCGACAAAGCCATCTCCGCCTTCATCAAAGTCGGCAAGGAACTCGGTGTCATCAAATAACCTTTCTTTGAATATCCCGACGGTTTCCCTGAGCCTCCCTCATCGCTTCGACAGGCTCAGCGACCAGCTGGAACCAAAGCCCCGGACGCTGAGCCAGTCGAAGCGCCCGGGGCTTTTGGCTTACCTTTAGCTGTACTATAAGGACTAATGACGCCACGACTGCAACCGCGATCGAAGCGCCCGGGGCTTTTGGCTTACCTTTAGCTGAAGATCAAGGCAGTCCCTGAGCCAACGGTGCGCTGAGCTTGCCGAAGTCTCAAAGGGGGAGACTGTCTTAAAAGTAAAAGTACCCACGGCGAGGATTGAAAATTCGTTGTCGCCCCTGTATAGGGGTACAGACTTTTCTACTCTCGCCGAGACTTTTCAGACAGTCTGGGGGGGGGAGGGGGAGTGCGCCTGCGTGGCGTTTAATTGCTTAGTAACCAATAAAATAAACATTCTCGTGGTTCGGTTTTGTCCACCACGAGAATGCTTTTATTGTTGATAACCAGTTGGTTATCTGCCACGGAAATTTACTCCGCGTAGAGCGAGATGATGTTTAGGATGACCTGAGAGGCCTTCTCGATGCTCTGGAGAGGAACGAACTCCATCTTGCCGTGGAAATTCAGACCTCCGGCGAAGATGTTCGGGCAAGGCAAGCCCTTGAAACTGAGGTTAGCCCCGTCGGTACCGCCACGGATCGGCTGGATCTTAGGCTTGATTCCGGCCATCTCCATAGCCTTCACGGCTTTCTCGACAACGTGATAGTGCGGCTCAACCTGCTCGCGCATGTTGTAGTACTGATCTTTGATCACAGCCGTCGCCGTGCCCTCACCGTACTTTACATTGATGAAGTCCACGCACTTCTGCATAATAGCCTTCTTGCTCTCGAACTCCTTGCGGTCGTGGTCACGGATGATGTAGGTGATGTCAGCCTCCTCGACCGTTCCGTTGAACCCGACGATATGGAAGAACCCTTCGTACCCTTCGGTATATTCAGGTCTCTGCTGGACCGGCAGCAGTCCGTTCAGTTCAGTCGCGATCAGAATGGCGTTCTTCATCTTGCCCTTGGCGTAGCCAGGATGCACATTCCTTCCTTGAATATGTATCTTCGCCGAAGCCGCGTTGAAATTCTCGAACTCCAGCTCTCCGATCTCGCCGCCATCCATCGTGTAGGCATATTCAGCCCCGAACTTCTTGACATCGAACTTAACGACTCCGCGTCCGATCTCCTCGTCTGGCGTGAACCCGATCTTGATCTCACCGTGCTTGAACTCAGGATGCTCCACGATGTACTGCACCGCGTCCATAATCTCCGCCACACCGGCCTTGTCGTCCGCGCCGAGCAGCGTGGTGCCGTCCGTGGTGATCAGCGTCTGACCCACGTAGTGAAGCATCTCCGGGAACTCCGAAGGCTTCAGCGCCAGGCCCGGCACACCTTTTAAAGGAATATCCCCGCCGTCATATTCATTGATTATCTGAGGTTTGATGTCCGCACCTGATGCGTCCGGAGCGGTGTCCACGTGGGCGATGAAGCCGATCGCCGGCACTTTCGCCTCGATGTTCGAAGGGATCGACCCCATCACGTAACCATATTCATCCAGAGTGGCTTCCACTCCGAGAGCCTGAAGCTCGTCGCGCAGCATCCGCAGCAGATTGAGCTCTTTTTCCGCCGAAGGCTGGCTCTCTGATTCCTCGTTCGACTGAGTGTCAACGCTGACGTACCTCAGGAACCTGTCCAAAACTTTTTCCATGTTGTTGTTATTTTCTGGTCGCCGAGCCTGTCGAAGCGACTTCCATAACGGCACTTCGGCAGGCTCAGTGGCCGTTTGTTTATTCCTTAGCCCTCAAAGAAGCGATCACCGTGTAGGCGATGATTCCGATGAACGGAATGATCGCTATGGCCTCGCCATACTGCGCGTTCCAATCCGCCATGAACCAATCCACGTTGAAGAACTTCAGCAGCGCGCTCACGACACCCATCAACGCGCCGCCGGCGATGAATCCCGAAGCGATCAGCGTACCCTTGTTCAGACGCGCCTCGTTCAGAGCCTTGTCCTTCGAGCGTGTGCTCACGTACCAGGAAATCGCGCCGCCGACCAGCAACGGCAGGTTAAGATCGATAGGAATGAACATTCCAAGCGCAAACGCCAATGCCGGTATCTTGAAGAAAGTCAGCACGATGGCCAGCACCGCACCGATTCCGTAAAGCAGCCACGGAGCGCCTCCGCCGTTCATCATCGGCTGGATCACCGCCGCCATGGCGTTGGCCTGAGGAGCCACGAGAGCCTGGTCGCCGACGAATCCGTAGGTCTTGTTCAGCACGAGCATCACGCCGCAGACTGTCGCCGCCGCGACAGCCACACCCACGAACTTCCAGCCTTCCTGCTTCTTAGGCGTGCTTCCGATCCAGTAACCGATTTTGAGGTCGGTGATGAATGAACCTGCGACCGAAAGCGCCGTGCAGACAACTCCACCGATGATCAAGGCCGCGGCCATACCGGCGTTGCCCTTAAGTCCCACAGCCACAAGGATAAGCGCGGCGATGATAAGCGTCATAAGTGTCATTCCGCTCACTGGGTTTGTTCCCACGATGGCGATGGCGTTGGCCGCCACGGTAGTGAACAGGAACGAGATGATCGCCACGATCAGCAGCCCGACAACTGCCTGCCAGATGTTGTTCACAACTCCTCCGAACGCGAAGAAAGCGAACACAGCCAACAACGTCAGCACAATGCCGAACACAATGGTTTTCATAGGAATATCCTCCTGTGTCCTCTCGGTGTTCTCAACCTTTCCTCCCTTCTTGCCGAACTCGCCGACAGCCAGTCCCACAGCCGACTTGATCACACCGAACGACTTGATGATGCCGATGATTCCGGCGGTCGCGATGCCACCGATGCCGATGTGCCTTGCATAATCCTTGAATATCTGGTCAGGGCTCATCTCTCCGATTGTCATTGTCACTCCGGTGTTCATCAGATCAATCACCTGTCCGCCCCAGATGAGGTTCATCAGCGGGATGATCACCAGCCACACCAGGAAACTGCCGCAGCAGATGATGAAGGCATATTTCAGGCCCACGATGTAGCCGAGGCCCAGCACAGCCGCTCCGGTGTTCAGTTTCAGAACGACCTTCGCCTTGTCAGCGATTGTCTGTCCGAATCCCATCACGGTGGTGCTGACCGTATCCGCCCACGCACCGAAAGTGCTGACAATGAAGTCATAAAGACCTCCGATGAGACCGCTCACCAGAAGCGTTCCAGCTCCCTTGCCGCCGCCTTCGCCGCTAACGAGGATCTGTGTCGTGGCCGTGGCCTCAGGGAAAGGATATTTCCCATGCATCTCTTTCACGAAATATTTCCGGAAAGGGATGAGGAACAATATTCCTAAAACACCGCCGAGCAGCGACGAGAGGAACATCTGCATAAAGTTGACATCAACTCCAAGAATGTAGATGGCAGGAAGTGTGAATATAGCGCCCGCCACCACAGCTCCGGAGCAGCCTCCGATCGACTGGATGATGACGTTCTGTCCCAGACCTTCCTTCTTGCCGAGTGCGCTTGTCAGACCCACCGCGATGATCGCGATCGGGATCGCCGCCTCGAACACCTGTCCCACGCGCAGCCCCAGATAGGCCGCCGCCGCGGAGAAGATGACCACCATCAGCAATCCAAGGGTCACTGAATATGGCGTAACTTCCGCCCATTTCCTCTCCGCCCCCAAGAGCGGCTTGTACTCCTCGCCCGGTGCCAGCTCCCTTTGAGCGTTCTCCGGTAAAGCATTTCTTTTTTCTTCCATTGATCGTTATTTTGTTTTCATTTCTTTCTTGTCATTCCGTCCGGCCCCCTCGATAGGCTCAGGGTCCGGTGTCGGTCGCTGAGCCTGTCGAAGCGCACCGACAAAAAACAAATATACTATATTAAGGTGAAAATCCCCACTCATCGAAAATTTTTATAAAAAAATGTCAAAAAAAATTTGGAGGTAAAGAAAAAGTGCGTATCTTTGCAGCCCGTTTCGGAAATAACGGGAAAGTTCATTGACAATATTGAAAGATTAGTACAACAAGTACCGAGAACGAAAATGAGAGCGTTGATTCTTTTTTTAGAAGAATGAAGTTGTCGGGGTCGAACTGGAAATATGTGTATTATACAAAGAAGAGTTTGATCCTGGCTCAGGATGAACGCTAGCGGCAGGCTTAACACATGCAAGTCGAGGGGCAGCGCGGGATAGCAATATCCTGGCGGCGACCGGCGGAAGGGTGCGTAACGCGTGAGCGACATGCCCGTTGCCCGGGGACAACCGGTGGAAACGCCGACTAATCCCCGATGGGATATTGTGCCGCATGGCACGATATTGAAAGTTACGGCGGCGACGGATTGGCTCGCGTCCGATTAGCTTGTTGGCGGGGTAACGGCCCACCAAGGCTGCGATCGGTAGGGGTTCTGAGAGGAAGGCCCCCCACAATGGGACTGAGACACGGCCCATACTCCTACGGGAGGCAGCAGTGAGGAATATTGGTCAATGGGCGGAAGCCTGAACCAGCCATGCCGCGTGCGGGAAGGAGGCCCTATGGGCTGTGAACCGCTTTTGCCTGGGGGCAATAAGGGCGTCGCGCACGTCCGATGAGAGTACCAGGCGAATAAGCATCGGCTAACTCCGTGCCAGCAGCCGCGGTAATACGGGGGATGCGAGCGTTATCCGGATTCATTGGGTTTAAAGGGTGCGTAGGCTGTGCGTCAAGTCGGGGGTGAAATTCCGGTGCTCAACACCGGGGCTGCCCTTGATACTGTCGCGCTGGAGTGCGGATGCCGCCGGAGGAATGAGTGGTGTAGCGGTGAAATGCTTAGATATCACTCAGAACACCGATTGCGAAGGCATCTGGCGAATCCGTAACTGACGCTGAGGCACGAAAGCGTGGGGATAGAACAGGATTAGATACCCTGGTATTCCACGCCGTAAACGATGATGGCTAACCGCCGGCGACACACTGTCGGTGGCCAAGCGAAAGCGATAAGCCATCCACCTGGGGAGTACGTCGGCAACGATGAAACTCAAAGGAATTGACGGGGGCCCGCACAAGCGGAGGAACATGTGGTTTAA
>OHCO01000065.1_pt1 | contig 16749 bp, 16 predicted proteins | sample 1577601 | NCBI WGS metagenome assembly OHCO01 (sample SAMEA3879546, study PRJEB24766) | human gut metagenome | biome: human-associated habitat; feature: feces | place: USA | collected 1985/1987 | reverse complement strand
CATAGCGAAAATTCTATGAATATTTCATAGAAATTTGCTGTGGATTGTGGTACAATACACTAAAGCAAGAAACCGAGGCGAAGGAGGACCGCCATGACCGAACAAACCGTCAATTTTGAGCGAATGGAATACGCGTTGACCCTCTTTGGCAACTCTGATGAAAACATACGAATGCTGGAGCAGGGCTACGGCGTTTCTGTGGTGTTCCGCGGCACCGACATCAAGGTGAGCGGCGACGCCGAAAAAGTGATGACCTGCACACGATGCATCGAAGGGCTGCTGAAAATGGTAGAGTCCGGCGAGGAGCTTTCGGCGCAGAATATCCGCTACATGATGAGTCTGGTGGAGGAAGGGCGCGAGCAGGAGGCGGAAGCTCTCGGCAAGGACGTCATCTGCATCACCGCCAAGGGCAAGCCCTTAAAGCCAAAAACCCTCGGTCAGCAGAAATATGTCGAGGCGATCCGCAAAAACACCATCACCATGGGCATCGGTCCCGCCGGCACCGGCAAGACCTACCTTGCCGTGGCAATGGCGGTCAAGGCGTTCCGTGCGCAGGAGGTCAACCGCATTGTGCTGACCCGCCCCGCCGTGGAAGCAGGGGAAAAGCTGGGCTTTCTGCCCGGCGACCTGCAAAACAAGGTCGACCCCTACCTGCGTCCCCTTTACGACGCGCTTTTTGATATGCTGGGCGCCGATAACTTCCAAAAATACCAAGAACGGGGCAATATTGAAGTTGCGCCCCTCGCCTACATGAGAGGACGCACGCTGGACGACAGCTTTATCATTCTGGACGAGGCACAGAACACCACCCCCGAGCAGATGAAAATGTTTTTGACCCGACTGGGCTTCAATTCCAAAGCGATCATCACCGGTGATGTGACCCAGATCGACCTGCCGGACGCCCGCCGCTCCGGGTTGGTGGAGGCAAGCAAAATTCTGCGGGAGATCCCCGATATCGCCATCTGCCGCTTCAGCGAAAAGGACGTGGTGCGGCATCGGCTGGTGCAGGACATCATAAAGGCATACGAGAAATATTACAGCAAGCAGGAAGCAAAACAAGATGCTGCAAGGAGAAGCAAGTAACATGGATAAGCTGAAAGTCATCATCACAAACGACCAGAAGTCGGTAAAAATCCCCGCAGGGCTGCGGCTGATGCTGCGCCGCTGCTGCACCGCCGTGCTGCGCATGGAGCAGTTTCAGGGGGACGCTGAGGTAAACATCACCTTTACCGACGATGAAAAGATCCGCCAGATGAACAACGAGTTTCGCCACATTGACGCCGCCACCGATGTTCTCTCCTTCCCCTTGGGCGAAAACGGCAAATACGATCTGAATCCCGACAGCGGCTGCAAGCAGTTGGGGGATATCGTTATCTCGGTGGAGCACGCCGTAGCGCAGGCTGCCGAGTTCGGACACACCTTCCAGCGGGAGATGGGCTATCTGACCGTTCACTCCATGCTGCACCTGCTGGGCTATGACCATGTGAACGGCGGGCTGGAAAAGACCATCATGCGGGAAAAGGAAGAGGAAGCGCTGGGGCGGTTGGGTCTGACCCGCGACAACACCTATGTGGAGTGAGGAAGAGCCAATGAGAGATGTGCAAAAATCGGCGTTTATCGCCATTGTCGGGCGCCCCAATGTGGGCAAAAGCAGCCTGCTGAACGCCCTTTTGGGGGAAAAGGTTGCCATTGTTTCCCCCCGCCCGCAGACCACCCGTACCCGCATCACCGGTATTCTCACCGAGGGGGCGACCCAGCTGGTCTTTATTGACACCCCCGGTCTGCACCGCGCCCGCAATTCGCTGGGTGAATACATGGTGCGGCAGGTGGGCTCCTCGGTCTCTGACGTAGACCTTGCCGTTCTGGTGACGGACGCTTCCGAGCCGTGGGAACGGCTTTCCCGTGCCGAGCAGGAGCTTATCGAGCAGTTCAAAAAGCTGGATTTGCCCGCCGTAGCGGTGCTCAATAAGATCGACCTTTTGAAGGACAAGGAGCAGCTGATCCCGATGATGGCGGTGCTGAACGAAGCATATCCTTTCGAGCAGATCGTGCCGCTGAGCGCTAAGACCGGCGACGGGGTGGCGCTCTTACGGGAGCTGCTGGACGGCGCTGCCGTGGAGGGTCCGCACTACTTTGACGACGACACGCTGACCGACCAGCCGGAACGGGTCATTGCCGCCGAGATCCTGCGGGAAAAGGCGCTTTGCTTCCTTTCGGAGGAGATCCCGCACGGCATTGCGGTAACGATCGAATCCATGAAAGAGCGGGAGACGCCCAACGGAACGATCACCGATATTGAGGCATTGATCTACTGCGAGCGAAAAAGTCACAAGGGCATTATCATCGGCAAGGGCGGCGCCATGCTGAAAAAAATTGCGACCGCCGCACGCGAGGAGCTGGAGGCTTTTCTGAACTGCAGAGTGAACCTGCAGTGCTGGGTCAAGGTGAAGGAGGACTGGCGCAACGAGGAGCGTATGCTGCGGAACTTCGGCTTTACCGAGGAACGGTAAGTCCTGCCGGTCGGACAGCAGGCGCCAGCCCGAAAGAGACAGAAGTCTGTGACAACATTGACCGGTGCCGAGCGCCCGCAGGGCGCTCCGGCGCAGCCGGAGCCGGCGGCGCAGCCGCCGAGACCGCCGCAGGCGGTCTGTCCTGCGGGCGCAAACCGGCTTTGTGGAAATTTTTGTGCAACGGGTGCAAAAATTCCCTAACATAACCCACGGCAGAGGGCGCACAATGACAGCAGAAACACTGCTGCAAGGAGGCGTTCTGCCGTGAACCGACCCGCCGATGATCTGAATTATGACCTCCAAAACCGCTGGGAGCGCTTTTGGCAAAGCGGACGGGTGGAGGATTATCTTGCATACCGGGCGGCGCAAAGCGCTGCCCAAAAGGAGCCGACTGATGCAGACAGTGACCGACGCCCTGGTGCTGCGGGAACGACGGCTTGATGAGCAGGACCGCCTGCTGACGCTGCTTTCCGCCGACAGAGGGATCATAACCGCTTACGCTAAGGGAGCGGGACGCATGAAAGGCTCGATGGCAGGCGCCACCGAGCTGCTTTGCTATTCCCACTTTGTTTTGTTCCAGAACCGTGAGCGGTGCTACGCCGATAAAGCCGAGGTAAATAACCTGTTTTTCGGCATTCGGGGCAACCTGGAAAAGCTGACGCTGGCAACCTACTTTGCACAGCTGTGCTGCGAGCTGATCCCCGAAAATGAACCGGCGCAGGAGCCGCTGCGGCTGATGCTCAATGCTTTGTACTTTTTGGAGCGGGACAAGCTTCCTCCTTTGCAGCTTAAGGCAATTCTGGAGCTGCGCCTGTTGGCGCTGACCGGCTATATGCCGGATCTTATTGCCTGCCGGGAGTGCGGCGGACTGCCGGAGGAGGGCGGGGTGCTGTTCGATCCGGTGGAGGGCAGCATCTGCTGTCCGGACTGTGCGTCAAACGGCGCGGTGGGGCTGCTGCCGCTGCCCGCAGGGGTCTTTGCCGCCATGCGGCATATCATCTACGCAGATTTTGAAAAGCTGTTCCGCTTTAAGCTGGGGGAGGAGAACCTGCCGGTTCTGGCGCATGCGGTGGAGCAGTACCTGCTGTGCCGGGTGGAGCGGATCCTGCCCGCCTTGAATTTTTACAAAACGGTCTGCTGTTGACCGATCAACCGAAAAAGATTTTGAACAAGTGAAAGGACGGTATTTACCATGACCGAAAAACAAAATAAAGCCATCGAGCTGCACCAAAAGGGTTATAACTGCTTCCAGTCGGTCGCATGCGTCTTTGCGGGAGAGCTGGGCGCTGACGAAACGGCGGTCTTCCGGCTGGGCGAGGGCTTTGGACTGGGCATGGGGGATATGTCCCAGACCTGCGGAGCCGTTACCGGCGCCGTAGCCTGCATGGGGCTATTAAACAGCGCCGGCGATACCGAAGCACCCAATACCACCAAGCGTGCCACCATGGGACTTGCCTCCACGCTGACGGCGCGGTTTCGTGCCGAGCACGGAAGCTGCATCTGTCAGGTACTGAAGGGCAGAACAGGCTGCCCCGTCGTCCCCTGTGATACCTGCATCGCCGACTGTGTGGGCTATGTGGAGGAGGAGCTGAAAAACCGCGTATGACCTACTATGACCAGAACGCCCTCAAGCTGTGCCATGCCTTTTGGCGGGCGCGGCTGCGCACCGGCATGACCTGTGTGGACGCCACTGCCGGACGGGGGAGAGACGCCGAGGTGCTGTGCCATCTCATCGGAGAGAATGGGCATTTATTTGCCTTTGACATTCAGCCGGAGGCGGTAGAGAGTACACGGGAGCGACTGACCGATGCCGGACTGATGGAACGGGCGACGCTGATCTGCGCCAGCCACAGTCGAATGGCGGAGTACGTTCCGGCGGCGGACGCCGTTGTTTTTAACCTGGGGTATTTGCCCCATGGCAATCATGCCATCGGTACCACGGCGGCAGAAAGTATTCCCGCAGTCGAGGCAGCGCTTTCGATCCTTGCCGAGGACGGGTTTGTGACCATCTGCCTGTACTACGGCGGGGACAGCGGCTATGCCGAGCACGATGCGCTGCTGGCTTACCTAGCCGGACTGGACGCCAAAAAGTACACGGTAATGGTACAGCAATTCCTGAATCGTCCCAACTGCCCGCCGATTTTTATTGTGGTTGAGAAAAACCGTTGAACGGCTGACCGGTTGCCTTGCCTGCGGCGACCGGGGAGCGGTGGGCGCCCGCAGGGCGCCGCAGAGGGACATGTCTGCAAAGAGCCGGATCGCCGGCGGCTTGCTGAAGCTCGTGGAGAAGCTGTGGGGAGCGGGAGACCGGTGAGACGGCGAAACCGGCCGGGAGTGCGCGCCCGCAGGGCAAACCGCCCCTTTTAGGGGGGCGGTTTCGGCGGCGAAGCCGCCGGCTCCGGCGCAGCCGGAGCGCCCTGCGGGCGCTGATCCGGCCGGCTTTATGAAGATGGGAAAGGAACGCTTATGACAGAATACTGGGACCTGCTGGACGAAAACCGGGAACCGCTGGGCATGCTGCACCGGCGGGGAGACGCTCTGCCTACGGGGGCGCGGCATCTCTGCGTGGAGATTATTACGGTGTGGAACGGCAGGATATTGACCACGCTGCGACACCCCCAGAAGCATAACGGCGGCTATTGGGAGGTCACGACCGGCAGCGCGTTAGCCGGAGAGGACACCCGTACCGCCGCCCAGCGGGAGCTGTATGAGGAAACAGGGATCAAGGTCGAAAAGGAGGCACTGATCCCCTTTGATCATGTGATCACGCCGCGTATTTTCAGCGACACCTACCTGCTCATTTTGAATGAAGAACCGGAAATTACGCTGCAAAGCACCGAAACGGTGGCTTACGCCTGGCTAACGCCGGCAGAGCTGCTGGAGCGGTGCCGAAAAGGAATGGTGATTGGGCATTTGGCGGAGCGGTTTGCGCGGTATGCCCAGATGCTCAGCGAAATGCTCCAAAAGGAGGAGAACCATGGATAAACATCACCGCACACTGGAGCTTGACCGTGTGCTGGAAATGCTGGCAGAGCAAACGACCTGCGCCGCCAGCCGGGAACTGGCGCTGCAGCTGGAGCCCTGCGACAACTACCACGATGCCTGCGATGCCCTACGGCGTACCGCCGATATCAATACATTGACCAACCGGTACGGCACCCCCGGACTGGGCGGGATTCAGGACTGCACCGGCGCCCTGCAAAGGGCAAAGCTGGGCGCCCGCCTTGCTGCCGGAGAGATCTTGGAGGTGGCACGGGTGCTGCGCACCGTCCGCACCATCAAAAAGTGGCGGGGACAGGGCGAGACCGCCACTGCCGCAGACGACCTGTTCCACATTCTATCGCCGGTGGAGGGGCTGGAAAAGGACATTTTTGACGCCATACTCTCGGAGGAGGAGATTTCCGATACCGCCTCCCCTGCTCTTGCCGACCTGCGCCGCCGTATCCGCCGTGCCCAGCTTAAGGTCCGTGAGCAACTGGACGGCATTATCCGCTCGCCGCAGTATGCCAAGGCCTTGCAGGAGCCGATCGTCACATTGCGGGACGGTCGCTTTGTGGTGCCGGTCAAAATCGAGTGTAAAAACGAAGTCAAGGGACTGGTACACGATACCTCCTCCAGCGGCGCAACGGTCTTTATCGAGCCGATGGCGGTGGTGGACGCCAACAACGAGATCCGTATGCTGCAGAATGAGGAGCTTTTGGAAATCGAACGTATTTTGCAGGAGTTCAGCGAGCGCATCGGGCAGGTGGCGGACGCTGCCTGCATGAGCTTTGAGGCGCTTTTGCAGCTTGATTTATTATTTGCCAAAAGCCGCCTTGCCGACAAGATGAAAGCAACGGTACCGGAGCTGAACGAGGAAGGGATCATTGACTTTCGCAAGGCACGGCACCCGCTGATCAATAAGGACAAGGTGGTGCCGGTGGATATCCGGCTGGGAGACGGCTTTGATATGTTGGTCATCACCGGCCCCAATACCGGCGGTAAAACGGTAGCGCTGAAAACACTGGGGCTGCTGACGCTGATGGCGGCGTGCGGCATGATGCTGCCTGTGGCAGGCGGCAGCCGTGCGGCGGTATTCCACCATGTACTGGCGGATATCGGGGACGAGCAGAGCATTGAGCAGAGCCTTTCCACCTTTTCCTCCCACATTGTCAAAATCATCGAGATTCTGAAAACCGCCGACACCCAGAGCTTAGTTCTGACCGACGAGCTGGGGGCCGGTACCGATCCCACCGAGGGCGCGGCGCTTGCGGTCTCCATCATTACGGCGCTGCGGCAGCGCGGCGTGCGTCTGGCGGCAACGACCCACTACGCCGAGGTGAAAATGTACGCTCTGCAGACCGACGGGGTGGAAAACGGCTGCTGCGAATTTGATGTGGCGACCCTTTCCCCCACCTACCGGCTGCTCATCGGTGTGCCGGGGCGCAGCAACGCCTTTGCCATCAGCCGACGGCTAGGGCTGCCGGAGGAGATCATAGACGAAGCAAAAAGCATGGTTTCCAGCGAGAACACCCGCTTTGAAGATGTGGTGAGCGAACTGGAAAGCACCCGTCAGCAGTTGGAGAATGAGGTGACTGCCGCCGAGACTGCCCGTGGGGAAGCCGACCGTCTGCGCGCCGAAATGAAGCGGCAGGCCGAGGCGCACGAGGCGGCGCTGGAGAAGCTGGAAGCTGATGCGCGCGATACGGCGCGTGCCTTGGTGGAGCGCACCCGCAGCCGCGCCGATCTCCTCTTAAATGAGCTGGAGGAGCTGAAGAAGCAGAAGGACAAGGCGGATTTCAGCGAGAAGGTGGCAGCAATGGGGCAGGGCTACAACCGGCGCATTGAGGATCTGCGGAACACTGCCGACCCCGTAAAGGAGAAAAAAGCGGAGGAGTACCACCTGCCGCGGGCACTGCGGGAGGGCGACACCGTGACGGTGGCTGCCATCAACCGGCAGGGTACCGTGATAGCGGGCCCCGATAAGAACGGCTCCTACCAGGTGCAGCTGGGCAACATGAAGATGAAGTGCGCCCCTGAGGAGCTGCGGCTGCCGGAGGACGCCCCCAAGCCCCCCAAGAAGAAGCAGTCGACGGGCGGTGCTCGCACCAGCCGTCCCAACAATGTCGAGCGGGAAGCACGCACCGAGCTGGATATCCGCGGTATGGCAAGCGACGAGGGGCTGATGGAGGTAGACCGGTTCCTTGACCGGTGCATGATGATGGGCATTAAGAATGTGACCATTATCCACGGCAAGGGCACCGGCGTACTGCGTGCCGCCGTGCAGCAGCACCTGCGCCGTCTGAGCTTTGTAAAGAGCCAGCGCCCCGGTATGTACGGTGAGGGCGAAGCGGGTGTAACGGTGGTGGAACTGAAATAAATGAGCAAAGCGAGGGCGGCGCGGCGGCGCGTGCGAGGGGCGACCGCGAGGGAGCCCCGAGGGGAGCAGAGCCGTGCCGCCCGATCTGCTGCCGCGCAGGAACTGAAAAAGGTATAAAAATCCCCCTAAATGGAACGATATCGGTATATCGCATTCATGGGGGTATTTTTATGGGCAAACGACTGACGGACAGAGTACTGGTATTCGGAACGGGGGCAAGCTTTTACAGCCTGCTGGAAACGCTGTGGCGCGGGCACACCCACTGGAGCATGAGCGTGACCGGCGGTTTGGTGCTGCTGACCGTTTACACAGCGGAGCGTCGTACGCACTCTTCACTGTGGCGGCGATGCCTGCGGGTGGCTGGGATTATTACGGCATATGAATTTGCAGTGGGGTGTCTGGTAAATCTACGGCTGGGGTGGCGTGTGTGGGATTACTCGTCACAGCCGGGGAATGTGTTGGGGCAGATATGTCCGTATTTCTGCTTTTTGTGGCTGGTACTTTCTCTGCCCGTTCTGTTGCTGTGCGGCTGGCTGCGGCACCACATGGAGCCGCAGCTGCCCCGTCAAAGAGGGCTGTGCTGGCGATAGGCGAAATCTGCTTTTCTTTTGCGAGGAGATGTGATAGAATGAAAAAAAGCCCCAAAGCAAAGGAGGAGCGACTGTGATAACAAATGAAATGAGAGATAAGCTGATTGCCATGGCGCGGGACGCCTCCCAAAACGCCTATGTTCCCTATTCTCACTTTAAGGTGGGGGCGGCGATCCTAGGTGAGGGGGGCGGCATATTTACCGGCTGTAATGTGGAAAATGCGAGCCTTGGCTTGACCATCTGCGCGGAGCGCAACGCCTGCACCACCATGGTGGCACAGGGGGAGCGGCGCATTGCCGCAGTGGCCATTTACGGCGGTGAAAAGGGTGGTGAGGCGGCTCCCTGCGGGGCATGCCGTCAATTTATGCTGGAATTTGCCGATGAAGCGCTGGAGGCGCCGCTGTACTTTGCGGGGCGGGACGGCAGCTTTGTCACCTCCAGCTTTCAAGAGATCTGCCCGTTCCCATTCCGCAGCTTTGTGGGAAACGATTAAGCACAACAGCATAGAAAAGTCCGGCTGGGGGATCAGGTTCCCTCAGCCGGTTTTTGTTCAAGGCAGGAAATAGCAGAACAGCGTGCCCGCTGCGGCGAGCAGCATCCCGACGGCGGCGCCTGCCAGCACCTTGATGATATTCTGATAGGGGCGCTTGCCGCTTTCCCGCAGCTGCTGGATCTCATCGAGGGTCTTGCCCTCCAAAAAGGCGGCGACCTCCCGATAGGTCTGGACATCGTACTGCTTTTTGATCTTCTCGATGCGCAGGGCAAAAAACAGAGCGGCGCCGAACAGCAAGCCAAACGGGACAAGCGCCCACCAGCCGAGCCACTCCGCCAGCGGGACGGCGGAAAGGGCGGCAAGGATCACAAATGCAGTCATCAGTGCGGCATTGCGGTTTACGGCACGGATATCCTGCTGATCAATGGCTTTTTGCATGATCTCGATATCTCCCTTGACTAATTGATCGAGGGAGACGCCGAACAGGCTGCCGAGGAGCAAGAGGCTTTGCAGGTCGGGATAGCTTTTATCATTTTCCCAGTTGGAGATGGTCTGGCGGGTGACATACATCTTTTCCGCCAGGTCGTCCTGATTCCAGCCATGGGTGGAACGGTACTGTTTGATGCGGCTGCCGAGTTCCATCGGCTCACCTCCCTTCGTCCTCATCAGCTTAGCAAGAGGGCGGTTTTTCGTCCATCAAAAGTCTTTTACATTGCCGATAAAAGACGCTTGATCTCTGCTAAATCGGAAGCAAAACAGACCTTTTCCAGCTTTTCGGGTGCACAGAGCCCCATTTCGACCATGTGATGAAGCAGGGTGCGCAGTCCCTCGTAGTAGCCGTCAAGATTATAAAGGATACAGGGGGCGATGAGCTTTTTGAGGGCGACACGGGAGATGACCTCACTGATCTCCTCCAGCGTACCGACGCCGCCGGGGAAGGCGATGAAGGCATCGCCCAGCTCGATCATTTTGGTGCGGCGCTCCGGCAGATCCTTTGCCACAAAAAAGCGGGTAAGCCCCTCAAGCTGGAGGTCCTCCTCCACAAAGAAAGAGACCTCCACGCCGGTGACTTCCCCGCCGGCTTGCAGGGTGCTTTCCGCCAGTGCACCCATCAAGCCGGTTTTGGAGCCGCCATAGACGAGGCCGTTGCCGCTTTCGCCGATCCAGCGGCCTAAGGCACGGACGGCAATTTCCAGCTTCGGGTCATTGCCGAAGCCGGAGCCAAGATAGACGGTGATATTCATATTTTTCCTTTCTGTGATTATTCCCGGAAAGGGGATTTCCCGAACAGATTGCGAACCTTTGCCGCCATAGCACGGCGGCGAGCCCGTTCCTCCTCCTCGGCGCGCTGCCAGCCGGCGGGGGTACGGCGCAGCAGCGCACCCTCCCCTGCCCCTGCGGGCAGTTCCGAGAGGGGAAGCCGGCAGGTCTCGCCGGTGACGGTATTTTCGCAAAGGGCATATTCGCCCTCGATGCGGTCGATGCTCCACATAATGGATACAGCCTCCTTTTTGGGGGATCGTCGTGGGGGACGGGCGGGCGCACCGGAGCGGGGGAGGAGCTGGCGTCCCGAAGGGACGGCTGCCCCGACAGGGAGCGGAGGGGCGCCCGCCATGGGGTGCGGCTTGCAGGAATTCGGGCGGGTATTATCGGGAGGTGGTAACGGTGAGCTGCTCACCGTCGCAGGTAATAGTAATGGTGCCTTGCAGGTCGGTGCGGTACAGGGCGGCGCCCTGCTCCTTGAGGCGGGTAAGCACGCCGGTATTGGGTAAATTGTAGCTGTTATCCTCCCCGACCGAGAGAATGGCATACCGCGGGGCGACGGCTTTCAGAAAGTCAGCGCTGCTGGAGGTGGCGCTGCCATGGTGACCGACCACCAGCACCGCGGCGAAAAGCTCGGTCTTTGCCACCAGCAGTGCTTCCTCCACATCGGTTTCGGCATCGCCCATCAGCAGGAAGGCGGTATTGCCGTAGGCGATGCGCAGCACCAGCGAATAGTTATTGAGATTGTCCCATTCCGCACCTCGGGTGGGACTGAGGATTGTAATGGTTGCATCGCCCAGCGGCAGGGTATCTCCTGCAAAGAGATAGGCAGAGGGTATGTCTTGCTCGGCAAGGGTATCCAGCAGCCTGCCGTAGGACTGCGTCGTGGGAAGCTGTTCTTCCGGCACGGCAGGGGTATAAAAGGCAGCGGCAGGTACCTTTTCCAGTACGGTACGCATTCCGCCGTAGTGGTCGCTGTGCGGGTGGGTGACGATGGCGGCCGTAAGCGACTTTACCTCTGCGCGGGAAAGCGCCGCCAGCACTCTGCCGCCTGAGGCATACTCGCCGGCATCAACTAAAATAGCATTATCCCCGCAGGTAAGCAGCAGGCTTTGCGCCTGTCCCACATCGATGACCCGCAGGGTAATGCCCTCGACCACCGGATTGGGCTTTGGAACCGGCGTTTGAGGAGAAAACTCCTGCCACAGCAGAAATGCCGCCAGTGCCAACAGCAGGAAAAAGGCACACCAAAGCAGCCGGCGTTCCCGGCGGGTGGGGTTGCGGGGCATAGGCATTTCTCCTTTCGTGAGGTTTGATAAAGCCATAAAGTAAAGCTGTGGGCGAGAGGGCGGACCCGCAGGGTCAGCGGGCGAAGCCCGCTGCGGCGGCGCAGCCGCCGAAACCGTCCGAAGGGCGGTTTACCCTGCGGGTCGGTATGCTGCGGTTTCAGCGTTTTTTGCGGTGGGCAGACTTGGGGCGGTGGCTACCGGGACGGGGCTTCGCAGTCAGCTTGGGATCGGGTCCGCCCTGCCCTGCCGCGCGGCGGGAGATGAGGTATTCCCGATCGGGCTGCACCAGACAGTCTGCGCCATGCCCGATGAGATCCTCCCGTCCGGCACGCACCAGTGCTTCGATGACCAGCCGGCGGTTTTCCGGCTTCCAGTATTGCAGTAGAGTCCGCTGTAGCTTTTTCTCGTAGGGGTCGGTGGGAACAAAGACCGGTTGCATTGTCCACGGGTCGATACCGGTATAAAACATACAGGTAGAAGCCGTTCCCGGTGTTGGGTAAAAATCCTGTACCTGTTGGGGGTGCAGCCGATGCTTTTTCAGGAACAGCGCCAGCTCCACAGCGTCCCGCATCGTGCTGCCCGGGTGACTGCTCATCAGATAAGGAATGAGGTAAAGCTCCTTGCCCTCCTTTTGACAGATGCGCTGGAAACGCCGCAAAAATGCCTCGTAGACATTGATATGCGGCTTGCCCATTTCGTCCAGCACACGGGCGCTGCAATGTTCCGGAGCGACCTTGAGCTGCCCGCTGATGTGGTGGCGCACCAGCTCGGTGAGGAAGGTATCGTCCTCCTCGCCCATCATGTAATCGTAGCGCAGACCACTGCGGACAAATACCTTTTTGATGCCCGGGATCGCGCGCAGCTCCCGCAGAAGCTGCACATAGTCGGAGTGGTCTACCCGAACCGCCGGACAGCGGGTGGGGGCAAGGCATTTTTTATCCCTGCATAATCCCTGCGTTTCCTGCTTGCGACAGGCGGGCGCTCGGAAATCGGCGGTAGGCCCGCCAACATCGTGGATATACCCCTTGAAGCGTGGGTTGCGGGTAAAGCTCTCCGCTTCCCGTATCAGAGAAGCATGACTTCGGGTAGTGATATATCGTCCCTGATGGAACGCAATGGAGCAGAAATTGCATGCCCCGAAGCAGCCGCGGTTATGGGTAAGGGAGAATTCAACCTCCTTGATGGCAGGCACACCGCCCATTTTCTCATAAACGGGGTGATAATAGCGTTCGTAGGGCAGCTCCGCCACGGCGTCCAGTTCCTCGGTGGTAAGGGGCAATGCGGGCGGATTCTGCACCAGATACTGTTCTCCGTGCTTCTGCACCACGGCATGACCGCTTATATGATCCTGCTCCTCCAGCTGAAGGCGGCAGGCGCGGGCATAGGTCTTTTTATCCTGCGCAACCTTATCGTAAGAGGCGCAGGAGACGGCATTTTCCGGCAGAGGATCGGTAAGCGAGCACAGATAACAGGTGCCCCGAATGTCCCGCATTGCCGCGGGGTGCTCTCCTCTTGCCATGCGGTCGGCAATCTCGGTGACGGGGTGCTCTCCCATGCCGTAGATGAGAAGATCTGCGCCGCTTTCCGCTAAAATGGAGGGGCGTACGGCGTCGTCCCAGTAGTCATAGTGGGCAAATCGGCGCAGGGACGCCTCCAGTCCGCCGATGACGATGGGGATATCGCCGTAGGCTTCGCGGATCAGCCGGCAATAGACGATGGTGGCACGGTCGGGACGCAGCCCTGCCTTGCAGCCGGGGGAATAGAAATCCTCGCTGCGCAGGCGGCGGGCTGCGGTGTAGTGGGCGACCATTGAATCGATATTGCCGCCGGAGACCAGAAAGCCCAGGCGGGGACGACCAAAGCGGGTCATCTCCTCCGGCGTATCAAAACGGGGCTGCGCCAGCACCGCCACTCGATAGCCCTGATGCTCCAAAAGACGGGTGATGATCGCCGCACCGAAGCTGGGGTGATCCACATAGGCGTCTCCCGTGACATAGACAAAGTCCGCGGCTTCCCAGCCGCGGGCAGTCATTTCTTCTTTTGTGATAGGCAGAAAGCTCATAGCTGCTCCCTTTCTCATTTCCTTGGTTCGGTCTGGCTGTCCTCACTGATGCGGGGCAAACTCCAACGGAAGCGGGTCGCCAGCATACGGATTACGAATACCAGCAGCACGCCGGCGATTGCCGCAGCGCTTTCCCGCACCGTGGTGCGCAGTAAGAAATATACCGTCCCACCCACAATACAGGCAATGGCATATACCCGGCGGCACAGCACCATCGGGATCTCCCTGCTCATCATATCCCGCAGAACGCCGCCGCCCACACCGGTGAGCAGCCCCAAAAATACACACAGAAAAGCATTATCGCCGTAGCCAGCGGCAACACCGGCGCGCACCCCGATGACGGTGAACATGCCAAGCCCCAGCGCATCAAAGACATTATTGACACGGTCGATGAGAACCATGTGGCTGAAAAAACCGCCGCGCCAAAAGTATGCCAGCAGAAATACGACCAGTGAGGTGACAATGGCAACAATGGCATAAAGCGGCTGACTGAACATCACCGGTGGGGTACGCCCCAGCAAAAGATCGCGGATACAGCCGCCGCCGAGGGCGGTGGTCAGCCCCAGCAGCATTACGCCGAAGACATCTAAGCGGCGCTGAAGCGCCACCGTAGCGCCGGAGACGGCAAATGCAACGGTTCCGATCGCCTCCAGCACGGTAAACAGCGTTTCGGTAAGGGTATGGGTCATGGAAAGCCTCTTTTAGAAAAAATCAATCAATCGGCGGACATGGTTTTGCGCTCGTAGTACTGCTCCTTGGTCATCAGCACCTTGCGGGGCTTGCTGCCCTCGAAGGGACCTACGATGCCCTTTTCCTCCATTTCGTCCACCAGACGGGCGGCGCGGGCGTAGCCGACCTTAAGACGGCGCTGCAAAAGCGATGTAGAGGCAAGCCCTGCCTCCACCACCACGGCAATCGCCTGCTCCAGCAGCTCGTCGCTGTCGGTACCGTCGGCGTCCCCTGCCGGGGCAGCGCCGGAGGAGCCGCCCTTGCCCTTGACCTGCGCGGCGGACTGCTCGATCTCGGTCATGATATGATCATCATATTCGCCCTTTTCGCCCTGCTTGATGAAGGTGACGACACGCTCCACCTCGCTATCGGTAACAAAGCAGCCCTGTACACGGGTGGGCTTGCTGCTGCCAACGGGGTAATACAGCATATCACCGCGACCTAAGAGCTTTTCGGCACCGCCCATATCCAGTATGGTACGGCTGTCGATCTGGGACGAGACAGCAAAGGAGATGCGGCTGGGGATATTCGCCTTGATAAGGCCGGTAATAACATCGACGGAGGGGCGCTGGGTGGCAATGACCAGATGCATACCTGCGGCGCGCGCCATCTGCGCCAGCCGGCAGATGTAATCCTCCACGTCCTTGGGAGCTGCCATCATCAGATCGGCAAGCTCATCTATGATGATGACGATCTGCGGCATGGGGTGCAGCTCCTCCCGCTCATTGGCAAGGCGGTTGTAGCTTTCCAGATCGCGGGTGCCGGTGGCGGCAAACAGCTTGTAGCGGTTGAGCATTTCGCCCACCGCCCAGCACAGAGCGCCCGCCGCCTTTTTGGGGTCGGTAACAACCGGCACCAGAAGGTGCGGAATTCCATTGTAGCCGCCCAGCTCGACCACCTTGGGGTCGATCATCAGGAGCTTGACCTCCTCCGGAGAGGATTTATACAAAAGACTGATAATAATGGAATTGATGCAGACCGACTTGCCGCTGCCGGTCGCACCTGCAATGAGCAAATGCGGCATTTTGGCAAGATCGGCAAGACAGATGCGGCCGGAAATATCCTTGCCCAATGCCACCGAAAGGCGGCTTTTGGCGGAGGTAAATTCGGTGCTGTCGATAATTTCCCGAATGGGTACGGCGGCGATTGCCTTATTGGGCACCTCGATGCCGATGGCGGCTTTATTGGGAATGGGTGCTTCGATGCGCACGCCGCCCGCTGCAAGGTTCAGGGCAATGTCGTCTGCCAGATTGGTGATGCGGCTGATCTTGACGCCGGCAGATGGCTGCAATTCATAGCGGGTCACGGCAGGCCCGCGGGAGATATCTACAATACGGGTCTCCACCCCGAAGCTGCGCAGCGTATCCACCAGCAGGTCGGCATTGGCACGCAGCTCCTTTTGGGTGTTGCCGCCGCGCACGGTCTTCGGCTCCTCCAGCAGGTTGACGGGCGGGAAGGTGTAGGTTTTTTCCTCCGGCACCGGCTCCAGCAGCACCTCCTGCGCTGCCTGCTTTTCCTTTTCCTCCGGCGTTTCTCCAAAGTGCAGCCTGCCGTCCTTTGCTTCTGCGGCAGGTTCGCCGACTACCGCGCTGCCGCTGACCGCACGGGTAATCAGATCCTCGATGGAGGTCTCGGCGGGGGTGGGGGCGGCGTTGGTGACGGGCGGTACTACCGGCTGGAAGTCCGGCTGGGGCTGCGGCTCCGGTTGGGGAACGGGCTCCGCCGGCTTGTCCGGCTCGCTGTCAAAGTCATATGCCTTTCCGGTATTGGTGCTGACCTTCATAGCATCGGTCAGGCGCTCCACCTTACGGCGGGAGACCTCTCCCTCCTTGGAAAGCGCCTCGCGGCGGGCGGCGGAGGCGGTTTTCTCCTCGCCCTCCAGTTCGACATCAATATTGAAATTCCTGCGGTTTTTCTTCTGGGCGGTTTCGGCGGCTTCCGCCGCTGCCTGACGGTTTTCCACCGCGGCGGTGTAGACCTCCTCCAGCTTCTTCACCGGCTTGGTTGCACCCTTGAACAGCCCGATGAGGGTGGTACCAGTGGAGATCATAAAGAATACAAAGAACAGAAGGATATCCACGATCAGCGCGCCGGTCTGCCCCAGCCAGCGCAGCGGATATACCCCGAACAGAATGGCAAAGGCACCGCCGCCGACAAAGGCAGGGGACTGTTCCTGCCGCCGTTTGACCACGGTGTTGACGGCATTGTTACAAGGGAACGCGGCGTCGTGCTGTCGGTACGCGGGGCGGACTGCCCGACTATACTCGCCTGCGACGCGGCTGACGGCATCATCGGCGCCCTCCATTCGGGGTGGCGCGGTACGCTTGAAAATGCGGTCGGCGCGCTTGTTTCGAAGATGGTGTCGCTCGGCGCACAGCCGCATTGCATCACGGCTGCCGTCGGTCCCTGCATAAAGGGCTGCTGCTATGAGGTCGGGCGTGAGCTTTTCGAAGC
>OHCO01000062.1_pt1 | contig 17279 bp, 19 predicted proteins | sample 1577601 | NCBI WGS metagenome assembly OHCO01 (sample SAMEA3879546, study PRJEB24766) | human gut metagenome | biome: human-associated habitat; feature: feces | place: USA | collected 1985/1987 | reverse complement strand
ATCCTAAATGTGCAACCGCCTATATACTTATAGTCGCAGGGAAATTTATGCCGTTTTTTTGTACATCAGAGTATTATTTGCCTAATTAAGCCAAATTTCTTCGTTGAAAGGTCAACAAATCTCAAAAAGCCGGTTCGCAGCACACTTATAGCGCACACGCCGACAAAAGCGAACCATCCTACCACGCTGCACGCTTCCCTGTTTCACCGCTGCCCCAGTTGCTCCGTCACGGCGAAGTGGTTTTTCTCATACCGGATCAGCCCGTCCCGCTGCATGAGGGACAGCTCGTTGCTCAGCGCGCTGCGCTCCACGTTCAGGTAGTCCGCCAGCTGCTGGCGGTTGTAGGGGATGTCGAATTCGTAGCTGCCGGTGCGCTTGATGCACTCCGAGAAATAGGAAAGCAGCCGCTTGCGGATAGACTTGGGCGAGGTGTGCAGCACCCGGCGGGAGAGCTGCAAGTTCTTCCCGGCGGATAGTGTCAGCAGGTTCCGCAGCAGCCGGAGATGGCGGGGACACACCTTGGCGCAGGGCTCCAGCACCTGCCCGATGTGCAATAGCAGCACCTCCGTGTCCTCGGCGGCGGTGACGTTGACCATCAGCGGCTCACCCGGCGCGCAGGCATACGCCTCCGCAAAGATGCCGCCTGCGCCCACACTGCTGAGGACGCTGTTGTTGCCCCATACGTCCCCCATCTCAATGATGACCCGGCCTGAGAGCACCACACCGATCTGCTCCGTGGGCGTCCCCTCCGGCAGGATGACCGCGCCCTTTTTATAGGTGCGCTCTGCGGCGCGCAGGCAGCACAGCATTTCCTCGATGTCCGGCGGCGTCATGCCGCGGAAAAGCGGGGTGTTCCCTAAATTGATCCGCATATTTTTCTCCTTTTCGTTGGTGTGCCAACAGACTTTCATAAATTATGATAGTAAAATGAAGCCACAAAGTCAAGAAGAACCGCAAGGAGGACAAAAATATGGTACGGAGAATCATTGAGATCGACAGGGACAAGTGCAACGGCTGCGGCGCCTGCGCCGAGGCGTGTCACGAGGGTGCCATCGCCATGGTGGACGGCAAGGCGCAGCTGATGCGGGACGATTACTGCGACGGGCTGGGTGACTGCCTGCCCACCTGTCCCACCGGGGCCATCACCTTTGTGGAGCGCGAGGCCGCCGCCTACGATGAAAAAGCCGTCATGGCGAACAAGCAGCGGAAAATGCGGGAGCAGGGCATGACGCTGCCCTGCGGCTGCCCCGGCAGCCAGTCCCGAAACATTCAGCGCGAGGCCGCGCCCGCCGTGGAAGCACCCCGCGCTGAGCAGACGAGCCGCCTGTCCCAGTGGCCGGTGCAGATCAAGCTGGTGCCGGTGAACGCGCCGTATTTCGACGGGGCGCGGCTGCTCATCGCCGCCGACTGCACCGCCTACGCCTACGCCGCCTTCCACGAGCGGTTCATCAAGGGCCACATCACGCTGGTGGGCTGTCCCAAGCTGGACAGCGTGGACTATGCCGAAAAGCTGACGGAGATCATCCGCAGCAACGACATCAAGAGCGTCACCGTCGTCCGCATGGAGGTGCCCTGCTGCGGCGGGCTGGAGCTGGCGGCGAAAAAGGCACTCCAGCAGAGCGGGAAGTTCATCCCGTGGCAGGTGGTCACCGTGACAGTGGACGGCCGGTTGGTGGAAGAATAACAAAATCATTAGAAAAAGAAAGGAAGAATCACAATGAAGTATGTATGTAGCGTTTGCGGCTGGGAATACGACGAGAGCGCAGGTTATCCGGAGGGCGGCATCGCCCCCGGTACGCCCTGGAGCAAGGTGCCGGAGGATTTTGAGTGTCCCCTGTGCGGCGTGGGTAAGGACAGCTTTGAGGAGGCGTGAGCTTTCTGAGAGGCAGGAGCCAAGCGACAAGCGATAAAGACCGAAAACAGCTGCGCGGCTGCGGGGAGAACGCTCTCCGCAGCCGCGCAGCTTTTGGGCTTGGTTCTTTTTCGCAGGGGCTTTCTTCTTGCAGCCCCTGCCTTTTTCCAATCGCTTTATTTCCAGAGAATATAAGATATATTTCCATTAAATCCCCGTTCTTAACAAGGATTTTAACCCATTCACTTTATTATGGTAATAGAATGCAGCGTGTCTGTCCCACCAATGCCGCCCTCTTCCGCTGCGGCCGTGGAGACAGTAAAAATAAACAGTCCTTGCGGCAGAAACGCCGCAGAAGAACGACGACAAAGATCAAGGAGGAACGAACATGAACACGAAGAAACTAATGACATTGCTGTTGGCAATCGTGATGGTGCTCTCTCTGGCCGCCTGCGGCGCAAAGGGCGGCGATCACATGGACGGCATGGACAACGAGCCGAAGAACGCCGAGGAGGCAGCCGCCATGCACAAGGAGCTGACAGCGCAGGAGGCGGCTATTCTGGCAGAGAACACAGCACTTTGGGAAAAGGTCTTTATGGCAGCGGACAAGGGTAAGATCATGATGGAGGACGGCAAAAACTACGGTGACTTCCTGCTGGAAACCATCAACGCCGCCAAGGATCAGTTCTCGGCAGACGAGCTGAAGCTGCTTCAGAGTGAGGCGGAGAAGATCCGCGACATCGGAAACAAGCTGGCCGCACTGGAGGAAAAGTATCCCGAGATCATGCAAAAATCTCTGGACAGCGATATGAATATGCCGGCGGACAAGGATATGGACACGATGCCCGACAGCGGCAGCAAGGACAATAAAACCGACGGCGGCAGTACGGACAATAAAACCGACAGCGGAAACACAGGCAATAAGACCGATAGCGGCAGCACGGGCAGCAAGACGGATGACAGCAGCCTGCCGAAGTTCCCTGCCTTTGAGGGGAAGGATCTGGACGGGAATACGGTAAAGAGCAGTGATCTGTTCTCCGGCAAAGCCGTCACCGTGGTGAATTTCTGGTTCACCACCTGCGGTCCCTGTGTGGGCGAGTTGGGCGATCTGGATGCGCTGAACAAGGAGCTTTCCGATAAGGGCGGTGCGCTGATCGGCATCAACGCCTTTACGCTGGACGGCAACGAGGCGGCTATCTCTGACGCCAAGGATGTGCTGACCCAGAGCGGCGCCACCTATCAGAACGTGTACTTCGATTCCGGCAGCGAGGCGGGTAAGTTTGTGGAGAGCATCTACGCCTATCCCACCACCTATGTGGTCAACCGCAGCGGCCGCATCGTGGGTGATCCCATTGTGGGGGCTATCACCAGTAAGGCACAGTCCGATGCACTGCAAGCCCAGATCGACAAGGCACTGGCTGCCGATATGGGCTGATCCAATATCTTCAAAGGGAGGCTATTATGAAGAAAAAGAACTGTAAGCTGACGGGCATTCTGCGCGCCATTGCCCTGCCTCTGGTGGGCAGTGCCGGAGGGTGGCTGTACTACCGCTATGTGGGCTGCGCCACCGGCACCTGCGCCGTTACGTCCAGCCCGTGGCTCTCCACCGGCTTCGGCTGCGTCCTTGGGTCGCTACTGTATACCGTCCTGCGGCCCGGCCGCGGCAAGAGACAGGACGGTAACGGGGCGGAGTGACCCTTGCTCCCCCTGAAAGGAGGAAACGCCATGTATCGAAGCGTATTGGCCCTTCTTTTCGCCTCGGTACTGCTGCTCAGCGGCTGCGCCGCAGAACGGCAGCGTATACCGCGGGAAAAGGACACGCAGGGAACGGACATGGCCGGACAGTCCTCGGATATGTCCGGCGAGGAGGGTATGTATATGGACACCACGGAAAATGTCATCTATCTGGCAGGCGGCTGCTTCTGGGGCATGGAACAGCTCATGCAATCTATCCCCGGCGTCATCGACGCCCAGAGCGGCTACGCCAATGGCACCTGCGAGGCGGACGCCACCTACCAGACCGTCTGCAAGGGCGACACCGGCTTCCGGGAGACCGTTCGGGTGGAGTATGACCCTGAGCAGGTGAGCCTGGACGCCCTTCTGCTGGCTTACTTCTATGTGATCGACCCCACGGTGCAGAACCGGCAGGGCAACGACCGGGGCAGCCAGTATCAGACCGGCGTGTACTACACCAACGACAAGGCCAGGGAAACGGTGGAGCGCATCGCGGACATCGAGCGGGGCCGCAGCGAGAAATTCTTTGTGGAGATCGGTCCGCTGAAGAATTACTATCCCGCCGAGGAATATCACCAAAACTACCTGGAAAAGAACCCCAACGGCTACTGCCACATCCCCCGGGCGGAGATGGAGCTGTTCTCCAGGCTTCGCATCGACCCGGGCGACTACCGGAAGCCGGCGGCGGAGACCATCCGGGACACGCTGACGGCGGAGCAGTACCGCGTCACGCAGGAGAGCGGCACGGAGCGCGCCTTTACCGGAGAGCTCTGGGACAAGTTCGAAAAGGGCATCTATGTGGACATCGTCACCGGCGAGCCGCTGTTCTCCTCTACGGATAAGTTTGAAAGCGGCTGCGGCTGGCCTGCCTTTACAAAGCCCATCGAGAGTCCTGCTGTGGTGGAACGGGAGGATTTGAGCCACGGTATGCGTCGCACGGAGGTGCGCAGCCGCGCCGGTGACTCCCATCTGGGTCATGTGTTCACCGGCGATCCGGAGTCGCCCAACGGTGTGCGCTACTGCATCAACAGTGCCGCCCTCCGCTTCGTGCCTTACGCGAAAATGGAGGCCGAGGGCTACGGATACCTGTTGAATTTGTTTGAGGGATAAGCCACAGACGAATACGTTGACGCAGCAGAAAAAAGCCCCTGTTCGATTGGATAGGTCACACAAGCCAGCTGACCCACCGTATGCACTGAAGCATACGGTGGGTCAGCTGCTGTTCGTAACGAAAGTCTTTTGCTCTGAAAGAGCTTTTTCGGTTTGATAAGTGTGAAGCATATCTTTTCAGGTTTTTCTACCGCTTTTTCACCTGGCATTTGCCGCTGTCTTTTCGCCGCCGAAAACAGAGCGCGGATCATTCAGCTCTGCCGCAGCCCATTTCAGCGGAGCAGACACTATCCGCGCTGACGGTTAATTTGCGACGAATTTGCATATTGACATCGGGGCGACATCATGTTATGCTGAATTGCAAATGAATTGCAAATTGGAGGCGTGGTGACTTGTCCAGTTACAGCACGCGGCAGAGGAAGGCTCTGCTTGCCTATTTGAGCCGGCACCCGGATGAGCTGCTGTCCGCACGGCAAATTGCGGACGCGCTGGTGGATGAAAAGATCAGCCTCAGCGCCGTATACCGGAACCTTGCACAGTTAGAGGCGGAAGAAAAAGTGCGGCGCAGCAGCAAGAGCGGCATGCGGGAGGTCTACTATCAGTACCTTGACGCCGAGAGCTGCAAGGGTGCGCTGCACATGAGCTGTGTAAAGTGCGGCAGGACCTTTCACATGGCAAGCGGCAACGCCGCCCTGTTTGCAAAGCACCTGGCGCAGAGCGAGCAATTCACGCTGGACGCCGCCGACACAGTTCTCTATGGCACCTGCGCGGATTGCCGGGAAGAATAATATTTGGAAGGAGGACAGGCTATGACAAAGAAATCTCGTTTGATCACAGGCTTGCTGGCAGCCGTGCTGGCGGCTGTCATGCTGTCCTCCGCTATCTATATTGCGGTCGAAGCCAACCACAACTGCTCCGGCGAGGACTGCGCCATTTGCCACCAGCTGCAGGTCTGCGAAAATCTGCTCAAGAGCATTGGGCTTGCCGGTGCTGCCGCGGTTTTCGCCGCGGCGGTCAGGTATGCCCCGTGCAGGGTCATTCCCTCCTGCGCGGAGCTTGTCCGCACGTTTACTCTGGTTTCACTCAAGGTCAAGCTTTCAGATTAAATAAGAACTATTTACAAGGGTGTAGTCTATCCGTTTTCGGATAGGCTTTCGCGGCGTTGCCGTTACCCTTGTATTTTTGCGCCCATTTTTACGTTCTTATCATAATCTGGAGGTACATATAGCCTATGAAAAAGATAACTGCGCTGCTGCTTGCGCTAATGATGCTGGCCGGCGTCCTTGCCGGCTGCGGAAAGCCGCAGGATGCCAGAAAGGCCGGCAAATTGAAGGTCGTCACGACCATCTTCCCCGAATACGATTGGGTCAGGGCGATCCTGGGCGACAAGGCGGATAACGCCGAGATCACCATGCTGCTGGATAACGGCGTTGACCTGCACAGCTATCAGCCCACGGCAGATGATATTGTCAAGATCTCCGACTGCGACCTGTTCGTCTATGTGGGCGGCGAGTCCGATGGCTGGGTGGAAAACGCTCTGAAAAACGCCGCCAACAGGAATATGAAGGTCATCAATCTGCTGGAGGTGCTGGGTGACTCCGTAAAAACGGAGGAGACCGTTGAGGGTATGCAGGAGGACGGTCACGACCACGACCACAGCCACGATGAACAGCTCACGGAGAATGACATCGAGGATCGCACCCTCTCGGATTTCGCCGGTGCGTGGAAGTCCCTGCACCCCTATCTGCTGAACGGCGACCTGGACAAATTCTGCCAACACAGGGCGGATGAGGACGGGGACAGCTCGACCACAAAGGACACCTATTGGGAGAAGTACAAGACCTCGTGGCAATGCGACGCTGAGAAGATCTCTATCAACGGTAACACGATCACCTTCACTTATGGAGACGGAAAAACCGTTTCCGCTGAATACACCTATGCCGGTTATCAGCCGAAGCTGGATGACGAGGGCAAGATCCGCAGCGTCCGCTATCAGTTCGAAACCACCAGTGCCGATGCGCCCCAATATGTGCAGTTCAACGACCACGGCCACGAGCCGGGCGAGGCGGAGCATTTCCATATCTACTTCGGCAACGACGGCTTCGATGCGCTGATGAGTGCCAAGACCAATCCGTTTTTTGTGAAGGATGCGCTTTCCGCAGAGGACATCCTTGACGAGCTGATGGGGCATGACCATGGGGAGGAAAAGGACGAGCACGTCTGGCTGTCCCTGAAGAACGCCCAAGTACTCTGCGTGACGCTTGCGGATGCGCTGTGTGCCATCGACCCGGACAACAAGAACACCTATATCGCCAACGCCGCGGCGTATAGGGACAAGCTGGCTGCTCTTGACGCAGACTATAAGGCGGCCGTGGACGGTGCGGCCCATAAGACCGTTTTGTTTGGCGACCGTTTCCCGTTCCGCTATCTGGTGGATGATTACGGCCTGCGCTACTATGCCGCCTTTGCGGGCTGCTCCGCCGAGACCGAGGCCAGCTTTGAAACCGTTTCGTTCCTTGCTAAGAAGGTGGACGAGCTGGGACTTCCCTGCGTGCTGACCATCGAGGGCGCACAGCACAGGATTGCGGAAACCATCGTCCAGAACACCGCCGGGAAGAATCAGAAGGTGCTGACCATGGATTCCATGCAGTCCACCACCTCCAAGGACGTGGCAAACGGCGCCACCTACCTTTCCGTTATGGAGAAAAATCTCTCCGTGCTGAAGGAAGCGTTAGGGTAAGGAGGTAGGTCTATGGCTCAGCTCACTTGTCAAAATCTCTGTGTCGGCTACGATGGACGACCCGTTCTCCAAGATCTCAGCTTTGAGCTCCTGGCAGGTGACTATCTCTGCATCGTAGGGGAAAACGGCTCCGGCAAGAGTACCCTTATGAAAACGATCCTCGGCTTGCAGACGCCCATCAGCGGCAGAATTTTGACGGGCGATGGGCTGAGGAAAAACGAGATCGGCTATCTGCCGCAACAGACAGTGGTACAAAAGGACTTCCCGGCATCCGTGAGAGAGATCGTTCTCTCCGGGTGTCAGGGCCGCTGCGGCAGCCGTCCTTTTTATAATAAAGAAGAAAAGAAACTTGCGGCGGAGGCTATGGAGAAAATGCAGATCACACAGCTTGCAAGGCGGTGCTATCGCGAGCTGTCCGGCGGACAGCAGCAGCGGGTGCTGCTTGCCCGCGTACTGTGCGCCACGCAAAAAATGCTGCTTCTTGATGAACCTGTTTCCGGACTTGACCCCAAGGTGACGGCGGAAATGTATACGCTCATTGAAAAGCTCAACCGTGAGGACGGCATCACCGTGATCATGATCTCGCACGATATTACTGCCGCCGTCCGATACGCCAGCCATATTCTGCATATTGGCGACACCGTTTTCTTTGGGACAAAGGGGGACTATCTCCAAAGCCCGCAGGGGCGGCTGTTTGACGTGAAGAAGGGCGGTGACAGCCAATGACCGCTATCTTGGAAAAGCTGACTCTCTATTGGGCATATCCCTTTGTCCGCTATGCGCTCATTGTCGGTGTGCTGATTGCGCTTTGCTCCTCCCTGCTGGGCGTGACGCTGGTGCTGAAGCGGTTTTCCTTCATCGGTGACGGTCTCTCCCACGTGGCGTTCGGCGCAATGGCGATTGCCGCCGTGCTGCAGATCACCAACAAAATGCCCCTTGTCATGGTCATTACCATCCTCAGCGCCGTGCTGCTCCTGCGCACCGGGCAGAATACGAAAATCAAGGGCGACGCCGCCATCGCCATGATCTCGGTGGGAGCACTTGCTATCGGGTATCTTCTGATGAACATTTTTTCCACCTCGTCCAATCTTTCGGGCGATGTGTGCAGCACGCTGTTCGGCTCCACCTCCATTCTGACGCTGTCCCCCGCAGAGGTGTGGCTGTGCGTGGGAATGTCGGTGCTGGTCGTGGCGGTGTTCATCCTGTTTTACAATAAGATCTTCGCCGTGACCTTTGACGAGAGCTTTGCAAGGGCGGCCGGCACGAAGGCGGGGCTTTACAACCTGTTGATCGCCGTCGTCGTTGCGGTCATCATCGTGCTGGCGATGAACCTTGTGGGTTCTCTGCTGATCTCCGCCCTGGTGATCTTCCCGGCACTGTCCGCCATGCGGATGTTCAAGAGCTTTCGCAGCGTGACCATCTGCGCGGCAGTCCTTTCGGTTTTCTGTGCGCTGCTCGGCATTCTGGCGTCCATTCTCGCCAGTACGCCGGTAGGCTCCACCATCGTCGCCGTTCAGATCGGTGCTTTCGGTCTGTCGTGGCTGGCAGGCACGGTATTGGGAGGTGTTCGCAGATGAAAAAACTATTTTGCTTGCTGCTGGCGGCTCTGCTGCTCTGCACTCTCGCCGCCTGCGGCCGTGAGGATACCGAAAAAAAGCCCGCTGCGGAGGACGCAGAAGGCACCGCCGCGGTCGACATTGACCTGACCGTGCTCAGCGGCATCATGGTCTATTCCGAGGTCAACAGCATGATCTCCTTCCCGGATAACTACATTGGGAAAACCGTCAAAATGCAGGGGCAGTTCACCATATACCAGGCCACCGACGAAAACGGTGCTTTTATCCCGGACAAAATGTTCTTTGCCTGCATGATCGCCGATGCCACCGCCTGCTGCGCACAGGGGCTGGAGTTTGCCCTCGCAGGAGAGCCCGTCTATCCCGATGAGTATCCGGAGCTGGGGGCGGAGATCACCGTGGTGGGTACGTTTGAATGGTACGAGGAGGACGGCTGCCGGTACTACCGGCTGGGCAACGCGGCATTTGTGAGTTGAGGTAGCGTGGGCTGTATCAACCGAAATTCCGTGCCGCGCTTTGATTACGATATAAGCAGCAGTCCCCCGGACGTTTCGTTGTCCGGGGGACTGCCGCTTATCGTTAGATGTCCATTGTCAAGAGGTATGCGGCACCCGTCGCCCCATCGTATACGCACAGGGAAACATTTGTGTATGCGCTCGTTCCTGGGTTTCGATCCACCATTTTCCAGTAGCCGTCCGCGATCAAGGGCAGCTCCACATAGGCGGAAAGGCTCTCCAGAAAGTTCTCAGCCGCTTCGGGGAGGGGAAAGCGTTCCCATTGCAGGAACGCCTGACGCACGTCCTCCCCAACGGTCAGCTTATATAGTGCTATTCCCTCATAAGGAACCCCTTCATAGTTATTGAAGAGTTCCTCAAGCACACAGTCTTTCTTATCAATATGCAAGCCAAAATCCCGCATAAACTGTGCCTTGGGATCGCTAGGGCGATTTGACCCGCACGATACCAGAAGAATTCCGATACACACGAGAGCCATAACGCATATTAGCTTTTTCATGATTTACTCCTTGTATATCACTCCTTAATAGGAGGGTACTTACACTTACCATCATAAGGATATTCTAATACAACAGAGTTTTCTCGTCAATAATAGTCAATGTCATTCTAACATTCATGCATTTGCCCCGCGTTGGCTCAATGGCAAAAGACATTCACTGTACCTCGCTGGGCTTTGTACCGACCTCCACAACGTTATCGCAGCAGCTCTTGATCAGCTCCCTGTCGTGGGTGATCACGAGAATGGTTCTGCCGCGCCGCGCTTCGCTTTTCAGTCTTTCCGCGATCAGGCGCATGTTCTGCCCGTCAAGGCCGCTGGTGGGCTCATCGAGGATCAATATCCTGCGGCCGGAAAAGACGGCACAGGCAATGGCGAGCCGCTGCTTCTGCCCGCCGGACAGGGCGGACGGGTGCGCATCCCTGTACTCGTAAAGCCCAAATTCTTTCAGCAGATGTTTGGCACGGCCTTTGTTTTCTTCCGTCAATTCGGTATTCAGCAGCAGCTCCTCCGCCACGCTTGCCGTAAAAAACTGCGTTGACGTGTCGTTGCCGCAGTAATAGATCTCCCTGCGCCGGACCGCCGCTCTTGCTTTTTTCCCGTCTATCAGGATATGCCCCCTTGTCCGCCTTGCCAGCCCGCAGAGGATCTGCGCAAGGGTGGTTTTCCCCGCGCCGTTTTGCCCCGTTATGGCGGTCACCTTGCCTTCCGGAAAGGAGAGGGAAACATCCTCAAAAATAACTTCTTTGCGTATTCTTTTCGAGAGCCCTGCTGTCTTCAAGACGGCAGGGCTTTCGTCCAATACGGAGGGGGCGGGAAGGCACTTTCCCTCATGCGGAGAGCGCAGACCCATGTGCAAAATGTCCTTCTCCGGCAGAAGAAGCAAATCCTCCGGTGTATACTCGGCCACTATCCTGCCGTCCCGCAGATACAAAAACCGGTCTGCGATCCCCATCAGCCAGTCGATCCGATGCTCCGCGATGAGCAGGGTAAAGCCCTGCTCCTTGAGCTGCCGGAGGGTCTGCGCAAGCTGCCTCGTCCCGGCGACATCGAGGTTGGCCGTCGGCTCATCGCACACAAAGGCCTTTGGCTTCATGGCATATACGGACGCAATGGCCGCCCGCTGCTTTTCTCCGCTTGAAAGGACGTCAACTGCCCTGTCTTTCAAACGGGACAGCTGCAACGCCTCTATGGCGGCGTCCGTCCTCTCCCGTATCTCCCGGGCGGACAGGCCGTAATTCTCGCAGGGAAAGGCCACCTCTCCGGCAAGCTCGGAGGAAAAGAACTGGCTTTTGGGGTCCTGAAAAACGCTTCCCACCAAACGCCCGATCTCCCATGTGGAAAGCCTTGATATGTCCTTGCCGTCTATCCTCACGCTTCCGCTGAAGGCGCCGGGATAGTAGGACGGCGCAAGCCCGTTGACAAGCCTTGTCACGGTGGTCTTGCCGCAGCCGGAAAGCCCCGTCAGCACGACGCATTCGCCGCTTTTTACTGAAAGGGAGATGTCCTGTACGCCTCTGTCCGAGTTTTCGTATTGAAAAGAGGCGTGTGTAAGCTCGATCATGCCATGCTCCTTTCCAAAACCAAATAGGAAGCCGTGACTATCGCACATACGGCTGCCGCGATGCGATCCCGCGCCCCGATCCTTTTCTCATAATAGCTGCCGCGCACGCCCGGGCGCTCCGCACCCCTTGCAACGGCGGAAACGGAAAGCTGATCCGCAAGCTGCAATACCCGAAGAAGAAACGGAACCAGCACATACTCCATGCTCTGCACGGGATGCGCAAGCAGCTGCCCCGCCGCGGTCAGCCCTCGGTTTTTCATCGACCTGCCTACGCCTTTCAGCTCCGTCCGCATGGTGGGGAAGAAGCGAAAGACCACAAGAAGCCCGAGAATGAACGGGGTGGGCATACAGAGGCGGGATAAAAACGCAGAGAGCATCCCCGGCGGCGTGGTGATCAGATCCCATGACACCAGAAAGATCGGTGACAGATTCCAGAACATCAGAACATAAAATTCCGAAAATACCGGCATGCGCAGCCCGTGGAAGCGGATACCGTACAGCAGCAGCGCCAGCAGCAGATAAAAGCAGCCATAGGACGCGGCAAGGCGGAAGTTCCGCTGTAAGACGAGATAAAGAAGCGCACCGCCGGTCAGGATGCAGGTAAGCAGCACATTCCTGCCGATGGTTACTCCGGCAAAGACGCACAGCAGCGCCCACAGCTTGACCGGCACCGCAAAGGATGCGTCCGCTCTCATAGAACGCCGGCCCTCTGAAAATGCCTGCGGATCAGCCGACTGCCCACCATGCAGCCTAAAAAGCCCATCAGCGTCGTAAACAGCAGAATAAAGGCCAGCCAGCCGGGAGAGGTGTAGTAACGCACATAGGAATCGATGTAGCTCTGCTCCATACCGCTTGCCAGCGCAAAATCGTAGTAGGTGTCCCAGAAGAACCAGATGGGCAGCAGATTGACCCCGTTGTACAGCAGGCTCGCCACCGTCCAGGCGGCGGTCAGCCGTTTCGGCTTTTGGCAGGAGCCTTCCTTCCAGAGAATCGCCTCGCAGAGGATTCCCACGAGAACATAATAAGGCAGCAAGAACCAGTTTCCCATCAGCAGGAAAATCACGCCGAGGATCGTCATATAGATCAGCGTCACAAAACGCTTGCCGATCCGGCTGACCATGAGCATATAGACCGGCGCGCAGAGGAACATGGTGATCCCCACCGACAGCACCATGCTGACAAAGTCGTTGGCCATGCAGACCATGTTGACGACGAGCTGGATCACGATCAGCACCGCCGAAAGCAGCACCGTTGTGATCACATCCCTGACAGACCATTTATTTGTTTCTTTCATAAACTCCTCCTTGTTTTCGACACTTCGTTTTCCAATATTGCACTTGGAATTCTGTTTATCCCGCAGCTTTCTACGCCGTCCACTCCATGCTCTCGCTCTGGAGCTGCGCCATGTGGCGGAACAGGCCGTTCTTTTTCAGCAGCTCCGCCGGGGAACCCATCTCAACCACGCGGCCGCCGGAGAGCAGGACGATCTGATCGGCGTTCATGACGGTGCGCATGCGGTGCGCGATGATGAGTACCGTCTTATCCCGGATAAGTCCGGACAGTGCCGCCTGCACCGCCGTCTCGTTTTCCACGTCCAGCGAGGCCGTGGCCTCGTCCAGCAAAATCACCGGCGCGTCCTTCAAGATGGCGCGGGCAATGGAGATGCGCTGCCGCTCGCCGCCGGAGAGCCGGGAGCCGTTTTCCCCGATCAGGGTATGGTAGCCCTCCGGCAGCTTGGATACAAAGGCGTCGCACTGCGCCGCCTTCGCCGCCGCCAGCACCTCCTCGTCGGTGGCGTCCCGCTTGCCGAGGCGGATGTTTTCCATCACGGTATCCGCAAACAGCACCACATCCTGAAATACGATGGCGTAGTTTTTCAGCAGTGCCTCGCCGTCCACCGTGGACACGTCCACGCCGCCCAGCCGCACCGTTCCCTCCGCCGGATCCCAGAAGCGGGCCGCCAGCTTGGCTGCCGTGGATTTGCCGCCGCCGGAGGGACCTACCAGCGCCGTCACCTGCCCCTGCTTCGCCGTAAAGGAGACGTCTCTTAGCACATCCTCTTTTTCCCGGTAGGCAAAGGTCACATGCTCAAAGCGGATGTCGTAACCATCAGGGGTGTATTCGGTCAGGCCGGTCATGCGCTTTTCGTTCTCGATCTCCTGCATACGCTCGATGCGCACCTCGCAGGCGAAAACCGCTGCCATGTTGGCAAACATGGAGCCGATGGGGTCATATACCCGGGTGGCGGCGATAAGGAACATCAGAAACGGGATCAGCGACAGGTCGCCGCGGCTCATCAGCGTTACCCCCGTGAGGACGGTGGTGGCGATGCCCAGCTTTAAAAAGGACTGTGCCGCCGTGACCACGGAGCCTGTGAACAGCTCGCCCCGGATGGTGTCCTGCTCCGCCTCGTCCAGCCTGCGGTCCAGGTCGGCGATATACCGCGCCTTTTGGTTGCACGCCTTGATCTCCGGCGCGCACTCCAGCACTTCCTGCATGGCGTCGGTGGCCGCGCGCCGGGTGACGAGGCCCTTCTTTATATGCCGCTTTTCCATGCGCCGGGAGAGATAGACCATCAGCAGCGACGCAGGCACCACCCACAAAAGAGTCAGTGCCATCCGCCAGTCGTAAAGCAGCATGCCTGCGGAAATCAGCGCCGTGGAGATGAGCGCGCCGTGCATGGCGGGGTAAAAGTGGGAGAATGCCTTTTCCAGCGTCTCCGTATCCCCCATGATGGTGGTGGTCAGGTCGGTCAGGTCCCGGTTTCCAAAGAAGGACAGCGGGAGCTGGCGCAGCACCTCCGCCAGCCGGATGCGGCGGTTGGCACTCTCCCGGTAGGTGGCTTCGTATAGGGCTCTGTATTGGATCAGGAAGGTCACAAAGAGCGCGGCGAGGGCAAGGACGCCCGCGACCAGAAAGCGCGTAAGCCCCGCCCTTGGGTCGGTGCCGTTTGTCAGCGCCTCTACGATGCCGGAGAGCGCCGTGGCCAGCACGCCCACCGGCAGCATTTTGCTGATGTTGACCAGTACGGACCAGAACACGGCGGCCACATAGTCTTTTGCGCCCTTCTCCGTCATGGCGTATTTTTTGCGGATGCGTTCGATCATGCGGCACCTCCTACCTTCCACTGCGCGGCCTTTTGGTATTCCTCCCACATGACGGCGTATACGCCGCCCTTTTCAAGAAGCTCGTCGTGCTTTCCTTCCTCGGCGATCTCGCCGTCCCGGATGACGAGGATGCGATCCATGTTCCGCACCGTGGACAGGCGGTGGGCGATCATCAGCACGGTCTTGCCCTTCATCAGCGCCTCAAAGGCCTTTTGTATCTTCGCCTCGTTCTCGGGGTCTGCAAAGGAGCTGGCCTCATCCAGCACCACGATGGGTGCGTCCTTTAAGATCGCCCGGGCCAGCGCGATGCGCTGCATCTCGCCGCCGGAGAGGTACACGCCCTTGGCGCCGATCACGGCGTCCAGCCCGCCCGGCGTCTTTTCCAGAATATCGCTGCACTGGGCAAGCTGCGCCGCGTGTAATATCTCCGTCTCGGTGGCATCCGGCCGGGCGGCGCGGATGTTGTCGCGGATGCTCTTCTTAAACAGGCGCACCTCCTGAAAGACGAAGGATATCTGCTCCATCAGCTCCGCGGTGGGGATGCTGCGCACATCCCGTCCGCCCAGGAGCACCGCCCCTGCCTGCACATCGAAAAAGCGCGGGATCAGCCGGGCGATGGTGGTTTTGCCGCCGCCGGAGGGCCCCACCAACGCCCACGTCTCCCCCTGCGGCAGGTGGAAGCTCACATTTGTCAGCGCGGGTCTGTCCGCGCCGTCATAGGAAAAGGTGACATTCTCAAAGGAAATGCCGCTGTCTGCGGGCTTGCTTCCGCTGTCCGCCGCAGGCTCGGGAAGGGGCGACTCCTTCAATATCGCCTCCAGCTTGTTCACTGCCTCGGCGGCCTCCATCTGTGCGTTGACCGCGTACATCAGCCGCTCCATCATAAAGGCAAGCTGGGGCGCGAAGAAGATGTAAAACACCAGGTCGGCCAGCACTGCCCAGCCGTCTGCTGCGCCGCCGATGAGAACCATTCCCAAGGGCATGAGAAGCAGGAACATGGCGTTCAGCACCACCGTAAGCAGGGTGTAGGGCATACGGCACATCATGGCGTAGCCGCTGGCAAGGTCGCGGTAGCTGAGGATGGCGGCATGAAAGCTCTTGAAGGAGTAAACCGTCTGCTGGAATACCTTCACCACCGGGATGCCCCGGACATACTCCGTGGCCTCGGCGGAAATGCGCTCTCCTGCCCGCTGGTATTCCTCAAAGAACTTCATGCCCGTCCCAGTCATCATGCTCATCAGGCAGACAAGCCCGATGAGCATGGGGATCAGGCAGGCAAGCCCCATGCGCCAGTCAAAGACGAAGAGCAGCCCCACCGCCAGTATCGGCGTTACGATCCCGCCCACCGCGTCGGGGATGGTATGGGCAAGGAGCGTTTCTGTCAGCGCCGCGTTGTCGTCGATCTGTTTGCGCAGCCGCCCCGTGAGGTTGGCGTTAAAGTACCCCAGCGGCAGGTCAATGAGATGGGCGGCCGCCGCCTTTCGCATATTTGTCGCCACCCGGAAGGCCGCAAGGTGTGTACACATGAGCCCGGCGAAATAGATCGCCGCGCTCAGAAGTGCCGCCGCCAGCGCGTACCAGCCGTAGCGGGCAAGCCCTGCCGGAACGCCGCCTCCCGGCGTTAAAATGCCACGGGCCGCGTACCAGACAAAGACGAACGGGAAAATACCGACCGCCGCCGAAACGCCGGACAGCCCGCAGCCCAAGACGGACAGCCACTTATGCCCTCCGGCATATGCCAGCAGCCTGCCCAGCACCGGCGGCTGCTTTTCTTTTCTCTGTTTGCTCATATTCCGTGTTCCTTTCTTAAAATATATGGATTTGTTGGAGGATACGCCGCTCTGGTTAGATATGACTAACCGACAGTTATTTTTTTAAGGCTCATTCGAGCCTTAAAAGTCCGCTCCAGCCGGAGTGGAAAAAGATAGCCAGTTCATCGACGTATTTCATGGCTTCCTCTCTCGGCATATCGTGGACGATGGTTTCACACACCGCCGTAAAGTAGGCCCTTGTGATCATGTGATGAAGCTGACGAGTCATGCTCCCGGAGAGCATACCGTTTTTTCTGAGGAGGGCGTAGTATTCTTCGGATCGATCGACCTCCAGATCCACCAGCACCTCGATGAAATCCGCATAGCCCGTTCCCTCCGCCCGGCAGAGGATCAGCTTGAATTCGTCGAAATGGTCGTACATGAACGCGACAAACTCGTGCAGGTGCTGGGTGGAGAGCTCCAAACTGTCTTTTGCTCTCCCCTCCGGGACAAGGTCAAAATAATCGTCCTGTGCTGCCTTGAAGCGGGTGAGCAGCTCTTTTGCGGTCTCGCCCACAAGGTCTTCAAACAGAGCGGTCTTATCCGGGTAGTAGCCGTAGAAGGCACCCTTCGTGAAGCCTGCCTCCGCGACGATTTGGTTCAGAGATGCGTCCTTAAAACCTTTCTCCAAGAACTCTCTTTTCCCAATCTCAAGGATCTTTATTTGAGTCTCTGTACGTTCCATTGGCGCCCCCCGATATACCGGTAGTATATACTGCTGGTATATTATAACCGAGCATATTGAGTTTGTCAATGAGGCTTGCGATTTTTCTGTT